>ERZ777003.2108-NODE-2108-length-25059-cov-6.789874_pt1 | contig 25059 bp, 21 predicted proteins | sample MGYA00374956_ERZ777003 | MGnify/ENA primary metagenome ERZ777003 (study PRJEB29302, sample SAMN06268252) | bioreactor metagenome | isolation source: Joint BioEnergy Institute, California, USA | place: USA:Joint BioEnergy Institute, California, USA | collected... | reverse complement strand
GAGCACGAGGCGCGGCGGCTCGTCCCCGCCCCCCGTCACCGCCACCTCGTGGAGGGCGAGGCCGCCGATACCGAGCGCCTTCACCGCCGCCTCCTTCGCGGCGAACCGCGCGGCGAGGTGGCGGCCCGGCCGCCGCCGGGCGCGCGCGAAGGAGAGCTCTTCCTCGCTGAAGATGCGCTCGGCCAGTCGCGGACGGCGCTCGAGCGCCCGCTCGAGACGCTCGATCTCGATTACGTCGACGCCGATCACGCCGTAAGCGTAGGTCTAGGGGACCGCAACCGCAAAACGGACGGCGGCGAGCCCGTCCTCGACGTGCGCGCCGGCGATGAAGAAGCGGAAGGCCTCGAAGTAGGGTGCGAGCTCGCGGTAGTCGCGGCCCTCGTCCTCCCCGCCCGCCTCCAGGAACGGGAGGACCTTCGGGAGGTCGAGGAAAAAGAGCGGGTCGTAATCGCCGCCGAGCGCTTCCGTCGCGTCGGCGAACAGCTCATCGTCTTCCAAGCGCTCATCCGGATCGCGGATGTCCTGCGGCTGCACACCGAGCGAGGCAACGAAGTCCGAGCCGAACACCCCGGCGCCCGCGCTCGGGCCGAGTCCCGGCACGCCGATCGTGAACCCGTACGCGGCGCCCTCCGGGGGATCGCCGATCGGGACGCGGGGCTCCTCCCGCTCGATCAGCGACCGGGCGGCATCGATCAGGGTGCGGGGGCCCTCGGGATCGGTGGCCCCGGCGACCACGCCGAAGACGAAGTCGCTGGGTGAGGTCCCACGGACGAACGCCGAGACGTCGCCAAGCCACCCCGCGACGTCGGCCTGCAGATCGATGCCCAGGAAGCCCTCGATCTGCCGTCGCAACCTCTCGGCGCCGGGCAGCCCGCTCGTCTCGAGCCGGTCGAGCGCGAGCTGCAGGGTCTTGCCCAGGTGCGGCAGCGCGAGCGCCATCGCGGGGCCGGCCGGGAGCTCGCCGAGCAGGTTGCCGTCCGGAGCGATCGCGTCCTCGTTCTGGACCGTCGTCACCGCCTCCACCGAGAGCGAGTCCGCCGACGCGTCGATCCCGACGCCGAGTGGGCCGGAGCCGAGGCCGGCCAACAGCGACCTTGCGATCCTGGCGTCGCCACGCTCGATCTCGCCGGACGCGAGGGCGGCGTCGATCACCGAGGTCGGCTCGAGGTAGAGCGTTGCCAGCCGGTCGTCGCCGAGCTCTTCCGTTCGCTTCTCGAACTCGTCGCTTTCTGCGAGCGACTCACCCCCGAGGGCGTCGACCGCGACCTTGAACGAGTCCTCGGTACCGATGACGAGCGCGTCCTCGACGATGCCGATGGCGTATCCACCGTCGTCGTCACCGTAGAAGTAGTCGTAGCCCCCGTAGGACCGCGGGGGTTCCGCGTCGGGCGAGGCCTCGGCGAATCTGTTCAACGTGTCCTCCGCCAGTTCCTCGTCGTCCACTTGGAACATCGCGGCGAAATCGGGCAGGCCACCCTCACCGTTCTCCTGGAACGAGCGGATGAAGAACGCGCCGTGCTCGCCAAGCCAAGGCTCGATGTCCTCTTCCCAGGTGAGGTCGGCGCCGTCGATCGTGAGGCTTTCTTCGACCTCCTCGATCAGCAGCGCGCCCGGATCGGAGATACCGGCGGCCTTCGAGGCGATCGCCTCGATCGCCTCGACCTGGTCCTCCTCGGGGCGCACCGTGACCTCGGCAAAGAGCGGCGCGTCCGGCGGTGCGAGCTCGGCGAGCTCAGCCTCGTCGCCGCCACCCCCACAACCCGAGAGGACGGCCAGCACCCCGACGACCCCCGCAATGACGGCACGGGCGATCGCGCCCCTCTTGTAAAGCCCTCGGCCGCGCACGAGGCGAAAATCCTAGTGGGCGGATGGCGCCCGACGCCGCGCTGTGGCTACTCGACCGTGACCGTCTTCGCGAGGTTTCGCGGCTGATCCACGTTGAGGCCGCGCATGCGGGCCACGTGGTAGGCGAGCAGCTGAAGCGGGAGGATGGCGAGGATCGGCTGGAGGATCCAGTCGGTGCGCGGGACCTCGATCGTGAGGTCCGCCGCCTCGGCGACCTGGGTCTGGCCCTCGGTCGCGATCGCGATCACGTCCGCGCCGCGCGCTCGGACCTCCTCCATGTTCGAGAGCATCTTCTCCAGGATCGGGCTCTCGGTGGCGACGCACACGACCGGCGTGGACTCGTCCAGCAACGCGATCGGGCCGTGCTTCATCTCGCCCGCCGCGTAGGCGTCGGACGGGATGTAGGTGATCTCCTTCATCTTGAGCGCGCCCTCGAGGCACACCGGCAGCCCGATGTTCCGCCCGAGGTAGAGGAAGAATTCGCCTCGGTGCTCGGCGCGCGCGACCGCCTTCACGCGGTCCTTCACGCCGTCGAGCGTCTCCTGGATCTTCGACGGCAGGCTCTTCAGCTCGCCGATCAGCTCCGAGATCCGCTCGTCGCTCATCGTGCCGCGCTCCTGAGCGAGCCAGAGGCCGAGCAGGTACATCACCGCGACCTGGGAGACGAACGTCTTCGTAGCCGCGACGCTCACCTCAGTGCCGGACCGGGTGAAGAGGACGAAGTCCGCATCACGCGTTGCCTGGCTGCCCATCACGTTCGTGAGCGCAAGCACCTTGGCGCCGCGCTCACGGGCGAGCCGCATCGCCGCGAGCGTGTCCGCGGTCTCGCCGGACTGGGTGATGCCGATGACGAGGTCGTTCTCGTTGACCACGGGATCGCGGTAGCGGTACTCGGAGGCGATGTCCATCTCCACCGGGATCCGCGCCCACTGCTCGATCGCGTAGCGCCCGACGAGGCCGGCGTGGTAGCTGGTGCCGCAGGCGACGATCACGATGCGGTTGAGGCCCGCGACGTACTCGGGCTCGAGCCCGAGCTCGCTCAGGTCGACCCGGTCGAGCGACGGCAGCCGGTCGGTGATCGTCTCGGCCACCGCGTCCGGCTGCTCGTGGATCTCCTTGAGCATGAAGGTCGGGTAGCCGCCCTTCTCGGCGGTGTCCTCGTCCCAGGTGACCTCGTCTACCTCGCGCTCGATCGTGGTCCCGTCGCCGTCGATGATGCGCGCGCCGTCCGCGTCGACGGTGACGATCTCGCCGTTCTTCAGGCCGAGGACGGTGCGGGTCTCGGCGAGGAAGGCCGGGATCGCGGAGGCGACGAACGTCTCGCCCTCCCCCAGGCCGACGATCAGCGGGCACTCCTGGCGGGCGGCGACGAGCGTGTCGGAGTGGTCGCGGTGCATCGCGACGAAGGCGTAGTGGCCGCGGAGCTCGGCGAACGCGGCGCGGACGGCCTCGGTGAGGTCGCCCTCGTAATGGCGCTCGATCAGGTGGGCGACGATCTCGGCGTCCGTCTCCGAGCTGAAGTGGTGGCCATCGGCGGTGAGCTCGCGGCGGAGCTCCGCGTGGTTCTCGACGATGCCGTTGAGGACGATGTGGACGTCGCCGGCGCAGTCTCCGTGCGGGTGGGCGTTCTCCTCGGTGACGCGGCCGTGCGTGGCCCAGCGCGTGTGGCCGAGGCCGATCGTGGCCGGTGGAGCGGCGACCGCCACCGCGCCGTTGCCGGCCGTGACGGGCTGCTCGGCGTCGAGCCCGACGGCGGCGCGCAGGTTGCCCAGGTTGCCGACCGCGCGCACCGTGTTGACCTCGCCGTCAGCGAGGAGGGAGATCCCCGCCGAGTCGTAGCCCCGGTACTCGAGCTTCTCGAGACCGGCGATCAGCAGGTCCCGGCAAGGGCGCTTGCCGACGTATCCGACGATGCCGCACATGGATCGTTACAGGGTAGTCCCGGGGGCCACGCCCCTGGTGACCGATGTCACTTGCCGAGCTCGTTTTCGACGAGCGCGACGAGTTTCCCGCAGACCTCTTCGGCCTCCTGCTCGGTCGGGGCCTCGACCATCACGCGCAGAAGCGGTTCCGTGCCCGAGGGGCGGACGAGCACGCGCCCGCGATCGCCGAGCGCTGCGTTCTCCGCCTCGACGGCCTCGGCGAGCGCCTTCGACGAGGCAGCCTCCTCGCGATCGGCCACCTCGACGTTGCGCAGGACCTGCGGCAGGCGTTCCATCGGCTTCGCGTCCGCGAGCGGCTCGCCGCCGAGGGCGCGCAGGATGAGCAGGGCCGCCGCGATCCCGTCCCCGGTCGGGGCGAACTCGGTCCAGATCAGGTGGCCGGACTGCTCGCCGCCCAGCGCCCACTCGCGGGCGCGCAGCTCGGCGGCGACGTGGCGGTCGCCGACGGGCGTGGTCGCCACCTCGATCCCGGCGGAGTCCATCGCCCGGTGGAACCCGAAGTTGCTCATGACGGTGACCACCACACCCGGCCCCGGCAGCTCGCCGGTGGAGCGCAGGTGGTGCGCGGCGAGCGCGATCAGCTCGTCGCCGTCGCGCACGCGGCCCGTGCCGTCGACCGCGATGACGCGGTCTCCGTCACCATCGAAGGCGAACCCGAGCGCGGCGCCGGACGCGACCACTCGCTCGCTCAGGAGCTCGGGGTGGGTGGAGCCGCAGCCCTCGTTGATGTTGCGCCCGTCCGGCGCATCCGCAATCACCTCGACCTCGGCGCCCAACCGCCGGAAGATCGCCGGGGCGGCCTCATGGGTGGCGCCGTTGGCGCAGTCGATGACGATCCGCTGCCCGCTCAGGTCGAGCGCGAACACGCTCGTGAGCTCGCGCAGGTAGTCGTCGAGCGCGCCGTGGAGCTTGCGGGCCTCCCCCACCTTGGCGTCGGCGGGGCGCCCCTTGCGTTCCTCCATGAGCTCGAGCACCCGCTCCTCGATCGCGGCCTCGTCGGCGTGGTCGAGCTTGAGCCCACGGTGGTCGAAGTACTTGATCCCGTTGTCCCGCCAGGGGTTGTGGGAGGCGGAGACGACCGCGGCGTAGTCGAGCCCGAGGCGGCGGACCATCACCGACGCGGCCGGCGTCGGCAGCACGCCCGCCATGAGCGCCTGCCCGCCCGCGCTGGCGATCCCCTCGGCAAGCGCGCGCTCGAGCCCCGGCCCCGACTCACGCGTATCACGGACGATCAGGCCCTGGGGCGTAGGCGTCGAGCAGTGCTCGGTGACGGCCCGCCCGAGCGCCCAGGCAAGGTCCTCGGTGAGCTGTTCGCCCGCGACACCGCGGACGCCGTCTGTGCCGAAAAGCTTCACGAAAGGGATCGAACGAGGTTCGTCGCGACTGAGGCTCCGAAAACCAAGGCTGGCAAGGACGCGGGGTGATCGCCGAAGCGAGCGTAGACGAGACCTACGTGAGCGTGGCGATCGCCCGAGGACACCGCCACCCGCCGGTTTGCCGGAGCCTCAGCTCAGCGCTTGGAGAACTGCGGGCGCTTGCGCGCCTTCTTCAGACCCGCCTTGCGTCGCTCCTTGGCGCGGGCATCGCGCGTGAGCAGGCCGCGGCGCTTGAGCTCGGGCCGGAGCTCCGGGTCGATCTCGGTGAGCGCGCGGGCGATGCCGTGACGCACGGCCCCGGCCTGCCCGGAGATGCCGCCGCCGTGGACGCGCACGCGAACGTCGACCGTGCCCTCGTAGCCGGCCGTCACGAGCGGCTGGCGGACCATCGAGCGCAGGTACTCGCGCGGGAAGTACTCGTCGAGCTCGCGACCGTTGACGACGAACGCGCCGCCGCCGGGCTTGAGGATGACGCGGGCAATCGACGTCTTGCGCTTGCCGGTGGCGCGATAGGTAGCGCCCTGCGCCAGCTCGACGGACGGAGCGCTGCGGGCGACGGGCTCGTCCTGCTCGGCCTCCTCGGCCTCGCGACGACGCCGCTCCTCCTCCTCGGCCTCGAGGCGAGCGCGCTCCTCGGCGGTGAGCTCGCGCTCGGGCTCGATCGCGATCGGCTCGAGCTCGGCACCCGGGGGAACGTCCTTGGCCTTCTGCTCCTCGGCGGGCGCGGGCTCCTCGGCGGGCGCGGGCGCGGCCGGGGTCTCCGGCGCGGACTCGGCCTGCGGCTGCTCGGCGGGCTCCGCCGGCAGTTGCTCGGCAGCGGGCTCCTGCGCGGGGGCCTCGGCCTGGGGCTGCTCGGCAGCGGGCTCCTCCGCCTGCGGCGCCTCGGCTTCGGGCTGCTCGGGGGCGGGGGCCTCGTCCTGCGGCTGCTGGGCCTCGGGCTCCTGCGGGGTCTCGGGCGTCTCGTCAGTCATGGGGTCAGTCCTCGATCTCCATCGGCTTCGGCTGCTGGGCGGCGTGCGGATGCTCCGGCCCGGCGTACACCTTCAGCTTGCGCAGCTGCTGGCGGCCGAGGCGGTTGCGCGGCAGCATGCCGGCCACTGCCTTGCGGATCACTTCCTCCGGACGACGCTCGAGCATCTCCGCGAGGGTGCGGCTGCGAATTCCACCGGGGTAGCCGGTGTGGCGCCAGTAGCGCTTGTCCTCGCGCTTGTTGCCCGTGACCGCGATCTTCTCCGCGTTGACCACGACGACGAAGTCGCCGGTGTCGACGTGAGGCGTGTACTCGGGCTTGCGCTTGCCCCGAAGCGCGTCGGCGATCTGGGTCGCGAGGCGCCCGAGGGTCTTGCCCTCGGCGTCCACGACGTACCAGTCGCGCTGACGATTCTCGGGTGTCGCTACGTAAGTCTTCATCTCTTGTAGCCCAAAGGCGTGGAAAAGCCGCCCCGCGAAAGGCGCAAATCGCGGGCGCGGCCGCAGGATGATAGTGAAACCGCGTCCCGATGAGTCGGGGGGCGCGGATATACTGCCCGCGCTCAAAACCTGCCGAGTCCGACACCGTCCCCGCGGTGCCGGAGCGGGGGAACCAGAGGGGCGGGGTCGAAACCGTCCCAGGGGCGAACCGGGTGAGGAGAAACCCGCAGCGCCGCTCTTTCGGCGCGAGCCCGTCAGCTAACCCCGCAGGCTTCAGAAAGAGAGGGCTCAAGGGATGGAGCCAGGAGCGCCCAAGAGGCGCAGGTGGCGACAACTGATGGGGGTAGCAGCCGGAATCGCGGCGATGTCCGTCGGTAGCGGCATTGCCAGCGCTGGCAGCGGCGGCGGCACGTCGGTCCCCAACCCCGTCCTCTCCGATTTCCAATGCATCGAGAAGTGCGCCGGCCTCAAGGCCGCGACCGTCGGCTCGCGCATCCAGTTCCGGGGACGCGACCTGGGTGCGGTCAGCGAGGTCAAGTTCGCCGGGGCACCGGCGGTCCCCGCCAGCGTCGAGAGCGCGTCGGCGGTCAGCGCCAAGGTGCCCCAGGGCGCGACGAGCGGCGTCGTCCAGCTCATCGGCCCCGGCATCGCCCTGCGCACCTCCGAGGAGCTCAAGATCGTCGCGCCGGCGGCGATCCCGGACACCGGCTCGTTCAGGCTCGCCTCGGCCCAGGCGGCGCCGCGCAAGACCTTCTTCGACAGCAAGAAGCCGCCGAGCGTCTCCTACATGTTCCAGGGCGGCGCGCCGACCGACGTGCGGGTCGAGGTGATCAACCGCGACACGAAGGAGCTGGTGGCGAGCTTCGTCGACGCGGCCGCCGAGCCCAACACCGCCAACGTCGCCACCTGGGACGGGCGCACGCTCGACGGGTCGCTCGCGCCCAACGGTCGCTATCGCTTCCGAATCGGCAACGCGGCGGGCGGCACCGCGGAAACCACCGCCGAGTCCGCCTTCGGCTACTACAACTACCGCTTCCCGATCCGGGCCCGCCACAACTACGGCGACGGGTTCGGCGCGGGCCGTAACCACCAGGGCCAAGACGTCTTCGCCAAGTGCGGCAAGCCGTTGTACGCAGCCCGCGGCGGCCGCGTCCAGTGGAACAAGTGGCACGGCTCGGCGGGCTGGTACGTCGTGATCGACCTGAAGGGCTCGGGCGTCGACCACATGTACGCGCACCTCCAGAAGCGCTCGCACCTGCGCAAGGGCGCCCGGGTGCGGACGGGGCAGTTCATCGGGCGGATCGGCGACACGGGCAATGCCTCCGGCTGCCACCTGCACTTCGAGATCTGGTCGGCGCCGGGCTGGTACGAGGGCGGCCACGCCCTGCCCTCCGTGCGCAAGCAGCTCAAGCGCTGGGACAGCTGGAGCTGAGCCGCCGGGCCCTGATCGCAGCCGGCGGCTCGGCGCTCGCCGCCTTCGCGCTCGCCGCCGGCGCAGCTTCCGGGGGCGCTGGACCGGGGGACGAGCCACGCGCCGGCACCGGCGCGGGCTTCCGGCTGACGGACTCCCGCGTCGCCCCGCCCGCGGTGCTGTTCGACGGCGAGCGCCCGGCGACGCTGCGTTACCGCTTCGCGGCCAACCGCGCGCTCGACGTGCAGGTCAAGGTGGCCCGGCGCAAGGACGGCAAGGTGATCCGCCGCTGGACCGAGCGCAAGCTGAAGCCGGGCGCGCACGTCCAGCGCTGGGACGGAGCCCGCGCCAACGGCCGCGTGCCCGCCGACGGGACGTACGAGTTCCGGGTGGGGCCGCGCGGCAAGCGCGGCGTGGCGGCCGGGAGCTTCGAGTTCCGCGACCACGCGTTTCCGGTCGACGGCTCCTACTCCTTCGGCGACCGGTTCGGCGAGCCGCGCAGCGGCGGGCGGACGCACGAGGGCCAGGACCTTCCCTCGCCCTGCGGGACGCCGCTCGTGGCCGCGCGCGGCGGCAAGGTGCAGGCCCGCGGCTACAGCGATGCGCTCTACGGCTACTGGGTTCTGATCGACGGGCGCGCCACGGACCAGGACTACTTCTACTCCCACCTGGAGGCGCCCAGCCCCCTGCGCAAGGGCGAGCGCGTGCGGACGGGCGAGCGCGTCGGCGCCGTCGGCAAGACCGGCAACGCCCGCTCCGAGTTCTGCCAGCTCCACTTCGAGCTCTGGCCGCGGGGCTACCGCAACGGCAGCCCGCGCGACCCCCTCCCCGCCCTGCGGCGCTGGGCCGAGCGCGGGTAGCCTGCCGCGCGTGCTCGAGCGCTTTCGCGAAGCGATGCCGGCGCCCGTCCGGCGCGGGGTTCACCGCGTCCGCGCCCGGCTCGGCCCGCCGCCCCCCGATCCCTTCGCGATCCCGCCCGATTGCGACCCCGCGACCGCGGAGATTTGCCGGCGCGTCAAGCCGTACACGCTGACGCCGCCGCCGCGGATCATGGCCCTGTGCGAGGCCATCCGCCACCTCGAGCGGGCCGGCATCGCAGGCCCGATCGTCGAGTGCGGCGTGTGGCGCGGCGGGAGCATGATGGCCGCGGCGCTCACCCTGGTCGAGCTCGGGGCGACCGATCGCGACTTCTACCTCTTCGACACGTTCACGGAGATGCCGCTGCCGGACGAGCGCGACACCCACATGTCCGGCAAGCCCGGCCCCGAGTTCTTCCAGGAGGTGGTCGCGGGCGACGAGGTCTATGACCTCCTCCCCCTCGACCGCGTCCGCGAGCTGCTCGAGGGCACCGGCTACCCGGCCGGGCGCTTCCACTTCGTCCAGGGCCTCGTCGAGGACACGATCCCGGACCAGGCGCCCGCGGAGATCGCCCTCCTGCGCCTGGACACCGACTGGTACCGCTCGACGATCCACGAGATGCGCCACCTCTACCCACGGATCGTCTCCGGCGGGATCCTCATCGTCGACGACTACGGCGAGTTCGCCGGCGCCCGCCAGGCGGTGGACGAGTACCTGGCCGAGGACGGCCGGCCGGTTCTGCTCAACCGAGTGGACTTCTCCTGCCGCCTGATCCAAGTTCCCTGACGCGCGCCCGGAGGGGCGGCTGAACCATCCGTTGCAGGAGGAGCCTGCCGCCGCTCCCCCGCTCAGACTCGGCCGCATGTCCGAACCCCTGGCACTGGCCATCGCGATCGCCGCGATCGCGCTGCTTTCGTGGACCGCCGTCTCCTACGCCCGCTACCGCGCGATCTACCGCTACTCCGACGACGACCTGGACGCCGCCCGCACCGACGCCGCGAAGCGCAGCCGCGCCGTCAGAGCCGGCAAGGCCACGGAGCAACTGGTCCCCCTGACCGGGCCCTTCCCCTTCGACCCGCAAGACGCCCGCTTCCTCGGCGCCCCGGTCGACTACGTGATCTTCGACGGGCTCGCGGAGGGCACCCTCGAAGAGATCGTCCTCCTCGAGGTCAAGACCGGCTCAAGCCGCCTGAACCAAAACGAAGCCGAGGTGAAAAGGGCAGTGAGGGAGGGCCGGGTGCGCTACGAGCTACTGCGCCTGAACTAGGGACGGATCCCCCGGGGGGCGATCACGGCCGGCGCGCGACGAGCCCCCGGGAGCGACGCTCGGGGGCGCGACCTACTCCCACTCGATCGTCGCCGGAGGCTTCGACGAGATGTCGAGCGCTACCCGGTTGACCCCGGACACCTCGTTGATGATCCGGTTCGACACCCGCTCGAGCAGGTCGTAAGGCAGGCGCGCCCAGTCCGCGGTCATCGCGTCCTGGGAGGTCACGGCGCGGATCACGATCGGGTACGCATAGGTCCGCCCGTCGCCCTGGACGCCCACCGACCGCACCACGGGCAACACGCAGAACGACTGCCACAGCTCGCGGTAGAGGCCGGCGGCCTTGATCTCCTCCTGGAGGATCGCGTCGGCGTCGCGCAGGATGTCGAGGCGCTCCTTGTTGACCTCGCCGCCCACGATCCGGATCGCGAGACCGGGACCGGGGAACGGCTGGCGCCAGACCACGCGCTCGGAGAGGCCGAGCTCGGCGGCGACGGCGCGCACCTCGTCCTTGAAGAGCATCCGCAGTGGCTCGACCAGGTCGAACCCGAGATCCTCGGGCAGGCCGCCCACGTTGTGGTGGGACTTGATCGTGTCGGCCGCGCGCCCGTCGCCGCCGGACTCGATCACGTCCGAGTAGAGCGTGCCCTGCACGAGGAAGCCGGCGGCCTCGACCTTCTCCGCCTCCTCCTCGAAGACGCGGATGAACTCCTCGCCGATGATCTTGCGCTTGCGCTCGGGCTCGACCACGCCGGCGAGCTTCGAGAGGAAGCGCTCCTCCGCGTCGACGTGGACGAGGTTGACGCCGAGCTCGCGCATCGCCTCGACGACCTGCGCCGCCTCGTTCTTGCGCATGAGTCCGTGATCGACGAGCACGCAGGTGAGCTGGTCGCCGACCGCACGGTGCACGAGCGCGGCCGCGGTGGCCGAGTCGACGCCGCCGGAGAGCCCGCAGATGACGCCCGCGTCGCCGACCTGAGCGCGGATCTTCTCCACCTGCTCGTCGATCACCGAGGCGGGCGTCCAGCGCTCCTTCGCACCGGCGATCTCGCGCAGGAAGCGCTCGAGGATGTCCTGGCCGTACGGGGTGTGGACGACCTCCGGGTGGAACTGGATCCCGTAGAGGCCGCGGTCGGGCGCCTCGAGTGCAGCCACGGGGGAGCCGGGGCTCGCCGCGAGCGGGGTGAAGCCCTCGGGCGCCTCGAAGACCGAGTCGCGGTGGCTCATCCAGCACTGCTGCTCGGTCGGCAGCCCGGCGAGGAGCCTGCCCCCGTCCCCGGACATCGTCAGCGCCGTGCGGCCGAACTCGCCGGCTTCGGCACCCTCGACGCGGCCGCCGAGCTCGCGCACCATCGCCTGCATCCCGTAACAGATGCCGAGCACCGGGATCCCGAGCTCGAGCAACTCGCGCCGCAGCTTCGGCGCGTTCTCCGAGTACACGGACGCCGGCCCGCCCGAGAGGACGAGCGCACGCGGCTTGCGCGCGGCGATGTCGTCGAGCGGCAGGTCGTGCGGGAGGAGCTCCGCGTAGACGCCGCACTCGCGGATCCGCCGGGCGATCAGCTGCGAGTACTGCCCACCGAAGTCGAGCACGAGGACCTCCTCGTGCGCGGTCTCCGGGACAGCGACCGCAGCCGGGTCGTCGACGCCGGGCGTCGCCGGCAGCGCCGGGTCGCCGGCCTCGATCGGTCCGCGCGTGCCGTCCACGGGGCGCACCTCCTCCCGAGCATCCGCCTCGGGGAGGGCGGCACCCGGATCAGCCATCGGCGACGGCTACCCCGTTCTCGACGCGAGCCTTGCCGTTGGCGCCCATGCCAACCGCCTGCGAGCGCTGGAGCTGCTTGCCCTCGGTCTGCAGGGCCGGCGCGACCATCACCTCGGCGCGCTGGAAGTCGCGGATGTCCTCGTAGCCGCAGGTGGCCATCGAGGTCCGCAGCGCGCCCATCAGGTTGAACGTGCCGTCGTTCTCGTGCGCGGGGCCGAGCAGGATCTCCTCGAGCGTGCCGTCCTGCTTCGTGGCGACCCGGGTGCCGCGCGGGAGCGAGGGATGGAACGTCGCCATGCCCCAGTGGAACCCGCGGCCCGGGGCCTCCTTGGCCCGGGCGAGCGGCGAGCCGATCATCACCGCGTCGGCGCCGCAGGCGATCGCCTTGGAGACGTCGCCGCCCGTGCGCATGCCGCCGTCGGCGATCACGTTGCAGTACTCGCCGGTCTCCAGCATGTGCTGGGCGCGGGCCGCGGCGACGTCCGCGATCGCGGTGGCCTGCGGTACGCCGAGCCCGAGGACGCCGCGGGTGGTGCACGCAGCGCCGGGGCCGACCCCGACGAGGACGCCCACCGCCCCGGTCCGCATCAGGTGCAGAGCGGTCGAGTACGAAGCGCACCCGCCGACCACGCACGGCACCGGAACCTCGGCCGTGAACTCCTTCAGGTTGAGCGGCTCGGACCGGGTGGAGACGTGCTCCGCCGAGATGACCGTGCCCTGGATGACGAGGATGTCGAGCCCGGCCTCGATCGCGACCTCGTAGTACTCGGTCACGCGCTGCGGGGTCAGCGACCCGGCGGCAACCGCGCCGGCCTCCTTGATCTGCTCGACGCGCTGAGCGATCAGCTCGGGCTTGACCGGCTCCTCGTAGATCTTCTGCATGAGGTGGGTCGCCTCGTGCTTCGGCGCCGCGGCGATCTGCTCGAGCTTCTCGTCCGCGTTCTCGTAGCGGCTCCAGATGCCCTCGAGGTTGAGGACTCCGAGGCCGCCAAGCTTGTTCAAGAGGATCGCCGTCTCCGGGCTCACCACTCCGTCCATCGCCGAAGCGAGGAGCGGGAGCTCGAAGCGATACGGACCGAGCGTCCAGGTGATGTCGACGTCGTCAGGGTCCCGGGTGCGCCGTGACGGCACGATCGCGATGTCATCGAACCCGTAGGCCCGCCTGCCCTTTTTGCCTCGACCGATCTCTACTTCCATCCTCAGAAACCTACGAGCGTTGACGGACGAAAAAAGCCCCTCGAAAGGGGCCGAAAAAGCCGCTGTTTGCGACTCCGCGACCTCCTTTCCGGAGGTCTGGCTGATCATAACAGCGGTCAACCTGCGCTCTCAGGGGCTTCGGATATGGATCCCTCCGCGGCCGATCGGGGGGAACCCGTAACCGGGCCGGGCGGCGCGGATTCGCCCGTGTCAGCGTCCTCGCCGCTTCGCGGCTGCGGCATGCTTCCCCGGACGAACCAGCGCCGCCCCTACGCGCACGCTTCGACTCAGTTCGGGTTGCTTGCGCCAATCTCATTGGCGCTTCCGACCCAATCCGGATACGGACGCGGCAGTCGGCGTCGCCGGGCAGGGCGGGAGGGGTTGGGTCCCGACAACATGCCGCAGCGAAGCGAGGACGTTGTCGGGGCGCAACCCCTCCCCGCCCCCATCCCCAGCGTCAGCTGACGCCCGCCGGGACCTCCAGCTCGCGGACCTCGACGCGGGAGACCAACCGCTCGACCTCGCGGCGGTCCACGTTGCCCGCCCCGAAGTGCTGCGTGGATTCGGCGCCGCAGGCGACGCCGAAGGCGAGGCACTCGCGGGCCGAGGCGCCCTCGTAGCGGGCGGCGACGTAGCCGGCCAGGAACGCGTCGCCGGAGCCCACCGCGGCGACCGGTTCGAGGTGCTCGATCCGGGCCTCGTAGTGGCGGCGCTCGCCGTCGCGCACGATCGCGGTGCAGCCCTCGGGCGAGGTGATGATCGCCTCCTGGGCGCCCATCTCCAGCAGGCCGGTCAGGCCCAGGCGGATGTCGTCGGGGTCGTTGAACTCGTGGCCGACGGCCTCCTCGGCCTCGGCGACGTTCGGGGCGACCACGTCGGGCTCGGCGCGCAGGCCGACGCGCATCGGATCGCCGTCCGTGTCCAGGACCGTGAGCACGCCGAGCGAGCGGAGCTCGGCGATGAAGCGGGCGTAGATGTCCGAGGGGATCCCGGGCGGGACGCTGCCCGCGAGCACGCAGGCCTTGGCGCCCTGCGCCAGATAGAGCAACTTCTCGACGAAGCGGTCGATCTCGGACTCGGTTACCTCCGGGCCGCGCTCGTTGATCTCGGTCTGCTCGCCCGTCGTGGGGTCGACGACCGCGAGGTTCGTGCGCGACTCGCCGGAAATCCGCGTGAACGCGTTCAGGATCGACTCCTCGGCCAGCAGCTCGAGGATCCGCGTCCCGGTCGCCCCGCCCGCGAGCCCGGACGCGATCACCGGCCGCCCGAGCGACTTCAGCGCGCGGGCGACGTTGACGCCCTTGCCTCCGGCGACCGTGCGCGCCTCCACCGCGCGGTGGCGCTGGCCGATCCGGAAGTTCGGGACCGCGACCGTTCGGTCGATGGCCGCATTGAGCGTCACTGTGAGGATCACTTTTCGGTCACCTCCCTCCTCTCCGCGACGGAGGCTAGCGCCCGCGCCGGTGGCGGAAAAGGCGCATGAGGGCGATCGCGGCCGCCGCGAGCAGGACCGTCAGTAGAGCCCAGGCGACGAAGCGGGGGCCGGGCAGCGCCGCGTCGACGCGGTCGGCGACCGTGGCCTTCGGCACCGCGGCGGCAGCCACGATCGGCGTCCTGCCCCGAGGCGAGCCGTCGACGAGGACGACGGCCTCCCCCACGCGCTCGCCGGCCTCGAGCGGGCCCTCCACCTCCGAGGGAACGTCGATCTCCACCTCGGCCTTCTGTCCCTCGCGCAGCGTCACGCGCACCCCGTTCGCCGCAACGAGGTCGACCGACCCGTCCTGGTAGGCGATGCCGGCCGTGGCCAGGGTCTCGCCGTTCTTCACCGGCTGCTCGCGGCGGTAGAGCGAGAAGCCGTACTCGAGCAGCTCGAGCGACGCGGAATCCCGAACCGCCTCGCTCGGCGCGCCGAGCACGGCCGAGATCAGGTCCACGCCCTTGCGCTTTCCCGACGCCACGAGCACGTTCCCGGCGCTGAGCGTGTAGCCCGTCTTCACCCCGTCCACCCACGGCACGTTGCGGACGAGGTTGTTGCGGTTGACGACATGCCGGGTCTTGGCGCCGCTCTGGAGCGTCGCGCTCGGCGTGTCGAAGATCTCGGCGAACTTCCCGTCCTCGCGCATCCGCGCGGCGAGCTTGGCGAGGTCGGCGGCGCTCGAGTAGTTGTCCGGGTCGTCGAGGCCGATCGGGTTCGCGTAGCTCGTGTTCCTGAGCCCGAGCCGCTGCGCGGTCTTGTTCATCTTCTCGACGAACTTCGGCACCGTGCCGCCGGCAGCGCTCGCGAGCGCGACCGCGGCGTCGTTCCCGGACGCGAGCAGCAGCCCGTAGAGCAGGTCGCGCACCGTGATCCGCTCACCCGGCCGCAGGCCGAGGAGCGATTCCGCGCTGAAGCTCGGCTCGTACTTCGGCGCGACCACGACGTCCTTCAGGTCGAGCGCCCTGCGCGCGACGAAGGCCGTCATCAACTTCGTCGTCGAGGCGACCGGGTAGGACCGCGATGCCCGGCGTGCCGCGAGCACCTCGCCGTCACGCGCGTCGATGAGCACCCAGGCGCGGGCGTTGAGCGACGGAGCGTTCGCCGGCTGCGCCTCCGCAGCGCTGCCCGGAAGGAACAGGGCGAGCGCCAGCAGGAGGGCGAGCCGGCGCCCTACTCTCGGTTGTCGCAGCCGTTCTTGCGCAGGTTGATGCACTGCCCGACGCTGATCAGCTGCGGGTCGAGGTCCGGATTGAGCTCGCTGAGCTCCGCCACCGTCATGCAGGTTCGGTCGGCCACAGCGCTCAGCCCGGGCTCGTCGGGCTTGAGGATGTAGTAGCCGACCTTGAGCGCCCTGTCCGCCGGCGGGTTGCACTCGCCGGACTGGGCCGCCTGGCCGCGCTTGCCGCCGCCGCCTCGGCGCTCGGGGCCCTCGTCGTCGCTCATCGAGGAGTTCACGATCAGGAACGCGGCCGCGACCACCGCGAGCAGCGCCAACGGTGCCAGTATGCGTGCGGTCCAACTGCGCGGTTGCCGATCGCGACCTGACGCTTCCATGAGCGCCGCAATCGTAGGGGCTAGCCGTGGCTATCTCGCACCCCTCGCGCCTAGCGGGCGAGGGCTTGCGAGAGCCCCCAGACCGCATCGCGCAACTCGGCCGCCGCCGCGGCCGGGTCGGGCGCCCCGGCAATCCCCCGCGACACGGGCACGAGGACCGATGCGGGGTGCTCCGAGAACGCCGGCCCGAGCTCCTCCGGGCGCCCGCCCTGCGCCCCGACACCCGGCACCAGGAAGATCGAATCCGGCATCAGCTCGCGCAGCCGCCCCAGGTGCTGGGGCGCGGTCGCGCCGACCACCGCCCCGCACCCCGAGAGCCCGCAATCGCCCCGCAGCCGGTCTGCATCGCCGGCGACCATCCGCGCCAGGTGCTCGTGGAGCGGGGCTCCCTCGGCCTCCAGGTCGAGGATGTCGGCCGCGCCGGGGTTGGAGGTCCGTACGAGCGCGAAGACCCCGCCGCCCGCCTCCTGGGCCCCCGCGAGGATGGGCTCGAGGGCGTCCCTGCCCATGAGCGGGTTCGCGGTCACGCAGTCGACCCCGAGCCCCTTGATCTCACCCGCCTGCGTCGGGGTCGAGCCGAAGAGCGCCTGCGCGTACGCCTTCGCCGTGACCGGAACGTCGCCGCGCTTGCCGTCCGCGACCACGAGAAGGCCCGCATCCTGGGCGGTCGAAACCACCCGCTCGAGCGCCCCCCAACCGGGCGCGCCGAGGCGCTCGAAGCAGGCGAGCTGGGGCTTGACCGCCACGCACGCCGACCCTGCCTGCTCGATCAGCCGCGCGCAATGCGCGGCGACCGCTTCGGCAACCGCCTCCCGTGAATCGGCGCCGGGGGCCGCCTCGGTCTCGAGCCCGGACGGATCAGGATCGAGACCGAGGCAGACCTGGCTGCGCCGCTCCTCGACGAGGGCGGCGAGCCGGTCGGCAAACGTGCGAACCGCGCTCAGCGCGGTCTCCGAGGCGAACGACCTCGTTCCGCTCAGCCCTTGACGCGCTGCTTGAGGCCCGCGCCGGCGGAGAACTTCGGAACGCGCCCGCCCGCGATCGTGATGCGCTCGCCCGTACGCGGGTTCACGCCCTGACGCGGGCCACGCTCGGCGACGCTGAACTTGCCGAAGCCGGTGAAGCTGACCTCACCGCCGCTCGCCAGGGTGTCCGCGATGCCGTCGAGGACCGCGTCGACCGCGTCCGCCGCTGCCTTCTTGCTCGGGAACTCGTCGGCGATCTTGTCGACGAACTCTGCCTTGGTCACTGTCTCATTCCTCCTCTGGGTTGGAGCTGCCGCGCCAGCGTAGCGAGCGCTCAGGACGGCGTTCCTGGCTTGATAGTGCGGGATGCGACACAGGCCGCCTCTACGATCCGCCGTGATGCCGCGCCTCGCCGCCGCGCTCTGTGCGCTCGCCCTCGTGCTCGGCTCCGGGGGTTGCGGTGCCGATGACGGCCCCACCCTCCCCGAGCGGAAGTTCGAGCCGGCGGTTCCGGCCGGGTTCTTCGGGATCAACGGGCAGGGCCTGCGGCCGCTCGCCGAGGACGGCGAGCTCGAGCTCCTCGACGCGAACCTCGGGGAGATCGCGGCCGGCGGGGTCGAGTTCGTGCGGGCGAACATCGATTGGCCGCGCCTCGAGCCGAACGCCCCGGGTCCGAACGGGCGCGCGTACGAGTTCGCCGGGCTCGACGCCTGGGTCGAGGCGCTCGCCAGGCACGGCCTCACCTGGGCGCCCGCGGTGATGGGCGTGCCGACGCCCCGGTGGGCCGTCGATCCCGCGGCGGCGAAGGTGTGCGGCCTGCGGGCGTTCCCGGCCCGCACCGGGGACTACGCGGCGCTCGCGCGCACGCTTGCCGCGCGCTACGGGCGCGAGGGCGACTTCTGGGAGGAGAACCCGGACGTCCCCTACCACCCCGTCACCCACTACGAGCTCTGGAACGAGCCCAACCTCGGCTCGTTCTGGTGCCCGGTGCCCGACCCGGTCGCATACGCGGCGCTTGCCGACGGGGGCGCCGACGCGATCCTCGCCATCGACCCCGACGCGACCCTCGTCCTGGGCGGGCTCGCGAACTTCCACAAGACCGACGTCACCGGCCCCGGCGACGCCCGCTACGCCACCGCTGCCTTCCTGCGCCGGATGCTCGCCGCCCGGCCAGGCCTCGCCCGCAAGCTCGACGTGATCGGCGTGCACGCCTACGGCGCCCGGCCCGCCGGCGCCCTGCGCGGGCTCGCGCGCCAGCGCGCGGCGGTCGACGCGGCGGGCCTCGCCGGGAAGCCGCTCGCCTACAACGAGGTCGGCTGGTACACGCGCGGCCTCGGGGCCACGCCGCCCGTGGACGAGGACGAGCGCGCCGAGTACCTCGCCGAGGTCACGGCTGCCGTGGCCCGCTCGGAGTGCGGCGTCGTCGCGTTCGCCCCGCATACCTGGCGCACGCGCGAGCAGGACCCGCTCGACATCGAGGACTGGTACGGGATCGCGGACCCCGAGACCGGCGAGCCGTACCCGACCGCGCGGGCCTACCTGCGCGAGGCGCTGCTGTTCGAGGGGCGCGGCCCGGAAGCCCCGCCGGGTCAGGCCGAGGCGATCTGTCGCTGAGGGGCGCCGACCCGCTCGACGGGCCCCTGCCCGAGCAGCAGGCGGACGACCTCCTCCGCCTCGCGCACCGCGTAGTTCGTGCCCCGGTCGTCCGGATAGACCTGCGTGGTGTTCGCGAGGAAGAGGTTCGGCGCGGCCTCGTAGGGCGGCATCCGGTCGCGGAAGTTCGGGAGCACGACCGGCTGACCCGCGGGCTCGCGGAAGAGCCAGCTCTGCACGATCCAGTCGCGCGAGTAGGCCGGGTTCACCTTGCGCAGGCCCGGCTCGTAGAAATCGATGAGCTGGTCCATGTCGTAGCTCAGCAGCTCGTGATCGCGCGGCAGGTAGTTGGCGACGTAGAGGAAGCGCCGGCCGTTGTAGCGCTCGGGCGGCACCAGGTTGGTCTGCTCGATCAGGCCGATGAACCCGACGTCGGTGTCGGCGATGTTCGTCCAATAGAAGGGATGGAACTGGCGGTCCATCTCGCAGAGCAGGCAGAGCGCGGCGAAGTACTCGATCCCGCGGGTGCGCTCGAGGTAGGCGTCGCCGATTTGATCGGCGAGCGCCGGGTCGAGTAGCTGCTCGAAGATGTCGGACGGCACCGCCGCGATCACCGCGTCGTAGCGCTCGGGCTCGCCCGCGGCCTCGAACCGGCGCGGGTCGTGGCCGCGGCGGAACGAGTCGGGCACCGCCGGGGTCACCAGGTACTTGCCGTCGGCGTCGCGCGCGAGCTTGGCCGCGGGGCGGTCGATCATCACCCGGCCGCCGTAGCGCTCGATCTCGTCGCGCAGGCGGATGAAGATCGTCTCGAAGCTGCCCTTCGGGTAGACGAGGCGCTCCTCCTTGGCCTCCTCACCGGTGACCTGGCGGCGGTTGCGGAGCTTGGCCCACAGCCACGACATCGAGATCTCGTCGGCCTGCTCGCGGAACTTGCCCCACAGCAGCGGGCCCCAGACGTGCTCCCACGCCGGCTTGCCCATGACCTTCTCGACCCACTCACGGATCGTCATCGGCTCGTAGGGCTCGACGTTGTTGCCGAACTTCTGCAGCCACAGGGCGCCGACGCCCATGCGGATCCGCGAGAGCGGCGACATCGGCTTGAACCGCAGGAGGTCGAGCGGCGTCGTGAACGGGTAGAGCTTGCCCTCGCGGAACATGCCCATCGAGGAAGGCCAGGTCTCGAGCTCCGCGCCGATCTCCGCGCAGAGGTCGGCCATGTCGCGATCGCTCGTGAAGAGGTGGTGGTAGTAGCGCTCGATGAGCACGCCGTCGCCGACGTCGATCGTGGCCGCCTGGCCGCCGAGACCGGGCCAGCGCTCGTACACGTCGACGTCGTGGCCGAGCTTCGCGAGCCGGAAGCCCGCGGTCAGTCCGGCCTGACCGGCTCCTAACACTGCTACCCGCATGCGGTGCGGGAGCGTAGAGGAACGCTCTACAGTCCCGCCGATGTCCCAACAGTCCATCCCGCCCGACGTCTACGACCGCGAGTACTTCCTCTCCGAGATTTGCGAGGGGTTCGAGGAGGCCCAGCAGGGCGAGGTCTCCTACAACAAGGCCAAGCAGGTCCGCATCCTCGGTCCGCGTCCCGGCCTCAAGATCCTTGACGCCGGCTGCGGTCGCGGCGAGACGGCCCTCGCGCTCGCGCGCGCCGGCGCCGAGGTCGCGGGGATCGATTACTCGGAGGCCGCGGTTGAGCTCACGAAGGAGATGCTCGCGGACGTCCAGCCGGACGCCGAGATCGTCGCGGGCAGCGTCACGGACCTCCCCTGGCCGGACAACACGTTCGACCGGGTGCAGTTCTCGGACGTGATCGAGCACCTCGACCCGCCGCAGACCGTGCCGGCGCTGAGCGAGTTCCGCCGCGTGCTGAAGCCCGGCGGCTTCCTGCTCGTCCACACCGCGCCGAACCTGCTCTTCATGAAGTACGGCTGGCCGGCGTCGCGGCCGTTCGTGCGGCTCGCGGGCCACGGGGAGATCGCGGACCGCGTCGACAAGTGGTTCGAGATCGCCGAGGACTACCACGTGAACGAGCAGAGCGTCCACACCCTGCGCAAGGCGCTGCGGCAGGCGGGCTTCGCCAACCCGCACGTGTGGATCGACCCGGACGTGCTGCGCGGCGGGCGCTTCCACCTGCTCGAGGGCTTCGACAGCCCCCTAGTGCGCGCGGCGAAGCGGGTCGCCGCCTGGCGCCCCGTGCGCCTCTTCCTGGGCAACGACGTCCTCGGCGTCGGCGTCAAGTAGCGCCGCCAGCCGCCATGTCGGCCGGCGACTACATCGGCGGGGCCCTCTACCTGCTGATCGTCTTCGGATGCGTCCTGGCGGCGACCGAGGTGCTCGTGCGGCGCCGGCTCGCCGGCCTCGACGGGGTGACGCGGGCGCTTGCGTGGGCGGTGATCGCGACCGCGGGCCTGATGGCCGTGCACCTCCTCCCCGCCATCGCCGGCGGGCTCGCCCGCGAGACGGCGGCCGTGTGCGCGATCGCGCTGCTCGTCGCCGTCGTCGGGCTGGTGGAGCCGGTGCCCGCCGGGCCGCAGGCGCCGCGCCCGCCGGCTGCTGCGGGAACGCGGTTCGAGCGCGCGCTCGCCGCCGGCGGGATCGTCGCCTGCTCGGCCTGGCTGCTGCTCGCGCTCTCGGACTACCTCACCGTCCCCTCCCCCGGCTTCGACGCGCTCTCCGCCTACATGCCGACGGTCGCGACCTGGATCCAAACCGGCTCGATCTGGCAGATCGCGGACTGGGTCCCTAACGCGTTCTTCGGCGCCGGGCCCGGCAACGGCAGCCTGCTCGTCCTCGCGGCGACGCTGCCCTGGTCGAACGACTGGCTCGGGCACCTCGCGATGTACCCCTACGTCGTCCTCGTCGCGGTCGCGCTCTACGCGCTCGCCCGCGAGTTCGGGGCCCCGGGCCCGACGGCGGTCCTGCTCGCGCTGATGGTGACCGCGGTTCCGGTAGTCGTCCAGCCCGGCCTGACCCGCGGCCTCCTCGACCCGGTCATGTACTCGATGCTCGCGATCGGCGTCGTGTTCCTGATCCGCCACGACCGCTCGGGCGGGCGCGCCGACCTCGTGCTTGCGGGCCTCGCGCTCGGCATCTGCTTCGGGACGAAGTTCTACGGCTACACGGTCGTGGCGGCGGTGGTCGCCGTGTGGCTGGTCGCGCGCCTTCTCCGCGGGATCGGCGCGGGCCGCGCGATGCGCGACCTCGTGGGGCTCGGCGCGCTCATCCTCGCCGCGGGCGGCGTGTGGATGCTGCGCAACTGGGTCGAGACCGGGAACCCGCTCCTCCCCCTCACCGTCGACCCGCTCGGGATCACGATCTTCGAGGCGCCGGAGGACCCGCAGCGGCCGTTCTTCGGCTTCACGATCGCCGACTACGTCACCGACCTCGACGTCTGGACCGACACCCTCGCGCACCAGTTCCGCATCGCGGCGGGTGGCCCGCTCGTCGTGCTGGTCGTGGTCTTCGCCGCCGGGCTCGCGACGCTCGCGGCGCGGCACCGGGAGGCGGATCGGGGAGCAGCGATCGCCGTGGCGGTGGCGGCGCTCGCGGCCGCCGTCCTCTACGCGATCACCCCGTACACCGGCGTCGGGCCCGAGGGCGACCCCAGCTCGGCGGCGGTCAACGTGCGCTACGGCGTGCCGGCGATGATCCTCGCGGTCGGGGTGGCCGGGTGGGTCGCGGCGAGGCTCCCCGCGACGTGGCGGGCCATCCTCGGGGTCGTGGCGCTGCTCGCGACCGTCGACGCGCTGCGGGTCGGCAACGTCACCACGACGACCTCCGTGTACATCGCCTTCGCGATCGCGGCGATCGCGGCGCTCGCGTGGTGGCAGGCCGGCGGCCGCCCGGTCTCGCTTCCCCGGATCGCGCCGCGTGCGCTCGCGCTCGGCGGGGTCGCCGTGCTCGCGCTCGGGCTCATCGCCGGCCACCGGGTGCAGCGCTCCTTCAACGACGGGCGCTACGGCGGCGAGGACCCGGTTCTCGACGAGGTCATCGCCGCGTCCGACGCGCGTTACGAGCGCTCGGGCGACGGCTACGCGATCGGCCTCGCCGGGCACTGGGCGCTCGGTGGCGCGATCCCGACGTACCCCAGCTTCGGCACGCGGCTGCAGAACGAGGTCGTCTACCTGGGGCCCGTCGACGACGGCCTGCTGCTGGCGCCCGCGAAGCGGAGCGAGTTCCGGGCGGCGGTGCGCGAGGCGAAGCCGGACACGATCGTGCTCGGCACCGACTACAACGAGATCGCCCCGTCCGGCCGCACGCCTGCGCGCGCCGGCGAGCTGCGGCGCTGGGCGGAAGAGCTCGGATACGAGCCCATCCCGACCGACTCCGAGCGGTTCGAGGCCTTGAGCCGCGGGCCACGCGAGTAGCCGCTCTAAGGTTCGCGCGCGATGACTACCCCCGCGAAGGACAACGGCGCCGCCACGCAGGCGCTCGACCAGGCCGGCGTGTGCGCCGCCTGCGGGTCGACGGACCTCACGATCCGGATGCGGGTCGCCGGCGAGATGGGCGAAGAGGGGCTGATCCCGACGACGAAGGAGTTCGGGACGGCCCTCGGGGACATCGTCGAGTGCGGTGCGTGCACCCACATGCAGCTCGACCGCTTCCCGACCGACGAGGAGCTCGACGCCGCCTACGCCGTCGCCGAGTCCGACGCGTACGTCGAGGAGGAAGCGGGCCAGCGCCACAGCTTCGCCGGGGTGCTCGAGCGGATCGAGCGCTACGCCCCCGCCCGCAACGCGATCCTCGACGTCGGCTGCTGGGTCGGCTTCCTCCTCGCCGAGGCCGAGAAGCGCAGCTGGAAGGAGGCGATCGGGGTCGAGCCCTCGCAGTTCGCCTCGAGCTACGCCCGCGAGCGCCTCGGGCTCGACGTCCGCACCGAGGAGCTCTTCACCGCGGATCTGCCGACGGGGCACTTCGACGCGGTCGTCATGGGCGACGTCCTCGAGCACCTGACGAAGGCCAACGCCGCCCTCGACCGGGTCGCCGAGCTGCTGCGCCCCGGCGGCGTGATCGCCCTCGAGCTGCCCGACGCCGGCAGCCGCGTCGCCCGCATCCTCGGCCCGCGCTGGTGGTCGGTCATCCCCACCCACGTCCACTACTTCACGCGCGAGAGCGCCGCGACGATCCTCCGCCGCCACGGCTACGAGCCCCTCTACGTCGCGACCGACCCGAAGTCGTTCACCGTCCGCTACTACCTCGACAAGGGCGGCGGCTACCTGCCCGGCGTCTCGAAGGCGCTGATCCGCGGCGCCGAGAAGCTCGGATTCGCGGACCGCATGTGGACCCCCGACTTCCGCGACCGCATGCTGATCATCGCCCGCCGGCCGTAGTCGCCCGCGGTGCATCGCCGAACGTCCCAACGGACGGCCTATAGGAGGGATTGCGGGACGTTCGGCGTGGGGAGCGGTGCCGAACTCCGGCCGCCCGAGCTACGCCCCGTCGCTTCGGTGCGGGGTTGGGCTGGGTCGGGGTGGCGTTTGTGTGGGTTCGGTGCGCCTTTGGGCTGCCGTGGGCCGCTGATCTCGTTCGTTGAACGCGTTTCGTCTCCTCGGCACGAAAAGTTCCGCACATCGAATGTCCCGAACACCCCGCCAGAGGCGGTCCGTTGGGACGTTCGGCGTGGCGCCGCGTTCGGCGTGGCGCCGCGGGGGTGCTATGGCTCGGGCTCGCCGTCCTTTGCCGCCGGTGGGAGGTACACGCGGACCTCCGTGCCGAGGAGGAGGGCGTTCTCGCCCTCGGCCGCCTTCTGCCAGCCCAGGCGCTCGAGCCAGCGGGCCTGCCGGGCGGGGAGATCCGGGGTGAGGGTGTCCAGGTCCCGCCAGGCGATCGCGTCGTAATCGCCTTGGCGCACCGCCTCCTTGAACTCGCCGAACTCCTCGAAGGGGCGGAGCATCTCGCGGTCTCGCTCGCCGATGTAGGCGACGTCGTGCTCGAGATCGGGGCCGAAGAGCGGGTAGTTGACGAAGCCGTCGCCGACGATCCCGATCCTCGTCCCCGGCGGGGCGGCGTTGGCGAAGTCGGCGTCCGGGCCGACCTGCGTGTAGCGGGCGTCCGCGAAGCGCTCCTCCTGCACGTAGGCCGCGAGCGCCAGCGCGCCGGCGACGACGAGCGCAGCGACCGCCGCAACCGGGCGGGAGATGCGGGCGAGGTCCACCCGCTCGCGGGAGAGGTGGATCGCCGCTGCGATCGCCGCGACGACCACGACCCCGGCGAGCAGCGCGCCCGCGGAGACGTCGCCGATCGGCAGCTCCCGTGACCGGCGGATCGCGTCGAGGACCGCCAAGCCGAGCAGCACCGCACCCGCCATCGTGAGCTCGCGGGCGCGCGCGAGGAACCACGCGAGCGCCGGAACGGCGCAGACGAGCGCGGGGACGACGTAGCGGGAATTCGTGTAGGCG
>ERZ777003.2103-NODE-2103-length-25148-cov-15.125174_pt1 | contig 25148 bp, 16 predicted proteins | sample MGYA00374956_ERZ777003 | MGnify/ENA primary metagenome ERZ777003 (study PRJEB29302, sample SAMN06268252) | bioreactor metagenome | isolation source: Joint BioEnergy Institute, California, USA | place: USA:Joint BioEnergy Institute, California, USA | collected... | reverse complement strand
GCCCTCCTGCCCGGGTGCAGGGCGGAGCGCCTGCATGCAAGAATGGCAGCACAAGCAGCGCGGGTGCAGGGCGGAGCGCCTGCATGCAAGAATGGCAGCACAAGCAGCGCGGGTGCAGGGCACAGCGCCTGTGGAACAGGCTTGGGCGCAGGGCGGTCCACCGCGTAAGTCCTGTCAGGACGTATGTGCCAGGCTACATAACTTCTGAACATCCGCTGGCTATAATGGCGGCAGCACGTACGCGGCGGGGCCGGCGCGCCCTGCCCGGCACCTGCGGTGGAGGCAGCAGGTCCACCGCGCCTCCCTGCGGAGAGAGCGAGATGACGACGATTCTGGTAGTCGACGACCACGCCAGCGTCCGGACCCTGATCAAAGAGTACCTCAGCGAGCACGGCTACCGGGTTGTCAGCGCGGGCGACGGGCGCGAGGCGCTCGTGGCGGTGCAGGTGGAGCGGCCTGACCTCATCCTGCTCGATGTGATGATGCCACATCTGGACGGCTTCGAGTTCATGCGCGTCCTGCGGCGCGGGCACCAGATCCCGGTGATCATGCTCACCGCCAGGCTGGCCGAGAGCGACAAGGTGGCCGGCCTCGAGCTGGGCGCGGACGACTACGTCACCAAGCCGTTCGGGATGCAGGAGCTGGTGGCGCGCATCCGCGCCGTTCTGCGCCGCAGCGCCTCTTCCGCCGGCCCCCTGGGCGACGTGCTGCAGGTGGGCGACCTGGTGCTCCACCGCGCGACGCGCGAGGTGTCGGTGGGCGGCCGCCCGGTGATGCTGACGCCCTCGGAGTTCGCGCTGCTGAGCGCGCTGATGGCCGCGCCGGGGCGCGTGTTCTCCCGCGAGCAGCTGCTGGAGCGCCTGCAGGGCAACGCGTACGAGGGGGCGGAGCGGACGATCGACGTCCACATCCGCAACCTGCGCAAGAAGCTCGAGCCGGACGCGGCCCACCCACGCTATATCGAAACCATCTTCGGCGTCGGCTACCGCTGCCGGCCTGCCGATAGCCCGCCGGAGTGAGAACGTGCGCTCGCTGACCTTCAAGCTCGTGCTCGCCTTCCTGGTGGCGAGCGTCGCCGGGATCATCCTGGCGTCGATCTTCATCCGCCAGCTCGTCCTGCGCGAGTTCGACGACTACGTGACCGCCCAGCGGCGGGAGGAGTTCGTGTCGATCGTGAGCAGCTACTACGCCGCGCACGGAAGCTGGGACGGGGTCGGCGCGTGGCTGCGCGATCAGATGCTGCCCGCGCGGCCGCCGGTCGAGGGGCCGGGGGAGACGCAGGGGCCGCTCGTCCGGCTGGGCGGGCCGCTCCAGTTCCTGCTCGCCGACAGCGACGGCGCCGTCGTGGCCCCGCTCGAGGCCGCGCGCTTCGAGGTGCGGCTGAGCAAGGAGCAGCTTGCGAACGGCACGCCGCTGGTCGTGGGCGGCCAGGTCGTCGGTACGGTGCTCGGGATCGACCGCCCCAACGTCCGCAACCTCGCTGAAGAGCGCTACCTCGAGCGCACCGACCGGGCGCTGGCGATCGCGGCCGCCGGCGCGGTGCTGATCGCCCTGGTCCTGGGCGTGTTCCTCGCGCGCCTGCTCACGCGGCCGGTGCGCGAGCTGACGGCCGCGGCGCAGGGGATCGCGGGCGGCGAGCTCGAGCAGCGGGTGCCGGTGCGCTCGCAGGACGAGCTGGGCCTGCTCGCCGCCCAGTTCAACCGCATGAGCGCCGACCTGTCGCGGGCCACGCGCGCCCGCCGGCAGATGACCGCCGACATCGCGCACGACCTGCGCACGCCGCTGACGGTGATCGCCGGCTACCTCGAGGCGCTGCGCGACCAGGTGCTGCAGCCCACCCCCGAGCGCTTCGCGACGATGTACGCCGAGATCCAGCTGCTGCTGCGGCTGGTGGAGGACCTGCACACGATCTCGCTGGCGGATGCCGGCGAGCTGGCGCTGGCGCCCCAGCGCATCGAGCCGCGCGTGCTGCTCGAGCGCGTCGCCGAGGCCTACCGGCACACCGCCGAGCAGCGGGGCATCGCGCTGGTGGTGCGGGCCGAGGAGGAGGTGGCCGAGACCTGCGTCGACCCGGAGCGGATGGTGCGCGCGCTCGGCAACCTGGTGAGCAACGCGCTGAACCACACCCCGCAGGGCGGCCGGGTGGAGCTCAGCGTGCGGCGCGCGGCGGGCGGCGTGGAGCTCGCCGTCGCGGACACGGGCACCGGGATCGCGCCCGAGCACCTGCCGTACATCTTCGAGCGCTTCTACCGGCCCGACTCGTCGCGCAGCCAGCAGACCGGCGGCTCCGGCCTGGGCCTGGCGATCGTCAGGTCGATCGTCGAGGCGCACGGCGGCTCGGTGCGCGCGGAGAGCGCCCAAGGGTGCGGCGCGACCTTCACGATCACGCTGCCGAGCACGGGGTGAAGCGGCGCCGCCGGCTGAGCGGGCGAGAATAGTGTACAATGGAGGCGGACGTCCGCCGCCGGACGACGAGGAGCCACGCCGATGATCGCCACCCCCCCGGCCGCGCCCTCCGCCGACCTGTTCTGCCCCACCAGCCGGCTGCGGTACTTCGAGGCCGGCGCCGGCGAGCAGGCCGTGGTGCTGCTGCACGGCTGGGGCGACTCGAAGGAGATCTGGCGCGCGACGAGCGCCGCGCTGGCGCCCCACACGCGCGTGCTGGCCCCGGACCTGCCCGGCCACGGCGGGTCGCCGCTGGCTGGCGCGGCGCGAATGGCCGACCTGGCCGCTCGCGTCGCCGATCTGGTGGCGGCGCGCGGGCTCCGTGAGGTCGCGCTGGTGGGCCACTCGATGGGCGGCAACGTCGCGCTCGAGCTGGCGCTCAGCCGGCCCGATCTGGTGCGGCGGCTGGTGCTGGTGGCGCCCGCGGCGCTCGGGGGCGACATGCCGGCCTACACGCGCATCTACCTGCACCCGGCGTTCGGCTGGGCCGCGCTGCGCGGGGCGCTGGCGCTGTACGGGCGACTGGCCGAGCTGGCGCGCCGCATCCCACGTGGCGAGGAGCTGCCGATCGGCGGGCTGCTGCGCCGCTCGACCCACACCTACGCGCACGACCCCGGCGAGCTGCGGCTGCTGCTGCGCGGCCTGTTCGACAACCCGCTCGGCCCACGCCTCCCGGAGGTGCGCGCGCCGACGCTGGTGGTGAGCGGCGAGCTGGACCTGGTGGTGCCCGCGGCCCTCTCGTGGCGGGTCGCGGCCGCGATCCCCGGCGCCCGCTACGTCGGGCTGCCGCGCGCCGCCCACCACCCGATGGACGAGCGGCCGCGCGAGTTCCAGCGGGCGCTGCTGGACTTCCTCGGCGGGGGCGCGCCGTGAGCTACCCGCGCAGAACCGTCGTCGTGGCCGGAACAATGCCGGTCCGCCTGAGCGTCATAGACGTAGGGCCGTCCGATCCGGCCGCGCCCGGCGCAGAGCCGATGATCTGCATCCACGGCGCCGGGGGCGACGCGATGCAGTGGGCGCACCAGATCGAGCACTTCCGCCGGCGGCGGCGCGTGGTGGCGCCGGACCTGCGCGGCCACGGGGAGTCAGCGAAGCCGCGCACGAACTACTCGCTGGAGGAGTTCCTGTGGGACTTCGGGCAGGTGCTGGCGCAGCTGAAGGTCGAGGAGCCGTTCGTGCTGCTGGCGCACTCGTTCGGCGGGCCGGTGGCGCTGACGTTCGCGGCGGCCCACCCCGAGCGGGTCAGCCGGCTGGTGCTGGTCGCCACCGCGCCGGAGATGCACCTGCACCCGGCCGTCGAGCTGATCCTCCGGCTGCCGCTGCCGCTGAGCACGCTCGAGCGCCTGCGGCCGATCCTGGCGCCTAGGCTGCACGCCCCGCTGTTCGTGATCCAGCGGGTGCTGGCCGGGACGCTGTTCCCGTGGCGCGGCTGGGACCTGCTGCCCGCCATCCGCACGCCGACGCTGATCATCGGCGGCCAGTTCGACTTCATCGTGCCGGCGGCGGCGCTGGAGCGCATGCGCGCGCTGATGCCCGGGGCGCGCCTCGAGCTGGTGCGCTACGCCCGGCACCTGCCGCAGCTCGAGCGCCCGGCGGCGGTGAACCGCGCGATCGAGGCCTTCACCGGGCGCAGGCGCAGCTGGCGCGGCGAGGAGGAGGGCGAGGAGCCGGAGGCGCTAGGGGCGAGGGGATAGAGATGGGCGAGTTCAACGCCGATCCGCGGCTGAGTGAGATTGTGCGCACGATGCGCTGGCGCGTGCGCCCGGAGCGGCTGGTGCTGGTCGGGATCGACCCGCGCGAGCTGCCGGTGGTGCTGCGCGTCATCGGCGGCCTGATCGGCCGCTTCTGGCAGCTCACGGTCGAGCCGGAGGTGGTGACGCTGGCGCTGGAGGAGCGCGACTGGCGCGCGGTGAGCCCGGCCTTCCCGCACGCTGAGATCGAGCGCACCTACCGGGCGATCTCGTTCGAGGTCGACCTGCCGCCCGACCTGGTCGGGTTCATGGCGCTGATCAGCGGCGCGCTCGCGGAGGCCGGGGTCCCGCTGCTGGCCGTCTCGGGCTTCCGGCGCGACCACCTGCTGGTGCGCGAGGCGGACCTGGAGCGGGCCGAGGCGGCGATCAGCGCCCTGGTGGCGCGCGCCTGATCCACGTGCGGGCGCAGCGCCCCAACGAGATCCATGGAGAGGGAGCCACGGACGTACGGGCGCGGCCTCAACAGGGAGAATCTTTCTCTCCGTGCCCTCCGCGCCCTCCGTGGATCATTTTTTCTTCAGCACGAAGATGTACTCGTGCTTGAAGACGTAGAAGCCGCCCGCCAGGGCGCGGTACTTCCACAGCGCGCGCTGCTGCCGCTTGCCCGCCGTGCCCTCGAAGTTCTTCACCACGATGCTCTTGAGCGAGAAGCCGCGCTGGAGCACCTCGTTCATCGCCAGGAAGCCGAGCGGGATCCACTCGCCGCGCGCGTACTTGTCCCCGATCACCAGCGCCAGGTAGCGCCCGCGCTCGAGCACCGGCGCCACGTTGTCCACCACCCGCCCGAGCATCGCCAGGAACGCGTCGACCGTGTCGGCGTTCGACAGGTCGCGCGGGTCGTTGCTGAAGCGGATGATGTCGAAGTAGGGCGGGTGCAGCACCAGCAGCTGCGCGTGCGTGCGCCCGTGGCGCTCGAGCAGGCCGCGGAAGTCGAACGTGGCGCTGTCGCCGACGTGGATCTCGGTCACGGTGTTGTACGGGCTCTGCTCGGCGCTGGCCAGCCGGCGGGCGAGCTCCGCGGCGGCGGGCTGCAGGTCGACCCCCAGCGCGCTGCGCCCGAGCCGCCGCGCCTCGATCAGCGTCGTGCCCGATCCGGCGAACGGGTCGATCACCCAGTCGCCGCGGCGGGTGTAGCGCCGCATCATCTGGTTCGGGATCTGCGGGATGAAGTTGCCCCAGTAGGCCGCCGTGTGGACGCCGCTGCTGTCCCTGCGGTCCACGTGCCACAGGCTGTCGGTGAGGATGTCGTCGTACTCTTTCCAGCGGTTGAGGTTGATGTCGTTGATCGGGGCGGTGCGGACCTCGGTCACGCTGCGGGTGAGGCGCGCGACGTAGTAGTGGGCCCGCTCGAGCGTCTGCGCCTCGCCGATCTGCTCGAGCTCAGCCGCGAGCACGTGCCGGCTGAACACGGCCGCGTCCCCCTCGGCGCAGTCGGCGCGCAGCGGGCTCTCGGGGTGCTCGAGCTGGGCGTGCAGCTCCGCCACCTGGGCGCGCAGCTCGGAGAGGCTCGTGGTCTCGCGCAGGCGCCGCAGCGCATCCAGCAGCAGCGGTTTGCTCACCCGTAGCGGCTCGTTGGGGCGGTCGGTCAGGCTCTCGGCGCGACGCGGAGTGGCGCGTTCCGGCACAGTGGCGATCCTTCGCAGGGCGACACGTGGGTCGGCCCCTAGCTGGCATGCAATTCGCCAGGACAGTATACGATAGAAAAGCCATGAATGCAATAGGGGCTGTAAGAATTTACAATCCGGGCGGCGCAGCGATGCCCCGGCGGCGCGCCGCTACGCCGCCTGCGCGGTCTGCGAGAGCCACGCGACGGCGGTGACGACCTCTTCGTCGAGCCACTCCTCGGGGCGGCGTGGCGCTTCGCCGTGCGGCGGGGCCGCGAGCGCCGGCGGGACGCCCAGGTAGGCCATCGCCGCCAGCAGCGCCGCGCCGTGCTCGCCGGCGACGGCCCGCGCGATGGCGCCGCGCTGCCCAATGTTCGGCACTCTGACGAGGCGGATCCACTCCTCGAACGTCCCGGCGCCCTCGCCGTGCTGCCGCAGGAGCTCCCCGCCGCTGCTGAGCTCGGCCGGCGCGTGGTCGCTGAACAGCTGCGCCAGAAGCTCGGCGTCGGCCGGGAGCAGCCCGCTGATCTCGCAGGTGCCGAAGAGCCCCTCGTCTGAGCCGAAGCCGACCGCCAGGTGCTCGCCGTCGGCGCTCGCCTCGACCGCCACGCCCGCCGGCCCGTGCCACGCCAGGTCGCCGCGCTCGATGTGCAGCTCGGCGCCCGCCAGCCGCACCGCCAGCTCGAGCGGCAGGTGGCAGGCCGCCGGCATCGGCGCCGGCGCGGGACCGATCAGCGCGTCCAGCGCCGCGCGGTAGCGGCCGGTCAGCCAGCGGAGCCGCGCCAGGCGCACCCACCCGTCGCCGTAGCGCCCGTCGATCACAGTCGCCCGCGCGTAGGCCGCCTCGGCCGCGTCGAGCGCCTCGCGCCCCGCGTGGCGCAGCCGCGACACAGCGACCGCCAGGTCCGCGGGGTCCTTTGCGTCCAGCAGCTCCAGGTCCGCGCACAGCCGCTCTCGCCACGCCGCCCGCAGCTGCAGCGCGGCCGGGATGTCCAGCCCGCGCAGCCGCGCGACGAGCTCGCTCAGCTGCTCGGGGCTCGGCCTGTCCCCCGCCGTCCGTATCAGCCAGGCGAGCGCCAGCGCCGCGTCCCCGTCGGCGATGTGGTACGCGGCGCGCATATGGCCGCGGAAGCGCGTCGGCACGGCCCGCCGCGCGTAGTGGCGCGAGAGCTTGGGGAAGCCATCGCCGGCCAGGCACCGCTCGGCGTACGCCGCCTCGCGCCGCCGCAGCAGCGCGTAGGTCTCGCGCAGGCGCGCCGCATCCAGCCACAGCGCCGGACCGTCGCGCCCTGCCGCCGAGCCCGCCTGGTTCAGCGGGCACACCTCGAGCGCGGTGATCGCCGACCGGGCGCGCGGGCCGTCCTCGACGATCTGGCGCACCACCTCCCAGACGCTCATCCGCGCCAGGGCCTCGATGCTGCGCGGCGGCACCGCCTGCCGCAGCTCCGGAGCGCCGCCGTTCAAGGCGCTCCGCGCCAGATCGGCCACCGCCTGCCCGGCGACGAACAGCTCGAAGGCCAGCAGGTCCGGCAGCCCCATCGGCGCCCGCCCCTCGTCGCCGGCCACGCGCGCCAGCGCCAGCGGCCCGCCGTCCAGGCGCTGCTGCAGCACCGCCAGCGGATTCTCAGTCGCCGCCGCCATCTCCAGGACGCGCGCGATGTCGCGCCCCAGCGCCGGGCTCTGCAGCGGCCGGCAGATCGTCTCGAGCAGGTGGTCGAGCGCCGCGCCGCTGTCCCAGCTCAGCGCCCGCAGCGCGCTCGGGGCCAGCGGCGTGTGCTGCAGCGCCCGCTCGATGATCTCGCTGGCGCGGCGCTGCGCCTCCTCCGCCGGCCGCAGGTCGCGGCGCCGGCTGCCCCAGCGCGGCTGGAACAGCGTTATCCCGCCGGCCGCCGCGGGCGCCGCGTCGTAGCACGGGTCGAAGACGTGCAGCAGCTCGAGCTCGACGCTCGCGCCGTCGGCCGCCGCATCCGCGGGCGGGACAAGCCGGAACACGGTGTTCTCGACGGCGATGCGCTCCAGCGACAGCCCGTGCTCGCGGAGCGCCCGATCGAGGGCGAACAGGGCCGTCGGGCGCCACTGCGCGTACCACTCCTCGCACGCCGCCTCCAGCCCGGCGTCCGCGGCCGCGATGCGCCACCCGCGCAGGAAGGCGTCCACCAGGTAGCCGCGCGCCCAGTGCGGCGTGAAGGTCGCCTCGGTCGGCAGCGACTGCAGGCGCTGTTCGGCGAGCGCCCAGTACGCGAGCTCGTTCAGGATCTGCTGTGGGAGCGCCTCGAACAGCTCCAGCGCCATCATGACCTTGGGCGGGTCGATCGGGATGACGCGCGCCGTCGGGTAGTCGATGCGCGCGGTGATCGTCAGCGGGCGCGCGCCGAGCGCCTGCGGGCCGTCGCGGTCCAGATCGCGCTTCAGATCGCGGTAGCGGGCCACCGACTGGCGCGCCCAGTCCTCGTAGGTCTGGCTGCGCCGCCGCCACTCGGATCGGATGCCCTCGAGCACGCTGCGGCGGTACTCCTCGACCGCCCGGTCGTAGTGGTCGGGGCCGAGCGCGAGCAGCGGCAGCCGCACCCGCAGCGGCTTTCCATTGCGCCGGTAGGGGAGGATGACCGGGAAGGAGCGGGCCGACGTCACCGAATCGCCGCGGCGCAGGGCGTCGAGGGCGCGGTCGTAGCTGCTGGCCTCCTCGGTGTGGTTGGTCAGGAAGCCCATGTCCTGCTCGACCTGCGCCAGCCCTTCGCGCAGGCTGGCGATCGTCGGGCGCAGCGGCTCCTGCGCGAGCCCCTGCAGCAGCTCTCGCCCGAATGAGCCGTACAGCTGGGCGCTGACGGCCGGCAAGATCTCCAGGCGCTCGGCCAGCGCCGCGACGCGCTCCAGCAGCCTGTCGCCGCTCAGGCCCTCGGCCGGGCGCGTCGTGGCCGGCGCGGAGAAGTCGAAGCTGACGACCCCGCTGAGCACCAGGTCGGACGGGCTGCTCCGCTCGCTCGCCAGGTCGTTGACCAGCTCGCTGACCCGCGCGGCGATCGGCTGGGGCGCGTTGCCGACGAGCGTGAGCCGGATCGGCGCCTTGCCGCGCATCCAGGTCCAGCTGGTGAGCCGCCCGCCGTAGATCGAGGTGGGCGGCGCCTCGAGCACTTCGACCAGCTGCGGCCGGCGCTGGGGGAAGAAGAACAGCGGGCCGGCTGGAAGCGCGTCGGCCGCCAGCTCCCGCACGCGCGGCAGCACCCGCTCGCGCACCACCGACGCGGGGAGCAGCGACGTGCGCGCCACGCGCTCGATGGCGCCGGGGGCGATCTGGCCCGCGTGGAGCGCGCCCAGGTCCGCCACCAGCGCCTCGTCCTCGTCGGCCTGGTGGCCCACGCTGGCGCCCGGCGGCAGGCCGTGATCCAGCGCCGCCATGGCGAGCGCGGCGAGCGCCGGGCGGCGCTGCTCCGCCCCAGAGCGCGCCCGCTGCCAGAGCTGGTCGAGCACCTCGGGCGTCGCCCGGTCGCGCAGCTCCTCCCAGGCCCGCAGCGCCGAGTCGTGGAGCCACGGGGCGGCGGAGGCCCCCGCCTGGAGCGCGCGTCCGATCTCCAGCAGGGCGTCGGCGGGCTGCTCGCGCCGGGCGCTGTCCTCGGCCAGCAGAATGTGCGCCTCCGGGCGCGCGCTCGCCAGCTGGGCCAGCGCCGCGCGCGCCTCGTCCGTAAGCGGCTGCTCGCGCTCGGCCAGCTGGAGGTAGGCGCGCTGCAGCGACTGCGGGCGCTCCTCGGCCGCGGCGAACTGCGCGACGATCTGCGCCGCGCTCAGGCGCTCGCGCTGCGGGGCCAGCGAGGGCGCTGCGGGGCGCGCGGCCACGGTCGCCTCGAGCGGCTCGGCCAGCCGCACCAGCCGCGGGTCGGCCAGCATCTCCAGCTCCAGCGCGCGCAGCCGCTCGCCAGATCTCTCCACCCGCCCGCGCGCGAGGTCGTCGGCCACGAGCGCGACCTGAGCCTCAGGCACGGCCGGCGCCACAGCCTCCAGCTCCTGCCGCACGCGGCCCGCCAGCACGCCCTGGAGCGGCGCCGTCGCCGCCTGCAGCTCCTCGAGCACCTGCCGCCGCTCGCCGCTCGGGCTCTTCGCCAGCCTGTGGGCCAGCCTGCGGACCTCGCCGAGCGGGTCCAGCCAGCCGTCGAGCAGCTCGAGGGCGCGCTCGCGCTCGGGAGCCGGCCCGGCCAGCGCCTGCTGAACGGCGATCTGCCCGAGGCGCCAGTGAGCCAGCTCCAGCGCCTGCGAGCGCCGCAGGTACGCGCCCCAGAGCGCCAGCAGCGCCAGGTAGATGACGAGGAGCCCCGCGACCGCCAGGCCCTGCGCGCCGCCGCTCAGGCCCGAGGCGGCTGCGAAGAGGACCCAGACCAGGGTCAGCAGGCCGGGCACGCCGAACGCCGCGCCGGCCAGCGCGCGCGCGATGTTCGGGAAGGGGGACAGCGCGGCGAGGATGCCGATCGCCAGCGCGGCCGACAGGCAGCGGAGCACCAGCTCCGGCCCGCCCATAGCCGCGAGCGGCGCCGCAGCTGCGCCTGCGGTGGCGGCAATGCCGGCCAGCGCCGCGACGAGGAGCGCGGCGGGCGGTGCGAACGCGACCAGCGCCGGGCGTCGCAGCGTCCACACGGCGAGCGCGGCGGCGCCGAGGGCAGCGCCTGCGCCGAGCAGCGTCGCGATAGGCGGAGCGAGCTGGCCTGGCGCGACCAAACAGGCCGCCGCCACGGCGACGGCCGCCAGACAGCTGAGGGCGATCGAGGCCGCGCCGGCACGCGGCGCGCGCGACGGAAGAACCTGCGTCACGGCTTTGTGGTCCTGTCAAATCACGGTGTGCCCCTAGTATAGCGCGATCCGTCAAGCCGGCCGCGGGCGGATGTGCGCCGGCGCTTGACACTGCGCCGCGCCTCTGCTATCCTGGCACGCACAACGCGTAGCGTCTGCAGTTGCGAAAGGAGGTGACGTCGTGGCTTTCGGCGCGATGAACCTCATCAACACCGAGAGCACCCACGCGCCCCGGCACACGAGTGCCGGCGTCGCTCTCGTTCGCGGCTGCGCTACGCATTCCTCAGGAGGGCTCCTCAGCTGAACCTCCGCCGGTAGTGTGAGCACGGCCGTGGGCGAGACACATCGCTCACGGCCTCTCTGTTTGTTGGGCCGTGGGTGCGGGCTGCGCCTGCGGCCCGGCTGCGTTCGAGGGGTGCGGAGGCCAACTCTGCCACTCGCTCGCGGCCAGCCGCCCGGCGGAGCGGGTCGCTGCCTTCGCTGGCAGCCGTAGAACACCTACCGGAAACTTTTCTACGAGGAGCTCCCAGTGGCTAACCATATCTACGAGGACGACGACTTCTACCTGGACCAGGTCGAGTACTACGAAGAGCTGTTCGCCCATCCGGGGCGGCGGCGCAAGCAGGGCTCCAAGGCGCGCAGGCGGCAGGCGAGCGCCGCCGAGGTCGCGCGCGTCGCCGAGGCGACCGGGCTCGAGGGCGGCTTCAACCCCACCTACCGGCCGGGGCGCTTCGAGGCCGGCTGGCTGCTCGAGTCGCTGCGCAGCTTCTACGAGCAGCACCTGATCACCGACGTGCTCGCCAACGTCAAGGGCGGCAAGGAGGCCAGCGTCTACTGCTGCGCCGCCGCCCCGACCACCGGCGCCGCGCTGCTCGCGGCCAAGGTCTACCGCCCGCGCATGTTCCGCAACCTGCGCAACGACAAGATGTACCGCGAGGGGCGCGCGGTGCTCACCGCCGACGGCCGCCCCGTCAAGGCGACCGACCACCGGATCATGCGGGCGATCGGCAAGAAGACCGCCACCGGCGTGCAGGTGTCCCACACCTCCTGGCTGATGTACGAGTACACCACGCTGGAGCGGCTCCACCAGCTTGGCGCGGCTGTGCCGAAGCCCTACGCCGTCAACGATAACGCCCTGCTGATGAGCTACTGCGGCGACGAGCGCATGGCCGCCCCGACGCTGAACGGCATCCGGCTGGACCGCGCCGAGGCCGAGGAGCTGTTCCGCGAGGTGCTGCGCAACATCGAGCTGATGCTCCAGCACGGCCTGATCCACGGCGATCTCTCGGCCTACAACCTGCTGTACTGGGAGGGGCGCGTCACGCTGATCGACTTCCCGCAGGTCACCTACAGCCGGACGAACCGCCGCGCCTGGGCGATCTTCGCGCGCGACGTGCAGCGGGTGTGCGACTACTTCGCCCAGCAGGGTGTGCGCTGCTCGGCGGAGGAGATCGCGTCCGACCTGTGGGGCCGCTATGCGGCGCAGAGCCCTGAGGACGCCGCCGCGGATGCCTCGGCGCACATGGACCCCTCCATCTACGGCACGGAGGAGCATGGCGAAGAGGAGGAAGACTGGAATGGCTTGAGCTCTGGCTAGAATCTCGCTATAATCCGCGGGGATCTGCTCCCATTCGCGTGCTCGCCCTATTGAGGACGGCGCCTCGACGCCGTGTAGCGGAGCACGGCCCGCGTTCTCTCAAGCCTAGAGGCGCGGGCCGGCCTGCGGGCGGGCCGAGACGCCCGCCCCGCCCCGTTCGGACGATGAATAGCTGAGTGGAGCTCGCTCATGGCCGATACGCTCGCCGCGCTCTCGCCGCTGGACGGCCGCTACCGCGCCGATGTCGCGGAGCTCGAGGCCTACTTCAGCGAGGCCGCGCTCTTTCGATACCGGGTGCGCGTCGAGGTCGAGTACCTGCTCTTCCTCACCCGCGCCCGCGGTGTGGACTTCGTGCCGCCGCTCGAGCCGCAGGCCGCCGCGGCGCTGCGCAACCTGTACCGCGCCTTCAGCACGGAGGACGCCCAGGCGATCGCCGCGTGGGACGCCCGCGTCAACCACGACGTCAAGGCGGTCGAGTACTGGCTGCGCGAGAAGCTCGACGCGCTCGGGCTGTCCGCCTGGAAGGAGGCGGTCCACTTCGCGCTGACCTCCGAGGACGTCAACAACCTGGCCTACGCCCTGATGATCCGCGAGGCGCGCGACCTGGTGCTCGTCAAGGCGATCGGCGAGATGCTGGTGCTGCTGCACGAGCTCGCGCTGCGCGAGGCGGCCACGCCGATGCTCGCCCGCACCCACGGCCAGCCAGCCACGCCGACGACCTTCGGCAAGGAGATGGCGGTGTTCGTCGACCGGCTGCGCCGCGCCCAGCTGGCGGTGGCCGGCGTGAAGCTCACCGGCAAGCTGAACGGCGCCACCGGCACCTTCGCCGCCCACCACGCCGCCCTGCCGCAGGTGGACTGGATCGCCTTCAGCCGCGGCTTCGTGCGCTCGCTGGACCTGGAGCCGAACCTGCTCACCACGCAGATCGAGCCGCACGATACGCTCGTCGAGCTGTGCGATGCGCTGCGGCGCCTCAACAGCATCCTGATCGACCTGTGCCAGGACGTCTGGCGCTACATCAGCGACGGCTACCTGGTGCAGTCGGCCAGACCCGGCGAGGTCGGCTCCTCCACCATGCCGCACAAGGTCAACCCGATCGACTTCGAGAACGCCGAGGGCAACCTCGGGGTCGCCAACGCGCTGCTGGAGCACTTCACGCGCAAGCTGCCGGTCTCGCGGCTGCAGCGCGACCTGACCGACAGCACGCTGCTGCGCAACATCGGCGTCGCCTTCGGCCACAGCCTGCTGGCCTACCGCCGCGTCGCCCGCGGCCTGGAGAAGGTGGCGGTGGACCACGAGCGGCTGCTGGCCGATCTGGAGGCCCACCCGGAGGTGCTCGCCGAGGGTATCCAGACCATCCTGCGCCGTGTCGGCTACCCGGAGCCCTACGAGGCGCTCAAGCAGTTCACGCGCGGCCGCGAGCTGACGCTCGAGTCGCTGCGGGCGTTCGTCGATGGCCTCGATGTCGCCGACTCGGTGAAGGAGGAGCTGCGCGCCCTCACCCCCGCCGCCTACACCGGCCTCGCGGCAGACCTGGCGCGTCTGATCGTCCGCGACGACCTGGCGGCGGCGGCGCGCCCGCGCCTGTGAGGCGAGGCGCGGCGGGCCGCAGCTTCTTTCGCGAGGCGTGGAGGGCCTAGGCCCTCCACGAGTTCTTTTATCGGCTGCTCTGCGGCGGCGCGGCTTCCCCAGAGCGGCCGAGCATCATCGGAGCGACCATGCAGTGGCCTGAGACGATCGAGCTCACGCTCGGCGGGATCGCCCAGGGCGGCGACGCCGTCGGTCGCTGGGAGGGGCGGGTGGTGTTCGTCGCCGGCGGAATCCCCGGCGAGCGCGTGCGTGCGCGGCTGCGCGAGGCGCGCGACAGCTACGCGCGCGCTGTGGTCGAGGAGGTGCTCGACCCCTCGCCGGACCGCGTGCCGCCGCGCGTGCCCGGCGCCGACAACATGCCCTGGCAGCACATCGCCTACGCCGCGCAGCTGCGCTTCCGCCGCGAGATCCTCGCTGACCAGCTGGCGAAGATCGGCGGCCTGCCCGCGGCCCAGGTCGCCGAGACGCTGCCCGCCTCGCCCCCGTGGGCGTACCGCAACAGCGCCAGGCTCCACTGCGACGGGCGCCGGGTCGGCTACTACGCCGCGGAGACGCGGACGATCCGCGAGGTCGAGAGCGACCCGCTGCTGCTCGGGACGCTCGACGCGGCGCTCGGGCCGCTGCGCCAGGCTCTCGCCGAGCTCGGGGGAGCTATGGGCCGGTTCGAGGTGACCCTGCGCGCCAGCGAGACCTACGGCTACCTGCTGGCCGCGCTCCACGGCCCGGGCGCGGGCGGCCCCGAGGCGCGCAGGCTCGCCGCGCGCTGGCGCGAGCTTCACCCGCCGCTCGCGGGGGTGCTCATCGGGGACGCGGGCGCTGATGCGGGGGCGGAAGGCGGCCGCTCGCCGCGCCAGATCGGCCAGGCCACCCTCATCGAGGAGCTGGGCGGCATCACCTTCGAGCTGCACCCGACGACGTTCTTCCAGGTGAACCTGGCCGCGGCGGAGGCGCTGCTCGGCCTCGTGCGCGCGGGGCTTGAAGTAGAAGCCGAGGACACCCGCAAGGCGTCTCTGCTGGACCTGTACTGCGGCGCGGGGACCTTCGCGCTGCCGCTCGCCGGCTCGGTCGCGGAGGTCGTCGGCGTCGAGGAGTACGGCGGGGCGATCGCCGACGGGCGCGCTTCGGCCGAGCTGAGCCAGATAACGAACGTGCGCTTCATCCAGGGCCGTGCCGAGGACGTGCTCCCGCGCCTGGACGGCCCCTTCGACTACGCGGTGCTCGACCCGCCCAGGCGCGGCTGCCACCCGCGGGCGCTCGAGCAGCTGATTCGCCTGGCCCCCCGGCGGCTGGTCTACGTCTCGTGCCACCCGGGGACCCTCGCGCGCGACCTCAAGATTCTGACGGCCGGAGGCTACCGCCTGCTGCGCTGCACCCCGGTGGACCTGTTCCCGCAGACGGCGCACGTCGAGAGCGTGAGCGTCCTTTCCCGCGCGTGATCGCGAAGGGGTGGGATGTGACGGCTTCGCCGCCAAACCCCACCCCTGCCGGGAAGTATCCGCAGTTCTATCGCCGGCCTACTCGACGCCGCTCCGGCTCTGCGGCGCCCCGATCTGCGGCAGCTCGAAGCGCAGCACGCGCGCGTTGCCGCGGTCGACGACGTACACCGCGCCGTCCGGCCCGCCGGTCACGCCGCTCGGCAGGCGCACCGACGCGCTGTCGCTGCCCGCCCCGCCCCAGCGCAGCAGCTCCTGCCCGAACGCGTCGTAGTAGATCAGCTGGTTGCGCCCGGGCACGCTCACCACCACCCGGTCGCCGACCACCGCCAGGTACGGGTCGTCGTAGGTCTGCGGCAGCCAGCCGGGCACGCGCCAGGTGATGGTCGGCTGCGGGCTCACGCGGCCATCGGCCGTGGGCGGGAAGACCTGCACCCGGCTGTTCCACGTGTCGGCCACGTACACATTGCCGGCGCTGTCCACAGCGATGCCGATCGGCTCGCTGAAGGCCCCCGCCGCCGCGCCCGCGTAGCCCCACTGGTAGCGGTAGTTCCCCTCGGTGTCGGTCACGACGATGCGCTTGTTGCCGGTGTCGGCGATGTACACGTTGCCGGCGTTGTCCACAGCGACGCCGCGCGGCCCGAAGAACCCGAGCGGCGCCGCCGCGTTGCCGGCCTCGGTCCCATCGGTCACCGTCGCGCGGCGGCCGGCGCCGAAGTCCTCGGTGCCCTCGCCCCAGGCCGCCAGGAAGTTACCCTCGGGGTCCAGCTTGACCACGCGGGCGTTCCACGTGTCGGCCACGTAGATGTTGCCGTCGCTGTCCACGGCGATGCCGCGCGGCTCGTTGAACTGGCCCTCGCCGGCGCCGTAGCTGCCGATCGTGCGCAGCGGCTCGCCGCTCGGCGCGTACACCGTGATGCGGTGGTTGTTGGTGTCGGCCACGTAGATGTTGCCGGCGCTGTCCACGGCGATGCCGCGCGGCTCCTCGATCTGGCCCGGCAGGCTGCCGCGCTCGCCGATCACCTGCTGCGCGACCAGCTTCAGCGCCTCGGTGGCGCTCGGCGCGCCCGACAGCTCGCCGGTCGGCGCCAGGTCCCGCCGCACCCAGACCTCCATCTCGCGCCCGTCCAGCCGCAGCGGCTCCGGGATCTCGCGGTAGAGCACGAACCGGCCGGTGTTGCCCCAGTGCGAGAGGTCGAAGGGCCACAGCAGCGGCGCGAGCGTGTGCGGGATGTCCGCCGGGTCCAGGTTCGGGCAGACCCGCGCGGCGTCCTCCTCGCTGCCGGGGTAGGCGAAGTAGAAGCGCTTGTACCCGCCCTCCAGCGGCCGGCACTTGTCCCCCTCGGGGAACCACCAGTTGAGCTTGGCCTGGTAGCGCCGGACGTAGTTGGTCTCCAGCGCGGCGCGGGCGTTCTCGTTGACGTGCTGGCGCGACACCAGCACCACCGGCGCGAGGATCTGGTCCTCGCCCGCGCGCGGCGAGTTCACCAGGAAGGACTCGGCCGTCGCGTTGCGGAAGAACTCGGCGTCGCGCACCTCGAGCCGCTGGAAGTCGCGCAGGTACCACTGGTAGGGCCAGGCCAGGCTGCCCTCGCCGTCGGCCGCCGGGTCGCCGTTGTCCATGATCAGCGGCATCGAGAGCCCGCCGGCCGGGTCGCGCGGGTTGCGCGCGTTGCGCGTCTGGTTGATCGCCAGCTCGCGGATCTCATCCACGATCAGCGGCACGTCGGGCGAGCTCTGCACGTAGACCAGCGGGTCGCGCGGGGTGTCCGGGTGGTCGTACACCACCATCCATGTCGCGCGCAGGGTGTAGGCCCCCACCAGCGCCGCCACGGTCAGCGCGCACACCCCGAGCGTGGCGCGGCCCCCGATGCGCTGGGCGATCGTCAGCAGCGTGTACAGCAGCACCCCGGCGATCGCCAGCGGGACCAGCCCCTGCAGGCGCTCCGACTGCCCCTGCAGATCCGCTGTCTGCGTGCTGAAGCGCCACAGCGCGACGCTCAGCGCCACCAGCAGCAGCGTCATGACGAAGGGCACCGCCCAGATCACCGGCTGCTGCTCGCCGGCCGTCGCCTCCTGGTCCCTCCGCCAGTCGCCGGTCTGCAGCCTGGAGTCCAGAATCCTGCTCAGGCCCCAGGCGATCAGCAGGTTGCCGGGGAGCGCGATGTGGGTGTTGAGCCAGGGCATCTTCTCGCCGGCCCACGAGAAGGTCACGAAGGCGCACAGGAACCAGAACGCCAGGAACAGCGGGAACATGACGACGACGTTGAAGCCGGACGGCGCCGGCTCCGCGATGGTCCCCGGCCCCGCCGCGGCGGCCGCGGCTTGCCCATCCGGCCCGGCTTCGGCCGGCTGGCCCTCGGCCACGACGGTGCGCTCTTCCCCTGCGAGCGGCTGCCCCTCCTCCGCGCCGTTGCTCGACTCGCGCGCCACCGCCACCGTCTCCCGGGCGCTGTCGCCGGAGATCGAGACGGCGTGCTGCTCGGCCGTCAGGTGCTCGGCGGTCCCGAGGTGGCCGGCCGGCAGGTCGTCGGTCGTGAGGTCGTCGGTCGCTCGCCCGTGGTCAGCCGTGGGCAGCTGGAGGTCAGGCGCGGGCGGCCGGTCGCCGGGCTCAGGAAGCTCGTGCACCGGTGCCTCGGCGGCCATCTCCCAGCCCCGCGCCGTCTTCCCCCAGCCGCGGCTGAACAGGTAGACCAGCGTCGCCAGCCCGCCGAAGAACGCCAGCGGCTCGTACAGCGTCATCAGCATGAAGTAGTAGTACCACGGCTGGTCGCCGCGCTTGAACTCCTGCTGCGAGCCGAGCCAGTACTCCAGGCCGCGGTACAGGCCATCCACGATGCCGCGCGGGTCGGCGAAGAAAGTGCTGTAGAGCACGACGTAGATCGCGCCCAGGATGGCGAGCGCCGTCCAGACGACGTGCCGCTCCTCGCGCCACAGGGCGCGGAAGCGCCCCACCACCAGCGGGTGGTTGTCCCACACGCGCGTGAGCAGCAGCCCCATGCCGGCGACGGCGCTGAACAGCAGCGCCAGCCCGTCGGCGCGCAGCGTGCTCGTGATCTGGCCGCTCCACACCCCGGTGATGATGCTGAGCTCGCCCAGCAGCGCGACGACGAGGACGGCGGCGAGCCCGATCACGACCTGGCGGCGCGGCAGCAGCTCGAACAGCACGCGGATGATCAGGAACCAGCCGAAGATGAAGCCGAGGATGTAGTACAGCTCGTGGGTCGCGATCGCCAGCGCCGTCCCGACTGCCATCAGGTACAGGAAGGCCGGCCGGCCGGTGTCCAGGTAGCGGAAGAACCCGATCACGATCCACAGCGTCCACAGGACCATCAGGCCATCGTGGCGGGCGAAGCGCGTGTAGTACAGCAGCGACGGGGTGAAGGCCATGAGCGCGGCGGCGAGCAGCGCGCCCCGCGTGCCGAGGTAGGGCCGCAGCATCCAGCACGAGGCCACCAGCCCGATGCCGGCCACAGCCTGCGGGACCCTCGCCTGCCAGTCGCCGTCGCCGAACAGGAAGTAGGAGAGCAGCGTCAGCACATACAGCGACGGCCCGTGGTACACCGGGTCGTAGCAGTAGGTGGCCGAGGTGCGGCCGCCGGCGCAGGTGAAGCCGCCGTTGCCGGTGAAGAACTTCCAGCTCATCCAGGCGTGGATCGACTCGTCGTGGTGCAGCGCCATGCGGTCCAGCGCGTAGAAGTGCGCCAGCACGCTGAGCAGCACCAGCCCGACGAAGGCCGCGACCTCCCAGTTGAGGTGGGACAGGTCCAGCGCCCGGTCGAGGAGGGTCGTCTGTCGGCGCTCGGGTGAAGCTACAGCCATCTATGTCACCTCGAAGTGCAAAGTGCAAAATGCAAGCTGCACAATGCAGAACTCCAGCGTTGCTGTTCTATAGCGCGGCACGGCGAAAGTTGCACTTTGCACGGTACGCTTTGCACTTTTCCTTCCAGGGCGCGTGCGGCGTCACTGGTCGCCCCCGGTGCCCAGCCCGATCTCGTCGGCCAGCTCCGGCCGCACCGCGAGCACGAAGTCGGTCGAGCCGAGCGGCGCCGGCGGCACCCGGTAGATCATATACTGCCAGAACTGGGTCGCCGTGCGCGGGTCGAAGGGCGTCCGCAGCACGCGCATGAGCAGCGGCGAGAACTCGTCCACCGGCGCGCTCATCCAGTTCGACGGCAGGCGGTAGGTCTGGTCCTCGGGGAACCACCAGCGCAGCGGGTAGCGCTGGATGCGGAACCCCGCCAGCTTCTGCTGGTTCTCCGGCTCCGCGTAGTTCTCCTCCAGCATCAGCACCGCGGCCACCTCTTCGCCGGGGGCGGCGGTCAGCACGGGCGGCTGCTCCTGCGCGTTCCTGAAGCGCCGCATGTACCAGTCCCAGACCGTCTCGTTGTCGTACCAGATGACCAGGTCGAGCCCGCCGCCGCGGCGCGTCGCCGCCTCCTCGAGCCGGTTGACCACCCGCTGCACGTCCGGCGAGGTCTGGGTGTAGATCATCATCTCGCGCGGCACGTCGCCCCACAGGAAGCTGAGCTGGAACGCGCTGCGGATGCCGTAGAGCGCGAGCAGCAGGCTCACGGCCAGCGCCAGCGCCCCGATCGCCCAGCGCGTCCCGCGCAGCAGCGCGCTCCCCGCCGTGAGCAGCCCGATCAGCACGAAGCCGAGCAGCGGCACCCAGGGCGCCCAGCCGGTCTGCATGCTCAGCTCATCGGTCACGACGGCGATCAGCAGGAAGCACAGCCCCGCGATGGCGGTGAACACCCCCAGGAACATGGCGAGCGGCGCGTAGTCCGTCCGCCCGTACCCGCCGGCTGCGCCCACGGCCACGCCGCCCGACACATCCCCAACGCCGGACCACGCCAGCGTGCGCGCCAGCGCCCAGGCGGCGAGCAGCGCCAGCGGCAGCGCCGGGTGGATCGTCAGCCAGGGCATCTTCTCGCCGGCCCACGAGTAGAGCAGGAACGTGGCGAGCGACCAGTAGGCCAGGAGAAGGGGGAGGACGAACGCCCAGTCAGTGCCCGCCCCGCCGCCGGCCGGCTGCCGATCGGCGGCCTCATCTTCCGCCGCCGCCTCAGCGGCTCGCGTCCGCCGGCCGGCCCGCAAGCGCCGCAGCAGCATCCACCCCGCCATCCCCAGCCCGACGAGCGCCCAGAGCAGGATCAGCGGCTCGTAGATGCCGAGCAGCACGGCGTAGTAGTGCGGCGGCTGCCCGCCGCGCTGGACCTCGTGCTGGGCCAGCCAGTAGAGCAGCGAGCCGGTCGTGCCGCTCACCACCCCCACCGGGTTGGTGAAGAACGCGCTGAAGAGCAGCGCGTAGGGCGTGAAGAAGAACACGAGCGCGATCAGCCAGCGCCGGCCGCGCCCGAGCGAGGCGAACGTCTCCAGCGCCCCCGCGCGCCGGGCGCGCTCCCACGCGGTGCTGCCGTCGGCAGCGCGGCGCCAGCCGATCTGCCAGGCGAAGCCCGCCACCCCGGCGAGGGCCAGGACGGCGGCGCTGATGATGGCCGGGTGGCGGAAGAACTGGCCGAGCTTGATCAGGTACAGGCCGAAGTCGTTGTCCGCCTGGTGCCGGACGCACAGGGCGTAGCTGTTGTCGTTCGTCTCCAGCGGCGGCCAGCCGAAGATCGGCCCCGGCCTGGCCACCAGTATCGGGTTGGGCGGCGGGAAGGGGGTCGCGCGGCTCGGGCAGACGTACGGGCCGTTGGCGCGGACGACGGTGTCGCTCTGCGGGAAGGGGCGCTCGGGCCGGCCGGGCAGCACGAAGACCAGCGCCACGATCGCCAGCCCGATCAGCGCCGCCGGCACCAGCCCGCCCCGCCAGACGCGCCACAGAAAGACGATCGCCACGACCGGCGCGAAGATCGCCAGGTATAGGTAGAAGGTCTCCATCGTCGCCGCCATCAGCCCGAGCGCCGCCGCCCCGGCGTAGAGCCAGGCCGGCCGCCCGGTGGCGGCGAAGCGCACGCCGGCGATGAAGGCCAGCAGCTCGAACAGCACCGTGTACGGGTCGTGGCGGATGAAGCGCCCCATGTACAGGAACACCGGCGAGAACAGCAGCATCAGCGCCGCGAGCAGCGCCGCGCCGCGCCCGAGCTCACGCCTGAGCAGGTACGGCATGACCACCAGCACCGAGCCGAACAGCGCCGGCCCGAGCCGGGACGTCGCGTCCCCGTCGCCGAACAGGAAGAAGATCAGCGCGCCGAAGAAGTACAGGAACGGCCCGTGCAGCAGCGGGTCGTGGACGTAGCCGTGCCCGCGGAACACCGCCCAGGAGAAGTACGCGTGCAGCGTCTCGTCGTGGTGCAGCGCGCGGTTGTCCAGGTCCCACAGGCGCGTCAGCAGGGCCAGCGCGAAGATGGTGAGGTAGGCCAGGTGCTCGACGCTGATCGCCAGCCGGCGTGTGGCGCCGCTCGGGTGGGCGTACGCCGTAGGCTGTGCGGCGCCCGGGGGAAGTTCGGCAAGCGACATAGCGTAGTGCCAGCGGCGACCGGCGCAGCCGGGGTTTGCGAGGGCCGCCGAATCGTCCAAATTCCGTTATCGCACGGGATTGTACACGATCTGCGCGCTGCGGTGCAAGGAGCCCGGTGAGCGGTATCCGCTCGCCTCGATCACAAAGAGCGAGCTTGGCTGCCCACGAGCTGCCGCAGACGGTCGATGTCGGTGAGGTGGATCGCGTCCTCCTCGACGCGGATGAGCCCCTCCTCGCGGAACTCGCCGATCGCCTTGGTGACCGTCTCGCGGTAGGAGCCGATCATCTCGGCCAGCTGCTGGTGGGTGAAGCGCACCACGGTGGGCGCCGCGCCAGCCGGCTGCTCGCCCTGCGCCGCCGCCAGGTTCAGCAGCACGGTGGCGAGCCGCTGCGGCACGCTCTTGAAGGCGATGTCGGCCAGCTTGCGCTCGATCGCCACCAGCCGGCGGCTCATCACCGCCATGAAGCGCAGCGCGAGCGCGGGGTGGTTGCTCAGCACCTGGCGCAGCACGTCGCGGCTCAGCGTCCCCACCACACACTCGACCATGGCCTCGGCGAAGCTGTCCTGGCGCCCTGAGTCGGCCAGCGCCATCTCGCCGAAGATCGCCGGCGGCTCGAGGACCATCAGGATGAGCGCGCGGCCCTCGGGCGAGAGCTTGTAGAGGCGCACGCGCCCGCTCTGCAGCAGGAACACCTGCTCGCCGGGGTCGTCTGGGGCGTAGAAGGTGTAGCCGGCCGGGTACGTGCTGACGCTGAGCTGCCGCATGAGGGCCTCGCGCTCGGGCGCCGGCAGGTCGCTCAGCAGATCGCCATCGACAAAGGTCTCGAGGCTCATAGGCAATCGGGTGGGGCCCGGAGGCTGCTCCTGACCCCGTCTTCCGCCGCGCTGCTGCGGCGAAGGGCTCCCTGGGCTACGCCCCACGGCCCTCGCACCTGGGCGCGTCTACGCCCTGTGGCCCGTGTCCCGCTCCAGCTCGTGCAGGTGCCAGTGGTCGTTGTGGGCGATCAGCTGCCACTCCTGGCGCTCGTCCTGCGTCTCCACCTGCCGCCAGTGGGTGATCGCCGTGTTGCGCACGTGGAACGCCGCCCGGCCGCGCACGTGCGGGCCGAGCTGCAGCAGGTGCAGGAAGGAGGCCTCGATGATGCCGCCGTGGCAGACCACGACGATGTGCTGCCCCTGGTGGCGGCTGATGATCCGCTCGAGCGCGCTCGAGGCGCGGGCGACGAAGGCGCCCCAGCTCTCGCCGCCGGTCGCGATCGGGGTGAAGAACCTCTTGAGGAAGAGCTGCATGCTCTCGAAGCGCTGGCGGGCCTCGGTGTAGGTCATGCCGTCGGCGTCGCCGGGCCTCAGCTCCTGCAGGTCATCGTCCCAGTGGATGGGCAGGCCCAACGCCTCCGCCACCGCCTCGGCCGTCTGGCGGGCGCGCGGCAGGGTGCTGGCGTAGAGAACGTCGGCCGGGATCTCGCCGCTCGACAGGCGGCGGGCGAGCAGGCGCACCTGGGCGATGCCGCGCTCGGTGAGCCCGCGGCAGCCCTTCATGCCGCCCATGACGAACGGCTCGACGTTGCTCACCGCCTCACCGTGGCGGATCAGGTACAGGTTGGTTGCCATCTATCTCTCTCTCGCTCTCTCCGGAGGCGCGCGCGGCGAGCCACGCGAACAGGCCGCGCCAGACGCCGAGGATGAACAGCACGGTCACGAACGTGACCAGGGCGAACGATAGCGGGATGCCGCGCTGCAGGGCGAGGGCGCGCAGCAGCAGGCCGACGGGCCACGCGGCCAGCCAGCAGATCGCAGTGCGGGCCAGCATCGGGCGCACGCCGGCCGTCGCGCGGCCGTAGGCGCCCAGCGCCGGCGCCACCAGGAACCACCCGGCGATGAAGGGGGCGGCGGTGCCGGCCACCTGCAGGGCGGCGTCCAGCCCGGCGGCCTCGCCGTGGCTCGAGCGGCCGATCGCTGCGAACACAAGCAGGGCGGCTGTATCACCAGCCGCCAGGGCCGCTGCTCGCCGCCACTCTCCCGCTGTGCGCGGCGCGCCGTGTCTGAAGAACTGCATGGGCCCTCCTCCACGGGGATTGTACCATGTCCCATCCGAAACTGGTGGCGTGCCTCACCCGCGCCGCAGCGTGATGATCGTCGCCTCAGGGGGGCAGAGCAGGCGGAGCGGCGGCCCGCCGAGCCCGCGCGAGACGTACAGCGCGGTGGGGCCGACCTGGTAGCGGCCCATGACGTAGCGGCGGCCGAAGCGCGGCATGCCGAGCGGCCCGAGCAGGGGCAGGCGCAGGTGGCCGCCGTGGGTGTGGCCGGAGAGCTGCACGTCCACCCCGCGGGCTGCCGCCTCGGTCACGAAGTCCGGCGCGTGCGCCAGAAGCAGCGTGAACGCGCCGGCCGGCACCCCGCGCAGCGTAGCCGACAGGCTGGCGCTTCCGTCCCAGAGATCGTCCACGCCGAGCAGCCAGAGGTCCGCCCCGCCGCGGCGGATGCGCCGGTGCTCGTTGATCAGCATCGTGACGCCGCACACGGCGAGCGCAGCGCGCACGTCATCCACGCCCTCCCAGTGGTCGTGGTTGCCGGGGACGGCGTAGACGCCGAGCGGCGCGCTGATCCCGCGCAGCGCCGCGGCGATATCGGGGATGGCGTGCTGGAAGGAGACCAGGTCGCCGGTGATGACGATCAGGTCGGGCGCCTCGCGGCGCATCTGCTCCACCCCCCACAGCGCGTTGCGCTCGGTGTAGCGGAACCCCAGGTGCAGGTCGGTGAGATGGCCGATCCGCAGGCCGTCCAGCCCGCGCGGGAGCCGCGGGAGGCGCAGCTCCACGTGCTCCAGCCGCGCCCGGCGCGGCTCGACGAAGGCCGCGTAGCCCCAGGTCAGCGCGCCGAGCAGCCCGGCGACAGCGAGCAGCGGCCAGCCGAGCCGGCGCACCCCGAGCGCCCCGGCCGCAGCCCCGACGGAGGTGGCGGCGATCCAGGTGCGGTTGTAGTACAGCCGCGCCGGGTCCAGCGACCGGCGGCGGCGTAGGCGCAGGCGTGTGAGCGGGACGCGCCGCACCAGCGGCTCGCGCCGCCGCACGAGTGGTGCGGGCGCGGGGCGGATCTGCTGCACGGTAGGCGGCGCAGGCACAGAGAGCATAGCTGCTCCTTGTGAGCAATGGCGTATGCATCGGAAGGCCGGGTGGAGCATGCTCACCCGGCCTCGTCGTCGAGTACTTGCACATAGTGTACCTGAAAATAATAGGATTGTACGCGCTGTGACCACAGCGCGCTTGAGGGCAAGAGGGGTCATGCCTCAGCACACCAGCCGCACGTCTTAACCGCATTGTCCGTTGCATTCCAGCTGCCGCTCAGCTGACCACACTGAGCATTGCAGCACATCAGTCTGTGCTTGGGGCAACGGGCATCGGTGGAGGTGGGCATGGCAACGGGCAGGCCAGCACGGTACTCGCTCCCTTGCGGGTCCAGGGCCGCAGGCCCTGGCGCGGGTGGTG
>ERZ777003.2100-NODE-2100-length-25177-cov-7.702173_pt1 | contig 25177 bp, 27 predicted proteins | sample MGYA00374956_ERZ777003 | MGnify/ENA primary metagenome ERZ777003 (study PRJEB29302, sample SAMN06268252) | bioreactor metagenome | isolation source: Joint BioEnergy Institute, California, USA | place: USA:Joint BioEnergy Institute, California, USA | collected... | reverse complement strand
CCCTAAACGGTCCACACCACTCCCAAGACGGCACTCAGGTCCGCCTAAATGGATACCCCCACCGTGTTCGATGTTGTCGAGCTGTGCCGGGGGACGTGTCCGCGTCGGCGGGCGAGCGCGTCAATGTGTCTGGAAGCGGTCTCGGGGTCGTAGGCCATGCGCTGGATCGTGGTCGCCGCAGCACATGTTGTCAGCCGAGCGGTCCCACAGCCGAAGGGCATCCACTGCCACCACGACTTTGGTGAGGGTGTGGGCTGCTGGCCAGCGATGTCTCGCTTTCTGTGGGCGCCGCGGCTGTGTAGGAGGTGTTCGGCTGTCCGGGATGCTGTTTGAGATGGTGGCCGCCCCGCCCAAACCCCCCTATCGCCCACAATCGGGAGGCCGGTCAGTTGGGTTGTTCGATGTGGAGTTTGTTGCCGGTGGCTTGGATGGTGTACCCGACCAGCGCCCCTTCCAGCGAAGCGGTCTGGTTGGTGTACAGACCGATCTTCCCGTTCGGGGCGTAGATGACTCCGCGGAAGTCGAGGTTGGTGGTGGACATGTTGACACCTTGGTTCCAGCAGTTCGCTGTCCCACCCGAGTTGGCGAACACCACGATGTCTTCCCCTTCGTATGGGCTGAGGCGCAGGTTGGCTGCGGAAAGCTGGATGGTGCCGGTGGCGACAATGGTGACCCCGTCCAGGTGGACGTTTCCGGACCCTCCGGGCCAGATGTTGACGTTGCCTTGCACGTAGTGGAGGCCCGGCTGGATGTTGTCGACGGAGCTGCTCATGCCGTTCTTCCAGTGGTGGTAGTCGCTGCCTGCGGCGGCCGCTTTTGCCCCTCCCGGCGCGTAGTCGGCGATGTCCCAGCTGACCGGAGCCGACTTGGCGCTGGTCTGTTCGATCCCGCCGACGAATTGGTTCGGCGGCCAGGCGTTGAGGCTGCCGACGTAGGTGGTGAGCCCGGTGATGTTTCCCGCGTTGCCATTGGAGCGGAGGCCGCCGTTGGTGTGGACGTCACCCATGATGACCCTGTCGTTGTTGTCCATCGCCAGGTTGGTTCCACACGCCGTCCCTCCGATGGCGAACAGCGCATACCCGCCGTACGCCTTCGGCTGCGGCGCCCCGTCCTCTTCCGGGTCAGGTTCGGGGTCGGGAGCGGGGATGGTGGTTGTCGTTGTGGTGGTGGGCTCTTCAGGCGGGACGATGGTTGTGGTGGTTGTGGTCGGCTGGGATTCTCCTTCCCCAAGATCCGGCTGGGTGGTTGTAGGGGCGTCGTCTTCGTCGTCCTCGTCTTCGGAGGTGTCGCCGGGCTCTTCGTCTTCGTCTTGTTGACCCTCACCGTCTCCGTCACCTTCTTCGACGGTTCCGTTGGCGTCGCTGTCCTCTTCGGTGGGGGTTGTAGTGGTGGTGGTCGGGTCCACCCCTTCGTCGGACCCGTTGTCACCTTCCGCCTCGCCGTTGCCTGGGGTGACGGTTTCGCCGTTTTCGATGTCGTCGACGCTTTCCGCGGAGCAGGGGCCTTTCTTCTTCGAGCCGATCACGCTGGATCCATCCAGGTCCACCCGTCCGACGACGCACAGTCCGGTGCGTGATCGAGCGGCGAGGGCGAAGGTGGTGTCGCTTTTCCGAGCGAAGCTCACCTCGTAGGGGCTGTCGGATTCACCGGCGACGATCTGCACGCCCGGTTCGAGGGCGCGTAGCTGTTCGATGAGTTCTTGGGTGGTGCCATCCAGGGCTGCCCGCCCGTTGTACATGAAGTGTGCGTGGGCTTGCCCCATGACGGTGGCGACCGAGGAGCGGGCCACCGCGTCCTGGGCGCCGTTGCGTTGGCCTATGAACACCATCAGCGCCACGGACGCCACCACGGATAGGACTACTGCCGCAGCCGACAGTTCGATTATCGCGAAGCCGCGGGGCCCTCTGCGAGTGATGCAACGACGAAATGTAAAGGGCATGTTAGGGGTGACGGTGCGTCACCCCTTTCTGTGTTTCAAGGAGCCTCCCCGCCTCCCTCGCCGCCTGTTAAGTAAAATCTTGGCTTCCCCGCCCCGTGTCGGGTTTACCGGAGGTCTGCGATGGCACGACGGACCTGACGTACCGGGGTTCCGGCGTCGAGCAGGTTGGCGGCGACGGTCGCGTACGGGTCTCGGTCACCGACTTGTCGGACGGTGTTTGCGATCACTTCGAGCATTTGCCTGTCTTCGAAGTCCTCTGCTGCTTCTGCGTGATCCAGTAGCTCTTCCAGTGTGACTCCGTGTGGGCAGTGCAGTTCGAACGGGGGATGCAGCAGCCCGAGGAGTTCATGGACTGCCTGGTGGCTGTGCAGCTCCGCCAGCGGAACCTGTCTGGCGGCGACCTCAACGGTGAGCGTTTCCCCGTCGAGGTAACCGTCCACGCTGATCGGCAGTTCCAGCGGCTGTGGCATGCCGTTTCTTATGTGGGGCATGAACGGCCCCCGCTCAAGCGGCGTCCAGACGGCTACGTCGTGGACCACCCCGGCTTCCTCCCCTGGCCGGGGTCGCACATGGTCGACCAGGATGACCTGTCCGGCCTTTTCCACTTGAGCCTGCCAGTCTTCCACGGCTTGCCTGTATTTGTCGGCTGTGGCTGCGGTGATGGCGACGATGGAGATGAACCCTTCCCCCGGGGCGATGTGGCGCTGTGCGATTTCGGTGTCGTTGCGTCCGACAGCGGTGGTGACGACGGCACCTAGGGGGATGGGTTTTATGGGCAGGTCCATGTCGTCGATGGTGGTTGCCTGCTCACTCCGCGTCAGTCTGTGCGAGTTCGCGACTGCGTGGTTCTCCCAGCCCAAAACCATCTGTCGTCATGGAATCTCAAAACCCCTCCCCCGGCTCTTCAAAAGAGGCGGAGCCGCTGGTCGGGTGGCGTCACGCCGGTTTGGTGGCGCAGCTGTCCGACGGCAAGGTGGCACGGCTCGGGTTCGAGTCGATGACGTTCCCGTATGTGTTCGGTGTCCGTGCCGAAGCGTTCTGCCGCGAGGGCAGACACCGGGCCCCAAATCCTGAGTGCGGCTGTGGCCTGTACATGATGAAGGGCCGCCGCCGGATCGAGTCCGGGGGGTATTCGGGGTTTGTGGCCCGCCCCCACAACGTGTTGCTTCAAGTGGCGGCGTCTGGGACGGTGATAGAAGGTGAGCGGGGGTTTAGGGCCAGCGTTCAGACGGTGTTGAAGGTGGTGGCCCCTCCGCTGTGCCGTCGTGTTGGCAGTTGCCGCCGCCGTACGGCCGGTTTCGCCCCGACGGACGAGAAGGTGATTTCCAAGGGGGCGAGCTGGGTGCGCCTGGTTCCGGTGTGCTCCAAGCATGCCCCTTCCGCGTTCGTGTCGCTGCGTGACACAGAACACATGCTGGGTGTGGTGGTGGCTCCAGCCCCGCCGCAGCATGCGTTTAGGTTGACCGCCGCATATGAACATGCGCTCGAGCCGTTTCTGGTGTCTTTGGGGGTGCACGCTTCGATCCTGACGAAGCTGGTGACGTTGCTGGGGGTTCTGGCCGTCCACAACCCGGCTTTGTGGCCGCTGTTGGCGGTTGCCGCTCTGTTCGGGTTGTCTGCTGCGGCCTGGACTCTTCGGTTCCCGATAAAGGAGGGCCTGTTCCAGGTGGCTTCGCTGTCTCAGGCCCGTCTGCATGCGGTGACAACCGTGGCGGCGTCTTTCTTCCTTGGCTTGGGCTCGGCTGTGCTGGTGGCGCTGCTTTTCGATATGGCCGGATGGTCGTTTGCTTCTGCTCTGTTTGTGGCGGTCGCGGAATGTTTCGTGGTTTCCCGTCCCCAAGCCTGGGTCCTCGCCCAGGTGCTGCGTTGGGTTCGCCGCGACCTGGCGCATGTGCCTTCCCCTCCGGCCGTTCTGCGCTGGGTGGTCACTGTTTCGGCTGCCGCCGCGTCTTTGGCGGCGGTGTGGGCGGCTGCGGTTCTATTTACCTGATTGGCCCTGTCTGCTTGTGCCACCACTGGCTGGGTCATGGAACGCAAATTCCACCCCAGCCGCCTGTTGGGCCGCTTCGCCGAGTGGTTTTCCAGCCCTGCGGCGTCGATCGTCATCGGTTCGTCGTCTGCCCGTGACGCCGATGTGGATGTGTCGTCGTTGATGGGGCTCTACCGGTCTCATCCGGAGACTTACCGCACCGACGTTCTGCGGTTCAGCTCCCCAAACTGACCCGGAAGCCCGTGTTTTCCCCGTCTTTCCGCTGTCAGCGGAGGGCGGGGAGCATCTTTCGGATCTCGGCGGCGGGTCTGGCGGCTTCCAGTAGTTCCGCCACCAGCCGCCCCGCCGGGTCGTTGTTCTGTCTTGCGGCCTCGGCGGCGCGTCTGCGGTGGTCGTCGTGCCGAACTGCGCCGCCGCCTCGCCGACGCGTTCCGCGCGCACGACTGCGACCCTCTGCGTTTTGCGATCACCGGCGTCTCGCCAGAGGAGCCGACGAACCACGGTTTCGCTGCCTGCATGTCCGCCGACCGCCTGTTCGACATCACAGAGGAGCTGACCGAAGGGTGGAAGGAGTTCCCCGACTGGGTGGCTTCTCCGCTGCATTCGATCGGGGCGCTGTCGAAGCGATCGGCGCCCGCCGCGGCGACCCGCGGGCTCAGCTTGCCGGCAGGGTTTGTTCGGCTGAGTTGCCGCCCACCCGACTTCGTTCTCTTCTCGCCGACATCAGATCAGGTCTTCTGACCGAACCTATATGATCCGACCGGCCCCCTTTCTGGGGGCCGGTTCTGTCGTTCTTGCCCTGCACGGTCCGGCGCCTCGACTGTCGATCCGCCGCTCACCCACAGGCTTCAGGCGCGGGAACTGCCAGCGCGACGGCACCGTGCCGCAGGCAGGTCAGCTACGTGCGGTGATATCAGTCTCCCAGAACGCCAATCGCTCCCCGATGAGCTTCAACAACGCATGGCCGAGAATTCCGATCGCAGCCATGATGATCAGGATGGCGAATACCCCGGCCACATCTAGCTGGAACTGCATTTGGAGAATGTTGTGGCCCAAACCAGCGGATGCTCCTACGAACTCGCCGACGATCGCACCCAGCAGCGCAAACACGAACGCCACCTGAAGGCCGGCCAGAATGTAGGGGACCGCAGATGGGGCTTTCAGTTTGTGCAACATCTGCCAGCGGGACGCCCCCAGGCTCTTCATCAGCTCAGCCGCTTCCCGGTCGTAGGCACGCAGTCCCGCCACCGTGTTCACCAGCACAGGGAAGAAAGCGACTAGTGCAGCGACGATGATCTTCGACCGGATACCGAATCCCGCCCAGATCAGTATCAGCGGAGCCAACGCTATCTTTGGGAGGCTCTGAAGACCTACCACCAGTGGGTAGATGGCGATCTCGACAAAGCGGAGTTCCACAATCGCCGCCCCGACCAACAGACCGCCAACGACGGCGATAGCGAACCCGCTGAACGTCTCGAACAGCGTCACATATGCGGCGTCCAGGTACGTCCCCTGTGTCAGCCCGAAAATCAGCGAACTGATGATCTGAGACGGCACAGGCAGTAGGTAGCTGGGGATGTTCAACGCGGGGACACCGAACTCCCATGCACCAACCAGCACCGCATAGAACAGAAGCTGGAACAGGCGGGTGGCGGTGCCGCCGGTGAGTAGCCGGTCACGGAACGACGGGCGGACCACCAAACCCTCGCTTTCCAGTCCGCCGGGCACAGTTTTCATGTCGGTCATGATGAACGCTCCCCAATTTCGGCCCACACACCCAAAGCTTGCTGGATCTCCCACACATAGTTCGAGAACTCGGCGCTGACAGTTGCCGACAGTTCCCGCGGCCGTCCCAGGTCGATGTGGAACTCGTGGGTGACCCTGCCAGGGCGATTGGACATCACCAGCACACGGTCACCCAGAAACACCGCTTCGTTCACATCATGTGTTATGAGCAGCACCGTTTTGCGGTCAGACTCCCAGATGCGTTCGAGCTCAGCGTTCATCTGCTGACGGGTGAGCGCATCCAACGCACCGAACGGTTCATCCATGAGAAGGATCGCTGGGTCGGACAAAAGGGCTCGCGCAATCGACACCCGCTGCCGCATTCCTCCGGAAAGCTCATGCGGGTAGCTGTCCTTGAACGATCCGAGCCCGACCATGTCCAAGAGCATGTCGGCGCGCTCTTCCGCTTCGGGGCCGAGACCCATGACCTCGGCGGGCAGCAGCACGTTCTTTCGGGCTGTCCGCCAGGGGAGAAGTACGGGGTTCTGGAAAACGATCCCGACGTCTGTTCGGGGCTTCGTTACCGGCTGGTCGTTTACCACCACAGAACCGGAAGTCAGCGGAGTCAACCCGGCGATGACCCGGAGAAGTGTCGACTTGCCGCAGCCGGACGGCCCCACCACACAGACGAACTCTTCGGCCTGGATCGACAAGTTCAGGTCCTCCAACGCGGTGACCGTCCGTCCACCTTTGCGGGGAGAGAACCTCTTCGTGCCGTTCCTCACCCCAATCAGCGGCCGTTTGTCGTCGTGCCGCGTCGAGTCGGACATCATTCTCCTCTGAACTGAGGTTGGCGCTTGTTTAGCCATGCGTCCACCCCTTCCCGTTTGTCGTCCGTCCCGCATACCACACCGAAAAGTTTCCGCTCGAACTCGATACCGTCCTGACGAGACATGGCGGCACCGAACCTGACTGCGTCGGTCGCCGCCCGCAGTGCCACAGGCGGTCGGCGAGCAAGAGTCGCGGCTATATCCATCGCCGCGTCCCGCAGCTCATCGACCGCTACGACCCTGGTGACAAGCCCCCACCTCTCTGCCTCGGAAGCGCCGAACGTTCGCCCAGTGAGGATCAGACTCAGCGCAATCGACTCCCCAACCATTCTCGTTAGACGCTGAGTACCCCCCAGCCCCGGGAAGATCCCCAACTTGATCTCAGGCAGCCCCGCCACCAGATCGTTGGACGCGACCCGCAACGTGCACGCCAACGACATTTCAAACCCGCCCCCTAGCGTGTAGCCGTGCAGTGCCGCAACAATCGGCTTGGGGCAGCCCTCCAAGTAGGTGTCTAAACGGTCCGGAGCCCAGGCGGCGGCTGGGAGCTTACGGTCCTTCAATTCGTTGATATCTGCACCGGCACAGAAAGCCTCACCCTCCCCCCGGAGAACTATTGCCCGGATATCCGGATCGTCGGCTGCGACCTGCAATGCTTTTCGGATCTGAGCACGCAGCCGCTCATTCAACGCGTTCCGCGCTTCCGGGCGGTTCAAAACAATGGTTGCGACTGGACCGTCCGTCTCGTACAGGACCAGATCGTCATTCATTCCCGCGCTCCAAAGCTTCCTCCAGCCGTTCGGCTGCTGGAAGGTTCACCAGTCGTTGCCGCTCCTCCCAGCTGAGCATGTCAGCAGCGAGACCCACCGTCTCCCCATGTTCGGCGAGATAGCGGAGAGCCCGCTGGCCTGCACGTGCCATGACCCTCATCAGCATGTTGGCGTACAGGACCAGCGAGAATCCCATCTCCCCGAGCTCGGCCACCGACAACTCGGGGGTGCGGCCACCTTCGACGATGTTCACCACAAGCGGTACCCCCTTCAGCTCCCTACCGATCGTTTCGAGCTCCTCCCTCGACGTGGGTGCCTCCACGAACAACAGGTCAGCGCCGGCGTCCCGATACTGCTCAGCGCGCCTCAACGCCGAAGTCAGACCCTCGACAGCCAGCGCGTCGGTGCGGGCGATCACCAAGAACTCGTCCGTTGATCTGGCCGCCAATGCTGCCCTGATCCGGGCCTGCATCTCAGCGGCGGACACCAACCGCTTGCCGTCGAAATGACCGCAACGTTTTGGCATCGCCTGATCCTCCAGCTGGATCGCGGCAGCGCCGGCCTGTTCGAACAAATGGACGGTTCGCATCACAGACAGGGGACCGCCATGGCCGGTGTCACCATCCACCAGAACCGGTATGGAGACAGCGTCCACAATGCGGCGTAGCCCCTCAAGCACCTCCGTCATCGTGACCAGCCCCACGTCGGCCAAACCCAACATAACGTTCGACACCCCCGCCCCCGTCACATAGCACGCTTCGAAACCGGCTTCCTCAACGAGGCGGCCGGACAAGGCATCGACCACACCGGGAACGACAAGGGGTTCAGGGCGGTTGAGAAGGTCCCGCAAGCTCGAAGGTTTCGGGTTAGGCACCAGTCCGGGAATCCGCAACCCGTTAGATGTCAGTTTATGGCCAGTCACGTCCAATGAGTATACATCAAGTCGACCGCAGATGTCCACTCGAAACCGCAACAAACAGCGCGGGATGATTGTCACAATCATGCAGGAGGAAGCGGCGTTTAAACAGGGCAGAACTGCCGCAGTCGAGCAGCCGAACAGACAGTTAATGGGCGTCGCCCGAATCTGGCTACTTCGCTGAGGAACGGGTGAGGTATCGAGCGTTAGTCAGAATATGCTGAAGGCTGTTCTCTAGGTGGTGACGAGTCTCCAGGTCGGCTTTGTCTTCGTCTTGGTCGATGATCGCAGAAACAATCCTGTCATGTTCGGCGATGCTCTCCCGTAGACGTTCTGGACTGTCTGAGGCGATTCGACGGATCCGGTATATCTGTGTCCAAATGTCCTCAAGGGCCTTCACCAGCCGCTGATTGTTGGTGAGCTCCACGATCCGATAACCGAGTTCGGTGGTAAGGGAGTAGTAGGCGGCGACATCACCTTGATCGAGAAGTCTCTGCCCTTCCGCGGTCAACCGTTTCCGCATGTCTTCAAGCAGATGGGAGTTGGGGGAACGGGCCGCCAGGCGGGAAGCCTGCACCTCGAGCGCTTCCCGCAGTTCAAACAGCTCGATCACATCCGCAATGGAGATCTCAGACACGAAAGCGCCTTTGCCGGGCACCAGGCGCACCAGCCCTTCGTTGCTCAGGCGCTGTAACGCGTCCCGAATAGGAGTCCGGCTCACCTCCAATGCCTCCGCAAGCTCCGCTTCCCGCAACTCCACTCCGGGCCTCAATTCCCAGTCGAGAATGCGCGCACGGATCGACTCGTACGCTTTTTGGCTGCGTGTCTTGCTCATCGGGATAGACGGGACCGGTTGTCGCATATAAGCATCAGCATAGATCCGCCGGCTGCCAGAGGGATCAATGTGAGCCACGCCACCTCAAATGAGACCGATTCGGCGACCAGGCCGAACAGCAGTGGTCCTGCTCCTGCTCCAACGTACACACCCACCTGTGTGATGGACGTGCTCATAGCAACAGCTCTCGGATATGCCTGCACAACCGCCGCATTGAACAGGCCTGTCCAACCCCAAATCGAGCCGAACATGACCACTGCCAGCGCTCCCAAAGTGGCGGCGTTGCCTAACGAAGTGACCGCCAGCGACACTGTACCCACCGCCAGTACCGCAGCAGGAGCCAAGAAGCTGATTTTGCCCAAACGGTCCACTATCCACCCGGCTAAAACCCGAACTACGATCGCAGACAACGATCCGAGCGACAGAAATAGACCGGCTCGACCCACAGGCAACGAAAGATACACCGCATAAGTGACAAAGAATGCGCTGGACGCGTAGGTCGCGGCAGTTCCGAGCGCTGTCGCGGACGTCAACAGTAGAAGTTGGCGTCGACTCGCCCGGTCGAGAATGGTACCCTCAGCCGGGATCGGTTTCCCACCAACCGCTGTCCTTAGGCTCAGCGCCACAGTCAGCATCGCCGAAAGCAACGTCAACGCCACCGCTGCAGCGCCCATCGTGAACCGCCAACCCATGCGGACCGCCAACACTGGCAGCGACATCCCTGCCAGCAGCGACGACAGCGGGATCGCCGATTGTTTGAACCCGAACAGGACACCGATCCGGTTGGACGGCATCTCCGAAAGCGACTGGTTCGCTGCCGGATGAGCAACCGCGTTCGTCAAACCTGCACCCACCAGGAGAACCGCAAGCAGCACCCAGTTTCGCGCGAACACTGCGATCATTGCCAGCCACAGAGCTGTCCCACCGACCGCTACCAACACCCCACGTTGCCACCCGGCCGACTCCAGTCGGCGGCCCACCGCTGCCGAAACCGCAGCCGACATCGCGAAGTACATCGCCATGACGGCTCCAAGCCCGCTCGTCGAGAATCCCAGGTCAGTGCTCATCTGCGGGGCGAGCGCCCCCACCATCATCGACGGGAGAGGACCGGCGACCGAAGCCAAAAATGCGGCTGCGACTGTGAGAAGCCACCGCCGGGAAGGTGTGACCGCATCGGCGCCGCCGAGCGCCGGCGTCAACACCACCACCTCTGAAGCCTTCCGGAGTAGGTCATCGACGTAGCGCCTCCCGTGAGATCTGGTTGCGTTGTATCTCGGAGGTGCCTTCCCCGATTCGGAACGCCCTTGCGTCGCGGTAGATCATCTCGATCGGAGTGTCCGCCATGTAGCCGGCGCCACCGAACAGCTGCAACGCAGTGTCCGCGACCCTGCACACCATCTCTGACGCCGCCAGCTTGATCATTGATACCGCCACCCGAGCCTGGCGCCGATCCCCTCGCTCAACCGTCCGAGCCGCCGCATACAGCATCGCCCGGTGGCGTTCGATATCGACAAGCATGTCGGCGACCATCCAACGGACACCCTGGAACTCCGATACCGGCTGGCCGAACTGGACCCGGTTGGTGATGTGCTCAACAGCAAGGTCGTAAGCGCGTTGGGCCATACCTACACAGTGGGCCGCCACCCCCAGCCGTGCCTCGTTGATCTGTTCCATCGCCAGTTTGAAACCCCCACCGACTTCACCGAGGACGTTGCAAGCGGGCACGTAACAGTCTTCGAAGACGAGCTCCGCCACCTGGTATCCCTTCCAGCCCATCTTTGGTTCGATGCGACCAACAGAAAACCCTTCGGTGCCGCGGTCAACCAAGAACGCTGTGACTCCGGCGTCGGGGACCTGCGCGAACACGATGACGAAGTCGGCGTGGTCGCCGTTGGAGATGTACTGCTTCCGGCCTGTTATCCGGTAGCCGTCGCCGTCGGGGACAGCACGGGTGCTGAGCGCTGTCGCGTCGGAGCCGGCACCCGGCTCAGTCAGAGCGAACGCCCATGTCCGTTTCCCCTCCACCGCCGCCAACAGGTAATCCTTCCGCTGAGCTTCGTTACAAGCCAGCAGCACCCGTGGGGGGCGTCCCAGTACGTCCGCAAGCGGCATCGACACGTGCCCAAGCTGCTCACGGATCAGCACCTGCGCAAGGACACCGAGTCCAGGGCCGCCCACGTCAGCGGGCATGTTGTAGGCGTACAGCCCTGCTGCAACAGCTTTGGCACGCAACTCGTCCGCGAGGTCTCGGTCGAAGCTGTCTTGTTCTTCTACCCGGCGTTCATGGGGTCGCAGCTCGTTGATGACGAACTGGCGAGTGACATCTCGGATCTGCTGCTCTTCGGGTGTCAGGTCGTGATGCAGAAATGAACTCATATGCGAACCTCCGGTCAGGTCGTTTCGAACACGGGCACGCGAATGTGTGGATCGTCGGTGGCGCAGAGCACAACTCTCACAGGTGTGCCAATACGTATCTTCTCTGGGGGGGATCCAACAACGTTCGCAATGAGCCGGGGTCCCTCTTTGAGCCGGACGGCCGCAACTGCGTAGGGGACAGCGTCTCTCCAGCGCCGGTCGTGGGTGCGGTGGACAACCGTCACCGCTTCTACCGTCCCCTGCCCGGATGTGGGCCGCAACGCCAACGGCTCGGCGCAGGCTGGACATATTCGCTGCCCTGCCCAGAACCAGCGGTCACAGCGGTCACAGTAAGGCAACACATGCTGGGAGGCTTGCCAGTAGGGAGCGGTTTCGGGTTGGACATGGGGGCTCGGCCAGCGGAAGGCATCCGCGGTGGGGGTCTGATCGGCGTTTGGAGCAGTGCCTGTTGGGTTCTGTCTGGTCATGATGCTGTGAGGATCATCACGGCGTGGCCGGCGAAAACGCCCGCCATGCCGTGGACGATGGCGGCACGGCAGTTCGGCACCTGCCGCTCCATCGCGGCCCCGGTCACCTGCCGATACGCTTCGATCAGGTTGCCCATCCCGCCCGCCCGTGCGGGATGCCCATGCGACAGCAGCCCACCGTGAGGGTTCAACGCCGGACCGGATCCAGCGGCCGTGAAATGGCCTTCCGCTATCGCGTCAGGGGCTTCACCACGACCAACCAGACCCATGTCCTCCAGGTTCACGTACCCGGCGATCGAGAAGCAGTCATATACACACGCAACGTCGATGTCATCCCGTGACATGCCGGCTCGGCTTAACGCCCGGTCGAGAGCGTCTCCAGCGCCGAAAGAGACGATGTCATTGGCGGCACTCAGATGCAGATGCCGGAAAGAAGAACCTATCCCTCGAATCTGGGCGCCTTTCTGTGGCGGGTGCTTCGTCAGTACGACAGCCCCTCCCCCATCGGAGACGGGGGCGCAATCAAAGAGGCGCAGCGGGGAAGCAACCATCGGGGCAGACACGTAGTCTTCGAGACTCATCGGTGAGCGCATGTGGGCGTTGGGATGGCGTGACGCCATCTCTCGATCCTGCAGCGGCAATGCGGCAAGGCGGAGCGGGTCGACGCTGTAACGGTCTAGATATGCGCTGGCGACCAGCGCGAACATGGCGGGGACCGTCGGTCCGTAGGGCGCTTCGTAGTCGGGATGAACCGGACCGGCCGCAACCGCCAGCGACGACGTGTACTGGGCCCGGCCGATGCCGGTGGCGGGGAGGTCAGCTGCTACCGCCACCACCACATCGACGTCCGGTTCCGTCGAGAAGACCCCCTCCGCCGAAGCACACATCGCCACGGGGGCCGTCCCACCCGCCTCGAGTGTCAGCGCCACCTTCGGGATTATCCCGAGCCGCTCCGCTAGAGCGATCGCATGGACGAGGTATGGGTCGCTTCGCGGTGACACTGTGATCAGTGCGTCGACATCGTCGAGCTTGAGACCAGCGTCGGTGAGGGCTTCCTGCACCAGCGCCTCATGAAGCGCCATCGTTGAAGGCCAGGAGGTTTTCCCCTGCGGGAACTCCGCCGCACCGGCAACCCACACGTGGCTACCCATCGGCCGTCTCCCGATCAACAGAGGCGACCCAGCCGACAGCGTCCACCGCAGCGACACCAGCTGAGGAGGCGATCACTGGATTGAGCTCTATCTCGGCTATCCACGGATTCCGCGTGTAGGTGACGCACAGCCGCTCAACCAGGGAAACCAGCTGTGGTAAGTCCACACCTTCGCTACCCCGGTACCCGTTGAGAAGGGGCCAACCTCGAAGGCGACGTAACTCAGAGACCACCTCGGGTTCGTCGAAAGGAGGAACCAGGACAACTGAGTCGGCGAGCATCTCGGTGAGGACCCCGCCGAGGCCAACGGTCACCACTGGACCGAAATCAGGATCCTGGGTCAAACCGACAAGCAGCTCAACGTCGCCGGAGACCATCTCTTGTAGTTGGATGACGTCGCCGGGACCGGTCCAGCCTTCCCGACGACGCAGCCGGTCGAGCCTGTTGAACGCGGCCCGGAGAGCATCCATGTCGCCGACATTCAGCTCGACGGCACCAAACTCGGTTTTGTGCGCGACCTTGGCCGAAGCGATTTTCACAGCCAGCGGAAACTTCACTTCGTTCGCCTCCACGGCCGCAAGTGCCTCATCGAATGAGTTGACGAACACGCTTGGCGCTAACGGCACCCCCGCCTCAGAGAGTGCGTCGGCCAGCACATTCGGGTCCGCTCCTCCACCGACATGCCGCGGTCCAAGGGTCGGCCGGTCAGGAATCGGTGGGGCAGCTGCCGCGGTTACGACGGCTGCGATGGCTTTGGCGGTGTTGAGCGGATCCTCAATCACAGGCACGCCTCCGTCCGCCAGGCTTCGATTGATGTGCTCCTCGGTTGGGACACCGGGGCAGGCGATCAGGTTGTGAGATCGGCCCCGCCGGTGGGTCACCAGCTGTTCGTGGTAACGGTCGATGATTGGCCGACCGAACACGACCCAAGTTCCTACTCGCGGATCGTTGGCGACCGCATCGAGGGCAGCCTCGAGGATCTCGGGCCGGTGGATGACGTCGGCTGTCACGTCGACGGGGTTGTCGTGTGAACCGTATGCGGGAATTGCTTTCGACAGCTGTTGGCGGGTCGACTCGTCCAAGCTGGGAACCGTCAGGCCAGCAGCTTCCAGATGGTCCGCAACCAGCGAACAGGCACCACCCGACGCGGACACGATCCCTACCGAGCTGGTGAGCGGGTAGCCCGCTTCAAGAAGGCTGGCTACAGGGGCGAAAAGGGCGAGCGAGTCGATCTGGATGACCCCGTATTTGCGGAACACCGCCGCGTACACGTCCGAGCTCGAAGACAGGTTGCCCGTGTGCGACAACGTCGCACGTTGCCCCGCCTCCGACTGGCCGGATTTGATCACTACTACCCGTGTGCCAAAGTGGCGAGCCTTCTTGAGAGCGGCGACGAACTTGGCGCCGTCGTTTACGGCCTCGAGGAAGCAGCACACCGTGTGGACAGCTGGTTCGGCGGCGTAATGGGCGAGGACATCGCCGACATCAATGTCAGTTTCATTGCCTAACCCCACCCACGAGTGGACCCCCACCTGAGCAGCCTCCAGATGAGAGAAGATGAGCCCACCCATTGAACCGCTGTGCGTGACGACCGCCACCCCTCCGGATCTGTGGGATGCTCGCCCGTACCAGTCGGCGAACGTGATCGGCATCCCGCGGGAGAAGTTCACGAACCCGACCGTGTTTGGGCCCAACACCCGCATGCCCGTTTCGGAAGCGAGGTGCCGCAGGCGGGCTTCGCGGTTCTTCCCTTCGTCACCGGTCTGACCTTCCCCGAACCCACCGGTCATCACGACCGCCGCCGGAACACCCACCCGGGCGCAGTCTTCGAGCACACCCTGCACAGCGGCCACCGGAACGGCGATGGCAGCCACATCTGGCACTGTCGGGAGCTCCTCTAAAGACGGGTAGCAGGGGAGGCCGGCGAGGGTGCCGTGTTTCGGGTTGACGGGGAAGATGTCACCGTCGAAGCCACTTTCGGCTAGGAACCGCAGCATGATCCCGGACGGTTTCGCCGGGTTGGGTGAAGCCCCAATTACGGCGACGCTTTCCGCGTCGAAAAGCGGACTCAGGTCTTTGAAGCGTGTCACAGTACCTCCGACAACTCACGCAATCCGGCTGCTACCTGCGTCGAGCTTTCCGCACCCGGGAAGAACAGTACCGGCACATCGACGCCGGCCTGCAGGTACCGTGTTAGCTGTTCAGGGATCGTTTTCGCCGGGCCTAACACCCCTAGGTGGCGGACCATGTCGTCGGTGACGAGCCGTCGAGCCTCGTCTCGGCGCCCATCCCGCCAAGCTTCGGCGATCCGGCGCGGGATGCCCGCAAAGCCGTATCGGGAAACAAACTCCCGGTAGTGGGGACCCATCGCGCCCAGGTAGTAGGCGAGATGGCGGCGCACCACCTCGGCGGCGTGCTCTTCGTCTCCTACCGCAGCGACGATGAGGGCCACCACCATGAGCTCATGAGGGTCGCGACCCGCCTCCCGGGCGGCGTCACGCAGCGCCGAGACCGCCTCACCTACGCCACGGGCAGGTAGGAGATATGGGATCCAGCCGTCGGCGACATGTCCGATCGTTTCAATGGAGCTGGGACCAAGCCCGGCGGCGAGAAGTGGAGGAGGGGATTGTTCGGGGGCGTTGCGCAGCCGGTACTTCGAGAACCGGAATATCTCACCCTCATAGTTGACAACCTCCCCGGACAACGCCTGACGCAGGTATTCGATGACTTCCCGCATGCGCCGTACCGGCCGTTCGAAGGGGAGACCGTGCCATCCTTCCACTAGGGCTTTCGTCGAAGTGCCCAACCCGAGCAGAAAACGCTGGGGATGCAGCTCGGCGATGGTGGCTGCCGCCATTGCCAGCTGGGCGGGTGTACGGCTAAACACGTTGATAACCGCCGTTCCCACTTTCACGCGGTTGGTGATCGCAGCCACATGCGACGCCAAAACCAGCGAGTCATGCCCCCAACTCTCAGCAAACCACACCGAGTGGTAGCCAAGCTCGTCAGCGAGGCGGGACAGCTCACCGACCCGACGCATCGAATACCCGTCGGAGTACTCGGCCCGGAGGCAGATCCCAATGTCGGAAACCCCCAAGGCTTGGGCAGAAGCAGCTGAGGTGACGTCAGCGCTCACTGTGCTTTCCCGAACAGCGAGTTGGCGAGCGTGTTGCGCAAGATTTCGACGGTGCCTCCCGTCACCTGCGACACCTTCGCGTCCTGCATGTACCGGCCGAAAGCTTGCGCGTCGAAACATCCGTAGCTACCGGTTACCTGCACCGCCCGGATGGACGCTTCCATCGCCACCTGGCTGGCAAGCAGCTTGGCGATCGCAGCTTCGTTCGTTGCCCGCCCATTCTTCTCGTACGCTCGGGCCGCGTGGTACATGGCCAAGCGAGCGGCTGCCAGCTGGGCGAACAGGTCGACAAGCTGCCAGCGGATACCTTGGAAATCGGTTACGACGTTGGAGCCGACCCGCCGCTGTTCCGCGTAGGCGACAGCGTCAGCCAGGGCACCTTCGGCGATGCCGATGCATTTCGCGGCGTTGCCTATCCGCGTCAAATCGAACGACTTGAAGAACACGCGCATCGCCTCCCCCTCACCAGCGAGGAGGGAATCGTGGTGTACGTGACAATCCCGCAGATGCACCTCGTACATGGGAAGACCCCGCAGGCCGATGATTCCCCTCTTGTCACCAACTTCGAACCCGGGGGTGCCTGTGTCGACAAGGAACGCAGAGATGCCACTTTCGGTCTTGGCGAAGATCAGAGCAGCCGCCGACTCTGAGGGAATGTGAGTCTCCGACTTGGTGCCTTTGAGCACCCAGCCGTCTTCGACTCTTGAAGCGATTGTCGTCATGTCCGAAAGTTTCGAACCGGCACCGGCTTCGGTGATGCCGGTGATGGAGAACGCCGACCCGTTGGCGAAAGCAGGGAGATAGCGTTCCTTCTGTTCGGAGGTGCCGAACGACAGGACGGCCATCACCGTCTGCTGCAGAAGGTTCTGGGCAGCACCGAGGCTGGCGTCAACGCGTGAGATCTCTTCGACGATGATCGCATGCTCGAGCGGCCCTTTGCCCATCCCGCCGTACTCTTCGGGGATTACCACACCGGGCCAGCGATGCTCCCCAAGCTCCCTCCACAGCTCCGCGTCCCACCGCTGCTCTTCGCTTCGCTCGTTGGCGGTCGGGCGGATCCGTTCCTCTGCAAAGCGCCGCACGTCGTCACGGAGACGCAGTTGCTCGGCGGTGAGATGGTCCTCCACGTATCCGCTCAGTACCGAATGATCCATGTTCCTCTTCCCCTCTGTCCGCCCCCGGCCGAGGGCAGGTGCCGCTCTCGGCCGGGTCGTTCCTGCAATTTGGGCTGGCGGTTCCCCGACCTGCGGGCAGCGAACCAGCCGGTCCGCTATTCGTCGAACTGGAACGACTGGGCGAACGAAACGATCTCGGCCGGGTCGAAGTTGTTGGCTCGCTCAACAAACTCGTTGGTGAAGTACTCGTCCGGTTCGAGCGGGTTCTCGAGCTGTCCGGCAGCAACCAGCGCATCACGTACCGCAGCGACGTTCTCCTCGTGCATGATCCCGGCCTGCCCTTCCATCGCCGACCCGATACCAAGCTGAACGTTCTCTTTGATGATGGCGGCGGCCTGCGCCACTGCCGTCTCGAAATCCACGTCGGTGGGGATGGTCGCGGGGAACTGCCTGAAATGACCTTCTGCCGCAGCTTCAGGGTTCGCATCCGCGAAGATGACACCTTTCGCCATTCCCCGCACTAGACCTTCGACAATCTCTGGAGAGTTGGCGATCATCTCGTCAGTGACGAAGAACGCCTGCACGAAGTTGTACTCGGTGAGTGCTGGGTCGTCATCGAACGCTTTGAATTCAAGGTCGAACAGCTCCCGCAGGGTGGCGTAATGACCATGCCATTCGGCCAGCACGTCGATCTCACCGCCGGTGAACGCCTCCACCGCCGGCGCCCCCGCTCCTACCGGGGTGACGGATTCGAAATCGTCCAACGTCATGCCATGCTCGGCCAGGAGAACCTTCATCCACAACGCAACCGAGCCCTGCAGGTCGAGGATCCCCAGACGTTTCCCTACGAAATCCTCGATTGTTTCGATGTCGCTGTCCATCGGCACGACCGGGTACACGTGGTTGCGGTCATAGACGCTCGCGACCGCCTTGAGGCTCGCGCCCTCTCCTCGCAGCTGGTACAGGATCGGCGTTCCGGTGAATACGGCGTCTACCTGGCCGTTGGACAGGAGCTGCAACGCCGGGCCGGCACCGTTGAACCCCGTCACCTCCACATTGAGCCCTTCCTCCTGCCAGAAGCCTGCTGTCTTAGGGGCCGATAGCCAGGGGGCCGTGGAAGGGTCGATAGCCGCAACCCCGTACGCCAGACGCACAGTCGTCAGCTCCGTCGGAGCAGAGCTCGTGCCCTCACCTCCGGAAGTCGTGTCGGCGCTGGCCGTCCCGTTGTTTGGGGGAACTTCGGTGACGTCCGCAACTGACTGCCCTGTCCCGCCACAAGCTGCCGTCAGCAGGGCTACTAGCGCCACTATGAGCAGGGACCTGTTCGTGCGCACACGCTCCTCCTTCTTCTCCATCGTGGATCAACATGAAGTCGATCACGATTTGAACGCGATGTATACACGAAGTACGCCGGCTTGGCAAGGAGTGCCGTTGGCTTCGAGACCCCGCCTTCAACAGACCACTGGGGTGGTGGGCGAAGTGTTTGAGAGCCCCGTCGGGGCTGACCGCCATGATCGACCGGCTTGCCCGCCGAAGTCGCCTCCCTTGAAGGAGACCTCCTAGGGGTTTGCACTGGTGTGGAAGACGTTCGGGAAGGCCGCCTATATCCACCTTCCCTACTCCCTACGAGCTCTGGCCCCGTTCGCTGAGGGCCGGTTCTTTGCTGCCACCTCGGTTCTGCGTTCCGCAGCTGTGATCTTTCGTGGCGTTGCCCGCTAGGTTCACCCAGCATCTGTCGTGTCTGGGGGTGAAGATGTCCGATGTGAAAGTGCCGTTCGATATCGCAGATGTCACCGTCTACTACAGCCTCAGCGTGTCCCTCGATTCTGCTTGGGATGAGCCGCTGTATGGGGTTGCTGAGCCTTGGCATGTGGATGTGCGGGTCGACGTTGAGGTTGCCGAGGACCTGTTCGAGAGCCGAAACGCCGCCGAGCTGTCGGTGGTGAGGTTCAACCTGTTCGAAGCCGACCAGGCGCGGGTGGATGTCTGGGAGGTGGCGGACGCATGGTCGGCGGATTGGGAGTCGTTTGTCTCCACGGCGCTTCGGGACATCACGTTGGAGGACGAGTTCTCCGGGTTCGGTTCGGATGTGCTGTTGGTCGAGCATGTGTGGCTCGCCCCCGAGTTCCGCGGTTTCGGCCTGGCTCCCCTTCTGGTTGCCGAGGCGGTGCGCATCTTGGGCCGGGACTGTGTGGCGGCGTTCATCTTCCCCGAACCCACCGAAGGGGATCTCGACGAGGATGAGCGCATCCGGGCAGCGGAGAAACTGGCTGCCCTCTGGTCCCAGGTCGGCTTTGAGCCGTGGCGGAACGGCTACATGGCTCTCGACTTGGCTTCCCAGCGCCGGGTGGACGCGTTGGAGGCGCTGCGGGACCGTTTCCGCCGCTACCCCTCCCACCCAGGCGACACTGCTTCCCCTTGACCTCCGACTCCTCCTGCCTTGCGCCCGGCCCGCAGGCGGCGATGGGTGTGCGCATGGAAATTGCGACAATCGAGCCGACCAAGCCGAACCCTCTGGGGGCTCTGTTCTCCTGCCATGAGGAGTTCGGTGTCGCCGCCGTCGATCCGGCTTCGGCGATCCGGGCGGTGTCTTCGCTGCCTCTGGCGATGGTGGAGTTCTATGACCCGACGCTCCCCACACCCGGAAAGTTCGCCGACGTCCTCGAGGTTCTCGCGTCCCGTGGCGCTTCCGTGGTCGCCTCCCACACCGGCCGCCAGTGGTTCAATGAACTTCCGGAGGAGGTCGGTTGGCGGATCCAGACGGTGCTGGCTTTCGACACGGACCCAGAAGACGCCGAGTTCCGCTACGAGGACATCTCCAACGCCCTTTACGAGCGGGAAGTCGAGTTCTACGGCACCGACCTGTGGTGGCCGCATGCCCGGTTCGCCGACCGCGGCAACCTGGTCCGGGCCGTCCAGAACCAGGACTGCGGTCTGCTGCGGTTCTGTGAGGTGACTGACGAGGAGCATTACCTGTGGTTCGCCACCACCTGCGACTCGTTGGAGTGGCTGATGGTGTTGCTGCAGGGGTGTCTGCCGCGGTTCAGCCAGCTGTTCGGCTCCCCCGATTCACGGGAGGGACGCATACAGTTCGCGAAGCTGCTTGACGCTGTCTCCGCCAAGTCGAACAGCCCCGAGGCGGCGGTCCTCGCCAACGCTCTGCGATCCGGGGTGTCGGATGAGAAGCTTTTCTCGATCATCGACGACGTCCGCCATGGTCGCCTGACCTGAAACAGCTGAACCGGCCCCTCTTTTGGGGGCCGGTTCGTCTTCTCACAGCAGCTTTGCTGGTTCCGCTGTCCCCCTACATGTCGGGTCATGGTTTATGAGCAAGCTACCCCCACCGAGGCGAACCCGTTCGGTGCGTTCTTCGCCTGCCATGAGCGTCACGGCATTTCGTCCCCGGACCCGGATCGTGCTGCCGGGTGGTTTGACGCGCCGCGTCTTTTCCGTCTCCAGATCTGGGAGTCGGGCAAAGATGCCGAGGCGGTGGCTCGCCTTGTGGTGAAGCTGGCAGCCAGCCACTCTGGTGTGGTGGCCGCCGCCCACCATCATCGCCATTGGCCTGTCGACGCGCCTCCTTCATCGAGGTTCACCCACATGGCGTTTTTGGCGTTTCCGCCGTCTGCCGGTGGGTCTCTCCGCGAGAAGCTGCAGGACACGCTGTGGAGTTGGGTGTACCGCACCCATCTCGATGTCCTGTGGGGTGAGGACCTTGCGGTCAGAGCCCACCGTGCTCAGCTGGTCGACGCCGTCGCTGAGGCGGACTGTGCCAAGCTCCGGTATGTGATGAGCCCTCCGGCGTTCCGTCCTTTGGACCGTGAGGTGTCTTCCTGCGATTCTGTCGAAAGTCTGTTCCAGCTGGCTTTCGGGATCCTCGACAGTCACCGCTCCGAACAGAACCGGTACATCCGCACCGACCTTTCTGGTGTGGCTTCTCTCCTCGCCGCCGCCGGGTCCCGAAACGATGACCGTCGCGCCTTCTTGGCAGCCAACATCCTCTCATCCGAGATGGATCCCAACAGCATGTGGTCGGCGCTGTATGACGTCCAGCTTGGGCGTCTTTGAGCGTCTCCGCTTCTGAAATCCCAAAGCCGGCCCCCTCGTGGGCCGGCTTTCCCTCGGTGGACCTCCCTTCCCGCCTACTTGTGGGGTCATGGACTTTCCGACAATCGACCCTTCCGAATCGAACCCTCTGGGAGCTTTGTTCTCCTGCCATGAGGAGTTCGGCGTGTCCGTCGCCGACGCAGAAACAGCTGTGCTTGCTGTGTCGTCGCTGCCGATGGAGCGGTTCCGCTTCTTCACCGAGAACGTCCTCGACCTGGGTTCGGAGGCGACCCGTCTCCGCAGATTGGTTAGCCGTCATGGCGGAACCGTCGTTGCCGCCCACTACGGCCACTTGTGGTTCGCAGATGATCCGGAGCATCGTGGTTTCACCCAGGCGCTGGTGACCTTCGACGCCGACTACGACGAAGCCGCGGGTCTCCGCGACAAGCTGATAGATCGGCTGTTGGGTGCGGGAGTGTCGTTCGAAGATTCGAAGCTGGCACGCCCAGGCAGCGACTTCATGACGCGTCTGGATCTGGTCAGCGCGATCCGTCACCAGGACTGCGCGTATCTGCGTTTCCGCAACAGCCGACGTGTCGAGTCGGACTATCACTCCGACTGTGAGGAGTTCGACCCTTACGAGCTTTCCGCCTGCGGCCCACCGGAGCGGCTGATGATTCTCGTCGAAGGCCTGCTGCCGAGGTTGCGTCATCTGCATCTGGATGAGCGGGCCGGGCGGTTGGCTTTGGCGGAAATGTTGGATTTCGTCGTCTCCCGCGACGGAAATACCGCCGCCGGTGTGCTGGCTAACGCTTGCCGGTCGAATCTGTCCCACGAGAAGGTGCGGTCGATCATCAACGACATCCGCCTAGGTCTGCTGACCTGAAAACCTTCAGACCGGCCCGCCATCAGAGGCGGGCCGGTTTTTCGCATGCTTGCTTCGCCCTCTCCCCCACCGAAGTGTCAACTCGTGGTTTCATCGAAAACGACACCCACTCAGGCGAACCCGCTTGGCGCGTTGTTCGCCTGCCATGAGGATCTGGGTCCGACGTTTGCCGACCCGCGCACAGCGGCCTTGCTGTTGGCGGATCAGCCGCTGATGCGGGTGGTTCTGTTCTGTGAGGGCGGGCTCATGTCCGCATCTGAGGCGCAACCCGCCCGCCGCTTTTTCCGGAACCAGGGCATGACGGTTGTCGCCGCCCATTACAACCGGTTCTGGTATCCGGGGGTTTCGGAGCCGACCAGCGGCCTGGCCACGGTGCTGCTGGCTTTCGAGTCTGGCGCCTCCCAGAGTGACCTTCTGTTGGGCGACTCCAGCGGCCTGCCGCTTTCAGCCGCTGAATTGCCGATCCTGCCAGGTGAGGCTGTGTCTCTGCGGGAGAGCTTGGCGGCCATGGCCGAAGGACTTGGGGACTGTTCGGCTCTGCGGTTCATCGACACTTCCGAGACGTCGTTCGATCTGGGTGAGGCGTGCGCCTGCGACCCGCCGGACCGGCTGTTGGGGTTCCTCGCCCAGCTGCTTGAGCGCCGCGCGGCCGAGGAAGCCGACGAGCTGATTTCGGTGGTGGGCAGCTGTGCGGCCGTGTCGGACGTTTCGCTTGTTCCGCACATGTCTGCGCTGCTGCGTTTCGTCGGCGACCGCTTCGATTCGCCGGAGGCTGTGTTGGCGGCGAACCTGTGCACCACCGAGATGCCGGCTTCCCGCAAGCTTGCGATCCTCGACGATATCCGTTCCGGTCTTTTGACCGCGCCTGTATGACAACAGCCGACCCTCCCGGGGGTCGGCTGTTTTCGTTGCCCTGCTGTTACTGCCCTGCCGCTGCCTCCCTTCAACTATCTGACTATGAGCCGCACCCCAGCTCCGTTTTCTGACGCCAACCCGTTGGGGGCTCTTTACGCGTGCCCTGAGGAGTGTGTGTCAAATAGGACACACGCTGTGATGGTCCACCAGCACGTCCGTGTCTTTGATGTCACGTAGCCGTTTGCCTAGCTCTTCGGCGACTTCGGCTGTTGTGACGCCGTCTTGCCTGGGCGCGTAGCTGATCGTGAAGGCCCCGACGGTGCCGTCGATGATGGCCCCATCGAGGGCGCCTGCGGCTTTCCCGTCGTAGCTGAGCACCACTTTGGCGCCGAACGGGTTCCAGACTTGGCGGGTCATTGGAGCTCCAGCCGATATTCGGACAGGATTCCGCCTTCGACTTCGCCGTTGGGCCGCTCACCCACGTGTCGCCATCCCCGCTTCTCGAAGAACCGTCTGGCGTCGGTGTTGTCGGAGAAGACGAGACTCCACATGTAGCGGCCGCATCTCGCTTTCGCCTGCCGGGAGAGCTCTTCGAGGAGGGCGGTGCCGTACCCGCGGCCTTCTTCGGCGACGTAGAAGTCCCCAAGGTAGAAGCCGCCTTCTTCGTTGTGGAGGTTCTCGGGGCGAACGAATCCGAGAGCGCGGAGCCGCCCTTGGTCTTCGACGACGGTGAGGCCGGTACCTTCGATGCGGCTGCGTGTGAACTGGACGGAGCAGCGTTTCTGAGCCCAGTCGCGGAACCGTTCGGGTCCGATGAGGGGCCGTATTTCTCGAAGGGCGCCTGCCAGTTTGGCTCGTGCGGCCGCTTTGGCGTCGTCTTCGGTGGCGGGACGGACCGTGATGGTTTGGGTGGTCATGTGTTTGACCGTGACCGCGCCCCCGTGCGCAGCCAACCTTGGGTTCTCATCGGCTGCGCCGCAGCACCGCTTCGATGTCGGGCGGCTGGTAGCGGGGGCCTTTGAGGACTTTCCCGTCAGCCCGTTGCATCACCACCCCTGCGGCGGTTCTGATGGCCCGGTGGGGTCGTTTGTCTTCGGGATAGCGGTCGGGGTTGCGTAGTGCCTCTTCGGCTTCCTCTTCGGTCCACAGTTTGGTCATGTTGGACCGGTGGATCTCGGCGACCACCGCATCGAGGGGGATGCCGAACTCATGTGCGGCCCCGTAGATGACGTACAGCAGGTCCCCTAGCGCGTCTGCGACACCGACAAGGTCCAGCTTCTCGGCTGCTTCGACGAGTTCGGCCAGTTCTTCTCGGATCAGGTCGAGGCGCAGTTCGACCCGTTCTTCGACAAGTTCGGGCCGGTCGAGGACCGGCAGGCCGTATGTGCGGTGGAACTCTTCGACAGCTTCGGCAGGTTTCACGGTGGGGGCACCCTGGACGGGTTCGATGTGGGCTGCCAGCGCTTTGTAGGCGAAGTCCAGGTCGCCATCGAGTTCTGCGAGCTCGTCGGCTTCGCCTTTGGCGATGAACTCTTCCCAGGAGAGATCATGTGTGATGAGCAGGCGGCTGATGCTTCGGCGGATGTCGGCTTCGTTGAATCTGCGTGTCGATGTGGAGGACATGTCCTGTATGGTTCGCACGCAGCGGCAGCCTGCCAGTCGGCTACGAGTTCGTTGAGCGTTGCCCAGATCCGATCTGCGGGGATTGTTTGTTGCCGCAGCAGGTGGCCGAGCAGATGGAGCCGCCGTCCGGTCTGGTCGTCGGATCGGGAGGCTTTCTGTTCTGCGGCGTCGACCATCGCGTTACGGAGGGTTTGTGCGTCGACGACGCCTTTGGGTGGGTGCCCTTTGAGCTGCGACACGGTTTGGAGATGCCCCACTAGCGTCTCGGCGAAGTCGGTTTCTTTCTGGTGGCGGCACACCCAGTTCACAAATCCTGTTTCGGGTGTGTGCATGATCCGATGTGTGGCTTGGTGTGCGCCGGCGAGGTTTCCGCTCTGCGCCGCCGCCAACGCTCGCTTCACCGCTTTGGCGCTGATGGGTGGGAAGGAGATCGACAGCCCCGGGTCTGTGTCGAACCCGTGTCCCCCTTGTGATTGCGTAGAGATAACCCCACTGCTGCAAATCCCATTTGAGGGAC
>ERZ777003.2099-NODE-2099-length-25191-cov-22.646801_pt1 | contig 25191 bp, 22 predicted proteins | sample MGYA00374956_ERZ777003 | MGnify/ENA primary metagenome ERZ777003 (study PRJEB29302, sample SAMN06268252) | bioreactor metagenome | isolation source: Joint BioEnergy Institute, California, USA | place: USA:Joint BioEnergy Institute, California, USA | collected... | reverse complement strand
GCACTCCGGGCCCGCGTCGGTGGCCGAGTTCTGCGCGAGCAGGACGTTGTCGGCGCGCAGCGTCCCGGAGCTGACCGCGAACCCGCCGCCTTGGACGGCGGAGTTACGCGCGATCGTGACGGCGTTGAGCCGCACGTCGCCACCGTCCGCGATCAGGGCGCCCCCGAAGCTGTTGGCAGTTTCGTTCCCGGCGAGGGTCGAGTTGACGATCCGCAGATCCCCGCCGGCCTGGTGGTGGATCCCGCCGCCGGGCAGGGTCGAAACGCGGTTCCCGCTGATCGTCGAGCCCGTGATCGACAGCGAGCCCGTCCCGCTGGTCCGGATGCCGCCCGCGTTGGCGCCATCGCCGCCGTTGCCCGCGATCGTCGACCGGTCGATCCGGCCCTCGCCGAAGTCGGTCAGGAACACCCCGCCGTCCGCGTTGCGCAGGACCTTCGACCGCGCGAGGCTCAGGGAGGGGGAGCTCAGGACCCGGATACCCACGTGGTTGCGGACGACGGTCGCGCCTTGCAGCACGAGCGGGCTCGCTTCGACGTGGACGCCGACGTCTAGGGACCGCCGCACTACCAGCCCGCGCCCGCTCACGCGGCCGCTGCCGTTGGAGAAGAGCCCGGTGCGGTTCTGCTCGAAGACGGCGCCGAAAGCGTTCACGCCCCCGGGTCCCGTCTCGGAGACCCCAGCGATGCCGTTGCGTAGCGCGCGCCCGCGCTTGAACGAGATGCGACCCTCCTCGCTCTCGAAGAGCCCCGTCTGGCCCTGATCGCGTACGCGTGCGCGGTCGGCGAGGACGGAACCCGACCCGTTCTCGACGACGCCGAAGGCGGCGTTGGGGCCGATCCGGGCGCCTTGGGCGAGCACGTCGCCCTGGTCGAACTCGGTCACCCCGTTGACGCCGTTGTCCGCGGTCGAGCCGCCGCGGAGGTCGACCCGCCCGGGGCCGCTCTCGGTCGCGCCGTGCGAGGAGTTCCCCTCCAGCGTGGCGCCGCGCGCCAGGATCGAGCCCCCGTCCCACTCGCTGAGGCCGTGCACGGCGTTCCGCCGGGCGACCGCACGCCCCGCCCGCAGGTGGCCGTCACCCGACTCGGTCACGCCCAGCCCGGCGTTCGCCACGGCGTGCCCGCGGTAGAACCGGAGGCTGCCCGGCCCCGACTCGGCCATGCCGAGCCCGGCGCTGCGCACCACCCGGGCGCGCGTGGCGAGCAGGCTGCCTCCGTCGGACTCCAGCACGCCGTTGCCGCCGTTGTCGATCACCTTGGCGCGGTTCGCCCGCAAATCGCCGTCGCCGGCCTCGGAAAGGGCGGTGCCCGCGTTGTTGCGGGCCGTGCCCCCGACGAAGGACAGGTTGCCGCCCTCCGCCTCGGTCAGCCCCGAAACCCCGTTGTTTTCGACCACCGTCGCGTCCGCGACGAGGTTGCCGAGGCCGGACTCGATCAGCCCGCCCCGGCCGTTGCCGTGCACCCGCGAGCGCTTGAGCACAAGGGAGCCCGGGCCCTCCTCGCTCACGCCCTCCCCGGGGTTCGGGCCGACCACGACCCCGGAACCGGTGATCCCGCCGGCGCCGGCCTGCGAGATCGCCGCGGCGAACGCGCCGCTGCCGTCCCTGACCGAGACGCCCCGCAGGACGAGGGTTGCGTCGGTGGCACGGATGCCGCTCCCCTCGCCCAGGGGGTTGCCGTTGCGGACCCCGACCCGCGTGAGCGTCGTGCGCGCGAACACGTCGAAGGCCCTGTCCAGGCCAGCGGCGTCCACGACCGCCCGCCGCTTGCCCGAGGCCCTGATCTCGACGCGGTCGCGCACGTCGAGGTCGCCCAGGGCCGCCTCGTCCTCGCCGCGCCCCGCGATCGCGAGCGTGTGCGCTCGCCCGCTGCGCAGCACGATCACGTCGGCGCCGGCTCGCCGGTTCGCCGCGATCAGCGCCTCGCGCAGCGTGCAGTCCGCGGCGGTGCACCCGTCGGGCTCGTGGTCCGCGCCGGTGGTGACCTTGAACGTCTTCGCCGCGGCGGCCGGAGCGAGGGCGCACGCGGCCGCGAGCACGGCAACGACCACCCCTGCGATCGTCCTCGCCCGCGTTCCCACGCCGGTCCCGCGCATCGGCGGGTGCAAGTCTCACCGAGGCGGGCGGCTCATGTCAAGGCTCGGTAGGCTGCGCGTCGCTATGCCTTACATCCACATTCACTGGTACGAGGGCCGCTCGGACGAGCAGAAGCTCGAGATCGCCCGCCGCATCACCGACGCGCTGGTCGAGGTCGGCAAGACGCCGCGCGACCACGTCTGGATCCGCTTCGAGGACACCAAGAAGTCGGACTGGGTGATGGGCGGCGAGCAGCAGGGCTGAGCTCGTCCGGGCTCAGCCCGCCCGCTCGACCGCGATCCGCAGTTCGCTGCCCTCGATCGTGACGGCGGCGCCGTCGGCGCCGCCGTAGGAGACGCTCGTCGCCAGCGTCTCGCCCGCGACGTACTCCTCGTGGGCCCGGGCGGCCTCCAGCAGCTCCGCGTCGCCCGCCAGCCGCAGCTCGATGCGGTCGGTGATCTCCAGCCCCGCCTGCTTGCGGGCGTTCTGGACGGCGTGGACGACCTCGCGCGCCAGGCCCTCGCGGCGCAGCTCGTCGTCGAGCTCGAGCGCGAGCGCGACCGCGCGCCCCGCCTCGGACTCGACCTCGTAGCCCTCGAGGGGCTCCATCACGAGCTGCAGGTCGTCGGGGGCGAGCTCGTGCTCTGAGCCCTCCACGTTGATGCCTACGGGCCGGCCCTCCTTGACCGCCGCCGCGACGCCGTCGGCGTCGAGCGACTCGACGGCCTTCGCCACCTGCGGCATGAGCTTGCCGAAGCGCGGCCCGAGGGTGCGGTAGTTGGGCTTGACGCGGTAGCTGACGAGCTCGGCCTCCTCGGAGACGAACTCGAGCTCCTTGACGTTGAGCTCGGCGCGGACGATCTCGCCGAGGCGCTCGATCTCCCGGCGCTCGTCCTCCGTAGCGACGATCACGGCGCGCCGCAGCGGCTGGCGCACCTTGACCTTCGCGGCGGCGCGGGCGGCGCGGCCGAGCTCGATGGCGCGCAGCGCGGCCTCGACGCCGGCCTCGAGCTCCTCGTCGCGCAGGGCCTCCATGGGCTCGGGGTAGTCGCAGAGGTGCACGGAGTCGGGCGTGCCCTCGGGGGCCTCGCCGTCGCCGGCCGTGAGGTTCGTGTAGATCTCGTCGGCGACGAAGGGGGTGAACGGGGCGAGCAGCTTGGCGACCTCGATCAGGCAGTGGCGCAGCGTGGCGAGCGCGGCGCGGTCGCCGTCCCAGAACCGGCGGCGGTTGAGGCGCACGTACCAGTTCGAGAGCTCGTCGACGAAGTCGGCGATGGCGCGGCCCGCGGTGGTGCAGTCGAAGTCGTCGAGGCGCTCGATCACCCGCGCCGTCGTGCCCTGCAGCCGCGAGAGGATCCAGCGGTCGAGGTCGGTTCCGGCCTCCGAACCGGCGCCCGCGGCGGGCGGCTCCGCGCCGAAGTCGGCGGGCCCAAGGCCCTCCGCGTTCGCGTACAGGACCCAGAACGAGTACGTGTTCCAGAGCGTGAGCAGGAACTGGCGGACGGACTCACCGACCGTGTCGCTGGAGAAGCGGTAGCCCGCCCACGGCTGCTGGGCGGTGAAGTAGTACCAGCGGAACGCGTCGGCGCCGTGCTCGTTGAAGACCTGCCAGGGGTCGACGACGTTGCCGCGGCTCTTCGACATCTTCTGGCCCTCGGGGTCGAGGATCAGGCCGAGGCAGACGCAGTTGAGGTAGCTCGTCTGGTCGAAGACGAGGGTCGAGACGGCGAGCAGCGAGTAGAACCAGCCGCGGGTCTGGTCGATGGCCTCGCAGATGTAGTCGGCCGGGAAGCGCTCCGCAAACAGCTCCTCCCCCTCAAAGGGGTAGTGGAACTGCGCGAACGGCATCGAGCCCGAGTCGTACCAGGTGTCGATCACCTCGCTGACGCGCCGCATCTCGCCGCCGCACTTCTCGCAGCGCAGCACGACGTCGTCGATGTAGGGGCGGTGCAGGTCGTCGGGAACCTCGCCGCCGCGCTCGCGCAGGTCGGCGATCGAGCCGGCGCAGAACATCTCGTCGCAGCCGGCCGACGTGCACTCCCAAACCGGCAGCGGCGTGCCCCAGTAGCGCTCGCGCGAGAGCGCCCAGTCGATGTTGTTCTCCAGCCACTTGCCGAAGCGGCCGTGCTTGATGTGCTCGGGATACCAGCCGATGCGCTCGTTCTCGGCCAGCAGGCGGTCGCGCACCTCGGTGGTGCGGATGTACCAGCTCGACTTCGCGTAGTAGAGGAGCGGCGTGTCGCAGCGCCAGCAGTGAGGGTAGGCGTGCTCGTAGTCCTCGGAGCGGAACAGGCGGCCCTTGCGCTCGAGCGCCTCGATGATCTCCGGGTTGTGCTGGAAGACGAGCTTGCCCTGGAAGTCGGGCACGCGCTCGTCGTAGGTGCCGTCCGGCTTGACGGGGTTCTGCAGCGTCATCCCGTAGCGCTGCCCGAGCTGGAAGTCGTCCTCGCCGAAGGCGAGCGCGGTGTGTACGAGGCCGGTGCCGTCCTCGGTGGTCACGAAGTCGCCGAGCAGCACGGAGTGGCCGTGCGGGCCGAAGTCCTCGCCCTTGATGTAGTCAAAGGGCGCCTCGTAGCGCACCCCCTCGAGCGCGGAGCCGGGGAACGAGGCGTGCTCGGTCCAGCCCTCGCCCAGGACCCGGTCGGCGAGCGCGCGGGCGACGATCACGATCTCATCGGAGCCGGCGATCTGGGCGCGCACGTACTCGATGTCCGCGCCGACCGCGACCGCGGCGTGCGAGATCAGCGTCCAGGGCGTCGTGGTCCAGACGAGCAGGTTGTCGCCGGCCTCGATGGGAAGCTCGCTGCCGTCCGGCACCTCGGTGACCGGCAGCCGCACGTACACCGAGGGGTCGACCACGTCGCGGTAGCCGAGCGCGACCTCGTGCGAGGAGAGGGCCGTGCCGCAGCGCGGGCAGTAGGGCACGACCTTGTGGCCGCGGTAGAGGCGCCCGTCGTCCCAGATCTTGCGCAGCGACCACCAGACCGACTCGATGTACTCGTTGGTGAGCGTGACGTAGGGGTCGTCGAGGTCGATCCACATGCCGACCCGCTCGGTCATGCGGTTCCAGTCCTCGACGTAGCGGAAGACCGACTCGCGGCAGCGGCGGTTGAACTCCGCGATGCCGAACGCCTCGATCTCGTCCTTCGACGAGATGCCCAGCTCCTTCTCGACCTCGAGCTCGACGGGGAGGCCGTGGCAGTCCCAGCCGGCCTTGCGCGGGACGTTGTAGCCGCGCATCGCCTTGTAGCGCGGGTAGATGTCCTTGAAGACGCGCGAGAGCACGTGGTGGGAGCCCGGCCGGCCGTTCGCGGTGGGCGGCCCCTCGAAGAAGCTCCAGGTCTCGGCGTCGGCGCGGAGCTCGAGCTGGCGCCGGAAGGTCTGGCGCTCGCGCCAGCGCTCGAGGATGCGCTCCTCAAGCTCGGGAAAGCTCTGCTTGGGGTCTACTGGGCGAAACGCTGGCATAGGGCGCCTGATTCTGACAAGTGGCGCGCGCAGCTATGCGCCCCGCCGCTCCCGCCGGCCCCCGACCGTGCGAGAACCTTGCTCATCGCATCGGAATCGCACGCTCGGCGGGAGGGTGGTGGAGGCGGCTCAACGCGGCCCGCCGCTGTGAGCTTGGCGGTCGCGGCTACGACCGCTGCTTGGGCCGGGCGCGGCGGATCACCTCGCAGCCCACGGTGGTGTCGCCCGGGCCGACGCGCGCGATGTCGTAGCCGGGCCCGCAGTCGAGCGTGTCGCGACCGGGCCCGCCACGCACGAGATCCGGGCCGACGCCGCCGCGCGCGGCGTCGTTGCCCCGCGAGCCGGTGATGACGTCGGCGCCCGCGCCGCCGCGGAGGCAGTCCGCGCCGCCGAAGCCAAAGATGAGGTCGTCGCCGCCCATCCCGAGGATCAGGTCGCGCCCGGGAGTGCCGTCGAGCTCATCGGGGCCCATCGTCCCCTTGAACGGGACCTCGGGGGCGGCGATGCACACGTCCGGGACGCCGAGGATCTCGAACGCCCGCTGGGCGGCGGCCTCGTTGCCCACGTCGTCGCGCTGCGTGACGCGCGCCGTGTAGCGGCCGGGCGCAAGCGTCTCGGGCTGTGCGCTGTACGCGCCGGACCCCGGTGAGACCGGCAGCGAATCGACCACGGTGTCATCGGGCGCGAGGATCTCGACCGTCACCTCGTCCTCGTCGCCCTCCGCGAGGCCGGCCGTGCCGGAGACCCGGGGGCGCCGAGCAGCAGCGCGCCCGCCGGGGGCTCATCGACCGTGAGCGCGGGGCTCGTCGTGTCGACCGTGAATGTGCGGGTCGCCGGCGTCGGGTCGGTGGCGCCCTGGTAGGTCGCCCGCGCCTCGAACGTGTACGTGCCGTCCGTGAGCGGCGCGGTGGTGTGTTGGTCGCCGTCCGAGCACGGCCCGAACGCTGCCGGGACGATCCGGCACTCGAACGTCGAGCCGGCTTCGTCGGAGCCGAGCTCGAACGTCGGCGTCGCATCGCCCGTGCGGCCGTCGGGACCCGCGAGGATCGAGGTGACCGGCACCGGCCGGAAGAGCTGGATGCGGCTCTCTTCGAGCTCGGAGGTGAACGCCCTGCCTTGGGCGTCGACGGCGATGTCGCTCGGCCGCCTGAACTGCCCGGGCCCGCCGCCCCGGATCCCGGGCCGGCAATCGTGGATCGAGGCGGCCTGGCAGACCTGGTACTCCTCGGCCCCGTCGAGCACGCCCCAGCCGAACGTGAGCACGAACTCGAGCGAGCCGTTCAGCTTGATGACCCGGTCGAAGTCGGGTTCGGGGTAATAGACGTCGCCGTTGGGGGCGATGCTGATCCCGCCGTGGCCGCCCACGTCCAGGACGCCGAGATAGGAGCCGTCGGGGGCGAACCGCTGGATGCGGGGGTTGTTCCGCTCGTTTACGTAGATGCGGCCCTGCGGGTCGACCGCCACCGAGTCCGGGTAGGCGAACTGCCCCGCGCCGTCTCCGTAGATGCCCGCTCGGCAGCCGGTGTCCTCGGTGCAGATCTCGAACTGCTCCGCGCCGGTGCGGACGCCCCAGCCGAACGCGAAGCGGAAGTCCCCGTTGGAGGCGAAGCTCGAGACCCGGTTGTTGCCGAACTCGGTGACGAAGATGTTGCCGTCCGAGTCGACGGCGATGTCCCCGGCGAGGCTGAACTGCCCCGCGGCGTCGCCGGAGATCCCGGCCTGGCAGTCGGACGTGCACACCTGCAGCTCGTCCGAGCCGTCGTCGACGCCCCAGCCGTACATCTCCTTGAACTAGCCGGTGGATGAGAAGCGCTGGATCCGGTTGCCGCCGCTGTCCTCGACGGTGACCACGTCGCCGTTCGGAGCCGTCGCGATCCCGCTCAGGGAGTCGAAGCTGAGGGACGACGCCGCGAACTCGCCCTCGCCCGTGCCGGCGAACCCGCAAGCGCAGCTGGCGGCGACGGTGCAGATCTCGGCGTCCTGGCCGCCCGCGACGCCGCGGCCCCAGGCGCGCTGGAAGTTCCCTTCCAGGTCGAACTGCTGGACGCGCCAGGCCTCGATCGTGTAGAGCCCGCCGGGGCCGAGCGCGAGGGCCTTGACGCCCTGGAACTGGCCCCCCTGGGTGCCCGTCGAGCCGAACTGCATGACGAACTCCTGGCGCGCGTGCGCGGGCGCAGCCAGCGACGCGAGCACGGCGAAGCACGCGAACGCGCAACCGAACCCCCAAACACCGATCCCCGCTCGACGCATCGTTTGGCGGCAAGGAGCTAGACCATCGGCCCGTGCCCCGCAAGTGCTTCGCCCGGCCGGACGGCGGTCGGGGTGCGGAGGCGGCCCGATGGCGATATGTAGCCTTGCCCGCGACCTAAGGAGGCTTGATGGCAGACCAACTCTGGGGCGGTGAGACCGCCAAGGCGATCAACAACTTCCCGGTCTCGGGAGAGCGGGTCCCGACGCCGGTGATCCGCGCGCTGGGCCGCATCAAGGCGGCCGCCGCGCGGGCGAACAAGGAGCTCGGCGTCCTCGACCCCGAGCTCGCCGACCGGATCGCGGCCGCGGCCGACGCCGTGGCGCGCGGTGAGCACGACGACCAGTTCCCCGTCGACGTCTTCCAGACGGGCTCGGGCACCTCGTCGAACATGAACGCGAACGAGGTGATCGCGAACCTCGCCGGCGACCCGGCTCACCCGAACGACCACGTCAACCGCGGCCAGTCCTCGAACGACGTCTTCCCCTCGGCCGTGCACCTGGCGGCGCTAGGCGAGGTCACCAACGACCTGCTGCCCTCGATGGAGGGCCTGATCGAGGCGCTCGAGGCGAAGGCCGAGGAGTACGAGGACGTCGTCAAGACGGGCCGCACGCACCTGATGGACGCGGTCCCGGTGACGCTCGGCCAGGAGTTCGCCGGCTACGCGGCGCAGATCAAGCTGGGCGTCGAGCGGGTGCGCGCGACCCTGCCCCGCGTGGGCCAGCTCCCGCTGGGCGGCACGGCCACCGGCACGGGCCTCAACACGCACGAGCGCTTCGCCGAGCTCGCCCTCAAGCTGATCTCCGAGGAGACCGGCCTCGAGGTCAGCCAGCCGCTCGACCGCTTCGAGGCGCAGGCGAACCGCGACGCGCTCGTCGAGCTCTCCGGCGCGCTCAAGGTCGTCGCCGTCTCGCTGATCAAGATCGCGAACGACCTCGCGCTGATGGGCTCCGGCCCGCGTGCCGGCCTCGCCGAGCTGCGCCTGCCCGAGCTCCAGAAGGGCAGCTCGATCATGCCGGGCAAGGTCAACCCGGTGATCCCCGAGGTCGTGATCCAGGTGGGCGACCAGGTGATCGGCAACGACGCGGCGATCACCGCGGCGGGCTCGCAGGGCCAGTTCGAGCTCAACGTGCGCGTGCCGCTGATCGCGCGCAACCTGCTCGACTCGATCAAGCTGCTCGCCGCCGCCTGTCGCCTGCTGAACGAGAAGTGCGTGGCGGGCATCGAGGCCAACCACGACCAGCTGAACGCCTACGCGGAGGCGAACCTGCAGGTCGCGACGGCACTCAACCCGATCATCGGCTACGACCGCGCTACGGAGATCGTCCGCGAGGCTGCGGCCAGCGGCCGCAACGTGCGCGACGTCGCGATCGAGAAGGGCGTCGACCCCGAGCAGCTCGACGAGGCGCTCGACTACCGCGCCCTCGCGCGCCCGCACGGTTAGGGCGCGCGCGTGACGGCGCTCGGGGAAGGAAGGCTCGCGCGGATCGCGCTGGGGGCGGCGCTCGCCCTCGGCGCGATCGCGCTGGCGCTGCTGGGCGCCGCGCGCGGCGACTCCGGCGACGCGGGCGCGGCCGCGCCGTCGGCGGCCGCGGACGGAGCCGCGGCCCAGGGGGATCCGGCGGCCCGGGGGCAGCAGCCCCGGCGCGAGCTGCCGCGCGGCGGGCGCAGCGTGCTGCCGCAGTACCGCCCGGTCGGCTTCTACGGCGCGCCCCAGTCGCCCGAGCTCGGCGAGCTCGGGATCGGCTCGCCGGAGAGCGCGGCGCGGCGGATGCGCAGGCAGATCAAGCCCTACGAGAAGCTCTCCCCGAAGCCGATCTACCCCGTCTTCGAGCTGCTCGGGACGATCGCGCTCGCGGGGCCGGGGGCGGACGGCCTCTACCGGGCCCGCCAGCCCAACCGCATCATCCGCCGCTACGCCAAGGTCGCGCGCAAGCAGCGTTTCCTGCTGCTCTTGGACATCCAGCCCGGCCGGGCGCGCTTCATCGACGAGGTCAAGCACCTGCGCAAGTGGCTCAAGCGCCCGTACGTCTCGGTGGCGCTCGACCCCGAGTGGAACATGGGCCGCCACGGCGTGCCCGGGGAGCGCATCGGCAGCGTGCACGCGGGGATGATCAACCGGGTCACGCTGTACCTGAACCGGCTGATCCGCCGCCACCGGCTGCCCGACAAGCTCGTCGTCGTCCACCAGTTCACGGACTCGATGATCCGCGACAAGCACAAGCTCAAGCGGCGGCGGTACGTGGACCTCGTCTTGAACGCCGACGGCTTCGGGACGCCCGGCCAGAAGCGCGCGAAGTACAAGGAGCTCGCGCCGCCGAAGAACTCGTGGATGCGGCCCGGGTTCAAGCTCTTCTACAAGGAGGACACGAACCTGATGAGCCCGCGCGAGGTGATGCGGCTGCGGCCGCGCCCGGCGTTCGTCGTCTACGAGTAGGGCCTCGTGCGGCGCCCAGGTTCCGCGCACCCGCCGGGCGGGAACCAGGGCGGTGTGGAGGCGGTTGACATCGAGGCGATCGAGCGGGCCGCGCGGACCGTGGCCGGCTCCGCCCGGCGCACCCCGGTGCTTGAGTCCCGCGGCCTCGCCGAGCGCCTCGGCGGCAGGGTCGCGCTCAAGGCTGAGTGCCTCCAGGCCACCGGTTCGTTCAAGGTGCGGGGCGCGTTCGCCGCGCTGGCGGCGCTGGGCGACGACGAGCTGGCAGCCGGGGTCGTCGCGGCGAGCGCCGGCAACCATGCCCAGGGGGTCGCCGCGGCCGCGCGGGAGGCGGGCGCGCCCGCGGACATCTTCATGCCCGCGGAGGCCCCGCTCGCGAAGGTCGACGCCGTGCGCGAGCTGGGGGCGCGCGTCGAGCTCGTCCCCGGCGGCTTCGCGGAAGCCGAGGCCGCGGCGGAGCGCTTCGCCCGCGAGCGCGGGGCGGCGCTCGTTCCGCCGTTCGACCACCCGGCCGTGGTCGCCGGCCAGGGGACGATCGGCTTGGAGATCGCCGAGCAGCTGCCCGACGCCCGGCTGGTGCTCGTGCCGGTCGGCGGCGGCGCGCTCGCCGCGGGCACGGCGATCGCGGTGAAGTCCCGGCTGCCCGGCGTCCGCGTGGTCGGCGTGCGCGCGCAGAACCTCGAGTCGAGTGGCGCCCGGCGCACGATCTGCGACGGGATCGCGGTGAAGCGGCTCGGGCGGATCACGGGCCCGCTCGTCGAGGAGTGGGTCGACGAGCTCGTGGAGGTGAGCGACGACGAGGTCGCGGAGGCGATGGTGCTCCTGCTCGAGCGCGCGAAGCTCGTAGTCGAGGGCGCCGGCGCCGTGGGGGTGGCGGCGCTGCTCTCGGGGCGGGTGGCGCCCGCCGCCGAGGGCGCGACGTGCGTGGTGGTGTCGGGCGGCAACGTCGACCCGACGCGGCTCGCCGAGTGCATCGCGATGGGGGAGACGGCGGCGGGGCGGCGGCTCGTTGTCTCGGTCGTGATGCCCGACCGCCCGGGCGCGCTCGCACGACTGCTGGCGACGGTGGCGGAGCGCGGCGCGAACGTCGTCGACGTGGAGCACGTCCGGGAGGGGCTCGACCTGCACGTGGGCGAGACGGGCATCACGCTCGTGCTGCAGACGCGCGGCCGCGAGCACTCCGCGGAGCTCGAGCGCGCGATCGCGGAGGCGGGCTTCGTGCGGCGCCCCGCGGCGCTGCCATCATCAGTGGTGAACCCGAGCGAGAGGTGACTGACATGCAGAGCGCGAACGAGAGCGAGGGCAGGACGGAGCTCGCGACCTTCGGGGCCGGCTGCTTCTGGCAGGTCGAGGACGAGTTCCGCCGCCTGGACGGCGTGCTCGATACGGCCGTGGGCTACATGGGCGGCCACGTCGAGAACCCCACCTACGAGCAGGTGTGCACGGGCACGACCGGCCACACCGAGGTCGCGCAGATCACCTTCGACCCCAGCCGGATCTCGTACGAGCAGCTGCTGGAGAAGTACTTCGAGATCCACGACCCGACCCAGCTCAACCGGCAGGGCCCGGACGTCGGCTGGCAGTACCGCTCGGTGGTCTTCGCCCACTCCGACGAGCAGGCCGACGCGGCGCGCCGGATGATCGAGCGCGTCCAGGAGCGCTTCGACAAGCCCGTCGTGACGGTCGTCGAGCCCGCCGACACGTTCTGGCGAGCCGAGGAATACCACCAGTGCTACCTGCAGAAGCGCCGCGAGCGCGGCGGCCTGCTCTCCTCGCTGCTGCAGCACTGACCGCGCTCGCCCTGCTCGCCGCCGGCTGCGGCGACGAGGGGGACCAGGGCGACGGCGGCGACGGCGCGGCGGCGGGGGCGGGCACCGAGCTTGAGGTCACGCTCGACCCCGACGGCGAGGCCGGGCAGGAGCCGCTGGAGGCGAGCGTCGCCTGCGAGGAGGGCAAGGACTCGGCCGACCCCGTGTGCGCCGCGGTCGAGCGGCTGCCCGCGGACGCCGGCGCCGAGACGCCGCCCGGCACGGCCTGCACCCAGATCTACGGCGGGCCTGACGTGCTCAGGGTCGCCGGCACGCTGCGCGGCGAGCCGATCGACGCCGAGCTCACCCGCGCGAACGGCTGCGAGATCGCCCGCTTCGACGCCTTCGCCCCGCTGCTTCGGGAGCTCTTCCCGGACTACACCCCGGGCGGCGCGATCAGCCCCGGGAGCTGACCGGCCGCGGGTCGCCGATCCAGTAGCGCGGGCCGCTGCCGCGCTGGCCGGCGCGATCGCCGGGGTTCGACAGCTTGCAGCGGTCGAGCGAGAGGCAGCCGCACCCGATGCACTCGGTGAGCCCGTCCTTGAGCCGCTCGAGCTCGGCGATGCGCTCGTCGATGCGCTGGGCCCACGAGGCAGAGAGCTTCGCCCAGTCCTTGCGCGTGGGCGCGCGGTGCTCCGGCAGCTTGTCGAGCTCGGCGCGGATCTCGTCGAGGCTCAAGCCGATCTTCTGGGCGAAGACGATGAACGCGATCCGCCGGATCACCGGCCGCGGGTAGATCCGGTGCCCCGAGGAGTTGCGCTCCGAGGTGATCAGCCCGCGCTCCTCGTAGAAGCGCAGCGCCGAGGTGGCCACCCCGCTGCGCTCCGCGACCTGTCCGATCGTCAGCCACTCAGACATCTCAAGTGCGCTTGAAGTTACCGCACGCGCCCCCGCCACGACCTCGCAGTTACGGCTCCCCAGGAGCCCTAACCATGCGTTCGCGAACAGCGCATCCGCGAGATCGTGCCTTGGGCTCCCCGGGAGCCTTAACCACGCACTCGCGAGGGAGCGGGCGGCGAGTTCGCGGTTGGCCGATGAATCTCGGCGCCGCGGACGGTCGAGAGCTACGCGAGCAAGCAATCGATTGGAGATGCCCATGGCCAATGTGACCGCGTCGATCACGACCTCCCTGGACGGCTACATCGCCGCTCCCAACGACGGACCGGGAAACGGCCTTGGCGACGGAGGCGAGCGCCTGCACTACTGGGTCTTCGGCGGGCCCTGGAGCTCGGAGACCGGACCCCGGGGCGAGGCGACGGGGCCCGCACGCGAGTTCCTGGAGAGCGCCGCCGCGCGGACGGGTGCGATTGTGGTCGGCCGCTGGATGTACGAGTGCGCGGACCACTGGGGGGATCGGAACCCCTTCGGCGTCCCAGTCTTCGTCGTCACGCATCGCCCCGAGGAGGAGCCCGACACCGGTGAGTTCAGCTTCGCCGGCAGCTTCGAGGAGGCGATCGAGCGCGCCCGCGAAGCCGCGGGCGGGCGCGACGTGGCGATCGGCGGCGGTGCCTCGGTAATCCGTCAGGGCCTGGAGGCCGGAGTCGTCGATGAGCTCGCGATCATCGTCGCGCCGGTCATCCTGGGTGAGGGCAAGCCGCTTTTCGACGGCTTTCGCAAGTCGGTCCACCTCGAGCCCATCGGCGTCCAGGACCTGGAGCTGGCGACGGTGCTTGCCTACCGGGTCAAGCGCTGAGCACGCGGAGCACTCGCCTGCGGCCCGCCCCCGGATTTCAGCCCACGTCGCCGTTCCGGCAACCAGGACTGAACGTTTCCGGGGCGCTGCGACACGCCGCTAGACGTTGATCGCCACGTACTTCGTCTCGAGGAACTCGTCGATGCCCTCGTTGCCGCCCTCGCGGCCGATGCCCGACTGCTTGACGCCGCCGAACGGTGCGCCGGCGTTCGAGACGATCCCCTGGTTGAGGCCGATCATGCCCGTCTCGAGCGCCTCGCAGACGCGCAGCGCGCGCTTGATGTCGCGCGTGTAGACGTAGGCGACGAGGCCGTACTCCGTGTCGTTGGCGGCGGCGACCGCCTCCTCCTCCGAAGCGAAGCCCTTCACCGGCGCCACCGGCCCGAAGATCTCCTCGCGCAGCACGCGCGCGTCCCCGGGCACGTCGCCGAGGACGGTCGGGGCGTAGAAGTAGCCGGAGCCGTCGAGGCGCTCGCCACCGATCACCTTGGTCGCGCCCTTGGCGACCGCGTCATCGACGAGCTCGGCGACCTTGGAGCGCTGGTCCTCGTCGATGAGCGGCCCGATGTCGACGCTCTCGTCGGTGCCGCGCCCCACCTTGAGGGCACCCATGCGCTCGGCGAGCCGCTGCGCGAACTCCTCGGCGACCGGCTCGGCGACGTGGAAGCGGTTGGCCGACGTGCAGGCCTCGCCGATGTTGCGCATCTTGGCGAGCATCGCGCCCTCCACGGCGGCGTCGAGGTCGGCGTCCTCGAAGATCAGGAACGGCGCGTTGCCGCCCAGCTCCATCGAGACGTTCAGCACCTGGTCGGCGGCCTGCGCGATCAGCTTCTTGCCGACCTCGGTCGACCCGGTGAAGGAGAGCTTGCGGAGGCGCGGGTCGCTGATGATCGGCGCCGACACCGCGCTCGAGGACTTGCTCGTGATCACGTTGAGCACGCCCGGCGGCAGCCCGCACTCCTCGAGCAGCTTGGCGAGCGCCAGCATCGAGAGCGGCGTCTGCTGCGCGGGCTTGACGACCATCGTGCACCCGGCGGCCACGGCGGGGCCGATCTTGCGGGTGCCCATCGCGTTCGGGAAGTTCCAGGGGGTGATGAAGTAGCAGGGGCCGACCGGCTGGCGCATGACCAGCACGCGGCTCGCGCCGTTGCCCGCGACCTTGTAGTAGCCGTCGATGCGCAGCGCCTCGCCGGAGAACCAGCGGAAGAACTCGGCGGCGTAGGCGATCTCCGCCTTGGACTCCTTGATCGCCTTGCCCATCTCGAGCGTCATCAGCAGCGCGAGCTCGTCCGCCCGCTCCTGCAGCGCCTCGAAGGCGCGGTAGAGGATCTCCGAGCGCTGGTTGGGCGGGGTCGCCGCCCACTCCCTCTGCGCCGCGCACGCCGCGTCGAGGGCCGCCTTGGCGTCCTCGGGCGTCGCGTCGGCCACCTCGCAGATCGTCTCGCCGGTCGCCGGGTCCTCGACCGGGAGCGTCCCTCCGCCGCTCGCGTCCCGCCACTCGCCACCGATGTAGAGCTGCTTGGGAACCGCGTCTACGACCGCTGCCTCGCTGGTTGCAGTGCTCATCACGCCCTCCTTGCCGGTTGCCGCTGAGACTAACCCAGCGGTGCGGTCCGCTCCGCGGGCGGGCCGCAAGTTTGGACGCGGCGAACAGCGCGGGCTTGAGGGATTCGCCGGTTCCGCCGACACCTGCAAGGGATGCTGCGAAACCGAGCGAACCGCGACTTGAGGCCCCTTCGTGGGTTCAGGGTTATTGGACGGATGGGGCGCTACGTGAGATCCGTTGCGCTCGCGGCCGCCGTGAGCGCTCTGCTCGCTGCCGGGGCGAGCCCTGCCGACGCTGCCTGGGTGGCCCAGGGGCGGGGCTTCGGCCACGGCGTCGGCATGAGCCAGTACGGCGCCTACGGGATGGCCAAGAACGGCCGCAACTACAAGCAGATCCTGCGCCACTACTACACGGGCGTCAAGATCGGCCAGGCCAACGTGCGCGCGGTGCGCGTCCTGCTCACCAGCGGCGTGAGCTCGATGGCGTTCACCGGCGCCAAGCGCGCCTGCGGGAAGAGCCTGAAGCCGAACAAGACCTACACCTTCCGGGTCGCGAGCTCGACCAAGGTCAGCCTCCACCGGCCGAACGGGTCCCGGCTCGCGGGCTGCGGGCGCGAGGGGGTCGCGGCGGGCTCCGGCAAGGTGCGCTACGTGGGCGTCGGCGTCTACCGCGGCAAGCTCATCGGCCGCGCGGTCGGCGGCACGCTGTACGCGATCAACAAGGTGGGGATCGAGGACTACGTGAAGGGCGTGATCCCCAACGAGGCCCCGGCCTCCTGGCCGGCGGCGGCGCTGCGCGCCCAGGCGGTCGCCGCGCGCTCGTACGCGCTCGCCACCCGCGTCAACGGCAACGGCTACAACCTCTACGACGACACCCGCAGCCAGGTGTACGGCGGCAAGTCGAGCGAGCAGCGCTCCACCAACCGCGCCGCGAAGGCCACGGCGCGCCAGGTGATCAAGTACGACGGCAAGGTCGCCACCGCCTACTTCTTCTCGACCTCCGGCGGGCAGACCGAGAACTCCGAGGACGTCTGGACGTCGAAGGTCCCCTATTTGCGCAGCGTCAAGGACCCGGCGGACAAGGTCTCCCCCTACCACCGCTGGCGCGTGACCTTCACGAACGCCCAGATGAAGGCGAAGCTCGCGCCCTACTTCAGCGGCAAGCTGCGCCGGATCAAGGTGATCGAGACCGGCGGCTCGCCGCGCATCGTGCGCGCCCGCATCGTCGGCTCGAAGTCGTCGTCGGTCGTGAGCGGCGCGACCCTGCGCAGCCTGTTCGGGCTGCGCTCCACCTGGGTGCGCTTCAAGCGCAAGTAGCTCAGCCGTCCGGGTAGGGCTGCAGCGGCACGCCGTGGTCGGTCTCGCGCGTGCCGAGCTCGTAGGCCGCCGCGCCCGCCATCTCGATGCGCGCGTGGCGGCGCCCCGGGCGCTCGACCTTGAGCTCGATGTCCGCGATCGAGCAGTTGAGCGTGTGGTGCTCGGGGCCCTTGGGGCCGGCGTAGACCCAGGCGACGAAGTCCTTGAGCGGCGCCGCGACGCGCCCCCGCACGTTCACGCCCTTGCCGGGCAGGGCGAACTCGCACTCGCCCGGCTTGGCCTCGACCACGGTCCCGTAGATGTGCCCCAGACCGCCTAGGCGGTAGGCCTCGCCGCCCAGCACGATCATGCCGTTCGCGATCCACGGGGTGGTGAACGGGCCGATGCGGATCCGGCCGGCGGCGACGTCGAAGTAGTCGCCGTCGTTGCCGTTCAGGCCCGCGGCGTGCAGCCACACCCAGCGCTCGGCGTGCTCGGCGCCCCAGTTGTGGCCGACCATCCCGCGCCAGCCCGCGACCTCGATCACCTCGTCGCCCAGCCGCAGCTCGCCGTCGAAGCGCGCGCTGGGATGGGGGCTGAGCAGCTTCGTGCGCGGCAGCGGGGCCGTGTACATGCGCTCGTACGGGAGGTGGCGGAGCGGCTCGGCGGCGTCGGTGAACCGCAGGTCCCACGAGGCCGGGAACGACGGGTCGGTGAGCGTCCCGCGCGCCGAGCCGGGCGCGAGCACCGCATCCGCGACGCTGATGTAGGCGTCCGGCGGGAACGCGAGCCGCGCCGCGGAAACCGTGACCTTGCCGGCGCGCGGGCCGTCGGCGGCGGCGTCGAAGTAGGTGAGCCAGAGCGACGCGGTCGCCTCGTGCCCCGGGCGCTGGTGGATCGTGTGCCGCAGCCACAGCGCCCTGCCGCCCTCGGGGCTCACGGCCTTGATGTAGAAGCTCTCGTAGTGCGGCGCCCGCGCGTCGAGCGCTGGGAAGCGCGCCTTCGTCCTCACGATCCTTCAAACCCCTCCCGAGCGTCGGGCGCTCATCGAGCGTTGAACCTACACATCTAGCCTGGGTCGTGTGAAGCGGGACACGCTCAGAGCACTCGGCCTGGTGGCTGCCCTGGTCGCCGCGGCCGCGGCGATCGCTGGCGCCGCGACCCTCCTGATCGGCCTCGGCGGGGACGACCCGCCCGAGGTCGACGTCGCCGCGATCGCGAGCGAGGCGGCGAGCCCGCCCGAGGAGGGCTCGGACGACCCGTTCGCGTACTCCAAGGAGCGCGAGGGGGCGCTCGTGCGCCGGGCGAGCCTCGGGCTCTCGCACGTGATCTACGCGAAGAGCCCCGGGGGCGTGCAGGCGAGCGCCGAGCGCACCGACCGCTGGCGCCCGAAGGTGGAGGCCGCGGCCGAGCGCCACGGCATCGACCCCGACACGCTCGAGGCGATGGTCTTCCTGGAGAGCGCCGGTCGGCCCGAGGTGATGGCGGAGGGCACGCCGCACTCGGCGACCGGGCTCACGCAGATCATGCCCTCGACGGCGCGCGACCTGCTCGGCATGCGCGTCGACGAGGCGCGCAGCGCTGAGCTCACCAAGCGGATCGCGCGCGCGGTCAAGAAGGGCCGCACCCGGCAGGCGCGCGCGCTGGCGGCCGAGCGCCGCCGCGTCGACGAGCGCTTCGACCCCGAGCGCGCGCTGGACGGCGCGGGGCGGTACCTGCGCTTCGCCGCCGACCGCTTCGGCTCGGAGGAGCTCGCCGTCGTCTCCTACCACATGGGGATCGGCAACCTGGAGCGCGTGATCGCCGCGTACACCGGCGAGGAGGTGGGCGACGGGCGCACCCGCGACGTGGTCGTCGAGCACGACATCACCTACGCGCGCCTCTTCTTCGACTCCTCCCCGCGGCGCCACGCCGAGGCCTGGGAAATCCTGTCGGAGTTCGGCGACGACTCAGCGCTGTACCTGTGGCGGGTGATCGCCTCGCGCCAGATCATGGCCGAGTGGCGCGACGACCCGGACGCGCTCAGCGAGCGCAACCGGCTGGCCACGGCCAAGGCGACGCTCGAGGAGGTCTACCACCCGGAGCCCGAGACGGACGTCTACGACGATCCCGTCGAGATCGCGAAGGCGCGCGAGCGCGGCGAGCTGGTCGAGATCCCCGACGAGCCCGCGCTCGGCTTCCGCGTCACCAAGCACCTGGGCGAGCTCGCCGAGGAGCTGGAGGTGGACCGCGATCTCTACCGCTCGCTGCGCCCGGAGGCGCTGGCCGCGCTCACCTACATGGCCTCGCAGGTGAAGGCGATCTCAGGGGTGGAGCGGCCCCTGCAGCTCACGAGCGCGGTGCGCGACCGCCCCTACCAGGAGGCGCTGATCGGCGTGAACGGCGAGGCGACGCGCGAGTACTCGCTGCACACCACCGGCTGGGCGTTCGACATCCGCCGCGACTACGCGAACGACCGCCAGGCCGCGGCGTTCCAGTTCGTGCTGGACCGGATGCGCGCCCACGCGCTGATCGACTACGCGGTCGAGCCCGCCGCGATCCACGTCACGGTGAGCCCGTTCGCGCGCGAGCTGACCGAGTAGGCGGCGCTAGACCTTGATCGTGATCACGTCGCCGTCCTGGACGACGTAGTCGCGCCCCTCGAGGCGCAGCGTGCCGCGCTCGCGCGCGCCGGCGTAGCCGCCCGCGTCGACGAGCTCGTCCCAGGCGACGACCTCCGCGCGGACGAAACCGCGCTGGATGTCGGTGTGGATCTTGCCCGCGGCCTCCCAGGCGGTCGAGCCGCGCTTCAGGTTGCGCGACATCGCCTCCTTGCCCTCGCCGGCGGTGAAGAAGCTGATCAGGTCGAGCAGCCTGAAGGCGGCGCGGATCACGCGCACGAGCCCCGCCTCGGTGATCCCGAGCTCCTCGCGCAGCTCGCGCGCCTCCTCGGGGTCGTCGATCTCGGCGAGCTCGGCCTCGACGCGCGCGCTCACCGCGACGGCTTGGGCGCCGCGCTTGGCGGCGTGCTCGGCGACCGCGGCCGGGACCTCGTCGGAGCCCTCGTCGACGTTCGCCACGTACAGCACGGGCTTGGAGGTGAGCGCCTGCAGGAGCCGGGGCGCGTCCGGCGCGTCGTCGGGCGCGGGGACGTCCCGCACCGGGCGGCCCTCCTCGAGCGCGGCGACCACGGCCTCCAGCCAGTCGCGCTCGGCGACGAGCGCCTTGTCGCCCGACCGCGCCTGCTTGGTCACCCGCTCGAGCCTGCGGCGCGCCTGCTCGAGGTCGGCGGCGAGCAGCTCGAGCTCGATCAGCTCGATGTCGTCGGCGGGGTCCACGCGGCCCTCGGGGTGGGGGACCCCGCTGGATTCGTGCGTGCGGACGACGTGGCAGATCGCGTCGGTCTCGCGGATCGCTGCGAGGAACTGGTTGCCCAGGCCCTCGCCCTCCGAGGCCCCGCGTACGAGCCCCGCGATGTCGTGGAACTGGATCGTGTCGAAGACGACCTCGGACGAGCCGACGGTCTCGGCGACGCGCTCGAGGCGCTCGTCGGGCACGGGCACCACGGCGATGTTCGGGTCGATCGTCGTGAACGGGTAGTCGCCGGTCTCGGCGCCGCCCTTGGTGAGCGCGTTGAACAGGGTGGACTTGCCCGCGTTGGGCAGGCCGACGATGCCGACCTTCACTTGGCGGCGACCTCCCGGGTAGCGATGGTGGGCGCGTTCCCCTCCCGCGGGCCGTCGAGCCCCGGGACCAGCCTGCCGAGCACCGTGCCCAGCACGGCGCCGGCGAGCACGTCCGACGGGTAGTGCATGCCGAGGTACGGGCGGCAGACGCAGATCGCGCCCGCGAGCCCGTACAGGGGCAGCCTCGCCTCGGGCGCGATGCGGCCGAGCGCGGTCGCCGCCGCGAGCGACGAGGTGGCGTGCGCGGAGGGGAACGAGAGCTTGCTGGGGGCGCGGGCGAGCGGCGGGTGGTCCTCGATCAGCGGGCGCTCGCGCCCGACCGCGACCTTGACGGCGTAGTTGACGAGCACCGCCGCGGGCCCGACCGCGGCGGCGGCGAGGAAGCGCGCGCGCCGCTCGCGGTCGATCGCCGCGGCGCCGAGGCCGAGCGCGACCCAGATCGCCGACCACTCGCCCGCGTAGCCCAGGCCGCGCATCACGAGGTCGCGCCGCGGGCCGTGCCCGTGGGTGCGGAGCTGGCGCAGAAGCCACTGGTCCGCGGCGCCCAGCTTCCCGAGCAGCCCCGGGCGGCGCCCCGGCAGGCGGCGCTGGCGCAGGTTGGCGAGCAGCGAGCGCTCGCGACGGCGGCGGGCTAGCGGTTGCATGGCGAGGCGAGGATAGGTGAGCGGCGCGCTAAAGCTCGCGGCGCAGGAGCCGCATCGCCGCCTCCCCTGCGCGCTGGCGGAGGGCGCGCCCACGCCAGCGGCCGGGCTCGATCGCCTCGGCGCGCTCGAGGTCGCGCGCGTACTGGTCGCCCAGCAGGCGCGCGAAGTGCCCGTCCCAGACGCAGAGGGTGATCTCGTCGTGGAGCTGGAACGAGCGGTTGTCGAAGTTCACGGTGCCGACCGACGACCACGCCTCGTCGACAACCATCGTCTTCGCGTGCAGCATCGTCGGCGCGTACTCGAAGATGCGCGCCCCGGCTCGCAAAAGGCGCTCGTACGCGGCGCGGCCGGCGACGCGCACGAACCCCTTGTCGATGTGCTCGCCGGGCGCGAGGATGCGTACCCGCACGCCGCGCTCGGCGGCGTCGGCGAGCGCCTCGGTGAACGCGGGCCGCGGCACGAAGTAGGCCGCGGTGAGGTCGATCGAGCGCTGCGCCGAGGCGATCGCCAGGTAGTAGAGGACCTCGACGTTGGTGTCGCCCACGCCGGACTTCGAGCGCACGACCTGGGCGATGCCCTCGCCGGCGGGCTCCAGCTCCGGCAGGTACCCCTCGCCGCCCAGCACCTCGCCGGTCGCCTCCAGCCAGTGCTCGGCGAAGGCGCCCTGCAGCCCGCGGACGGCGGGCCCGCGCACGCGCACGTGCGTGTCGCGCCAGTGGTCGGGGTCCTGGGCGTCGCCCGTCCACTCCTCCGCGATCCCGACGCCGCCGGTCATCCCGACCTTCCCGTCGGCGACCAGCACGCGCCGGTGGCTGCGGTTGGCGAGGCGGCGGAGGGTGTAGGGCTTGACGGGCCGGAAGCGCACGACGTTCACGCCGGCCGCCTCCATCTCGCGGAGCTGGCCGCGGTCCATGAGCGCCGAGCCGAGCGCGTCGAGGATCACGTTGCAGCGCACGCCGGCCCGCGCCCGCGCGCAGACCGCCCCGGCGATCGCGTCGGTGATGTCGCCGCGCCAGTAGACGTAGGTCTCGAGGTTGAGCGTGTGCCGGGCGGAGGCGATCGTCTCCAGGATCGCCGGGAAGATCGCGTCGCCGTTGACGAACAGCTCGACCTCGTTGCCCTCGGTCACGGGCGCGCCGGTGAGCGCCTCGGAGGCGCGCATGAAGGCGGGGGAGGCGACGTCGAGGTCGGCGCCGAGCTCGTACCCGAAGGCGCCCTCGCGCCGGTGGCGCAGGCTATCGCTCACGTACCAGGCGGCCGCGGCGGCGCCGAGCGCGGCGGGCCACGCCCAGCGCGCCGTCCGCCGTTGCGGGTCGCGCAGCGCGCGCAGGCGGGCGAGCGGCTCGGTGGCGCCGGGCCTCACGGGGCCACCACCCGCACCGCGCCCGGGTCGATCGAGAAGCCGCAGCTCTCCGTCTCGACGAGCTCGCCGTCGACGTTGAAGGCACGGCGGCCCGAGAAGCGCAGCTCCGCGGTCCTGCACCGGCGCTTGGCGGCGCCCCGCTGGCGGGCCACGGTCCCGCGGCGCAGGCCCCAGGCGTGGCGGGCGAGCGCCGCGCGGCCGTTCGCCTCGATCACGACCACGTCGAGGCGCCCGTCGCGGGGGTCGGCGTCCACCGACGAGCCCGCGCCGAAGGCTCCCGTGCAGGCGACCGTCACCTGCCAGGCATCGCCCTCGAACCAGGGCTCGCCGTCGCAGACCACCGTCACGGGCACGGGCCGCGCGCGCAGCGCGGCGCGCACCGCGCCGGCCGCGTACGCGAGCGGGCCGAGGGCGCCCTTGAGCCCCTCGGCGCGGCGCGCGGCCGCGGGGGCGAGCCCGAGGCTCGCGGCGTTCAGGAAGGGGCGGCCCTCGAGCCAGGCGAGGTCGAGGCGGCGCGGCTCGCCCGCGAGCGCGAGCGCGCAGGCGTCCGGCACGTCCTCGGGGACGCCGAGGTGCCGCGCGAAGTCGTTTGCCGTGCCCACGGGCACCACGGCGAACGGGATGCCCGCGCGCGCGGCGGCGGCCGCGGGCCCGGCGAGCGAGCCGTCGCCGCCCGCGACCACGATGCGGTCGGGCTCGAGCCCGGCGGCGGCGCCGGCCTCGCCGGGGCGCAGGGAGTGGACCTCGGCGCCCAGGCCGCGCAGCTCGCGCGCGACCGCCTCGGCCTCGCCGCTGCCCGAGTCGGGGTTCGCCACCAACGCGACGCGCTGCCGCCCGCTGGGCTTGGTGCCTTGGTCTGCTGTGGGCACGCCCTGCCGCTAAAGCGGCATCTTCGAGCGACCCTCGCGGCCCTTCTGGGCGCTCTTGTTGGTCGCCTTGCGAGAGGTCTTGAACGGCTTGCGAAGCAGCTCGCCGGCCTTCCCGGGCGCGCTGCCGGCCGCGGACTCGCCCGCGCCGAGGGTGCGATCGACGCCGCGCTGGGCCCACGCCGACCGGCGCGGCACCAGGAAGGCGAGGACCGCCAGGACGATGCAGACGGCGATGATGATGGCGATGGTCATGTCGGTTCCCTCCGATCTATGGCCGCCGGGGGATACCCCGGCGCTCGCCGCTTAAGCCCGGGCCGCGTGTTTCCGAGAACCTGGACGCGGGCAATCCCCCAGCGGTAGGACTGAAGCGGCGAAGGGGGACGCCGCCCTGGAGAGGAGGTTCGAATGCACACGAGGCTCGTAGCGCTCGCGATCGCGCTGTGCGTGCTCGTCGCCGGGGTCGGAGCGGCCACGGCGCAGGGCGGGGGGAACGGAAGCGCCGCCAAGGCGAAGGCCGCGCAGGCCAAGAAGGCCAAGAAGGCGAAGAAGGCCAAGAACGGGAAGAAGCCCAAGGACGCCTTCCAGGGCTCCAAGAGGCTCCGCAAGGCGGTCAAGGCCGACGACATCATCAAGGTGCTCGAGCGGTTCCAGCGGATCGCCGACCGCAACGGCGGCAACCGCGCGTCGGGCCGGCCCGGCTACGACCGCTCGGCCGACTACGTCGCCGGGACGATGGAGAAGCTCGGCTACCGCGTGCAGGTCCAGGAGTTCGAGTTCGAGGCCTGGTCGGAGGACGCGCCGACGGAGTTCGAGCAGGTCGCGCCCGACGAGGTGGCCTACGAGGACGGCGTCGACTTCAGCATCGCCGAGTACTCGGGCAGCGGCGACGTGACCGCGGAGCTGGTCGCGGTCGACCTCGTGCTCCCGCCGAGCGAGCTGCCCAGCTCGACCAGCGGGTGCGAGCCCGAGGACTACGAGGGCCTCGACGTCGAGGGCAGGATCGCGCTCGTGCAGCGCGGCACCTGTACGTTCGGCGAGAAGGCCGACGTCGCCGCCGCGGCCGGCGCGGCGGGCGTCGTGATCTTCAACGAGGGCAACCCCGGCTTCCCCGACCGCCAGGACCTGCTCTTCGCCACGCTGGAGGCGCCGCGGCGCGACATCCCCGTGGTGGGCGTGCCGTTCGCGCTGGGCGAGGAGCTCGCCAACGGCGTCACGAACGGGCCGACCGGGGTCACCGTGCGGATCGCCGCCGAGACCTCGTCGGAGATCGTGCCGACCAAGAACGTGATCGCGACCAGCAAGCGCGGCGACGCCGACAACATCGTGATGGCCGGCGCGCACCTGGACAGCGTGGCGGCCGGCCCGGGGATCAACGACAACGGGTCCGGCTCGGCGGCGCTGCTCGAGATCGCGCGCGAGATCGCGAAGCTCAAGGAGAAGCCGAAGAACCGGGTGCGCTTCGCGTGGTGGGCCGCGGAGGAGGCTGGGCTCGTGGGCTCCACCTACTACGTGGAGCAGCTCAGCGACCAGCAGGCCGCGAAGATCGCCCTCTACACGAACTACGACATGATCGGGTCGCCGAACTTCGTGCGGTTCATCTACGACGGGAACGGCTCGGCGTTCGGGCTCGAGGGCCCGCCCGGGTCGGGCGCGATCGAGCGGGTCTACCAGCGCTACTTCGAGCGCAAGGGCCTGGCCTCCAGCCAGACCGCGTTCGACGGGCGCTCCGACTACCTGGCGTTCATCCAGGTCGGGATCCCGGCCGGCGGCCTGTTCACCGGCGCGGAGGGCATCAAGACGGAGGCCCAGCAGATCGTCTACGGCGGCACGGACGGCGAGGCCTACGACCCGTGCTACCACCAGGCGTGCGACGACATCGAGAACATCTCGCGGCGGGCGCTCGAGCAGATGAGCGACGCGGCGGCGCACGTCACGTGGAAGTTCATGAACAACCTCAAGTTCGTGCGTGACGAGACCCCGGCGGCGCGGGCAGCGGCGCGCGTGCGGCGCGGCGTCGACCGCGACCGCGTGGGCGACGCGTTCGTGCGCTAGGGGCTTGGGCGGATGCGGCGGGCGGGGGCTGCCCGCCC
>ERZ777003.2096-NODE-2096-length-25214-cov-41.700505_pt1 | contig 25214 bp, 21 predicted proteins | sample MGYA00374956_ERZ777003 | MGnify/ENA primary metagenome ERZ777003 (study PRJEB29302, sample SAMN06268252) | bioreactor metagenome | isolation source: Joint BioEnergy Institute, California, USA | place: USA:Joint BioEnergy Institute, California, USA | collected... | reverse complement strand
CGACCCGCCGGAGCCGGCGCCGACCGCTCCCACCGACCCGAGCGACGCGCCGTCCCCCGACACGTCGCCGTCACCGGCCCCGTCCCAGGACTCCTGACCGACCCGGTGCCGCTCAGCAGGGCGGCACCGGGCACGGGGGCCGTTCCGCCGCACGGCAGGCCGCGCCATGCTCCGGCGCAGCCCGCCCGGGTGAGCGGGCCGTGGAGGTACCGCGCCATCTCATGGCAGGCCGCATCACAGGCGGCGCACCCCCTCGCAGGGGACGGCCGTGCGGAGGGGCGCGATGGGCTCCGCCGTTCGCGCGATGAGCGGCGTCAGCCGCAAGACGGCCGGTGACCCCTGCTGCGGCGCCGGGAGGTCACCGGCCCGTGATGGATCTTGGGACCGGCCCCGGGGCAGGGCGTCCGGCGGCGTCGCCCACCCCGGGGCCGGGGAAAAGGGGAGGTCAGCGGGGGGCCCGGGGCAGGCCCAGGCCGAGCATGGCGATGATCTCCCGCTGGATCTCGTTGACGCCGCCGCCGAAGGTGAGCACCAGCGCGCCCTTGACCGCGCGGTCGACCTTGGCGATGAGGTCGGCGGTGGCCGGATCGCCGGGGTCGCCGTGGCGGGCCAGCGTCTCACCGATGATGCGGCCCACCTCCATCATCTGCTCCGAGCCGTAGATCTTGGTGGCCGAGGCGCCGGGGGCGCTCAGCCAGCCCAGATCCGCCTCGGCCGCCACCTGCCAGTTGAGCAGCTCGTTGACGCGCAGGCGGGCGTGCACCCGGGCCAGGGCGCGGCGCACCTCGGGACGCTCGATCAACGGGCGGCCGTCGGCGCCGGCGGTGGTGCGGGCCCAGTGGACGAACCGGTCGCGCAGGCGGCCGATGTTGCCGGCCGGGCCGAGCGTCACCCGTTCGTGGTTGAGCTGGTTGACGATCAGGTCCCAGCCTTTGTTCTCCTCGCCGATCAGCATGTCGGCCGGCACCTTGACGTCCTGGTAGTAGGTGGCGTTGGTGTGGTGCTGGCCGTCCATGGTGATGATCGGCGTCCAGGAGAAGCCGGGGTCGCGGCAGTCGACGATCAGGATGGAGATGCCGCGGTGCCGCTCGGCCTGCGGGTCGGTGCGGGCGGCCAGCCAGATGTAGTCGGCGGTCTGCGCCCCCGAGGTGAAGATCTTCTGCCCGTTGACCACGTAGTGGTCGCCGTCGCGGACCGCGGTGGTGCGCAGCGCGGCCAGGTCGGTGCCGGCGCCCGGCTCGCTGTAGCCGATGGCGAAGTGGCACTCCCCCCGGACGATCTTCGGCAGGAAGAACTCCTTTTGCTCCTCGGTGCCGTACTGCAGGATCGTCGGCGCCACCGTGTTGAGCGTGATCAGCGGGTAGGGCACCTCGGCCCGGGTGATCTCGTTGACGAAGATCTGCTGTTCGAGCGGGCCGAAGCCGCGCCCGCCGTACTCCTTGGGCAGCCCGACGCCGAGCATCCCGGCGGCGCCGAGCCGCTTGCAGTGCTCGATGTAGGCGGGCCCGAACGGGTCGGCGGCGATGGCGGCGCGCTGCTCGTCGGTCAGGCAGGTGCGAAAGTACTCGCGCAGCTCGGCGCGCAGCCGCTGCTGCTGGTCGGTCAGGTCGATGAACACCCGGCGGCTCCTAGCTGCTTGCGGCGACGGCGTCGCCGATGGCGTCCAGTTGGGCCTCGGCCCCACCGAGGAGGTGGGCGTAGTGCTTGCCCCAGGCGAAGTACCGGTGCAGCGGGTAGGTGATGTCCAGCCCGATGCCGCCGTGCAGGTGCTGGCAGGTGTAGAGCGCCTTGAGCACCGGGTCGCAGGCGTTGTAGGCGGCCACGGACAGGATCTCTGCAGCGTCGGGAAGGCCGGCGGCCAGCCGCCACACGCCCGCCCACATCGCCACATCCAGCGCCCGCGCGGCGATGTAGACGTCGGCGACCTGCATGGTGACCGCCTGGAACTGGGCCAGCGCGCGGCCGAACTGCTCGCGGGTCTTGACGTAGTCGGTGGTGATCTTCAACGCGCCGGCGATGACCCCGGAGACGGTCGCCACGGCCCCGGCGATCGCCGAGCTTTGCAGCGTCCGCCAGGCCGCGCCGTCGGCCGTCCCGCCGAGCAGGGCGTCGGAGCCCACCCGCACCCCGCCCAGCGCCAGGCGCGACATCGGCTCGCCGGTGGCCGCCGGGTGCCTGCTGAGCTCGACGGCGCCCGGCTCGACCAGGAACACCCCGACGTCGGCGCCGTCCACCCGGGCGGGCACCAGGATGCAGGCGGCCTGCTCGGCATAAGGGACGAAGGTCTTGACGCCCTCCAGCACGTAGCCGTCGCCGTCGCGGCGGGCGGTCGCGGTGACCTGCCCGATGGGGCCCGCCTCGCGCCAGGCGCCGGTGAGCACGGTCTCGGCGTCGGCCAGGCGGGACAGCAGCGCGCGCTGGTCAGGCGTGCCGTGCGCGGCAATGGGGACGGCGGCCAGCGCCAGCGAGGCGTAGGCGGGGACGGGCGCGACGTGGGCGCCGACCTCCCGCAGGATCACCGCCATCTCGACCGGTCCCTGCCCGGCCCCGCCCGTCTCCTCCGGCAGGCAGGCCCCCAGCAGCCCGGCCTGGCCCATCGCCTTCCAGATCCCCGCCTCAAACGGGGCGTCCCCGGCGTCGTGGGCGTCCAGCCGCGCGGTGGACGCCTCGCGCCCCAGCAGGTCGGCGGCCAGGTCCCGCAGTTCCCGCTGGGTGGGGTCGAGATTGAAATCCACTCCGGTGCTCCCCTCCGCCGTCAGCGGCCCTCGGAGCGGCAAACTAGAACAGATTCTAGTCTGTGTCCAGAGGCACACCCATCGTCCCTTCCCTGCTGTTTTTCACCGGTGCCGGGGACTGTTCGCGCTTCCGCCGGGCGGCCGAAGCGGGCCCGGGGGAAGAGACGTAGATAACACGTTCTCGCGAGCCTGTAGGCTTGTCCCGAAGCGACAGCAGTTCCTCCCATCCCCCACCCCACCCCCTCGCGGAGGACGACCACGCAGAAGGAGCCCTCAGTGACGGCAGAGCCGATGACGGCGACCGGCGGGCGGCAGCCGGTGCGGACCCGCAGCCAGGCCGAGCGCCGCAGGAAGATCGTCAAAACGGCGGCCGCGCTGGCCTCCCGGGGCGGGGTCGAGGCGATGCAGATGCGCACGGTGGCCGAGCGCGCCGGAGTCGCCCTCGGCACCCTGTACCGCTACTTCCCGTCCAAGATGGACCTGGTCGTCGCGGTGGTGGACGAGGAGCTGGACCTGCTGCAAAACAGCATCAGCCGCCGCCCGCCGCACGGGGCGACCCCCGCCGAGCGGGCGATGGAGGTGCTGACCCGGGCCACCCGGGGGCTGATGCGCGAGCCGGAACTGACCGAGGCGCTGATCCGCGCGCTGATGCTCACCGAGATCCCGGTCGGCTTCGGCGACCGGATGACCCGGATGCTGCTGCACGCGGCCACCGGCGAGGAGGAGATCTCGGTCCAGGACCCGCGCTGGGCGCTGGGCCGCGCGCTGGCCAGCGCCTGGGTCATGGAGATGATCGAGCTGCTGCGCGGCCGCTCCAACCCCGAGGAGATCCACAACCGGCTGGAGACCGCCGCCGCCCGCCTGATCGACTTCTAAGGCCCGCTTCGGCATCTCACCCGGCGCGAAAAGAACTCGCGCGAAAACCAGACACTGGGTGTCAGGTTTCGGTGGAAGCGTCGTGTCCATGAAGGACACGCTGAACGGAAAGCTGAACGGAAAGGTCGCGCTGGTCGCCGGGGCGACGCGGGGCGCGGGCCGGGGCATCGCCGTGCAGCTGGGCGCCGCCGGGGCCACCGTCTATGCGACCGGGCGGAGCACCCGCGAGCGCCGCTCGGAGATCGGCCGTCCGGAGACCATCGAAGAGACCGCCGAGCTGGTCACCGCCGCCGGCGGGCAGGGCATCGCGGTGCCGTGCGACCACCTGGACCCCGCGCAGGTGCGCGCCCTCATCGACCGCATCGAGCGCGAGCAGGGCCGGCTGGACGTGCTGGTCAACGACATCTTCGGCGGCGACCACCTGACCGAGTGGGACACCCCGGTCTGGGAGCACTCCCTGGAGAACGGGCTGCGGGTGCTGCGGCTGGCCATCGACACCCACATCATCACCAGCCACTTCGCCCTGCCGCTGCTGCTGCGCCGCCCCGGCGGGCTGGTGGTGGAGATCGGCGACGGCACCACCGAGTACAACGACACCCACTACCGGGTCTCGCTGTTTTACGACCTGTCCAAGGTCGCGGTGAACCGCATGGCGTTCGCGCTGGCCAAGGAGATCGGCCCGCGCGGGGCGACGGCGGTGGCGCTGACCCCCGGGTGGCTGCGCTCGGAGCTCATGCTCGACTCCTACGGCGTCACCGAGGACAACTGGCGGGACGCGCTGGTCAAGGAGCCCCACTTCGCGATCTCCGAGACCCCCGCCTTCGTGGGGCGGGCGGTGGTCGCGCTGGCGGCCGATCCCGAGGTGGCGCGCTGGAACGGCCAGTCGCTGTCCAGCGGGCAGCTCGCCCGCATCTACGGGTTCACCGACGTGGACGGCAGCCGCCCGGACGCCTGGCGTTACGCCAAGGAGGTCCAGGACGCCGGCAAGCCCGCCGACGTCACCGGCTACCGGTAGAGCGCGGCGTGCCGGCGGGCGGCCTCGGCCATGCGTTCGCGCAGCTCGGGAGGGTCGAGCACCTCCACCTCGGGGCCGAGCCGCAGCAGCTGGGTGTAGGCCACGTCCAGGGACTCGACGGGCAGCCGGGTGGTGATCCGCCCCTGCCCGTCGGGTTCACCGGCCGCCTCCAGCGCCCGCCGGGCGGCCGGGGCCTCGACCGCGTGCCGCAGCGCCCGCGCCCCCTCCCGGCTCAGCCTGATGGTGACGGTGCCGGTCAGCAGCGTCTCCACGAACTGCGCGGCCCGCTCGGCCCAGAAGGCCTTCAGGTCGAACGTCTCGTCCCGGACGAACGACTCCCCGGTGGGCTCCACGGCGGTCACCCGGCCCACCCGGTAGGTGCGCAGGTCCTCCCCGACCCGGGCCACCAGGTACCACACGCCGCCTTTGAGGACCAGGCCGTAAGGGTCGGCCCGGCGCGTCACCTCCCGGTCGCGCCGGTAGCGCAGCACCACCGTCTCGTCCCGCCAGACCGCCCTGGCCAGCGCCGCCAGCATGGGCGGCGGCCCGGCGTCGTCGAACCACCCGGCCACATCCAGGTGGAAGCGCTGCCCGGTGCGGGCCGGGGCGTCCTGCAGCGAGGGCGGCAGCGCCGCCAGCACCTTCAGCCGCGCGGCGGCCACCGCCTCGGCCAGCCCCATGTCCTCGGCCGGCCCGGGCAGCCCGGCCAGAAACAGCGCCTCGGCCTCGGTGCGGCTCAGCCCGGTCAGCCGCGTCCGGTACCCGTCCACCAGCCGGTAGCCGCCGCGCCGGCCCTGCTCGGCGTACACCGGGACGCCCGCCTCCGACAGCGCCAGCACGTCCCGGTAGACGGTCCGCTCGGAGACCTCCAGCTCCCGCGCCAGTTCCCGGGCCGTCATCGTCCCCCGCGCCTGCAGCAACAGCACCAACGACACCAGCCTGGACGCCCGCACCCGCCCATTCTCCCCCGATTCGACACCGGGACGCGGCCGGCAAAGCACCCTCACCCCTGAGCGAGGAGCCTTAAACCATAAACCACCGAAATTTCCATATTTCATGATTTGACATATCAAAACTTCCGCCCCAATCCGCGAAATCACTCAGTGAATTCACCGTTCCCGGTACGCTTGCGGCAGATGTTCCCTACGATGATCCGGAGCAGATCGTGAGGGAGAGGTCGCCCAAAGTGAGCATCGCCACCGTCAGCGAACACCAAGTCGTGCTGCCCGACACGGCCTACGCCATGTGGCAGCGCGGCGAGCTTCGTGACTTTCTGAGCCTCCCCCATGATCACACCAGGCTTGAAATCATCGGAGGAAAGATCGTCGTGTCGCCAGCCCCCCGCGCCGGGCACGGCCGAATCGTCAGAGGGATCTATAACGCGTTCAGGGACGCCCAAGTGGCCGACCGGCAGTTTCCGTGGGACTGCGCCCCGCTTCTCGACCTCAATATGACCGAGACCAGCGAAGGCTACTGTCCCGATCTCATGGTCATGCGGGCGGAGGTCCTCGCCGCTCTCGAAGACGCCGACGACAGGCACGCCCATCCCGACCACGTGGAAATGGTCGTGGAGGTCACCTCGCCCTCCAATGCGGGCAATGACCGGGAACCGGCAGAGCGCGACGCGGTCTCCAAGTGGAACGGTTACGCCCGGGCGGAGATCCCCTACTACCTGCTGATCGACCGGGACCCGAAGGCCCCGCTGATCACCCTGTACTCGATTCCGGACCCGGCCGTCGGCGCCTACCTGCACAAGGAGACCTGGGAGTTCGGCCAGACCATCGTCCTGGAGCACTTCGGCGTCGAGATCGACACCCGCGACTGGCGTCCCTGGAACGACTGACCTCCCACGGCCGCGACGTCCCCGCCGGGCGGCGACCTCCCCGCCAGATCCCCGTCATATCCGCTCATCCGCACACCTTGCGGGTAGATTCGAACCCAGACGGCCTCCCGCGCATCCAACTCATGAAGGCCGTTGGCCTGGCAGAGCCGGGGCCATCTCCGGGGATCGACGACGGGTGAGGGAAGCCCATGTCCGAATCGTCACAGCAGCCGTACCCGCCGCGCGACTCGTCCACCCCGCCGCCTCCTCCCCCACCGCCGGACCCTCCGGTGATCAACCTCCAGGTGCCGGTGAACGTGCACCATCACCACCACCTCACGCCCCCGCCGAACCCGCCGGCCGTGGTGCGCGACCCCACCTCCGTTCACCTGTTCCACTTCGCCGTGACGCTGCTGACCTGCGGGATGTGGCTGCCGGTGTGGGTCGTCCACGCGATCGTCATGGCCCTGCAGAAGTCGCAGCAGACGCTTCCCCCCGTGGGGCAGCCGCTGTCCCCCGAGCAGGCCAACCGGGCCGCCGTCGAGGAGGCCAAAGCGCGGGCGCGGCGCCGCCAGGAGGCGCGGGCGCTGGCCGCGCAGAACCCGATGATGGCGAGGGAGCTGCTCATCGGACGGCCCGACATCCCCGGCCGGCAGTACGACGACGGCGGGCTGATCGACGTCAACTCCGTCCCGGCCACGGAGCTGGCCCGGCTCGGCATCGACCCGCAGACCGCCCAGCGGATCGTCCAGCTGCGCGCGCAGACCGGCGGCTTCACCTCCGCCGAGGAGCTGGCCATGCTGGCCGACCTGCCGCCGCACCTGCTCCCCAACCTTCTGGAGTACGGCCTGTACCTGCGCTGAGCGCCGCTCACCAGGCGGCGGCGCCCGCCAGGCCGGTGGGGGCCGGGTCGTAGCCGAGGACCGTGCGGGCGGCGGTGATGTCGAGGGTGCGCTCCACCGCCAGGTGGCTGAGGGCGTAACGGGTCAGGCGGGGCGGGCGGCGGCTTCCGGCGGCCAGGAAGGCGCCCTCGACGGCGCAGGCCAGCGGCCATGCGGCCGGCAGCGGCAGGTAGACCGGGCGGGCGCGGATGCCCCGCTCGGCCAGGATCTGCCGCAGGGCCTCATCGAGCACCACCGGTTCGGCGTCGGTGACGTTGAAGATCCCGGTGGTGACCGGGCCGGTGGCCGCCAGCAGGCAGGCCTGCACCAGGTTGCCGATCGAGGTGAGGCTGATGAGCTGCCGCCCGTCCCCGACGGCGGGCAGCACCGGGCCGCGCACCGCCGACAGGACGCGGGGCAGCAGGGTGGTGTCGCCGGGCCCGTAGACGGCGTGCGGGCGCAGGATGATCGCCGGGCGTTCGCGCATGGCGGCCAGCACCACGCGTTCGGCGGCGGCCTTGGAGGCGCCGTAACCGTTGAGGTAGCGGGTGACCGGCGCCTGCGATTCGCGCGCCCGCACGGTGGGACGGTGCGGGTCATAGACGCTGGCGGTGCTGACGTGGACGAACCGCGCCCCGGGAAAGGACGCCAGGACGTTCTTGGTGCCGATCCAGTTGACGCGGAAGAAATCGCCGATCGGCCCCCAGTCGGTGACGCTGCCGGCGCAGTGGATGACCGCGTCCACCCGCGGCGCGTCCGGGAGCGGGCCGGTGGTGATGTCCCAGGATCGGTAGCGGGCGCCGCCGATGTGCTCGGGCGGGGTGTGGGCGCGGCGGCCGTAGGCGAACGTCTGGACGCCGCGTTCGGCCAGGGCGCGGCAGACGGCGCCCCCGACGAAGCCCGAGGCCCCGGTCACTGCGATCTTCACGCCTGAGCCTTCCGGATGACGAAGGTGCGGTAGGTCGGGATGAGCACGCCGCGCGCCGCCCTGCGGCGGACGATGGTGATCGGCGCGGCCCGCAGCACGGTCCGGGCGACCGCGCGGGCCTCGGCCATGGCGAGCGGGTAGCCGATGCAAAAGTGCGGGCCGGCGCCGAACCACAGCCGGTTCAGCTCCGGGGGGTGGGGCCGGTCCAGGTCGAAGGGGCCGTGGGCGCGGCAGCAGTTGTGGGTGACGATCAGCACCCGGTCGCCGGGGCGCACCTTCACGCCGCCCACCGTCGCGGGGGCGTGGACGCTGCGCAGCATCACCGGGGTCGGGGTGGTCACCCGCAACGTCTCCTCCAGCGCCGTATCCAGCAGGGACGGGTCGGCGGCCACCCGCTCCAGCTCGCCGCAGTCGTGCAGCAGGGCGATCAGCCGCGGCACCAGCGTGGCCACCGTCTCGGTGCCGGTCAGGAAGAACGCCCCGGCGGCGCCGCGGGCCTCCTGCGGTGACAGGCCCAGCGCGCGCATCCGTCCCATGACGGTCTCCTCGTCGCCTGCGGCATAGGCCTTGGCGGCGATGTCGCCGAGCGGGTCGAGCACCCGCCGGGCGCGGGCCACCTGGGACGGCGACAGGCGGCGGGTGCGCAAAGTCACCATCGACACGACCCGCTCGCCCTGTTCGAACAGGTGCCGGTATTCGTCCTCGTCCCGGGTCTCCAGCCCGATGACGTGGCTGATCACCGCGCCGGCCAGCACCCGCATGGCGTCCACCAGGTCGACCGGGCGGCCCTGGTGGAGCCGTTCGGACAGCCGCGCCAGGGGCTCGGCCAGGACCTGCTCGCACAATCGCTCGGTGTAGGCGGGGGTGAACAGGTCCGCCAGTTTGCGGCGCAGCCTGCGGTGCGCCTCGCCCTCCATGTTGAGCAGCACGGACGGGCCGAGCACGGGGGTCCACAGGTCGCCGGGCGAGCCGGGGCCGTCCTTGCGGAAGGTGCGCCCGTCCAGCAGCACCCGGCGGGCCAGGGCGGCGTCGTTGATCACCACGCCCACTCCGGGCACCCGCACCGCCGGGCCGCACCGGGCCAGGACGCGCAGCAGCGGGTAGGCCAGGGGGTGGGCGGCCAGGTACAGCCGCCGCTCCCAGCGCCGTTCCGGTGCCGTGCTCATCGGACGTCCACGATCTGCGGGGTGTGGCGGTGGTCGGCGTACCAGGCGATGGTGCCGAGCAGCCCGTAGGCGCGCAACCGCCGCACCGAGCCGTAGACGACCACGTCTTTGCGCCTGCCGTAGGCGGTGGTGAGCCGGCGGACGCGGTTGTGCAGGGCGCGGTCTTCGTGGACGTCCTCGATGCGGGTGCGGGGGAATCCGCCCGCCTCCTGGTAGAGGGCGGCGGTGATGGCCACGTTGCAGCCCGGCATCATCAGGTACGGCCCCAGGTAGGCGGGGTCCCGGTTGCCGCTCCGGTACCGTCCGGCCAGCGCCCCCAGGTTCAGCACGGCCGGCAGCAGATGCCGCTCCCACCATTTGAGCGGGAACTCGTCGGTGCGGGGGCGCAGCGGGCCGCTGACCATCTGCAGCCCGTCGGCGAAGGCCCGTTTGATCGCCGCGATCCAGCCGGGGTGCGGCAGGCAGTCGGCGTCGGTGCGGGCCAGGTGCGTGGCCCCCTGGGCGATGGCGTACCGGAAGCCGGTGTCGGCGGCGGCCCCGGTGCCCTTGCGGGGCTCGCCGATCAGCCGCAGGTCCATCTCGGGGTGCTCGGCGGCGAATCTCTCCACGATCCCGGCGGTGGCGTCGGTGCTGCCGTTGTCGACCACGACCAGGCGGAAGTCCCGGTCGGTCTGCCCGGTCAGCCGTCGCAGCGTCGCCGCGATGGAGCGCTCTTCGTTATAGGCCGGCACGGCCACCCATAGATCCACCCGCGAAAATGTACAGATCACACCAAAACCACACATGGGTTGTGACACTTGGGACCGGCTCCGGTCAGCCGGGCCCCCTGCCGCACCGTACCCGGCTGATGGCAGGCCCACGGGGGTGTCCCACGGCAGGGAGGTCGGATGAGGGGCGGGACGAAGACCGGGGCGAAGATCGCGGCGCGGCATGAGGCGCGGCTGCTGTGGGCGGGGAACCCGGGGCTGTACGCCCTGCTGCAGGCGGCCCGGCACACCGCGCCCATCCAGCGCTTCCCCCGGCTGGGCTGGGTGGTGACCGACCCGCTGCTGGCCCGGCGGGTGCTCAACGACGCCGCGCATTTCGGCATGACCGGGGAGGGCGGCGTGGGGCATCTGTGGTCCCAGCTGTTCGGGGAGGAGATGGCGCAGTTCTTCGGCGGTCCCAGGCACGCCGAGGTGCGCGCCCGCGCCCGCGACCTGTTCACCGAGGACGGCGCCGCGGCCCTGGTGGAGCGCTCGCAGGGGGCGCACTACCGGGCGCTGGCCGAGCGGCTGGCGCGCGGTGAGGTGGTGGACGTGGCCGACTCCACCCGGGTGCTGGCCGGGCGGATGGTCGCCGACCTGCTGGGGTTGCGCCTGGAGGAAGGGGCCGGGGACGAGGCCTACCGGGAGCTGTTCTCCGCCGGGGAGCGGCTGGCCGCCCTGGCGATGGGCACCACCGCCTCGACCGTGCTGCCGGCCGGGGTGCTGCACCGGGCCCGCGCCATCGTGGCCGACATCACCCGGGGCGTGGCGGAGGGCTACCGGACCGCCGGCGCGGACACCATCTTGGGCCGCTGCCGCCAGATGGGGCTGGGCCTGCCGATGACCCGGGCGCTGGCGACGCTGCTGGCCATCGCGGGCACCGAGACCGGCGCCTCGGGGACCTCCCGCACGGTGGCGCTGCTGCACGACACCGGCCAGCAGGCGGCGCTGCTGGCCGACCCGTCGCTGCTGCCCAACGCGGTGCGCGAGGGGCTGCGGGTGGCCACCCCGGCCCCGGTCATCGGGCGCAGCGTGCGGCGGGACGCCACGGTCGCCGGGCGGCTGCTGCGGGCGGGCGAGCGGGTGCTGGTGCTGACCTATCTGGCCGACAACGGCGCGGGGCCGTTCGACATTCACCGCCCTTATGTGCCGGAGACCCGCCAGTTGTGGTTCGGGGCCGGCCGGCACCTGTGCCTGGGCGCGGCGGTGGCCCGCACCCAGGTCGCCCGGATGCTGCAGACCCTGACGGCGTCCGGCCCCTACCGGATCGTCGCCCGCCGTCCCGCCCGCCGCGTCCTGGTGCCGACCTACGCGAGCCTGCTGGTGCAGGCGGCCTGAGGCGGCCCGGTTCCGTTCAGCCGACCCCGGGCTTTCCCGCCGCAGGCGAACCGGTTACCTTCCTTAAGGAATGAATTTCGTTCTAGTGGGAGGGGCCGTATGGCAGAGCCGGTGATCGTGGAGGCCGTCCGGACGCCGATCGGCAAGCGGGGCGGGTGGCTGGCCGGGCTCAAGCCGGCGGCGGTGCTGGCCCACGCCCTCAAGGCGGTGATCGAGCGCGCCGGCATCGACCCGATCGAGGTCGAGCAGGTCTTCGCCGGCTGCGTCACCCAGGCCGGTGAGCAGGGCGGCCACATCGGCCGGCAGGCCTGGCTGTACGCCGGCCTGCCCTGGCAGACCGGGGTCACCACGCTGGACGCCCAGTGCGGCTCCAGCCAGCAGAGCGTGCACCTGGCCGCCGCGATGATCGCCGCGGGCGTGGTGGACGTGGCGATCGGCTGCGGCGTGGAGGTGATGAGCCGGGTCCCGCTGGGCACCAACGTGCAGGTCGGCGGCACCCCGCGGCCGGACGACTGGTCGATCGACATGCCCAACCAGTTCGAGGCCGCCGAGCGCATCGCCGCCCGGCGCTCGCTGACCCGCCAGGAGCTGGACGCCTTCGGGGTGCGCTCCCAGCAGCTGGCCGCCAAGGCCTGGGCCGACGGCCGGTTCGACCGGGAGATCGCCCCGATCGAGGCGCCGGTGCTGGATTCCGACGGCAACCCCACCGGCGAGACCCGCACCGTCACCCGCGACCAGGGTCTGCGGGAGACCACCGCAGAAGGCCTGGCCAGGCTCAAGCCGGTGATGGGCGAGGGCGGGCTGCACACCGCCGGCACCTCCTCGCAGATCTCCGACGGGGCCGCCGCGGTGCTGCTGATGTCGGCGGAGAAGGCCAAGGCGCTCCGGCTGCGCCCGCGCGCCCGGCTGCGCGCCCAGGTGCTGGTCGGCGGGGAGCCCTACTACCACCTCGACGGGCCGGTCCAGGCGACCGAGCGGGTGCTGCAGCGGGCCGGCATGACCATCGCCGACCCGGACATCTTCGAGATCAACGAGGCGTTCGCCTCGATCGTGCTGTCGTGGGCCAAGGTGCACGGCCCCGACATGGACAAGGTCAACGTCAACGGCGGCGCCATCGCGCTGGGCCACCCGGTGGGGGCCACCGGGGCCCGGCTGATCACCACCGCGCTGCACGAGCTGGAGCGCCGGGACGGCGCCACCGCTCTGGTCACCATGTGCGCCGGCGGTGCGCTGGCCACCGGCACCATCCTCGAACGCTGCTAGTCCCCGGCAAGAGAAGAGCTATCGCGTGGCCGTCACACCTGAACCGGAGAACCTGGGCGGAGGCGTTTGGAGCGTTCCCGTCCCCATCCCCGACAACCCCCTGGCGTACACGCTGGTGTACGCGCTGGAAAGCCGGCGCGGGCCGGTGCTCGTGGACGCGGGCTGGAACCACCCGGACGCCTGGACGGCGCTGCGCGACGGGCTCGCCTCGCTGGGGATGTCCATCGAGGAGGTCTACGGGGTGGTGGTGACCCACCACCACCCCGACCACTCCGGGCTGGCCGGGCGGGTGCGGGAGTCCTCCGGCGCCTGGATCGCCATGCACCACAACGACGCCGAGGTCATCCGGGAGTTCCGCCGCAAGGTGGCCGCCGACGCCGGCCGCACCTGGGAGTCGGACGCGCTGCGCCGGGCCGGGGCGGACGCGCAGGAGGTGGCCGCGCACCGCACCGGCAGGCCGCCGGTGGACCCGCCCGCCGTGCCGGACCGCGAGCTGGCCGACGGCGATCTGGTGGATCTGCCGGGCCGCAAGCTGCGCGCCATCTGGACGCCGGGGCACTCCCCCGGCCACATCTGCCTGCACCTGGAGGACGGCGACCGGATCTTCACCGGTGACCACGTCCTGCCGCGCATCACCCCGCACATCGGGCTCTTCCCCCTCGATGAGCCCCACCAGGACCCGCTGGGCGACTTTTTGAGCTCCCTGGAGCGGGTGGCGGAGATGCCGGCCGGGGAGGTGCTGCCGGCCCACCAGTACCGCTTCACCGGGCTGGCCGAGCGGGCCCGCCAGATCATCGAGCACCACGAAGAGCGCATCGGTGAGGTGCTCGCCCTGCTGTCGGATGAGCCGGTCACGCTGTGGGAGGTGGCGTCGAAGATGCGCTGGCGCTACCCGTGGGAGCACATGCCGCCGCACGGCCGCTACATGGCCGCCGGCGAGGCCGCCGCTCATCTGCGCGCCCTGGAGCGCCGCGGCAAGGTCCGCCGCCACGATGCGGAGCTGCTGACCTTCACCCTCGCCTGACGCCCGCACCGTCGTCGCAAGGCTCGGCCCTGATGGGCCGGGCCTTTTTCTATACCCCGCCCGCTGGCGTGTAACACCGGTCTGGACTGAAGTCTCGAAGTGAGATGAAACACTCGTGAATACATCGAACTAGACCCTTGTTGAGACTGGAGTCTCATGTTAGAACCTGTTTCAGCCCTGGTCTGCCGAGCAAGCGCTCGGCCGCTTCGATCCCAACCCCACCCCGGCACTGCACGGAAGGATCGCCATGCGCACCGTGACCGCCACGCGCCCAGAGATCGATCTCATCAGCCCGGAGGTCTACGAACGCGGCGGCGTCCCGCATGAGCAGCTGAAATGGCTGCGCGAGAACGACCCGGTGCACTGGCACCCCGACCCCAACGAGGGCGTGCCGGGCTTTTGGGCCATCACCCGCTATGAGGACCTGAAGTTCGTCTCACGGCACCCGGAGCTGTTCTCCAGCCACCTGCGCACCTCGCTGTTCGAGGAGTTCAGCGACGACGACATCGCGCTGTACGGCATGATGATGCTCTTCCAGGACCCTCCCGAGCACACCCGCAACCGGCTGAAGGTCAGCCGGGGCTTCACCCCGCGGATGGTCAAGCAGCTGGAGGGGCACATCCGCGACATCTGCAACGAGCTCATCGACGAGGTGGCGCCGCGGGGCCACGCCGAGTTCGTGGAGGAGATCGCCACCCCGCTGCCGGCGTACGTGATCTGCGAGCTGCTGGGCGCCCCGCAGTCGGACCGCAAGATGATCTGCGACTGGTCCAACCAGATCATCGGGTTCAACGACCCGGAGCTGGCGGGCGCCACCGAGGAGGCCGCCCGGCTGACCGGGGAGCTGATGGCCTACGCCGCCGAGCTGGCGGAGATGCGCCGCAACGATCCCCAAGACGACATCGCCACCAAGCTGCTGCAGCCCGACGCGGAGGGCAACGTCCTCAGCGACGAGGAGTTCCAGCTCTTCGTGCTGATGCTGGTGATCGCCGGGCACGAGACCACCCGCACCAGCTCGGCCACCGCCATCCAGACCTTCTTCGAACACCCCGAGCAGTGGGAGCGGCTCAGGGCCGACCGCAGCCTGCTGCGCACCGCCGCCGACGAGATCGTCCGCTGGGCCAGCCCGCTCAACCTGTTCCGCCGCACCGCCACGCGCGATGTGGAGCTGCGCGGCAAGAAGATCAAAGAGGGCGACAAGGTGGTGATGTTCTACCCGTCGGCCAACCGGGACGAGGAGATCTTCACCGACCCCTTCACCTTCGACATCGCCCGCGACCCCAACCCGCACGTGGGCTTCGGCGGCGGCGGCCCGCACTACTGCCTGGGCGCCCACCTGGCGCGGCTGGAGCTGATGGTGCTGTTCGACACCATCCTGGACCGCATGCCCGACATCCGCCCGGCCGGCCCGATGCGCCGGCTGCGCTCCAACTTCGTCAACGGCGTCAAGGAGCTCCCGGTGGAGTTCACCCCGTCGGAGCCGCTGTCCCGCTCCTCCGCCTGAGCCCGTCCCGGCTCCAGAGGCGGCCCGTGGAGCCGGCGGGCCCTGTGACGCGTCACCGAACCGCGGGGACGTCCCGTCCCCGCGGTTCCCGCCTGCGCCCGCCCGGCCGCCCCTCTCGCCCGGCTTGAGTGGGGTATGCCGTTTCGAACACTTTTGGACGCAATGCCTAACATAGGACTCGCCGGTAACATCCGCAGGCTAAGGTCGTACTTCGTCAACGGCGTCAAGGAGCTGCCGGTCAGGGGCCTTTGCCCGTCCTGAGCAGGCGCCTTGCGGCCCACTGGGCCAAGGACAGATAGGGGTGGTGCGTGAGCGGGGACATGGACGAGCCGTTGCGCGTGGCCCTGCTCTCGTACCGGAGCAAGCCGCACTGCGGTGGCCAGGGCGTCTACCTGCGTCACCTGAGCCGGGAACTGGTCGCCCTGGGTCACCGGGTGGAGATCCTGTCCGGCCAGCCCTACCCGGAGCTTGACTCCGACGAGATCGTGCTGACCAAGATCCCCAGCCTGGATCTGTACCGCGAGCCGGATCCGTTCCGGACCCCGGCGCTGAGCGAGTACCGGGACTGGATCGACGTGCTGGAGTTCGCCCACATGCGCACGGGCGGATTCCCCGAGCCGCTCACCTTCAGCCTCCGCGCGCTGCGCGAGCTGCGCCGCCGCCGCCACGACTTCGACGTGGTGCACGACAACCAGGTGCTGGGGCTGGGCAACCTGGGCATCCCCCGGCTGGGGCTGCCGCTGGTGACCAGCATCCACCACCCCATCAGCGTGGACCGCAGAATCGAGCTGCAGGCCGCCAAGAACAAGTGGGAGCGGTTCGGCAAGCGCCGCTGGTACGGGTTCGTGACCATGCAGGCGCAGGTGGCGCGGCGGGTCGGGACGATCCTGACGGTCTCGGAGTCCTCCAAGATCGACATCGTCAAGGACTTCAAGGTCGACCCCAGCGACATCGAGATCCTGCCGCTGGGCGTCGACACCCGCATCTTCCACCCCCGCGGGGAGCGCGTCCCCGGCCGGATCGTGGCGATGGCCAGCGCCGACTCCCCGCTCAAGGGCGTGGACGTGCTGCTGCGCGCGGTCGCCAAGCTGGCCACCGAGCGGGACGTGCACCTGGTGGTGGTGAGCAAGCTGCAAAAGGACGGCCCCACCGAGAAGCTGGTGCGCGAGCTGGCGCTGGGCGACCGGGTGCGCTTTGTGTCCGGGATCTCCGACCAGGAGCTGGGCGAGCTGCTGGCCTCCGCCGAGATCGCGGTGGTGCCCTCCCGCTATGAGGGCTTTTCGCTGCCGGCCGTGGAGCACATGGCCTCCGGCACCCCGCTGGTGGCCAGCCGCGCCGGGGCGCTGCCGGAGGTGGTCGGGGACGCCGCCGTGCTGGTGCGGCCCGGGGACGCCGAGGAGCTGGCCGCCACGCTGCGCACGCTGCACGACTCGCCCGCCGAGCGGGCCCGTCTCAGCCAGGCCGGGCTGGCCCGCGTCCAGGAGCGGTACGCCTGGCCCGCGGTGGCGCGGGCCACGGTCGAGCACTACCGGGCGGCCATCGCCCGCCAGAACTACCTGCGGCTCGCCGCGGGAGGGGCCCGGGCAGGCGCGGACCTCCGCTCGCCCAAGGCCGTGAAAGCCACCGGAGGCGCCCTGCGACGCCTCGCACGGAAGGAGCAGCGCCCTGCTGACCGTTGACTTCGAGCGCTTTCCCATCACCCCCGGAGACCATGTCCTGGACATGGGCTGCGGAGCCGGACGGCACGCCTTTGAGCTGTACCGGAGGGGAGCGCACGTCGTGGCGTTCGACCTGGACGCCGACGAGCTGGCCGGTGTGGAGAAGATGTTCCGGGCCATGCGGGCCGCGGGCGAGGTGCCCAAGGAGGCCACCGCCCGGACCGTGCGGGGCGACGCCCGCCGGCTGCCGTTCCCCGACGACAGCTTCGACAAGATCGTCGCCTCCGAGGTGCTGGAGCACATCCCCGACGACATGACCGCCATGAGCGAGCTGCTGCGGGTGCTCAAGCCCGGCGGCCGCCTGGCGGTCACGGTGCCCAGCTGGCTGCCGGAACGGATCTGCTGGGCGCTGTCGGAGGACTACCACACCGCCCCCGGCGGGCATGTGCGCATCTACACCCGTGCCGAGCTGGAGGCCAAGCTCAAGTCGCTGGGGCTGCGGGTGGACGGCCACCACCACGCCCACGGGCTGCACAGCCCGTACTGGTGGATCAAGTGCGCGGTGGGGGTGAACAACGACGACCACCCGCTGGCCAAGGCCTACCACCAGCTCCTGGTGTGGGACATCATGAAGCGCCCGCTGGTGACCCGCCTGGCCGAGCGGGTGCTCAACCCGCTGATCGGCAAGAGCGTGGTGGTCTACTTCACCAAGCCCTCCAGGCCCGGCCGTCCCGGCGTGGACGCCTCCGGGAAGGAGAAGGTGGATGCGGTCTGAGGCCGACCACCGGCCTCCGTCCGTGCCGGGGGTCGTGACCGCCGAAGAGATCGTGGCCACCGCCCGCAGCATCGTCGCCCAGCAGGAACCCTCCGGCGCCATCCCCTGGTTCGCCCCCACCAACGGAGTGCCGGGGCACGTGGACGCCTGGAACCACGTCGAGGCCGCCATGGCGCTCACCACCGCCGGGCTGCGCGAGCCGGCCCGGCGGGCCTATGAGTGGCTGCGCTCGGTGCAGCGCCCGGACGGGTCCTGGCCGGCCAAGTGGGTGCTGGGCAAGGTCACCGAGCCGGGCGGGGAGTCCAACCACGCCGCCTACATCGCGGTGGGGGTCTGGCACGAGCTGCTGATGACCGGGGATGAGGACTTCGCCCGCCGGATGTGGCCGACGGTGCGGCGGGCGGTGGACTTCGCGCTGAGCCTGCAGACCCCCCGCGGCGAGATCGCCTGGATCCGCAACCCCGACGGCAGCGTCTCCGGCGAGGCCCTGCTGACCGGCTGCTCGTCGATTTACCAGTCGCTGCGCTGCGCGGTGGCGCTGGCCGAGCGGCTGGGCGAGCCGCAGCCGGACTGGGAGCTGGCCGCCGACCAGCTCGGCCATGTGGTGGCCTGCCACCCGGAGGCGTTCACCGACAAGAGCCGCTGGTCGATGGACTGGTACTACCCGGTGCTGGCCGGGCCGATCCGCGGCGCCCAGGCCGAGCGGCGCCTGGCCGAGGGCTGGGACACCTTCGTGGTCGAAGGGCTGGGCTGCCGCTGCGTCAGCGACCAGCCGTGGGTGACGGCCGCCGAAAGCTGCGAGCTGGTGCTGGCATTGGACGCCTGCGGCGACCGGGAGCGCGCCCTGGAGCTGTTCGCCACCATCCAGCACCTGCGGCACGAGGACGGCTCGTACTGGACCGGCTGGCAGTTCGAGAACCAGCGCCACTTTCCCGGGGACCGTTCCACCTACACCGCCGCCGCGGTGATCCTGGCGGCCGATGCCCTGTGCGGCCAGTCCCCGGCCTCCACGCTGTTCAAGGAGATCGCCGGACGCCCCCTGGGGCCGTCCGACCCGGCCGACCCCACCGCCTGCGGGTGCGTGCCGGCCACGCAGACCTCCCTGGCCAACCCGGTGCGGACCAGGATCTGACGGCGCCGGTCCGGGAGACCGCCCAGCGGTCCCGGACCGGCGGACGCTTCATTGCACCGCCGGCTCAGCGCGGGGCCGACAGCGGGTCGCGGTCGTTGACGCGCTCCAGGACGCGCAGCGAGCCCTCGACGCGGCGCTCTTCGAAGGCGCCGCTGGCCAGCGCCCGCAGATAGACGTGGTAGGGGGCCTGCCCGCCGTCGGCGGGGTCGGGGAAGACGTCGTGGATGACCAGCGCCCCGCCGACCATCACCCAGCGGGCCCAGCCCTCATAGTCGGCCTGGGCCAGTTCCTCGGCGTGGCCGCCGTCGATGAACAGCAGCGACAGCGGGGTGCGCCACAGCCGGCTGACCGCCTGTGAGGTGCCGACGATCGCGATCACCTCGTTCTCCAGCCCGGCGGCGGCGATGGTCTTGCGGAAGGTCGGCAGCGTGTCCATCAGGCCGGTGAGCGGGTCCACCAGGGTCGGGTCGTGGTATTCCCAGCCGGCCTGGTTCTCCTCCGAGCCGCGGTGGTGGTCCACGGTCACCAGCACCGTGCCGACCCGGCGGGCGGCGGCGCCGAAGTAGATCGCCGATTTGCCGCAGTAGGTGCCGATCTCCAGCATCGGCCCGCGGCCGCCGTAGGTCAGCGCGGTCTCATACAGGGCCTTGCCCTCCGCGGGCGGCATGAAGCCCTTGGCGGCCAGGGCCGCGCGCTCCAACTCCGCGGGCATCGGAGGGTGCTCCGCCGAGGCGCCGGCGGCCGTCGCTGTCTCAGTCATGGTCTCCTCCGCCGGGCACTTTAGCCCGGCCCGTCCGCATGTTCCGCATCCGCCCCGGCCCTGCCGCCCAGCGGGGTGTCAGATAGATCACATCGCTGGGGGGAACACCGCACTGGACATTAGTGAAACATGTTCTATTTTCGTGGTGAGTCCGTGCGTCCGAGATCACAGAATGCCGGATTCCGGGCCGCCGGATGAATCCCGAATGGGATTCGGTATCCTGGGCGCCAGGTCGTCCGGCAGGCAACGGGGCCCGGTGGCGATTTTGTGGCCGAGCCCTCGTCGAGGCCGCACGGCCAAGCGGTACACCCAGTCGGTCGCGCCGTTTCGGGTGGAAGTCCGGGACGGCCGGGAGCAGACGAGGAGCAAGCCCCCCATGGAAGTACGAGTCGACCCTCTGGTCTGCGAAGCCAACGGAGTGTGCGTCGGACTGGCCCCGGAGGTCTTCGACCTGGACGACGAGGATCAGCTGCACATTCTGCAACCGGTTCCACCCGCCGACCTGATCGACAAGGTCCGGCACGCGGTGCGCTCCTGCCCCAAGGCCGCGCTCTCCCTGGAGGAGTGAACCCCTTCCAACACGCCGTCTCCGCAGACCGAGACGGGCACCTCGCGGTCAGGGGCGCTGCCGCGACCTGGAACGTCCCAGCACCGCACATCATCGAGGCTCCGTCCCGGCGCCTTGAGGCCAGGTGTTGAAAAGGTCCGGCAATCCGCCGGTTCACTTCCCGCAGGGCGCATGACGGCGTCTCATCCTCTGCATCTTCCGGCGACGGAAAACCACGCCGCCGCAGGCGGCCGGCAATACGAGGGGGCTGCCGGCCGCCGGGCGCCGGCATCGCCGGCGATCGGTACCATCCAGCACCTCGGACATGTCACCATTCTTCGTGGCAAGCGGCTTGTAATCTCGGTCCTGGGGTGTCGGTGACGTTCCTACGTGTCCTGGCGGGGACGAAAACGGCCGTCGCGGTGGCCCTCGGACTCGCGGTGATGAGCGCGACGACGGCGCAGGCCGCACCGCGACCGGCCCGGCAGATCCATGACATCCAGGGGCGGGGGCACATCTCCCCCTTCCTGGGCAAGAAGGTCACCCGGATTCCGGGAGTGGTGACCGCCACCGCCGAGAACGGCTTTTGGATGCAAGGGACCTCACCCGATGAGGACCCCGGCACCTCCGAGGGCATCTTCGTGTTCACCCGCACCCGTCCCCGGGTCACCGTGGGGGACGAGGTCCAGGTGAGCGGCACGGTCAACGAGTTCCGCCCCGGCGGGCCGAAGTCGGCCAACCTCTCCCGGACCGAGATCGACTCCTCTTCGATCACCGTGCGGCGGCACGGGGCCCCGCTGCCGGCCCCGACGGTCCTGGGGCCGGGCGGGCGCCGGCCCCCCGGCGAGGTCATCGACGACGACGTGCGGGGAGACGTCGAAAAGTCCGGCAAGTACCAGCCCGGCCGGGACGGGCTGGACTTCTATGAATCGCTGGAGGGCATGCTCGTCGCCGTCGACGACGCGGTGGCGGTCGGCCCCCGCTCGGAGTTCGGCGAGATCCCCGTCCTGCCCGCCGGCGGCCAGGGCGCCGGGATGCGCAGCGCACGCGGGGGCATCGTGGCCCGCGCCAAGGACGCCAACCCCGAACGGATCATCCTCGACGACGCCCTGCAGCCGCTGCCGCCGATGAACGTGGCCGACCGGCTGCCGGGCCGCACGCTCGGCGTGCTCGACTACAGCTACGGCGACTACAAGCTGCTGGTGCTGTCGGTCCCCGCCGTCCGCGGCGGCGGCCTGACGCGCACCCGCACCCGCCCGCAGCGGCCCGACGAGCTGGCGGTGGCCACGGTCGCGCTGGACGGTCTGGACCCCGGCGACCCGCCGCAGCGCTTCGCGGCGATCGCCGACCAGATCGTCACCGCCCTGGCCGCCCCCGACCTGGTGACGGTGACCGGCCTGCAGGACAACAGCGGCTCCGACGACGACGGGACGGTGGCCGCCGACCAGACCGTCGCGCAACTGCTGGCGGCGATCTCGGCGGCGGGCGGCCCCGGCTACGACTGGCGTTCGATCGACCCGCTCGACGGCGCGGACGGCGGCGAGAGCGGCGGCAACATCCGGACCGGCTTCCTGTTCCGCACCGACCGGGGGCTGCGCTTTGTGGACCGTCCCGGCGGCACCGCCACCGCCCCGGTCGAGGCGGTCCCCGACGGCGCCCGCGAGGCGGCGCTGTCGATCAGCCCCGGCCGCGTCGCGCCGCAGCACCCGGCCTGGCGGCAGGCGCGCAAGCCGCTGGCCGGCGAGTTCCGGTGGCGGGGACGGCGGCTGATCGCCATCGCCAACCACTGGACGGCCCGCGGCGCCGACGACTCCCTGTATGCGCGCTTCCAGCCGCCGCGCAGGCCCAGCGAGGCCTCCCACGCCGAGCAGGCGAAGGTGCTGGCCGGTTTCGTCCGCAAACTGCGCCGGGCGGGCCCCGGCACCGGCGTCATCGTGACCGGCGGGCTGAACTCCTACGGCCACTCCCGCGCCCTGCGCACGCTGACCGACCGCACCGGGCTGCGCGACCTGGTGGCGGAGCTGCCCCGCAAAGAGCGCTACACCGTGATCTCCGCCGGCAACGGCCATGACCCCGACCACATCCTGGTGAACCGGGCGCTGGCCGAGCTGCCCCATGAGATCGAGGCCGTCCGCCTCAACGCCGAGTTCGCCGACCGGGTCAGCGAGCACGACCCGCTGGTGCTGCGGCTCCGCACCGGCTGAGCCCGCCGCACCCCGTTCCCTGACCACGGACGCACCGCAGAAGTAACCATCGAGTCAGGGACAACTCCCGGCGAGGTCATAGGCAGCCCGGGCGCCGGTGCATACGGTCCATGGGAGCGATCACGGAAAGGGGTCACACCATGTGGATCGGCACTCCCGACTGCCCCGACAAGTGCGGCTGCTACGGCGGGGTCGGCCTCCTGACCGCCCTGCGCGCCGTTGTGAGCGTCGTACGGGACGTTCTGCGCGCCCCGTGAGGGTTTTCCCCGGGCCGCCCTTGAGCGGGCGGCCCGGAGCCGCAGCAAGGCCCGCCGGCCGTCAGGGCAGCGCGGTCCGCCAGAAGGTGACGGTGTCGCCCCGGTGGTCGCCGGTCACACCGGTCGCCACCAGCTCGCCGCCGACGACCGCCAGAGTCGTCAGGCGCTGATCGCCGGGGCCGTCCAGGCCGGTGCCGTGGACGGACCGCCGCTTCCAGGCCTTGCCGTCCGCAGAGGTCCACAAGACGACGTCCCTGCTGCCGGGGGCGCCGGTCGTCCCGGCGATGACCAGGCCGCGCGGGGTGGCGGTCACCGCGGTGACCGTGCCGCCCGCGGTGCCGCCCGGCAGGGTCTGGGTCTGCCAGGTCTTGCCGCGGTCGGTGGAGACGGCGATGAACGGATACGGCTGCTCGGGAGCGCCGGTGCGGCCGGAGCCGAGCGCCACCACCACATCCCCGCCCACGGCGACCTGGGTGAGCGCCCCGGAGGCGATCCCGGCCGGCGGCCCGCCCGGCTGCACCCGCGTCCACTTCTTGCCGTCGGCGGAGGTCCAGACGGCGGGCCGGTCGCCCTTGGGACCGGGCCGGGAGCCCACCGCGACATACCCCCCGGGCACCGCCGCCACATCGCGCATCCGGCCCTCGCCGGTGCCGCCGGCGCGCCTCCACTTCTTGCGGTCGGCGGAGTACCAGGCGACGGCCCGCCGCCCGTCCCGGCCCACGGCGACATAGCCGCCCGCCGCGGCGGCGACCGCCTCCGCATACCCCCCGCCCGGCGGCTTGGAGCCCTTCTTCCAGGTCAGGGCGTCGGAGGAGGTGAACAGCAGCGGATCGGCATCGTGCCGGCCGACCGCCACCCAGCCGTTCTCGCCGCGCACCGCGTCGGTCAGCCAGCGCCGCCGCTGCGGGTCGGGATCATCGCCGAGCCCGCTCGCCCGCCGCCAGGCGTCGCCGCCCGGACTCACCCACGCGGCCGGCTCGCCGTTGCTGCTGCCGACCGCCACCAGGCGGGCGCCGTCGGGCACCAGGGCGCTGATCGCCCGCTCGGTGCGGACGGCGCCGGGCACCGACGCCAGCTTCACCTCGCCGCCGGGCACCGACAGGTAGGCGTCCGGCCCCCGCCGTCCGGCCAGCACCGGCCCGCCGGCCAGCACCGCCACCGCGCCGACCTCGACGCCGGAGACCTCCCCGGCCCGCTGCCAGTTCTTGCCGTCGGTGCCGCGCAGCACCGCCTGCTTGCCGTCGCCGATGTCCACCAGCGCGCTCAGCCCGCTCGGCGAGCCCGCCAGGTGCTCCAGCCCCGCATAGCCGGGGATCCGCAGCCACCCGGCCCCGGTCCACTCGGCGCCGTCCGGCGAGGTCCACACCGCCGCCTGCCGGACGTTCTTGCGGCGCTTGCCCGAGCCGCTGGGCCGCTTGGCCTCCCGGGCGACGAAGAAGCCGCCGGGACCGGCGACCGGTCCCAGGTAGGCCCCGTAGGCGCCCTTGGCGTTGGGCATGTCGATCCGCTTCCAGGTGCGGCCGCCGTCCGGCGAGCGCCAGTACGCCTGCTCGGTGACGGTGCGAGTGACCTTGCGCCGCTTGCCGCGCACCCGTTCGGTCTTGGTGACCTTCTCCACGGCGGTGCCGCCCACCAGCACGGTGCCGCCGGAGGAGACGACGTGCTCCAAAGCGCGGGTCTCACCGAGCGAGGACAGGTCGGCGCGCTGCCAGGAGATCCCGTCGGCGGAGCTCCACAGCGCCCCCTGGGCCTTGTCGCCGGTGCCGCTGACGCCCACCGCCCAGAACCCGGCCGAGGTGCGGGCCAGGGCCTGCACCTTATCCTGCGGGCCGAAGACCGCCGGGGTCTCCTGCCGGGTCCAGGTCAGCGCATCGGTGCTGGTCCACACGACGGTCTGGGCGGCGCCGGCGGACGGTGCGACCGGGCCGCCCAGCGCGACCCAACGGCCGCTGCCCCCGGCCACCTGGCGGGCGACCTCGCCCGGCGGCGGCTCGCCGCCGGCGGCCGAGCGCACCGCGGCGCTCTGCCAGCTGCGTCCGGCGTCGGTGGAGACCAGGAAGCGGGCCCGGTCCGGCCCGCCGGTCTCCCCGCCGACCGCCACCAGCGTGGAGCCGTCCCCGGCCACCGCCGACAGCTCCTGGAAGAGGCCGTCGGCGCGGACGGCCGGGTCGGCGGCGAACCACCGGTCGGCCAGGGCGGCACCGGACGGGCTCGGCGCCGGCCCGTCCCCTTCCGTGCCGTCGCTGAGCGCCACATACCCGCTCGTCCCGGCGATCAGCACGATGGCCACTCCCCCGGCCAGCAGCGCCAGCCGCCGGGCGCCGTATTTGTCGGCGGCACGCGAGCGCGGGGCGGCCTGGGCCGACGGGTCGGCGACGACCGGGGACGGCTCCGCGGCAGCGGCCGGGGCCTCCGGCTCCTTTGGGGGCTGCCGTTCCGCCGCCGCCTCCGGGGTCTGCCGCTGCTCTGCCTCCCGCTCTTCCTGCTGCGGCTCCTCCTGTGCCTGCCGCTGTTCCTGCGGCGGGGCGGCGGAATCATCGGCCTGCGGGGCCGCGGAGCCTTCGACCGCCGGCTCGGCGGGAC
>ERZ777003.2094-NODE-2094-length-25229-cov-5.884603_pt1 | contig 25229 bp, 17 predicted proteins | sample MGYA00374956_ERZ777003 | MGnify/ENA primary metagenome ERZ777003 (study PRJEB29302, sample SAMN06268252) | bioreactor metagenome | isolation source: Joint BioEnergy Institute, California, USA | place: USA:Joint BioEnergy Institute, California, USA | collected... | reverse complement strand
TAAACTGCTCCACACACTTCACACGAGTCGCCGTACTGGTCGGGGGCCTTGCAGCGCGGGCAGGTGCCCTTGATGTAGCGATCGGGCAGGAACATGTTCTTGACCGGATCATAGAACTGTTCGATGACCTGCTGGCCGATGAACCCGGCATCGCGCAACTTGCGGTAGATATCTTGCGACAGCTCGACGTTTTCGGGGCTGTGCGTACTGTGCCAGTGGTCGAACCGGATGTGAAATCCATTCAGGTAGCGCGGCCGCTCGGCAGCGTAGCGGGCGACCAGCTCTTCCGGACGGATGCCTTCCGCCTCGGCCTTCAGCATGATTGGAGCGCCGTGGGCATCGTCGGCGCATACGAAGTGCACCGTGTGCCCCTGCGAGCGCATGAATCGCACCCAGATGTCGGCCTGGATGTACTCCATGATGTGGCCAATGTGGAATGAACCGTTGGCGTAGGGAAGAGCAGTAGTGACAAACAGGGTGCGTGACATGTGCGGAACTGGCAGTGTGAATTCTTGATTCTTGAGGAACGAACGCTGTTTTCCGTGCGGCTGGTGCGTGGCGTCGGCATGCAGCGACGCTGGACGTATTTTAGGCGGTTCAGGGCGCATGCTGCCGCGCCGCCTTGTCCGCTGCCCGCCCGGTTGCGGTGCCAGGAGACCGCCCCGATCTTCAGGGCAGGTCGCGTACCTCCACGTCGATGACCTGCTGCGTACCCGCGGATCGACGGGGCCGATAGCCGTTGCCGGAGGCGTTCGCAGCGCTGCCTGAAGCGGACGTCCTGGCTGGACGGGAGGGTCCGGTTTCCATACCGGGAAAGCCAGAGCGCGCATTCATGAAAGACCACGCCGCCTGGCGCGATTGCCGGAAGCTGCCGAACGTCATGGGCCGGCCGCGCACGCGCGACACCAGGTAGAGCACGCCTAACGCGACGATGCTGGTGACAAGCAGCACCGCTGCCATCACGAACCCCGCGAGGGCAAGGATGGCGACAGCAACGATTCGCAACAAGTTGGACAAAGGATTCATTGAGCGAGTGTACCTCGAAGGTTCGTGTAATCCGCTATGCTTGGGGCATTCCTGTGATTTTGCTGGGTGCAAAGCCTTATGTCGTTGACTCCGGAAAGCGTCCAGGCGGCGCTGCAGAATGTTGTCGATCCGGCCACCGGGCTGAAGCCGATGGAGGCCGGCAAGCTGCGTCAGCTCTCCGTGGATGGCGAGCATGTGAAGTTGGACATTGAGCTGGGGTATCCGGTTCAGTCTCGCATTGATGAGCTGCGTCGTCTGTTCACCGCGGCGGCGGAACAGGCAGGGGCATCTGCCGTTGACCTGACGTTAACTTGGAAAGTCCAGGCACACAAGGTGCAGGCCGGGCTGAAGCTGCTGCCGAACGTGAAGAACATCATTGCGGTGGCATCCGGCAAGGGCGGTGTCGGCAAGAGTACGACGGCGGTCAACCTGGCACTGGCCCTGGCACGCGAGGGCGCGAGCGTCGGCCTGCTCGATGCCGATATTTACGGGCCCAGTCAGCCCACCATGATGGGTGTGACGGGGCGGCCGGAAAGCCGCGACGGCAAGACCATGGAACCGCTGGAAAACCATGGCGTACAGGTGAATTCAATCGGTTTCCTCGTCGACGCCGAAGCGCCCATGGTCTGGCGCGGCCCCATGGTCACGCAGGCGCTCGACCAGCTGTTGCGCCAGACCAACTGGCGTGAGCTCGACTACCTTGTGGTAGACATGCCTCCCGGCACCGGCGACATCCAGCTCACGCTTGCGCAGCGCGTGCCGGTAACGGGAGCGGTCATCGTCACGACGCCGCAGGATATCGCGCTCATCGACGCGCGTCGCGGTTTCAAGATGTTCGAGAAAGTAGGCGTTCCGGTGCTGGGCATTGTCGAGAACATGGCCATGCACGTCTGCAGCCAGTGCGGCCATGTGGAACACATCTTCGGCGAAGGCGGGGGCCAGCGCATGGCTGCCGAGTACAACGTGCCTTGGCTGGGATCGTTGCCACTGACGCTGGCCATCCGCGAGCAGACTGACGCCGGGCGCCCCACGGTAGTCTCCGACCCCGACAGCGAAGCCGGGCGTGCCTACATGGCCGTGGCGCGGCAGGTTGCCGCACGCGTGGCTATGCAGGCGCGCGACATGTCATCGCGTTTTCCCACCATTGTGGTCCAGAATACGTAACGACCAAGAAGGGGTATTCCCAACCTAGCGAGCCTCGTGTGCTGAGCCAATTTCGAGATCGTCGCCGCCTGCGACTCATGGCCCTGCCACTCGTCTGGCTGGTGCTGTACAGCGCTGGCCTGCGGGCAGCCACCAGCCGGCCGGAAGTGACGATCGATCCCGGTGGCGTGCCGCCCGCCGTCCTGCAGGCCATTACCGCAGCCGTGCAGCATATCGTTTCGCTCACCGACGATCAGGATGGCGGAGAGCTCGAACGCCTGCGGCGCCGCGTACGCCAGGTGGTCTTGACCGCACTCGCGTCGGAAGGTTACTTCGCGCCCGAAGTTGCGCTGACCGTGGGTGAGGATGTCGCGGGCGAAACCTGGGACATCGTGATCAAGCCCGGGGAACGTGCCATCGTCCGCGCGGTCAATCTCGAGTTTGAGGGCGCGATTGCACGGCCCCGGTTCGAGGGGCGCGTGCGCGAAGCGCGCGAACGCTGGGGCCTGAAAGAAGGCCAGCCATTCCGCAACGAAGCCTGGGACCGCGCCAAGCGCGACCTCCTGGCATTCGTCACCGAGAAGGATTTCGCCTATGGCCGCATCCAGCAGTCGCAGGCGCTGATCGATCCCGACAAGGCCAGTGCCAGCCTGACGGTGCGCGTTGCCAGCGGTCCCGAGGTCGTCCTGGGGCCGACGCATGTCTCGGGATTGCGGCGTGTGCCGGCCAGCCTGATCTACCGTTACGTGCGATACGAGCCCGGCGTGACGCCGTATGACCGCCGCCAGCTCATCGCATGGCAGCAGGAGATGCAGTCCACGGTGTTCTTCTCATCGGTCGATGTCGTGCTTGACCGGCGTGCGCAACAGGGGAACGTGGCGATCCGGCCAGACTCTGCCGCAGCGGGAGATGCGGCGGCCAGTGCAGCACCGGTGTCTGCGGCAGAGGCATCGTCTCCGGCGTCCGGGCGTCTGCCGGCCGGCCAGTCAGCCGACGCGCACCTGCAAGCCAACCGTACGCGCGATGCGGGCGCAGATGCCACGGCAGATGGCGCACAGCGCGAGACGGGCAGCACCGATGCGGACGACGATGCGCCGCGTGCGGAAAACCTGCGGCCCGGGCAGTTCATGGCCCAGGATACGGTGGTCGTGCCTCTGGGCATTACCGTCAAGGAAGCACCGGCCCGGCGCGTGGGTGCCGCACTCGGAATTGACAGTGACGTCGGCGTGAAGGCCGAGGCCCTGTACCAACAAAACGTGGTGGCCGGCCATGCGGTCGAACTGCGTTCGGGCATTGGACTGAACCACAAGCACCAGCGGGGCTTTCTGGATCTGTACATGCCGCCTGACCCGCGCGGCTTTCGCAACAAGTATGGGCTGCTGATCGAGCATTCCGATATTGAAGGCAAGGATGTCGATCGGGTGGCGCTGGGCGCGATCCAGACACGCACCCGGCAGGCCGCGGGCAACAGCCGGGTCGAGTACGAAACCAGCTTCGGTGCAATCACGTCTTACGAGAGGGTGCGCTACGGCAGCGAGGCGTACAACCTGCCGTCGGTGGTCGCGACCTTCGACTGGCTGCGTCGCGATGTTGACAACAAGTTCGATCCGCGCGAAGGCTATCTGGTGGCTACGGGCGTGGGTGTCGGTACCTCGCTGGACAAGGTCGAGCCCTTTGCTCGCACGCAGGCGCGCGGGCAGATCTGGTGGGCAGTGGGCGAGCGCGACCTCGTAACGGTGCGAGGGGAAATCGGCAAGGTCTGGGCGCGCGGCGACACTCGCATTCCGGCCGATTTCGGTTTTCGTGTCGGGGGTGCGCGTACCATACGTGGCTACCGCTATCTGGGCATCGGCCACAAAGTAGAAGATGCCATCATCGGGGCACGCACGATGGCCGTGGCCAGCGTCGAGTACCAGCATTTCTTCAACGACACGCTTGGCATGGGGATATTCATCGACGCCGGCGATGCTGCTGAATCGTTCCGCGACATGCGGATTGCGGTGGGCATTGGAGCAGGTTTGCGCGTGCGCACGCCTGCGGGTCCGATTTTCTTTGACCTCGCCTATGCGGAACGCGACAGGCGACTGCGTCTGAACTTCTCACTGGGTATTGCATTTTGATGGGCGACAGTTTTTGCCGGATCCACAGGAACCGGCGTGCGGTTCATGCGCAACAGGGCTTTATTGCCGGGTTGCTGCTTGTCGTCCTGCTCATCTTCAGCGTCTTGATCTGGCTACTGACCACGACCAGCGGAGCACTGATGGTGCTGCAGTCGGGTATTGCGCTGACCGGCAGCGGTCAGGTGCAGGGCGTTGAAGGATCGATTGCGCAGGGGTTGCGCATTCGTCAGCTCGACTACCGGAACGCCGCGCTCGATCTGGCGCTGGTCGGCTTCGAGCTGCGCGTCGACTGGCTGCAATTGCGCGAGCGGCACCTGCATGTGCCCGTATTGCGTGCCGAAGCGGTGCGCATCGACTGGCTCGCCGAGCCGGAAGCAGACACCAATGAGGCGGCCGATCCTGTGGAGTCATTGGCCTGGCCCGAGTTGCCTGTCACCCTTTCGCTTGATGAACTTGCGTTGGGGTCCCTGCAGGTCTCCCGGAAAGGGGAAACGCTACCTGTCCGGTTCGAGGCACTCAGGCTGCAATTTGCCGCCGATGCACAGCGTGCCCAGCTGGTCGTGGAGCAGTTGGATCTGCACGGCATGGACGCGCAGGCTACTGTCTCGGGCGAGATCACCGGGGTCGGCAGTGTGCCGATGGGAGTGGACGCAGGGATCAATCTGGCTGTCGAGCAGAGCGGGCGGGCCGCCCAGCTGCACCTGACGGCCCGGGGGAACCTCGAGCATCTGCTGGTGAGCCTGAACGGCCTGGGGGAGGGCTTGTCCATTGAGGCGCACGCTGCCATCACCCCGTTTTCGCCTGCGTTGCCGTTGCAGCACCTGAGCGCACAGATCAGAGGCCTCAATCCCTCCGCCTGGATTTCCGACTTGCCCGACGCCCAGCTGAATCTCGACGCCCTGCTCGAGCTTGACGATTCCCATGCGCTGGCGCATCAGGAGCCTGCTGCCGAAGCGGATGCGTTTGCGCTGGATACGCTGCAGCTGCATGGCCGCCTGACCATCCAGGAGGGCAGCCACTGGCAGAAACAACGGCTTGCAGGGGGCGCGTCGTTCTACCTGGACCGGCTGCGACTGCCCCAGGTGAATATCGACCTCAGTGCGGGCAAGAACAGGGTCCGGATCGCCGGCGCCTTGGGCAACAAGGGGGACGAGTTGCGTTTCGACGTACAGCTGCCCCAGCCTGCCGCCGTGTGGCCAGGGCTGGAGGGCAGTGGCGACCTGAAGGGGAGCGTGCGTGGCTCGCTGGAGCAGCATGAGCTGACGCTCAGCGCACGGTTGGACCTCCCTCCGGCCTGGCAAAGCAGGGCGGCGGTGCGCACGGATGCGCTCAAGAATGATGACGAGGCGCTCGATCTACCCGCGGCCTTGCGGCAGGGGCCGGTGCAGATCGAGCTCCAGCTGGGTGGAGGCTATGCCGCTGCCGACCCCGCACACGACGTGCCGGAAAACTGGCAGGGTCGTGTTACCCGTCTGCGTGCAAGCAACCCTGAGGTGTCTGCGACGCTGGAGGCTCCGGTCGAGGTACGCCTGCAGTTCGCGCAGGCGCAGCAGCCGATGCGCTGGTCGGTAGGGGCCACTCAGCTCCTGCTGAGGTTGCCGGGCAAGCGTCAGGTGCTGATACGGCACGCCGGGTCGAGCGGTAGCGGCATGCACTGGCGCTCGGCGGGATCCATCGAGGATCTGGTTCCGGCCTGGGTTGTGGCGCAGCTGCCGCGTGCGGCTGACCCGCTGCGGGTCGCCGTGCAATGGGATCTGGCCGCCGAACCGGCGCTGGCGGGGTCCCTGCGTGTGACACGCCGCCGCGGCGACATTTATCTCCCGGGCAGCCCACCGCTTGCCTTGGGCCTGAAGCAGCTGGATGTGCAGCTGGTTGCCCGGGCCGAGGCGGGCAACCGCAGCAGCCTGAACTTGCAGGCGCTCATCGAGGGGAACCGTGTGGGCCGGCTGTCGGTTTCGGGCAATACGACTGTGGTGACGCAGAGTGGCCTTCCCATCGTATCCGAGCAGGAACGGGTGCAACTGGACGTGAACCTGAATGTCACGGATCTTGGCTGGATCTCGGCCATTGTGGGTGACGAAACCGAGCTCGGGGGGCGGATCGAGGCGTCAGCACGGTTCACTCGCGTGAACGGAGTGTGGAACGCAACGGGCACGATCACCGGAGATGACCTGCGCATCGTACGCGTCGATGACGGGATCCGCCTCATCAACGGCACGTTGCGGGGGCGTTTTACCGACACGCAGGTGGTAATCGATTCGTTGCGCTTTCCCAGTGTGATCCGGTCGACGCCGCGGAACAGTCAGGTGCGGGCATGGATCAGACAGTATGGCGACCAGGGCAGCGTGGAGGCTACCGGGTCGTGGTCTCTGGAGACCGCAGAAGGTTCGGCCGAAGTGCGTCTGAGCCGTTTTCCGGTGGTGCAGCGCGCGGACCGTTTCATTGCAGGGTCGGGGGAGATCCGGATCGAAGTGACGCCACGCCGGATGAGCATTACCGGGAAGTTGCAGGCCGATGCCGGCTGGATCAGTCTGGAAGGGGCGGAAGACCTGCCGACGCTCGACTCTGACGTGGTCGTCATGAAGCATGGTGAGGTACCAGCGTCCGACGAGAGCCTGCCCTGGCGCATGGATGTCGAGGTTTCGTTGGGGCAGAACGTCTACCTCACGGGGCTGGGTTTGAGCACCGGCCTGGAGGGCGAGGTGCGCATCCGCAATACCCGATCCGGATTGCGGGCGAATGGCACGGTGCACACCCGCGGAGGCGAGTTCAGCATCTATGGGCAGACGCTGGTTGTCGACCACGGCGCGGTCACCTTCCAGGGCCCGCTTGATGATCCGTTGCTGGACATCGTCGCGATTCGCAAGGGCTTGCAGGTCGAGGCGGGTGTGCAGATCAGCGGCACCGCACGCGATCCCATCATCACGCTGGTCTCTTACCCTGACGTGCCGGACGTCGAGAAAGTTTCCTGGCTGCTGCTGGGCCGCGGCCCCGCGGCCAGCGGGGCTGACGTGGGCATGCTGGTATCCGCTGCTGCGTCGTTCCTGCGTGGTGACGACAGCACGCCCTTGCACGAAGAATTCGGGCTCGACGAGCTCGGTATCCGTTCGGGCACCTCGCTTGCCGGGCGGGGGATCCTGCCCGAGCAGACGGTAGTGGGCGATATCAAGAACCTTGCCGAAAGTGGCAGTGAAGCCAACCAGTTCCTGGTGCTCGGCAAGCGGTTGACCGAGGCCATCTATCTTACGTTCGAGCAGGCGCTGAGCGGACGCGAGAGCATCGTGCGGGCAAGCTACCGTATTACCGAAACGCTGTCGGCGTCGCTGCGCATAGGGACGGTAAGCGGCCTCGACCTGGTCTGGTCATTCGTGTTCGACGACTAGTACGCCGCCGCAGTCGGTCAGTCGAACAGGTAGATCAGGGAAATCTGTCCGCTGACCTCGTTGTAGTCGAACAGGTCGACCGTGGCGCGTTGGCGGGCTGCCTGCAGGTCAAATGCCACGCGCCAGCTGCGGTTGATGTTCACGCCCAGGCGTACCTGGGCATGAACGCGGGTGCGACGGTTGCGCGTATCGCCAAAGAGCGGGCTGTACGGCTGGGTATCGCGCGCATGCAGGGCACCAACGCCAAAGCTCAGACGCGGAGTTCGTCCAGCCACCTCGGGCAATGAGAAGCTTGAGCGCAGGTCGATTCCGAATCGCGACTGGGCCTCACCGGCACGCTCCTTCTGTGCAAAATCGTGCTCCAGGGTGAAGTGCAGCGCGGTTTCATCGCCGATGGGTACCCGGGTAAGCAGGCGGGCCGTATACCATCCGGCCTGGTTGCGCGGTTTGCGCCGCTCCAGCGCGACGCGCGTGCTGGTGCCGGATGGCCCGAACTGATGTTCCGCCCACAGACCCCCGGACACGATCGCTCCGAGATAGCCTTCATCCACGCCCAGTCCGAGCCCGCCGATACGGGTACGGGGCCGGATGTCGTACCCCAGCTCCACATAGCCCGAGGTCAAACCGGGTACCGAACTGGGAAAGGGCTTGCGACCCAGAAGCTCTACGCGGGCGCTGAGGTTGTGCAGCGGCCATTGTGCCGCCCAGCTGAACGTGCTTTCGGCGTAGCCGCCGCCGCGCGCGCGATAACGGTCGTCGAGATAGGCAAGTACCGGGATGCCGTCCAGCAGGATGGTGAGGCTGTCGAGACCCGTGGCGCGGATGAGGTTCGAGCTGACACCGATGCCCACGCTGAGTGCGCCACGCTGGAAGCGCAATGTCTGGCCCAACGCCTGACGCAGCGCAGGGGGCAGCCCGAATTGCTGGATCGCGCTGTCGAGTATGTTGCGACATCCCACGGGATCGCCCAGATCGCAAAGCGAGATGCCGTAATCGAACCAGGCACCGGCGAAGTCGGGGTTGAGCATGAGCGCCTGTTCGAATGCCAGCGCGGCGGTCACCAGGTCACCACGCGAGCGTGCATCGAGGCCTGCCTCGTAGGCCTGAAGTGCGGCGAGGACTTGCGTTGCCGTGGGCTTCAGCCCCAGGACAGCGTTCGAGTCGGGCACGGTGCCGGGGGCTCGGGAAGGCGAATCGACCGCATCGCGGGCGGCAGAACGGCTACGTTGCGCAAGCGCTGGCGTCGTGACGGTACTGCGCGTGGCTCCCGCCGCAGCGGGGAGGGGTTCCGGGCTGGTTGCCGCTGCCTGCGCCGGAAGGGCACACGCGGCGAACGCGAGTGCGCACAGCAACGACAGACCCCTGGATCCCATGCTGTAGGAAAGTTGCTCCGATAAGGTCAACGGTGCAGGACGGGCGGAGAATGATGCGGATGTCACGTACTAGTCGATGCAGTTTTAGCAACAAGCCCCTTCGGCCATAGATTGTCCGGTTCGTCTGCCAAAGTGTGAAGGCCCATGGAAGAACCGTCGGGTGCGGGCAAAGTGGCAACCTGGTTTGTGGTCAGACTGGGTACGAGTCGGGCTACGGTTTCGCTGACCAGCACGGGCCATGGATAGTAACGCGTCTGGCGTTCGATGTGTGCGGCCAGGTTCGCGGCCTCGCTGACGACCGTGTAGCGCTTTTGCCCACTGCCAAACGTGCCAAGCAGGTAAGGACCCGCATGCAGGCCGAACCCGATCGCAATGGGTGGAAGCCCCAGCGCATGCAGCTTCTCGTTCAACGCTGGCAATGTACTGAGAATGGCACGTACGCTGTCAAGCGCTGCGCGTGCCTGCTGTTCCGGGGTTCCTTCACGCCATATCAGCAAAGCGCCATCACCGGCCACATTGTCGAGCATCGCGCCGTGTGCCGTAGCGTGGTGCACGACGTGGTCCATGCCGAGGTCACACCACTGCGCGAGCTTGTCGAGCGGCAGGCTGCGCGACTGGCGCGTATACCCGAGTATGTCGGCAACCAGGATGGTACCCCAGCCAGTCTCGCGGGGGACCTGATGTTGAGGTTGCTGCAACAGTCGCCGCAGTGGATAGGGCAGATAGCCGACCGCGCGTTGCGCGACCCGCTGGTGCTGGACGAGTACGCAGCGCACGAGCAACAGGGCTCCCGCCGCCAGCGCAAAAGCCGCGGGTCCGGCCGCCGGCACAAGTGCGGAGCGGGTGCTCCAGGCCACGGCCGCCCAGATGAGAGGCAGCAGCGTAGTAGTCGCCACGACCGCGAGCAGCCACCAGAGTCGGTTGGCCGTGAACGCCAGCGCGAGTGCTGTCAGAACGATCCACGCCCAGGCAAGCGGTGCTCCATAGCGAGGTTCGAACGGCAGTGCGCGTTGCAGCCATTCGCGCAACACCTGGGCATGTACTTCTACCCCTGGGACGGTTTGTCCTAGAGGGCTTGTGGCGATGTCGCCCAATCCGATTGATACGCCGCCGAACAGCACGATTTCCTGGTCGAGGAGACCGGGTGGTAGTCGGCTTTCCCAGATATCGGCCGCGGAGACGCGGCGCAGACCGCTGGGATGACGCCAGGGAATGATGAGCTGCAGGTTGGTGTCGGCGGGGAGGGCAAGCGTGGAGAAGTCGCCGGGGATCAGTTCCCATGCCGGACCGGTCCAGGAGCCGCGCCGTACTTCCCAATACGTGACCCCCGTCAGCTGCTGGATGATCGCCTGGACGAAACTTGGAGAGCAGGTATCGAGGCTGAAGTCGGCACACAGCACGCCGGGTACGCGCCGCATGACTCCATCGGGATCAATCCGGGCGTTGATGTGCCCCACGTCGACGGCCGGAATTCTGACCAGCACGGGTTCGCTGCCAAGAATGCCTGGCATGCGGTCGCGCTGATACGATTCCGGATCGAGTGTGGCCGGTACGGCGTTTCCGGTGGCGTCCGTAAGTACCGTAGTCCAGCGTGGCAGGCCCCGCACACCGGGCTCGGAGATGAGCAGCTGGCCCAAGACTGAGAGCTGGGCCGCCAGGCTGCGGGAGAATTCCAGGTTGCCTGAATCTTGTCGTGGGTCGGGCGGGAACACCACGTCCAGCCCGATCACGGTGGGTCGATGATGGGCGCGCAGGCGATCGAGCAACTCGGCCCACACCTCGCGAGGCCAGGGCCAGGGGCCCAGCGTGTCGATCGAGGCTTCGTCGATGGCCACGACCGTAATGGGCGTTGCAGGAGATTGGTCAGACCAGCCGGCACCCGCCAGGAGCAGGGCTTGCAGGCGATGCTCCATGGGATTGCGGATGCCCGGAAGCAGAAGGACCGCGGCTAGAAGCAGACAGGCGGCTGTTACCGCCTGTCGGGGGAGTCTGGCGCGAAGGGCTGCGACCAGGGTGGGCACGAGGCGATGCTATTGGCGGACACCCCACGCGACAACCCCGGAGAGCAGGCCGTCGTCGAAATTGCGCTCGACGGTAGTGACGGCGCTGTTGAGGTTCTCGCCGAGTACGCCGGCTACCGTGGAGTTGGACAGGGCGGGGTCGGAACGCAGGAATCCTCCGTTGTCGATACCCCCCGCTGCCTGGGTGGAGTAGATGCGGTCGGCGCTGGCAAAGTGCGCGTCAGTTTCGAAACTGCGGCTGTCGAAATTGACGCTGAGCCGCCCGCCGGCCACAGTGAGTTCAGTCGTGCCAGTGCTGCTGGCGAGCACGCCCGAGCCGCCCGCTGCGGCAAAGTCGACCCGCCCGCTGCGTGGCAGCTGGGTTGCCATGGCCACGACTCCGGCGCCGTAATGCGTGTTGGCTATCTGTACGGGCAGGTTCTGGCGTACGAGGTGCGCTACGCGCGTGAGTGTGGAGTCGTCGATGTTGTCGGAGCGTGTCCAGCGGCCCCAGTGCACATCGGGAGGCAGGGTGGCCAGATCCTGCGGAACCCCGGCCGGGGTCAGCGCGGCCTCGGGAAGCAGGGATGCCCTGCGCTCGGTCAGTTCGTTCGAATTCAGTGCGACTTTGGCTTCGTCGGCGCTGCTACTGGAATCGGACGACGGCTCGCTGTCATGCGGGGGCGAAATGCGGTCGGGTGTGTTGTCAGGGTCGCGCACCATGCGGGGTGTGGCCTCGCCGCGCACCACTTCAACGTACTCTCCAGGAGTGCTTTCGGCTTTGCCCAGAAATACCGAGTTGGAATTGCACGCGCCAAACCCGGATGCGGAGCAGGACTCGGACAACGGGGCAACCACCACCGCGCCGCTGTTGACTGCGACACGTGATGCAGTGGACGTGGTGGCGACCACGAAATCGGTACCGCGCACGCCGACGGCGGCTACCGGCGTGTTGAACCGGAATGCTTCCTTGTTGGTTTCACCCACCTTGCCGGTAATGGACCGGGCGACACCCTCTTCGAGGCGATAACGTACCCGGTCGTTGGCAGCCTGCTGGCTATAGTTGAAGACTTCGATCTGGAAGAGTGAGAGGGGACGTATGGCCACCAGCCCGCCATCGGCCATGCGCACGTGCACGAACCCCCCTTCCCCCGTGACGACCGTGTCGCCGGGCTTCAGCTGGGTGCCTCGCGTGACGGGCGTTTCGCCCTCGACGGTGCGCAGGTAGGCGGGCCCGGCACTGAGTACGACTTCGCCGGCGTAGGTGTGCTGCGCAGAGGCTTCCTGGCCAGAACTGACGGCCGGCGTGCGGACCGGACCGGAATCGGCCAGGCTGGCAGTGCTGAACGAGGTGGCGACGGCGGCGAATGCACCCGTGCAGAAACGGACGAAACCGGGGGGCAGCACACCGCCTTGCGGGCTTGTCGTTCTTGCCATGATGTTATCTCCGAAGGGTGGGCACACGATTCACCGCTGGAACTGCGAATGACTGATCGGGCACTCCGGCGTTGCAAACGGGCGCCGGTGCAGTGGCTCGATGCCAGAAACGGATGGGTGCCAGTACTGCCCATGCAACCGCTGGCACCGTTCGGCAACGTCTGATTCTGCGCCCGGGGGCCGTAAAAAAATCATTATAGCGATGGCCACGCTTCCTTATTCGCAAGTGTGGGCAATAATGACGGAATACGACATCTCCCTGAAAGCGTCCGGCGGTGTGGCCGGGAGGCTTGTCGTTTGGGTTGACAACGCTGTCGTACTCTGATGAAATGAATGGCTTTGCTTTAGCCTGCAAACAACTACTCCAGGTTTTTGCGAAGACTTTCCGAAGCAGATTTTGCGGCATTTGTTTTCACCCGTCTTTGCCGAAGTCTTTGCATTGCGTGGCGTTTTTTTGAGTTCAGATCATGAAACGTACATACCAGCCTTCAGTTCTTAGCCGCAAGCGCACGCATGGCTTTCGCGCGCGCATGAAAACGGCAGGTGGCCGTGCCGTGCTCAACGCCCGTCGTGCCAAGGGCCGCAAGCGCGTTGCCGTCGTTTAAGCCTTCACCTTCTGCGGCTACTCGCGCGTCTGTCCTGTAGTGGTCGCACATCACAGCGCGTTGCCCCACATTCTTGCGGCAGTCATTTGATCTTCCCCCAAGCGCCCGGCTCCACTCCGCAAGGCAGTACGAAGCCGCGTTCAGCGGGCGGAGGGCGGGCCGCACCTCGCTGCTGAGCCTGCATGTTGCCCCAGCAGGGGAAGCCGCGCTGGGAATGGTCATTGGCCGGAGAATGGCGGCGCATGCCGTCACGCGCAACACCATCAAGCGCGTGTTGCGCGAAACATTCCGTTTGCAGCGTTCCAATCTGCCACCCGGCCTTTACGTGTTCCGTTTGCACGGCCGTGTGCCCGACATGTCACTGCGTGCTTTGCGCCGGCTGGTGCGGGCCGAGGCCGGCGAGCTCCTCGCGCGCGTGATACGATCGGGCATCCGGGGCCGGGCGGAGCCCGTGCGCGGCACGCGCAAGCCCGCTACATCCGGCTCAGGGCCCGATGGTGGGGCCCAATCACCTGCTTGAGAGCGTCATGCCTGCCATGCTAAGCGTAATCAGCAAGCTGGCGGTCCAGGTGCTGATGCTGCCCATACGCTTTTACCGCTATTTCATCAGCCCCTGGTTGCCGCCATCGTGCCGTTTCACGCCGACCTGCTCGGCCTATGCACAGGAGGCCCTCATGGTGCACGGCCCACTGCGGGGCTCGTACCTGGCCGTCCACCGGCTCTGCCGATGTCATCCGTTCGCGCCGGGCGGCGTCGATCCTGTACCGCCAGGCATGCATTTGGCACGACCGCCGGCACACCTGTTCCGCTCGCACGACAATTAACGGCTAAACTTCGCACTCGGCGCGCGGCAACGCATGAGCATGCGTGAACGCGCGGCCACCCGACCCAGAACCCATCACGCTCAATCCCGTCTACCGGCTTCATTCATGGATACACGTCGCGCCATCCTCTGGATGATCTTCATCTTCTCCCTGTTGTTCCTCTGGAACAATTGGCAGGTTCATACGGGCAAGCCGTCGTTCTTTGGAACACCGGCGCAACGCACGGAAACGGCACAAGCCACCCAGGGGAATGGCAACGGGGCGGACGACGCCAGTGTGCCTGCGGGCATTCCCGCCGAGGCTGCAACGACCGCGTCTGCCGTACCCGCGCCGGCGGCCGCCAGTATATCGGCCGAGCCGGTCGTGGTCACTACCGATGTTCTGCGGCTTACCTTCGATCCCACCGGGGCGCGCATTGTCAGGGCCGAACTCCTGAAGTTCCCGCAGGAGTCCGGTTCCGACCAGCCCGTGGTTCTTCTCGACAACCAGCCGGGCGTGCTGGTGTATACCGCCGAGTCGGGTGTGGTCGGGCCCCAGGGTTCGTCGTTCCCCACCCACAGGACGCCATTTGCCGTGACTACCACCGAGCGGGAACTGGCCGGCGACGAGCTCAGGGTCAGCTTCGAAGCAGTCAGTGGCGATCTGCGTGTGATCAAGACATACACGCTGCGGCGCGGCAGCTATGACATCCACGTCACGCACACGCTGCACAATCAGGGCAGCGTACCGGTGAGTCCGGCGGTCTATTTCCAGCTGACCCGCGACGACAGCGATCCGCCGGGCGGATCGACGTTCTACAGTACCTTCACGGGGCCTGCGGTTTACACCGAACAAGACAAGTTCCAGAAGGTCGACTTCTCCGATATCGAGAAAAACAAGGCGAGTTACGCCCGCCGCGCAGACAACGGGTGGATCGCCATGATCCAGCACTATTTTGTCAGCGCGTGGGTGCCGCAGCAGGGCGTGCCCAGAACCTACGATATGGCGGCCCTGGGCAACGGCCTGTTCGCGGTGCGTGCCGTCGAATCAGTCGGGACGCTCGCGCCGGGAGCCAGCGTTGAAGTGCCTGCCCAGCTGTGGGTAGGGCCGCAGGATCAGGACGCGCTCAGTGCCGTCGCGCCGGGGCTCGATCTGGTGGTCGACTACGGCTGGCTCACGATCATCGCCAAGCCGCTCTTCATCTTCATGACCTGGCTGCACAGTCTGTTGGGTAACTGGGGCTGGACCATCGTCGCGTTGACGGTCATCATCAAGCTGGTGTTCTTCCCGTTGTCGGCGGCAAGCTACCGATCGATGGCACGCATGCGGCAGCTTGCTCCCCGCCTGAACGCGTTGCGTGAGAAATACGGGGACGACAAACAGAAGCTGAACGCCGCAATGATGGAGCTGTATCGCACCGAGAAAATCAACCCGTTGGGTGGCTGTCTGCCCATCGCGATCCAGATCCCGGTATTCATCGCCCTTTACTGGGTGTTGCTTGCCAGCGTGGAAATGCGCGACGCGCCGTGGATTCTCTGGATCCACGACCTCTCGGCGCGTGATCCGTACTTCATCCTGCCGGCCATCATGATGGCCACCATGTTCCTGCAGATCAAGCTCAACCCTACGCCGCCCGATCCCATGCAGGCGCGGATCATGATGCTCATGCCATTGATCTTTGGCGGCATGATGTTCTTCTTCCCGGCCGGTCTGGTGCTGTACTGGGTGGTGAACAACATTCTGTCGATCGCCCAGCAGTGGGCCATCACACGCAAGTACAGCACTGGCGCCGCGCCCGCTGCCAGGTAAGCAGTCGCGCCAGGCCGGTGCCCGGTGCCCGGTGCGCGGGCGAGCGCAACGCTGGCAGACAGTCCGTCTGCCAGCGGTTCCTGAGCAAGACCGGAAGCCATGACGCCAATCTTCCAACCCATTGCTGCAATTGCCACGGCCCCGGGGCGTGGGGGCATCGGCATTGTTCGCATGTCCGGGCCGAATTTGCAGCCCATCATGCGCGCGGTCCTGAATCGCGACTCGCTCAAGCCCCGTTACGCCCATTTTCTGCCCTTCCTCGACCGGGGCGGCAACGTCATCGACGAAGGCCTGGCGCTGTACTTCCCTGCGCCCAACTCGTATACGGGTGAACATGTGCTCGAGCTGCAGGGGCATGGCGGGCCCGTGGTGCTGCGTACCCTGCTGGCACGCTGCCTCGAGGCGGGGCGCGAGATCGGCATGCGACTCGCCCAGCCGGGGGAGTTCACCCAACGCGCGTTTCTGAACCAGCGCATGGATCTCGCGCAGGCCGAGGCGGTGGCCGATCTCATCGACGCGGCGACGAGTGCGGCGGCGAGGGGCGCAGTAAAGTCGATGCAGGGCGCGTTCTCGCGCCAGGTGATTGCGCTGGGGGAACGCATTGTGCAACTGCGCCTGCTGGTCGAGGCCACTCTCGACTTCCCCGAGGAAGAAATCGACTTCCTCGAAAAGTACCAGGCGCGCGAAACGCTCGAGGGCATACGCCGCGACCTGCGGGCGATCCGGGAACAGGCCAGGCAGGGGGCCATCCTGCGTGAAGGCTTGCATGTCGTTCTGGCCGGACGCCCGAACGTGGGCAAATCGAGCCTGCTGAATGCGCTGGCCGGGTATGAAGCCGCCATCGTGACCCCGATCGCGGGCACCACCCGCGACAAGGTCGTGCAGGAGCTCAGCATTGATGGCGTTCCGCTGCATATCGTGGACACTGCCGGGCTGCGTGACACCGATGACACGGTAGAACGCATCGGAATCGAGCGCAGCTGGCAGGAGATCGAGCGTGCAGACGTCATCCTGCACCTGCGCGATGCGACTGCCCCCGCCGACGAGCTGGAACTCGACGAAGCGATTGCCGCCCGCCTGCCCCGCAATACTCCCGTGCTGACGGTACTCAACAAGATCGACCTGCTGCCGCAGCGTCCCGCGACGCAAGATGGGGTCGTGGCGGTTTCAGCGTTAACCGGGGAAGGGCTCGCCGACTTGCGCGCCGCGTTGCTGCGCATCGTGGGCTGGAACCCCACGGTCGAGTCGCCGTGGCTTGCCCGGGAAAGGCACCTTGCTGCCCTGGACGCTGCCGCCAGCGCACTCGATGCGGCGGCGGAACACGCGGCGCAGGACGATCGCGTACTGGATCTGTTCGCCGAAGAATTGCGCCTTGCTCACCAGCATCTTTGTGAAATCACGGGGGAGTTCACCAGCGACGATCTGTTGGGGGCAATCTTTTCGCGTTTCTGCATTGGCAAATAGGTTAGCGCTGCGCTCCTGCAACTGACCAGGAAGCGCCGCCAGCCTTCAGTGTGCCCGTTCCGAGTTCTGTATGGCCTGTACGCCTGACCTGTCGACACCGGTGCATCCCATCCCCGCAGCACTCGCCCTCGTGGTGCGAGGCGACCAGGTCCTGCTCGTGCGGAGGGGCAGCAAGCCTGATCCCGGACGCTGGGGGTTGCCCGGCGGCAAAATCGAATGGGGTGAGCCCATCCTGGCCGCCGCCCTGCGCGAGTTGCACGAAGAAACCGGCGTGCAGGCGGAAGTGGTACGCGTATTCGATGCGCTCGACGTCATCCGGAGTGCAGCCGACCGGGAAGTACATCATCACTATGTGCTGGTGGTGGTTCTTTGCCGCTGGATTGCAGGCGAGCCGGTAGCCGGAGACGACGCTACCGAAGCGCGCTGGTTCACGCTGGGCGAACTGCGGGCCGGTAACCTGGAGACCAGTCCACGCGTAGCCGAACTGGCCGAGACCGCCATCGCCGCCCTTTCGGCGGGAACGTCCGGCTGAAGCGGTCGGGCCGGTAGCAGGCGCGCCGCCCCCGGGCCCGCATCCTGGTTCAACAGCGCACCGGGCGTCCAGGGGGTGGTCGTGCGTAACGGTGTCCTACAATCGGAAGTTTGTTTGATCGCTTACTGCGTATACATACGCCTGGAGTTTTTGCGTCATGGCTCAATACGTTTACACCATGCAGCGCGTGGGCAAGGTCGTGCCGCCCAAACGGCAGATTCTGCGCGACATTTCGCTGTCATTTTTCCCGGGCGCGAAGATTGGTGTACTAGGGTTGAATGGGGCAGGAAAGTCGACCCTCCTGCGCATCATGGCCGGGGTCGACACCGAGCACGAAGGAGTGGCCACGCCGATGCCAGGCATCCGCATCGGCTATCTGCCCCAGGAGCCCGAGCTCAATCCGGAACATACGGTGCGCGAAGCGGTGGAAGAGGGGCTGGGGGAAGTGTTTGCCGCGCGCAAGCGGCTGGAAGAAGTATACGCCGCGTATGCCGAGCCCGACGCCGACTTCGATGCCCTGGCCAACGAGCAGGCCCAGCTCGAGGCCATCGTCGCCGCAGCTGAGGCGGATGGTGGCGACATCGAACACCAGCTCGAGATCGCGGCCGATGCCTTGCGGCTGCCGCCATGGGACGCAATCGTGGGGCATCTGTCGGGCGGTGAGAAGCGCCGTGTTGCCTTGTGCCGCCTGCTGCTGTCGAAGCCCGACATGCTGTTGCTTGACGAGCCGACCAACCACCTCGATGCAGAGAGCGTGCATTGGCTCGAGCAGTACCTGCAGAAGTTTCCCGGCACCGTGGTGGCTGTAACGCACGACCGCTACTTCCTCGACAACGCTGCGGAATGGATTCTCGAACTCGATCGCGGCCATGGCATTCCCTGGAAGGGCAATTACAGCTCCTGGCTGGAGCAGAAGGAAACCCGCCTGAAACAGGAGGAGGCCGCCGAAAGCGCACGCCAGAAGACCATTCGCAAGGAGCTCGAATGGGTGCGCCAGAATCCGAAGGGGCGGCAGGCCAAGGCCAAGGCCCGTCTGGCGCGGTTTGAGGAGCTCAGCTCGTACGAATACCAGAAGCGCAACGAGACTCAGGAAATCTTCATTCCGGTGGCTGAGCGACTCGGCAACGAAGTCATCGAGTTCAACGGTGTCAGCAAGGCCTACGGAGACCGCCTGCTCATCGACAACCTGAGTTTCCGGGTGCCGCCGGGCGCCATCGTGGGGGTCATCGGGCCCAACGGTGCGGGGAAGTCCACCCTGTTCCGGATGATTGCGGGCCAGGAGCAGCCTGACAGCGGTACCATCAAGGTCGGGCCGACGGTAAAACTGGCCTATGTTGACCAGTCGCGCGATGCTCTGGATCCCGACAAGACGGTTTTTGACATCGTCGCGAACGGGTCCGACATTCTCAGTATCGGCAAGTTCGAAATGCCATCGCGGGCCTATCTCGGTCGCTTCAACTTCAAGGGATCGGATCAGAGCAAACGTGCCGGCCAGCTCTCGGGCGGCGAGCGCGGTCGTCTGCATCTGGCACGCACCCTTGCGATCGGCGCCAATGTGCTGCTGCTCGACGAGCCATCCAACGACCTCGACGTGGAAACGCTGCGTGCCCTTGAGGAGGCGTTACTCGAATTTGCGGGCAGTGCACTCGTCATCAGCCACGATCGCTGGTTCCTCGACCGCATCGCCACGCATATCCTGGCGTTCGAGGGCGATTCCCAGGTCGTGTTCTTCGACGGCAACTACCAGGAATACGAGGCCGACAAGATCCGGCGCCTGGGAGAAGAAGGTGCCAGGCCGCGACGCATCCGCTACAAGCCGCTGGCAGGTTGAGGCCATCCGTTCCGGCCGGTGTCGCATCTGCATGGGCCCCGGCCGGGCCCACGCGTGATGCTGGGGTAACCAGTGGCCTCGGCACCAGTGCCCGCCCGGCTGGTGCCACTTGCTCGTCCGTTCTCTACCGGCGATATGCCGATCCGGTTATGTAGTTAACCCTCAAGTGCATATTGATTCTGGCATTGGATCCGTAGAATAGGGAGGCTGGCCGCGGTGTCCGCCGTACGGCCCTTCTGAAACCACAAACGATTACGGAGAACCAATGTTGCGTCGCCATTTCATGAAGTATGGGGTGGGATTGGTCCTGGCAGCAGGCGTCGTCGGCTCTGCATTTGCACAGGATCGTGCACCTACAACCATTGTGGTGGGCTTCGCCCCGGGCGGGTCGGTCGACAGCGCTGCGCGCATTCTGGCGGAACAGTTGCGGCAAATCACGGGCGAAAACTTCATCGTCGAGAACCGCACGGGTGCTGCCGGGCGCCTGGCCGTCAGGCAAACCCAGACTGCGAAGCCCGATGGGCGCACGCTCATGCTGGTACCGCACGGGCCGATGACGCTGTTCCCGCACATATTCAGCAATCTCGGTTTCGACCCCAACAAGGATTTCACGCCCATTTCACGCGTGGCCGTCGTGGATTACGCCCTGGTGGCTGGCAATGACGTTCCCGTATCCAACGGGGCACAGCTGAAGGAATGGGCCACGAAGAATCCGGGCAAGGCGAGCTTCGGTACGCCTGGGCTGGGTACTATCCCGCATTTTGCGGGTGAGATCATCGGTTCGCGTCTGGGGGTGAAGCTTACCAGCGTACCCTACAAGGGCTCGGCCCTCACCGCCAATGACGTGGCAGCCGGCGTGATTCCTCTCGGTGTCATGCCCACGGCAGATGCGGTCAACATGGTCAATGCCGGCCGCATGAAAGTCATCGGAACCAGTGGACAAAAACGTTCACCCCTGACGCCGGACTTCCCTACGTTGAAAGAGGTTGGCATCGATTACGTGCTTGACGGCTGGTACGCTGTGTACGGTCCAGCGGGCATGAATCCGGAAGATGTGCAACGCTTGAATACGGCCCTCCAGAAGGCATTGCAGAATGAAGACGTGATCAAGCGCTTCGCCGCCGTTGGCCTGATCGCGGCGGGCAGCACCCCCGAGGAGCTGGTTGATATCCAGAAGGCAGAATCGGACGTGTGGCGCCAGGCCGTGGAGGAGACCGGCTTCAAGCCGCTCGAATGATTTGATGTTGCGCTGGGCCCAGAAGCTGCGACGGGGCCCACGTCTGTACCCATGACTGGCACAGCACGCCATGCGTGCTGTGCCTTTTCATTGGCGCGTGAGCAAGAACCTGCAGTACACGAAGACTCGGCGGCGCTGCCGCCCGCCCGATGACGTGAAAAGCCGGCAAGAGGAAGGCGGTTACTGGTTGGAGGCCAGTTCGACCTGGTCGACAAACCGGCGCGCCCCGTTATAGCGCTTTGTCCAGTAGCGGCTGGACAGGCTTTCGACGCGCACCGCAGCGCCTTTGCGGGGAGCGTGCACGAAGCGGTCGTTGCCGATATAAATGCCCACGTGAGAGTAACGCCGCCCGCGCGTGTTGAAGAAAACCAGATCGCCCTTGCGCAGTTCGGAGCGCTTCACGCTTTGGCCAAAGCGTGCCTGTTCGGCCGAAGAGCGCGGCATTTCCAGCCCAAGCGACTTGCGGGCGGCGAACCAGACCAGGCCGCTGCAGTCGAAACCCGACTCGGGGGAAGTGCCACCAAACTTGTACTGGGTACCTACGTGGCTGAGGGCCGTGGAGACGAAACGCTCTGCAGCGGGAAGCGCATTGCCCTGCAACCCCGGATTGCCGTTCGACCACTGGATGTCGAGACTGGTGATCAGTTCGTGGAGCTCGTCTGCGTGGTCGCGGTTATCGGCGTAGGCGTCGTCCAGCTGGGCCGTGGAGGACGAGAGCGTGCTGCAACCGCTGAGGAACAGGCTGGATACAAGGACCAGAATGCAGATCGACCGGGATCGCGCAAAAAGAGATCCTGACCAAGGCGGGATGACAGGCATGGCGTGGGCGCAGAGGTGGGGTTGACAGGAACGCGGAACGAGCCGCAGGGTTACACTGCTGAAACGAAGCGCAAACCTGTGATACAAACCAAGTCAAACCTTACCGGAAGTAAGGTTTAAAAGTCAATAAATCAAACCCTTAGTTTGCAAACCTTACAGGCAATTGCTTTCAGATGTAACGGGGTGGAAGCGCTACGCTACCGTTTGGGGGACCTGCGTGCTGCGCAAGGGGGCTATAAACTACGCGGAGCCTGTCGCTCACCAAAGGAGTCACTCATGCAAATGAAGCCGGTTCTCACCATCGCGGAAGTCAAGAAAATCCTCGCGGCTGCGGAGGCGTATGCCCTGTCCAGGCAGTGGGCGGTTTCCATCGCTGTGGTCGATGACGGAGGGCATCTGCTGGGCCTGCTGCGCCTCGATGGTGCGCCCGCGTTCACGGCTGCCATGGCGCCCGCGAAAGCATCCACGGCAGCACTCAGTCGTCGCGAGTCCAAGGGTTTCGAGGACATGATCAACAACGGTCGCTTTGCTTTCCTGTCGGCGCCCGTGCTGGAGGGGATGCTCGAGGGTGGGGTGCCCATCGTCGTGGACGGCCATGTCGTCGGGGCCGTGGGGGTTTCCGGCGTCAAGTCGCACGAAGATGTGGAGATTGCGCGGGCAGGCATCGCTGCACTCGAGTGACCTGCAGTGCGGGGTCACCGGCACGGGTCCGTGTCCCGTCAGGCCTTCAGGAAGGCAGCTACCATCGCGTCGCTACAATAAACGGATTCGGGTGCCGGCACGGGCGATCGACCTGCTGCGGCTCCCCGGGCCACACCATTCAGAAGGGGCGTCGCGATGTCGAAAGCTATTCATTCCGTTCTTGTCGAAAACCGGATTTTCCCTCCCCCCGAGCAGTTCGCCTGTTCCGCCCGGGTCAACAGCATGGAAGCGTACCGTGCCCTGTGTGCCGAGGCGGAGCGCAATTTCGAAGGCTTCTGGGCGCGTCATGCACGCGAGCAGCTGCAGTGGCATAAGCCCTTTACGCAGGTCCTGGATGAATCGAACGCCCCGTTCTACCGTTGGTTCGACGACGGCGAACTCAACGTTTCCGCGAACTGCCTGGACGTTCACCTGACCAACGGCAACGCCGACAAGACCGCCATCATTTTCGAAAGCGATGACGGCGAGGTAACTCGGGTCACCTACGCCGAGCTGCATGCTCGCGTCTGCCAGCTGGCCAACGCCCTGACCACGGCGGGGTTCAGAAAAGGAGATCGGGCCGTCATCTACCTGCCCATGTCGATCGAAGCAGTAGTAGCGATGCAGGCATGCGCCCGGCTCGGAATTACCCATTCGGTCGTGTTCGGCGGTTTCTCGTCGAAGAGCCTGCACGAACGCATCGTGGACAGCGAAGCCGTACTCGTCATCACCGCCGACGAGCAGCGCCGCGGGGGGCGGTCCATCCCGCTGAAGCCTGCCGTCGACGCTGCGCTGGCTGCGGGCGGGTGCGAGCGGGTGCGCAAAGTCATCGTGTATCGCCGCACGGGCGGGCAGGTTGGGTGGAACGACGTGCTCGACACCTGGTGGCACGATTTCGTGGCGAGTCAGCCGATCAACCACGAGGCCGAGCCGATGGAGGCCGAACATCCTCTGTTCATCCTTTACACCTCAGGGTCCACGGGCAAACCGAAGGGCGTCCAGCATGCGTCGGCTGGCTACCTGTTGTGGGCCAAGCTGACCATGCAGTGGACATTCGACATCCGGGACGACGACGTCTACTGGTGTACGGCCGACGTGGGCTGGATCACGGGTCATACCTACATTGTGTATGGGCCGCTGGCGACCGGTGCCACCCAGGTCATTTTCGAGGGGGTGCCTACCTATCCCAACAGCGGCCGTTTCTGGGAGATGATCCAGCGCCATCGGGTCAGCATCTTCTACACCGCGCCCACGGCCATTCGCTCGCTCATCAAGGCAGCACAGGAAACGCCTGAATATCACCCGGAGCATTACGATCTTTCCAGCCTGCGCCTGCTGGGCTCGGTGGGAGAGCCGATCAACCCCGAAGCCTGGGTGTGGTACTACGAGAACGTCGGTCGTGGGCGTTGTCCCGTCGTCGATACCTGGTGGCAGACGGAAACCGGCGGTCATATCCTCGCGCCGCTGCCGGGGGCGACACCGCTCAAGCCGGGTTCATGCACATTCCCGTTGCCCGGCATCCAGGCTGCCGTCGTCGACGAGACGGGCGCAGATGTGGATGCGGGCAAGGGAGGCTCGCTCGTCATCCGCCGCCCCTGGCCTGCCATGATCCGCAACGTATGGGGCAACCCCGACCGCTTCTGCAACGGGTACTTCCCGGCGGAGCTCGGTGGCAAGGTCTATCTTGCGGGCGACAGTGCCCTGGTCGACCGTGACGGCTATTTCTGGATCATGGGCCGCATGGACGACGTGCTGAACGTGTCCGGACACCGCCTCGGCACCATGGAAGTCGAATCAGTGCTGGTGGCGCACCCTTCCGTGGCCGAGGCGGCCGTGGTGGGTCGGCCCGACGAAGTTACAGGAGAAGCGATCGTGGCGTTCGTGGTACCCAAGCAGGCCCCGGCTGATGAAGCCGAGGCAGCCAAACTGGCGCGGCAGCTGCGCGACTGGGTAGCGCGCGAGATCGGCCCGATTGCCAAGCCGCGCGAGATCCGCTTCGGCGAGAACCTTCCCAAGACGCGCTCGGGCAAGATCATGCGCCGATTGTTGCGCCAGGTTGCGGTGGGTGCCGAAATTACGCAAGACACCTCCACGCTCGAGAACCCGGCCATTCTGGAGCAACTGGGGAAGGCTCTGTAACCCGGTGCTGGCGTTTTCCTGGGTGTCCGCGACGTCGGCGTTTCTGTGCTTGGCCTGTCAGCCCCAGCAGGGTGTCCCTTTTAGGGTATTTCCCTAGTGTACAAATCTTGCTGCAACGCCATAATGCACACCATGCAGTGGAGGAGACGGGCCCTGCATGGGTAACAAGACGCCTACGGCGCATTTTGAGCAGCACTTATAAGAAATCGAGGAATCAGGTGCGGCTGGGTATTGGAGGAGTACCTGGTCGCACCCCCTCCCAAAGCGAGACGCTCAGTGCACCATCAATGTGTCTGGTATTCGGCCGCGAATCGCGGCCGTTGTTTTTTGTGGTCCATCGCACCGTGTCTGACAGATGCCCAGCTTGGAGGCTGCTTCCGTGGTCGGCGTCTTGCCGGGGAGCACGGGCAATCTTCCGCGCAGTCTGCTAAAATTTACGTTTTTGCAGCAACGCCGTTTGCTGCCAACCCGGACAGATGGCCGAGTGGTCGAAGGCGCACGCCTGGAAAGCGTGTATACGTGACAAGCGTATCGGGGGTTCGAATCCCCCTCTGTCCGCCAAGAATTCATCTAGCTAAGTCTCGCAACACCTACCAAGCCCGCATGCTTACTGGCACTGCGGGCTTTTTGTCGTCTATCGCCGCGCACGCTCATCCATTGACATCTACGTTAGGGTGACGGTAGTTTAGGCGGTATCTACCTACCGTCATGGGTAGATACCGTCATGAAGCTAACCGATGTCGCCGTTCGGCAGGCAAAACCCCGAGATACGCCATACAAGCTGGCCGATGGCACCGGCCTGTACCTGCTGGTCAATACGGCGGGGA
>ERZ777003.2087-NODE-2087-length-25321-cov-4.634410_pt1 | contig 25321 bp, 27 predicted proteins | sample MGYA00374956_ERZ777003 | MGnify/ENA primary metagenome ERZ777003 (study PRJEB29302, sample SAMN06268252) | bioreactor metagenome | isolation source: Joint BioEnergy Institute, California, USA | place: USA:Joint BioEnergy Institute, California, USA | collected... | reverse complement strand
ACGCCGCCCGCCACGACCGCGCCCACGGCGACGAGAACACCCGGCTCTGTGCCGCCCGGCTGCTGCGGGAAGCGAGCGAGGCGGACGACCTCTCGGCCGAGATCGTCTCCGCACTGGAGCAGGACGACACCTTCGGCGGACTGGACCAGGCGCTCGACCTGGCGGCGGACCACCCGACCCCCGCCGTGGTGGCCGCGCTGCAGCGCGGGGCGCGGGAGGCCGCGGACGACCGCGGCGTCCATTTCGCCGCCCTGCTCTACTACATCCGCGGCAAGGCCGACGAGCCGTTCGACTGGAGCCGCCGGCCGTTCTTCCTGCGCTTCCGGCCGGAAGATCCGGAGGACCGGGCCCGCGCCTACGCCCGGATGTGCGCCGAGCTCGGGCTCGAGCCCTGAAACAATCGAAACGCGGCGCGGCGCGCGCCGACATGCGGCTGAAACCTGCCGCTGCCATATCCCGCGCCATCACCATCGCAACGAAAGGCGAGCCGAACATGGCCGAGAAGACCCTGATCGACGAGATCGAAGTCCGCGACCTCGAGGACAACTCGACCCTGCGGGTCAGCGTGTTCAATCACCCCGAGCTGGGCAACCGCGGCGTTCCCGGCGTGCAGGTCCAGTACATGGGCCGCTTCGTCAACTACGAGCCGCTGCAGGTCGAGCGCTGGGCCTACCAGGCACGGAAGGCGGGCACCGACGTGCTGCTGCTGGAGAGCGAGTCCTGGATCCACCACGAGGACCAGTACGTCCGCAACTCGCTGGTCGTCGGCACGCCGCTGAAGGCGCGGGTCGAGGTGAAGACCCGCAGCAAGGCGAGCCCGGTCGTCCGCGAGTACGAACTGCCGTTCGCGCTCGAGGACTGAGGCGTCAGGCCGGGTCCGGACGGCGCAGCGACAGCCAGATGATCGCGGACCCCGCGATGATGAGCGCGGGCGCCATCGCGTACTGCACCGAGTCCCAGCCATAGGTGCTGAGGAGCGCGCCGGAGCTGAACGAGGCGGTGGCGACCAGCCCGAACACCAGGAAGTCGTTGAGACCCTGCACCTTGGCCTGCTCCTCCGGCGTGTGGCCGGTCGCGAGCAGGCTGGTCGCGCCGATGAAGGCGAAGTTCCAGCCGATGCCGAGCAGGATCAGCGCGACATAGAACTGCGTCAGCGCGATGCCGCTGAGCGCCACGACCCCGCAGCCGGCAAGCGCCACCAGGCCCGCCCCGATCACCTTCGCATGGCCGAAGCGGGCGATGATCGAGCCGGTGAAGAAGCTGGGGGCGAACATGGCGAAGGCGTGCCAGCGGACCACGTCGGCCGCGTTGTCCGGCGTGTAGCCGCAGACGACCATCGCCAGCGGGGTCGAGGTCATCACCAGGTTCATGAGCGCGAAGGCGACCATGCCGCAGATGATGGCGACGAAAACCCGCGGCTGGCGCAGGATCTCGCCCATCGGCCGGCCCTGGCGCACGCCCTTCGCCCGGCGCGGCGGCACCGGAATGTCGAGCGGCAGCAACCCGACCGCGCCGATGATGTTCAGCACCACCACGGCGGCGAAGGCGCCGGCATAGGGGACCGGATCGAACAGGTCGCGGGTGTGGACCAGCACCTCCGGCCCCAGCAACGCGCCGACGAGGCCACCGGCGAGCACCCAGGAGATCGCCTTCGGCTTGAACGCCTCCGACGCGGTGTCGGCGGCGGCGAAGCGGTAGAAGTTCTGGAACGCCTGGTAGACGCCGGTGAGCGCGAAGCCGAGCAGCAGCAGCTCGAAACTGCCGAGCAGGAGCGACCCGGCACTGACCGCGCCGCCGAGGCTGCCGGAAAGAGCGCCGCAGAGGAAGCCGGTGCGCCGGCCCCACCGGCCCATCATCAGGGACGCCGGCGCCGCCGACAGCATCGCCACCAGCACCATCAGCGAGATCGGCAGCGTCGCCAGGGCCGGATCGGGCGAGAGCTGGGCGCCGGCGAGGCCGCCCAGCACGATGTTGATCGGCATCTGCGAGCCGAGCACGGCCTGGGCAAAGAACAGAACGGCCACATTGCGCCTGGCGCGCACGTCGTCGTTCGCGGCTTCGGTTGCCACTGTCATCGGCGCCTTCCCGGTTTCCTCCCGAACGACGGCACGGCTGCCCGTCGCGAGCGGCCGGGGAGCGTGAAGGATGCCGTCGGAATCATGGCCGCAAGGGGCGCGGCAGGACTCGCATTATGGCCGAACGGCCTCGCCGGAGGGAAGCGCGCCCCGCGGTCGCGGCATGACCGCGGTCACATCCTCCACGCGCCCGACAGCGCCCGCGGGCGGGCAAGGCCGCCGACGCCGTTCGCCTCGAACCGGATGCCGCGTCGGTGCGCCCTATTTTCGGCGCGTTCGGCTGGCTAAGGTGACACCGGCAGCCGCAAGAGCCCGACCCCGGCGGTCGGGACCGGCTTCCGCAGGAGGAAGGAAGGAATGAACCACGTTCGGGTCCGGGGCCATCGCTGGCGATGCGCTCTCCTTGCCGGCCTGTGCGCGGCGCCGGCCGCCGGCGCCGGAAGCGCCCTCGCCCAGACCGGCGACTGGCAGGAAGACGCCCTGGCGCGGGCGCGGGCAGTCCACCTGGAGACCCTGCCGGAGGATTGCGACCTGCCTGGCACCCGGCCCGAGAGCGACGCGGCCGAAACCGCCTATCCGATCCGGATCGGCGAGACCGACGCGCAGCGCGAGGCGCTGCTGGTCGAGTTTCCCTGCTTCTTCGGCGCCTACAACCTGGTCTACGTCTATGTCCTGGCCGATCAGGACGGGAACGCCGCGCCGGTGCCGTTTCCGAATCCGGTGCTGGACGTCCGTTATGCGGACGGCGATGCGCAGACCGTGGTCGAGGCCGTCACGATTTCGGAGATTGCGGACCGCCGCGAGGTGTTCAACCCGCAGTTCGACCCCGAGACCCTGACGCTGGAAGCCAACGGCAAGTGGCGGGGCCTGGCCGATGCGTTCGACGTCACCCGCTGGGCCTTCCGCGACGGGGCGTTCCGGATCGTGTACTTCGCGGTCGACGCGTCCTTCGACTTCGAGATCACCCCGGTCGTCCTGATCGACGAAGAGATCCGGTAGCCCCGCCCCGGGTCGCCACAGGCGAAGCTGCCCGGCGGAATTGTCCGCCGCCGGAGATACGGAAGCGCCGGCCCGGGGCGCCCGGAACGGAAGCTGCGCGGCCTAGTTCCGGTCGCGCTTGTAGAGCTTGGGATCCTCGCCACGCGACCTGGCCTTGCCGGCCTCCTCGGCCTCGCGGAGCTTCCGGCCTTCCTCGCCCTCGACGGCCTTGCGGGCCTCGCGGGCGGCGCGCTCGATGTCGCCGGAGCGGGCGAATTCCTCCACATCCTTGCGGTAGCGGCGCGCGGCCTCGTAGTCGCCCTCGCCCTTGATCTTCTGCGGCATGGTCATCTCCCTGGATCGGTTGCCCGCAGGCCCGGACGGGCCCGCACTCCACCGGAACAACGGCAGGGCGCCGCAGGGGTTCCGCGCCCATGACCGGGGAGGACCGGACGCCGCGACGGATGGCGGGGCCGAAGCCCCGCCATCGCCACGGGCGCAGATGCCGCGCGATCAGCCGCGGAACGGCGCGGCGAGCTCGTTGGTCTTCTCGGCGATCACCGCCATTGCCGCCTCGGGCGAGTCGTACTGGCCGGCGAGCAGCTTGCCGAGTTCGACCGGGATCACGTTGTTGGCGATCTCCGGCCACGACGGCAGGTCCGGCTCCGAACCCATCCGGTTGTTGATGGTCCACTCGATCGCCGGGAAATGCCGGGTGGTGCCGGCGCCGGGCACCGCCGCCGCCAGCACGCGTTCGTCCTTGAACGCGGACAGGCGCACCGGCGAGGCGCCGCCGCCCACGACGCAGCTGCGGGCGACGATGTCCTTCGACGTCACCCACTGCATGAACAGCCAGGCCGCCTCCGGATTCTGCGAGTAGCGCGACAGCGCGATCGACGAGCCGCCCTGGTGCCCGATGTGCGGGATCTCGTTGAACCCGCACTGGTCGGGGGTGCGGAGCGCGGCTTCCTCCGGCGGGATTGCCGCTTCCATCAGGCCCGCGACGGCGGAATCGCCGCCGTCGAGGCCGGGGAAGAACTCGCCCCACGAGATGACGTGCGCGGCGATACCCTGCGCCATCGACTGCCACTGGCCGTCCCAGGTCCAGGTGTTGGCCGCCGGCGGCATGTACTTGACCAGCTCCAGCATGTAGTTGAGCCCGGTCATCCCGGCCTCGTCGTGGCCCGAGAACATGCCGTCCCTGTCGAAGATCGAGCCGCCGTGGGCCCACAGCCAGATCGTCCAGTCGCACTCCAGCGAGTAGTGGCCCGACTTGAGCTGGCCGGTGGTGCCGTAGATGCCGTTGCCGATCTCGGCCTCGTGCAGCGCCCTGGTCGCCTCCATGTACTCGGCCATCGTCGTCGGCACCGCGATGCCGTGCTTTTCGTACAGGTCGCGCCGGTACATCAGGATCATGATCGGGATGTCGAACGGTATCCCCATCTGCTGGCCGTACGCCATGGCGATACCCTCGACGAGCGGCTGGGAGAAGTCGTCCCAGTCGTACCCCGGCATCGCGAGCTCGGGGTTCGATTCGTACATCTCGCGCGGGTTGATCGTGTCCGGCGAGAACAGCGCGGCCCAGGCCTGGTCGAGATAGTAGAGGTCGTACGTGCCGAGCTGGGCCTGGGCGTCGAGTGTCGCCTTCTGCAGCACCTGCTCCAGCGGGACGATCTCGATCTCGACGTTGATGCCGGTGAGCTCCTCGAACTCGGACTTGAGCTCGCTCGCCACGTTGGTCGGCGGCGTCGCCTCGGAGGTGTAGCGGATGGTGGTGCCGGCGAAGGCGCGGCCGACATCCCTGAGCCAGGCGTTGACGTCGTCGGGCGTCTGGGCGGCCGCGAGGTCGGTACCGAGACGGTACAGGCCGTTCTGCCGCTTCAGGCCGCCACCCAGCATGGCGGCGGAGAAGGCCGAGAAGCCGACGCCCGCGGTCGCCATGCCGCGCAGGAACTGGCGCTTAGAGACCTGGCGCCGGGCAAACTTGCCCGCCAGGTCAGCGATGTAGGTTTTCCGGTCGTATTCCTTGAAGCTCATCGACGTTCCTCCGCTCCCTGTGGTTGGGCTGTGTCTCGTCCGCCTGCGGCTCAGTCCTTCAGCGAGCCGAGGGTCAGTCCGCGGACCAGATGGCGTTGCACCAGCAGGATGAAGATGAAGCTGGGCACCAGCGCAGCGCTGCCGAGCGCGGTGATCAGGCCCCATTCCGTGCCGGTAGAGGTGACAAAGGTGGTGATCTTGACCGGGATCGTCCGGATGCTGGTGGTCAGCTGCAGGCTGATCAGGAACTCCGTCCAGGAGAAGATGAAGCAGAGCACGGCGGTGGCGGCGATGCCGCCGCGGACCAGCGGCAGCACGATGCGCCAGAACACGGTGAACCGGCTGGCGCCGTCGATCATCGCGGATTCGTCGAGGTCGCGCGGGACATCGTCGAAGAAGCTCTTCAGCAGCAGCGTCGCCAGCGGCAGGTTGATCAGCGTGTGGGCGATGATGATGCCGATGTGCGTGTCGCGCAGCCCGATGTCGCGGAAGATGAAGAACAGCGGGATCGCGACGGCGATCGGCGGCATCATCCGCTGGGCGAGGATGAAGAACACCACGTGCTTCTTTGCCCGGATCGGGAAGCGGGAGAGCGCATAGGCCGCGAGCGTCGCGAACAGCACCGCGAGCACGGTCGAGCCGATCGCGATGATGATGCTGTCGAGGATCGACGGGATCGAATAGTAGCTCGACGCGCCGCCGGTCTGGCCGCCGACCCCCTGCTCCAGGTTGATCCGCGATGCGCCGAGGAGCGCCACCCGGTAGTTGTCGAGGGTGGCGGCGAAGTCGAAGTAGTTGGGAATCCGGCTGAAGATGGCGGTGTAGGGCTTGAACGAGGCCAGCACCCACCAGAACAGCGGAAACATGAACACCAGCACGACCAGCACCGCGAACAGGTCGCGCAGCCGGAGACCTCTCAGCACCGCCACCATCAGAACTTCACCCGCGAGACCCGGATGAAGAGGAAGCAGACCACGTTGAGCAGGATCAGCGTGATCAGGCTGAGGGTCGAGGCGTAGTTGAAGTTGGCGGTGGTGAACTCGCGGCCGGCGTAGAAGCTCAGCGTCTCGGTGGCGGTTCCCGGCCCGCCGGTGGTCATGGTGTAGATGTAGTCGTAGATGCGGAACAGGTCGATGGTGCGGATAAGCACCGCCACCGCCACCACCCGGCCGAGCATCGGCAGGGTGAGGTACCACAGCGACTGCAGGTAGCTGGCGCCGTCGATCGCCGCCGCCTCATAGGGCTCCTTCGGCAGGGCGCGCAGCCCGGCGAGGATGATCAGCACCATGAACGGCGTCCACTGCCAGATGTCGGCAAGCATCACCCCCGGCAGCGCCGTGTAGATGTTGCCGAGGATCGGCTGCGACGGGTCGGCCAGCCCCACCACATCGAGGTAGTAGGCGAGGACGCCGAACTGGGCGTCCTCCATCAGCAGGAACATGAGGCCGGTCACCGCCGGCGGAACGACCAGTGGCAGCGTCATCAGCGCGCGCAGCACGCCGTACCCCGGCCGCTCGCTGTCCAGCAGCAGCGCGATGACGAAGCCCAGCACCACCTGCACCAGCAGGCAGACGACGGTGTAGATCGACGTCACCATCAGCGCGTTCCACATCCGCTCGTCGCCGAGCGCCCGCGCCCACTGGTCGAGGCCGCTCCATTCCATCTCGCGGGTGTAGGGATTGCGCTGGTTGAGCGTCAGCCACAGCGCGTAGCCGAGCGGGTAGAGGCCGAAGGCGGCGATCAGCGCAAACAGCGGCGCCAGCCACGGAAGCGGGTGGTCCGAGGTGAACCAGCGCGGCAGGACAAGGAACTGCCGTCGCCCATGCTGCCCTGCGACCACTGCGGTCACGCCTTCCGTACCCCCGTTCTTGTTCATATGCAGGCGGGCGTTGCTCCCCCCTACATACCACAATGAGCACGAACATTTGTCCAGCCCCGACGACAATTATTCGATGCGGTCCCATGCTGGAATCCCGAAGCGATGGGGTTTCCGGGTTCCCCCTTGCGAAAACGGCGTATGGTGGCGCGGAGCAGCCGGCACCGGGCCGCCGCGAGCCCGGGAACCTTTCTGCCGGTCGCGGCATCAATGGCGCGCGACACGGTCGGCCGGACCCGACGGGGCGACGGCGCAGGATCTTCGAGGGCAGCCATGGCAGGCGAACAGGGCGCGATCGCGGTGCTGCACCGTCCGCTTCCGGACGAGCGCGAGATCGAACGCATCGTCCGCAGCCACAACCGGCGGCTGTTCCGCATCGCCCGCGCCATCCTGGGCGACGACGCCGAGGCCGAGGACGTGGTGCAGGACGCCTATGTGCAGGGCTTCCTCCACATGCACGACTACCGCGCCGACGGCCCGCTGGAGGGGTGGTTGTGCCGAATCGCGGTCAATCTCGCCCGCGGCCGGCTGCGGACCCGGCAGCGGCGACGACTCGCGGGCGCCTCGGACCAGCCGGTGGACGAGGCCCTCGTCGGCCGCGTGGAGCATCCCGACCGGCTGACGCCCGAGCGCGACGCGGCAGCAGGCGAGCTGCGCCGGCTGCTCCAGCGCGAGATCGACGCCCTCCCCGACGGCATCCGCGAGGTGTTCGTGCTGCGCGCGGTGGAGGAGCTTTCCGTCGCCGAGACCGCGGCGACGCTCGACCTGCTGCCGGCGACGGTGAAGACCCGCTTCCACCGCGCCCGCGCCCAGCTGCGCCGCGCGCTGGAGAGCCGCGTCGCCGGGCTCGCCACCGAGCTCTTCCCCTTCGCCGGGGCGCGCTGCGACCGCATCGTCGCCCGCGTGCTGGCGCGGCTGTCGGCGTTCCGCCGATGAGCTGACCGCCGCCCCTTCGGGTCCGGCCGGCCGGTCGCACGCCAAACGGATCACGAAGGAGGTATCGCCCGATGCAACGCATCATCCTGGCCGCCGCGGCGGCGATGCTGCCGGCAACCGCCGCGCTCGCCGGCAACGCGAACCCGCCCGCGCCCGCCGGCGGCAGCTACCAGCCGGTGAGCGCGCTGGTGGAGCTGCCGGACTTCCTCCCCGGTCTCGGCACGCTCTACGTCGATCCCGCCACCCTGCCCGCGGGGCCGTTCGCGGCCTACGACCGCAACGGCACGCTGGTGTCGACCATCTACATGATCCCGATGGCCGCCATCGAGGGGCAGCAGGCGTTCAGCGAACTGCCGGTGGCCGGCGATACCGTGGTCGCCACCAGCCTGTACTACAACGCCGGCCATCCGGGCGTGGAGGAGCCGCATTACCACGTCGTGCTGTGGCACGTGGCGCCCGGCGATGCGGCGCTGGAGTAGCGGCGGCGGCATGAGCCGGCGGGCGCTGGTCGCGTCCGCCGGCGTCCTGCTCGCGGCGCCGGCGCTGGTCACCCGCGCCCGTGCGCAGGGCGCGGTCGCGGAAATCGGCATGCAGAGCGACCAGCCTGGCGCCCGGGTCTGGTTCGATCCGGTCGGCCTGTTCATCGAACCGGGGACAGTCGTGCGCTGGCACCTGCACGCCAGCGTGCACACGACCACCGCCTATCACCCGGCCAACGACCGCCACAGCCTGCGGATCCCGGAGGCCGCGGAACCCTGGGACAGCGGCGTGCTGGTGGAGCCGGACGCGACCTTCGAGGTCACCCTGACCGAGGAGGGCGTCTACGACTACTACTGTGCGCCGCACGAGGCGGCGGGCATGGTCGGCCGGATCATCGTCGGCCGGCCGGCGGGGCCGGGGCTGGAGCCGTTCGACTATTTCGAACGGCTGGACCCGCGCCCGGACTGGCTGCCGGTGCCCGCGGCGGCGCAGGCGACCTTCCCCCCGGTCGAAGACATCATGCGCCACAGGCGGATCGCAGCCCGCTGACGCCCTGCCCCGGCCTGCCGCCGCAGCGGCGGCAGGCCCCGCCTTTGCGTAGACTGGGCGGCATGGAGTCGGACTATGCGATCGTCGGCGGCGGGGTCGTCGGGCTCGCGGTGGCCTACGGGCTGCTCGGGCTCGGCCGGCGCGTCACCGTCCTCGACGAGGGTGACGGCGCCTGGCGCGCATCCCGCGGCAACTTCGGGCTGATCTGGGTGCAGGGCAAGGGGCTGGATGCCCCGGCCTACGCCCGGTGGACCCGGCGCTCGGCAGCCGCATGGAAGGACTTCGCCGCCGAGCTGCGCGAAGAATCCGGCTGCGACCTCGCGCTGCGGCAGGAGGGCGGGCTCGACTTCCACCTCGACGAGGCGAGCCTCGCGGCCCGCGCCGCGCGGCTGGCCGCACTGCGCGAGGCACTGGGCGGCGAGTATCCGTTCGAGGTGCTGGGCAGCAGCGCGCTGCGCCGGGAGGAGCCGGAGGTCGGGCCGCGGGTGGCCGGAGCCATCCTCCACGCCGAGGACGGACATGTGAACCCGCTGCGCCTCCTGCGGACGCTCGCGTTCCTGGTGCGCGCCCGGGGCGGGACGGTCCGCACGGGCGTCACCGTTGCCGCCGCCGCGCCCTCCGCCGGCGGCGTGCGGCTGAAGACGGCAGCCGGGGAAACTGTCGAAGCCGGCCGCGTGGTGCTGTGCGCCGGGCTGGGCGCTGCGCGGCTGGGCCCGATGCTCGGCTTCCGCGCGCCGGTGCGGCCGCAGCGCGGGCAGGTGATGATCACGGAAAGGCTGGCGCGGCTGATGCGCCGCCCGTCCGCGATCCTGCGCCAGGTGGACGAGGGCGGGGTGCAGATCGGCGATTCCAGTGAGGAGGTGGGCTTCGATGACCGCGATACGCTGGCGGTGACGGCGGCAAACGCCCGGCGCGCGGTGCGGATCTTTCCGGCGCTCGAGCGCGCGCGGGTGGTGCGGAGCTGGGCGGCGCTGCGGGTGATGTCGCCGGACGGGCTGCCGATCTACCAGCGCTCGACCACGGTTCCCGGTGCCTGGCTGGTGACCTGCCACAGCGGCATCACCCTTGCGGCCGCCCACGCCCGCCTGATCCCGCTGTGGCTGGAAGGCCGCGACGGTGCGCCGGACCTGGAGGCCTTCGGTGAGCAGCGCTTCCCCCTTTGAACGGCTGTCGCCGCCGGCCGACACCGTCACCTTCACCTTCGAGGGCGAAACGATCGCGGCCGCGGCCGGCGACACGCTGGCCGCGGCCCTGCTGGCCGCAGGCGCAGGCCCGCTGCGGCGGACGCCGGCGACGGGCGCGCCGCGCGGGCCGTGGTGCATGATGGGCGCCTGCTACGACTGCCTCGTCGAGGTCGACGGCGCCAGCGTGCAGGCGTGCATGACTCCGGTGCGCAAAGGCATGGCGGTGCGGCGCCTGGACCGCGTCGCGGGACGCGACCGTGGCTGACGCCGATCTCGTCGTCATCGGCGCCGGGCCGGCCGGAATGGCCGCCGCCCGCACCGCCGCGGACGCCGGTGCACGGGTGATCGTGCTCGACGAGCAGCCGGCGGCGGGCGGGCAGATCTACCGCGCGGTCGGCCAGACGACGGAGGCGCTTGCCGCCATCCTCGGCCCCGACTACCGCGCCGGCCGCGACCTCGTCGCCGCGCTGGATCACACGAACATCCGGCACCTGCCGGGGGCGACGGTGTGGCGGGTCGATCCCGACGGCACCGTCTGCGTCTCGGTCGCCGGCCGTGGCCGGAAACTTGCCGGCCGGCGGCTGCTGCTGGCGACCGGGGCGCTGGAGCGGCCGGTGCCGATCCCCGGCTGGACTCTCCCCGGCGTGATGACCGCCGGCGCAGCGCAGATCCTGCTCAAGACCGCCGCCATGGTGCCCAGGGCGACCGTGCTCGCCGGGTCGGGGCCGCTGCTCTACCTGCTGGCGCAGCAGCTCGTGCGCGCGGGCCGCCCGCCGCTCGCCCTCGTGGAGACCCGGCTGCCGTCGGCGTGGCGCGCCGCGTGGCGGCACGGGCCCGGCGCCTTCCGCGGCTGGCGGACGCTGGCCAGGGGCGCGGGCATGCTTGCCGCCATCCGCCGCGCCGGCATCCCCCGTTATCGCGGCGCCACCGGCCTCGCGGTCGAGGGGGCCGCGCAGGCCGAGGCGCTGCGCTTCACCGCCGGCGGCCGCGAGCACCGCATCCCCTGCCGCACCGTGCTGCTGCACCAGGGCGTGGTGCCGAACATCCAGATCACCGGCGCGCTGCGGCTGCCCCACCTGTGGGATGCGGCGCAGCGCTGCTTCCGCCCGGTCGTGGACGAATGGGGCGGGACGGCGCTGGAGATGGTGTTCGTCGCCGGCGACGGCGCCGGCATTGCAGGCGCAGGGGCGGCCGCGCTGGCCGGACGGATCGCGGCGCTGCAGGCGGTGCACGGGCTGGGCCTGATCGACGCCGGCGCGCGGGACGCGGCCGCCGCGCCGCTGCGCCGCGCGCTGGCGCGGGAGCGGGCGGCCCGGCCGCTGCTCGACGCGCTCTACCCGCCGTCGCCGGAGGTGCTGCGGCCTGACGACGCCACCATCGTCTGCCGCTGCGAGGAGGTGACGGCCGGCGAGATCCGCGCCCTTGCCGGGCTCGGCTGCCTCGGCCCCAACCAGCTCAAGGCGTTCAGCCGCGCGGGGATGGGCCCCTGCCAGGGCCGCTATTGCGGCCTCACCGTCACCGAACTCCTGGCGGAGGCGACCGGCCGCCCGCCCGGGGAGGTCGGCTACTACCGCCTGCGTACCCCGCTGAAGCCCGTGACGCTGGGTGAGCTTGCCGATCTCGCCCCGCCGGAGGTCCGGGCCTGATCAGGACTTCGGCGTGCGCTTCCCGTGAGAGCGCTGCGGCACGCCGCGGCCGAGGGAGAAGTGGGTGTGGATCCCCAGCCACGGCGCCTCGACGCGGTCGCGGCGCAGCACCACGGTGCAGCGGCCGGGGCGGTCGAAGCGGCTGCCGTCCCCGGCGATGCCGGTGGACGACCACATGATCGCGCCGAAGCCCATCAGCCGGTCGGGCGAAACCCCGGTCACCAGCGTGTCCAGCTCGAAGCGGAAGTCCTCGATCGTCGGCCACACCTGCCGCCACTGCTCCGCCTCCAGCGCGTCCAGCCCGCGCAGATGATGCTGGAAGGTGCCGAAGGCGACCACGTCGGGGGCGAACAGCGCCCGCGCCGGGGCGAAATCGACCGACGCGACGAGGCCGCTCCACCGGCGGAACCAGGTGGCGATGCTGTCGTGATCGGACGAATCTGTCATGCTGAACCCCTCAACGGCTGAAGCGGGAGAGCGAAGGATGTCGGCAGCCGTACGCGAGCGTGCGATCCTGATCACCGGCGCCGCGAGCGGGATCGGCGCCGCGACCGCGCGCCGGCTGGCGGCGCCGGGGGTGCGGCTCGCGCTCCACACGAGGAAGAACCGTGACGGGCTGGAGGCTGTCGGCGCGGACTGCCGTGCGGCGGGAAGCGAGACGGCGGTGATCGTCGGCGACCTGGGCGAGACGGGAACGCCGGAACGGGTGGTCGCGGAAGCGCGGTCGGCGTTCGGCCGCATCGACCAGCTGGTGGCGAATGCCGGCGCCGGTGACCGGCGCCGCTTCGGCGAACTCACCGACGGCGACCTCGCCGCGGCGCAGGCCGCGATGCCGCTCGGCTTCTTCCGGCTGGCGACCGCGCTGCTTCCCGACCTCGAGGCGTCGCCCGCGGGCCGCGTCGTCGCCGTGAGCTCCTTCGTCGCCCACGTCTTTGGCGTGAACGACACCATCTTTCCGGCGACCGCCGCGGCCAAGGCCGCGATCGAGGCGCTGGCGAAGGCGCTGGCGTTCCAGCTCGCGCCGACCGGCACCACGGTCAACGTCGTCGTCCCGGGCTACACCCGCAAGGATCCCGGCGCCCATTACGCCATCCGGCCGGAGGCGTGGCAGGTGGCGGCCGACGCCACGCCGATGCGGAAGCTTGCGCTGCCGTCCGACGTCGCCGCCGCGATCGCCTTCTTCCTGAGCGAGGAAGCGGGGCACATCACCGGCCAGCTGCTGATGGTGGACGGCGGCCTGTCGCTGCGCTGACCGCCTGCCCGGCCCTAGGCCGGGCATGTGCGCGGACGGCAGGAGAGCCCGGATGACGTGTGAAGCGAACGACCTGCGGGCACGGCGGTCAGGCGGGCCCTCGCGCGTCAGCTGTGCCAGCAGGCCGCGAGGTGGCCGGGCGCCTTCTCCTCCAGCGGAGGCACCTCCATCTCGCACTGGCGCGTCGCCCGGGGGCAGCGGCCGGCGAAGCGGCACCCCGCCGGCGGGTTCAGCGGGCTGGGCACCTCGCCCGAATAGACGATGCGCCGGCGCCGGCGCTGTACCTTCGGGTCCGGGATCGGCACGGCCGACAGCAGCGCCTCCGTATAGGGGTGCTTCGGGTTGACGTAGATCGAGCCCGCCGGCGCGATCTCGACCAGGTGGCCGGCGTACATGATCGCGATCCGGTGCGAGATGTGCTGCACCACCGACAGGTCGTGGGCGATGAACAGGTAGGTGAGGCCCAGCGCCTCCTGCAGTTCCTGCAGCAGGTTCACCACCTGCGCCCGCACCGAGACGTCGAGCGCGGACACCGGCTCGTCGGCGACGATGAACTCCGGCTCCAGCGCCAGCGCACGCGCGATCCCCACCCGCTGGCGCTGGCCGCCGGAGAAGGCGTGCGGATGGCGGTCCACCGCGTCTGCCGGCAGCCCGACCCGCTCCAGCAGGTCCACCACCAGCGCCCGCGCCTGGGCCGCGTCCCTGACCAGCCCGTGGACCAGCAGCGGCTCGCCGACGATCTCGCCGATCCGCATCCGCGGGTTCAGGCTGGCGTAGGGGTCCTGGAAGATGAGCTGCATGTTGCGGCGGAGCTGGCGCAGGGGCTCGCCTTCGATCCGCGTGATGTCCTGGCCGCGGAAGCGGATGGTGCCGCGGGTGGCATTCACCCGGCGCAGGATCGCGCGGCCGGTGGTGGTCTTCCCGGAACCGCTCTCGCCGACCAGGCCCAGCGTTTCGCCCGGGGCGATCGCGAAGGTGACGTTGTCCACGGCGTGAACCACCAGCTGCGACTGGCCCCAGAAGCCGGCGCGGCCGGCCGGGAAATGGATCGACAGCCCCTCGACCTCGACCAGGGGAGACCGGACGGTCGTCCGTTCCGCGGTCATCGCCTCAGGCAGCACCGGCGGTACTCCTGCTCATCGCCGGCGGCGGACGGCCGTAGGCGTCGTCCCGGCCCCAGGCATCGACGAAAGGCTTGAAGCAGGCGGCGAGCCGGCCGCTGCCGACCTCGGTGAGCACCGGATCGTGGTCCGCGCACCGGTCCGCCGCGGCGGGGCAGCGGGCGCGGAAGGCGCAGCCGGAGGGCGGGCCGATCATGTTCGGCGGCGCGCCGTCGATCGCGATCAGCCGGTCGCGGATCTCGTCCAGCCGCGGCGTCGAGCGCAGCAGGCCCTGGGTGTAGGGGTGGGCGGGCCGGTCGAACAGCGCCTCCGCCTCGCCCTGCTCCACCACCCGGCCCGCGTACATCACCGCCACCCGGTGGCACAGCCCGGCGACGACGCCGAGATCGTGGGTGATGAGGATGACGCCGAGCCCCAGCTTCTGCTGCAGCTCGGCGATCAGCTCGAGGATCTGCGCCTGGATGGTGACGTCGAGCGCGGTGGTCGGCTCGTCCGCGATCAGCAGTTCCGGCTCGCAGGCCAGCGCCATCGCGATCATCACCCGCTGGCGCATGCCGCCGGAGAATTCGTGCGGAAACTGGCGGAGCCGCCGGTCGGGTGCGTTGATGCCCACCAGGTGCATCAGCTCGCGGGCCCGCGCCATCGCCTGACGGCGGGTCATGTTCAGGTGATGGGTCAGCACCTCGCAGATCTGGGTGCCGACGGTGAACACCGGGTTCAGCGAGGTCATCGGATCCTGGAAGATGATCGACATCTTCCGGCCGCGCACCGTGCCGGCATAGCGCTCGCCGGCGGGCCCGAACAGGCTGCGGCCGCGCCAGCGGATGTCGCCGCCGACAATCCGCCCGGGCACGTTGACCAGCCCCATCGCCGCCTGTGCGGTGACGCTCTTGCCGGAGCCGCTCTCGCCGACGATGCCGAGCGTCTCGCCGGGGTGGACGGCAAGCGAGACGCCGCGCACCGCCTCCACCGTCCCGCGCCGGGTCATGAAATGGACGTGGAGGTTTTCGACCTCCAGCAGCGGGACGTTCCCGGCGTCGGCGGTCACGGCCGCACTCCTGCCGGACGGACGCCGAGGCGGCGCTCGCGTCGCTCCCGCCGCTTCTCGCGCGCGGCAAGCTGGCGGGCGAACCGCTTCTCGCGCTCCTGCGGGTCGGAGGTGATGCGCGCCCAGCTCGCCAGCATGTTCACCGCGAGCACGGTCACCGCGATCGCGACGCCGGGGATGGTGATCGGCCACCACGCCACCGCCATCAGGGTCTCGCCGCGCGCGACGTCCAGGCCCCAGCTGGTCTCCGGGAACTGGACGCCGAGGCCGAGGAAGCTGAGCGCCGCCTCGGCGAGGATGATGCGGGCGAACTCGAGGATGGCGAGGGTGAGCAGCGGCGAGGTCAGGTTCGGCAGGATGTGCCGGAACACCACCCGCGGCCCGCTGCAGCCGACCATCTCCGCCGCCTCGACATAGGGGAGCTGGCGCACCGACAGCACGATGCCGCGCGTCATCCGGCCGTAGACCATCCAGCCGTTGATCGCGAGCACGATGATCACCGTGATCATCGACGGGCCGACCACCGCCAGGATCAGCAGCGCCAGCAGCAGGCCGGGGAAGGCGATCTGCGTGTCGATCCAGCGCATGATGAAGGCGTCGGTCCTGCCGCCCCTGTAGCCGGCGAGGAGCCCCATGAACACGCCGAAGCCGCCGGCGAGCAGCACCACCGAGACGCCGACCGTCAGCGAGACCCGCGCCCCGTGGATCAGCCGCGACAGCACGTCGTAGCCGAGGTGATCGGTGCCGAGGATGTGGTCCCAGCTTCCGCCCTCCTGCCACACCGGCGGGTCGAGCTTGGCGAACAGGTCTCCCTTGCCCGGGTCGTAGGGTGCAATCCACGGCGCGAAGATCGCCATCAGCGCCAGCAGCACCAGGATCACCAGCCCGGCGAAGCCCGCCTTGTCCTGCCACAGCTCGCGGCCCATCCCCCTGAGCGCGCTGAACATCTCGTGCGGGCGGCCCCGGTAGGCGCCGGGACCGAGCACCGCGGCGGGCCCCCGCTGATCGACCTCCGCGGCGACGGCGGCGTGGCCCGGTCCGGACGCGTCGATCGATCCGGTCGACATGGCCCCCTCCTCAGTCGAGCTTGATGCGCGGGTCGATCGCCTTGTAGGCGACGTCCACGGCCAGGTTGATCGCGACCACCATGACGGCGACGGTGAAGACGATCGCCTGCAGCAGGATCAGGTCCTGCCGCTCGATGGCCTGGATCGCCGCGAGCCCCAGCCCCGGCCAGGCGAACACCTTCTCCACCACCACCGTGTAGCCGGCGAGCGCCCGGATGAACTCCCAGGCGATCAGCGTCAGCACCGGCACCGCCGCGTTGCGCATCGCGTGCAGCCCGACGATGCGCAGGAACGGCATCCCCTTGGCGCGGGACGTCTTCACGTACTGGGCGTTCAGCTCGTCGATCATCTGCGAGCGCACGACCATGACCAGCCGGGTCAGCGCCGGCAGCGCGAGGGTGACGGCCGGAAGCACGATGGAATCGGCGCGGAAGTTGCCCGCATGGTCGAACCAGCCGAGCGAGACCGCGAACAGCATGATCAGCAGCAGGCCCAGCCAGAACTGCGGGATCGACAGCCCGAGCAGGCTGAGGAACACGGTGAGGCGGTCGACGATGCTGCCCGGGCGGAGCGCCGCGATGACGCCGAGCGGGACCGCGACCAGCACCGCGAGGCCGAGGGCGACGCCGACGAGATAGAGCGTCAGCGGCAGCGTCTCGTATACGATGTCCATCGCCGGCCGCCGCTGCCACAGGCTGTTGCCGAAATCGAGCGTGACCAGGTCGGCCATGAAGCTCGCGAACTGCACCGGGATCGGCCGGTCGAAGCCGAGCTGGTGCTCGAAGGCGGCGCGTTGCTCCGGCGTTGCCTCCATCGGCAGCATGAGGCTGACCGGGTCGCCGATCATCCGGGTGACGACGAAGACGACGACCGTCACCCCCAGGACGACCACCAGCCCGTGGCGCAACCGGAGCAGCATGAATCGGCCCATCGGGAACCTCCGGAATGACGTCCGGGGACGGCGGCGCCGGCCCGGCCTGGCGCCGCCTCCCGTTCAGCGCATTCGTCGCCGGACCAAAGGCGTCCGGCCCCTCGCCGCGTCGGCCTACTCGGAGACCGACATCTCGCTGACCAGCAGCTTGGCGTCGACCCGCGGCGTCCACTCCAGCCGCTCCGACATCCCGTAGATGTCCTCGATGTTGAGCAGCCAGAGGAAGTACGCCTGCTCGAACGAGTGCTCGACGATCCGGTGGTACAGCGCCTCGCGGGCGGCGACGTCCGTCTCGGTGCGGGCCTGCTCGATCAGCGCCGCCATCTCGGCGTCGTGGTTCGAGGCGCCGACGCCGTCCATGTGGTAGTAGGCGGAGAACGGCCGGTCGGCGTCGAGCAGCTCGTTGGAGCTGACGACGAAGATGGCGTCGGCGCGGATCTGGCGGTCGAACAGGCGGTTCAGATACTCGTTGAACTCGAAGATCCGCACGCTGGGCTGGAGGCCGACCTCCTGCCAGAAGCTGGCGATGACCTCGACCAGGTCGCGGTCGTTGAGCCAGCGCCCGGCGGTGCCGATGAGCTCGATCTCGGCGCCGACCGCGCCCGCTTCCTCCAGCAGCGCCCGCGCCTTGTCGGGATCGTAGGGATAGCCCTCGACGTCGGGGTTGTAGCCGAAGTAGGTCGGCGCCAGGAGCTGGCCGCGGGACACCTGCGCATAGCCCTCGTACAGCCGCTCCGCCAGCACCTCCTTGTCCACGGCATAGTTCAGCGCCTGGCGCACCCGCACGTCCTGGGTGGGGCCGCTGATCGCGGACAGGATCACGACCGGCAGCTCCAGGCCTGCGACATGGGCGGCCTTCGGCACCTGGTCCACGAACTCCGGCTGCAGGTTGGTGATCAGGTCGTACTGGCCCGACAGCAGGCCGGCGAGCCGGGTGCCGGCCTCGCCGACGAAGCGGTAGTTGACGGCGTCGATCGAGGGCGGCGTCCCCCAGTAGCCGGGGTTCGCCTTCAGGGTCAGCGCGCTGCCGCGCTGCCAGGAATCGAAGACGTAGGGCCCGGTGCCGACCGGCGCGGACGCGAACTCCTCGGTCTGGGAATAGGCCGGCGGGACCATCTTCATCCAGTACATCCGCGACGGCAGGATCGGGTCCGGTCCCTGGGTGAGGATGCGCACCGTCAGCGGATCCACGGCCTCGGCGCCGGTGATCGAGGCGAAAAACGAGCTCTGCTCGGAGTTGAAGGCGGGGTCGATGATCCGGTTCACGCTGTGGACGACGGCCGCGGAGTCGAACGGCTCGCCATTGTGAAAGGTGATGCCTTCGCGCAGCGTGAATTCCCAGGTGGTGTCGTCGATCTGCTTCGGCTCGGCGGCAGCCAGCCCCGGCACCAGGGTGCCGTCGGCCGTCCGCGCCATCAGCGTCTCGAAGATGTTGTCGTTGACCGCCCGCTCGCCGCCGTCGTCACGCGCCTGCGGGTCGAGCGTGGTGGGCTCGGAACCGATGGCGATCGTGATCTCGGTCGCGAGCGCCGGGCCCGCGAGCGCGAGCGCGAGCACGACGCCGGCCGCCGTTCTCCCCAGAGTGAGCAACCCCATCACCATTCCCCTGTCCCTCGTTTTCGTTTTCGTCTTCGCTGCACTTTCCGGGCCGCGAAGCGCATTGTCGGTGGCGCCGCGGCGGCTTTGCCGCAGTGGCGACGCCCGCCAATGATGGTATACAGTGGACGGAAGCGTCAAGGATTCGACATACGGGAGTGACCGAGGTGGCCGACGAGGCAAGCGAGCAGCAGCCGGGCGCGTTCATCGCGCTCGGCGACAGGCATCGTTCGCTCAACGACATGGTCACCGCCGCCCTGAGGAGCGCCATCATGGAAGGGCGCTTCAAGCCGGGCGAGCGGCTGGTGGAGGACCGGATCGCGCGCCTGTTTGGCGTGTCGCGCAACCCGGTCCGCGAGGCGCTGAAGATCCTGCGCAGCGAGGGCCTGGTCGAGATCGCGCCGCGCCGCGGGGCATCGGTTGCCGCGCTGACGCCGGAGGAGGCGCGCGAGGTGATCGAGCTGCGCGCGGCGCTGGAGGGGCTGTGCGCCCGGCTGGCCGCGCGCCGCTGCACCCCGGAAATGGCGAGCCGCCTGCAGGCGATCCTCGACGCCGGCAACGCGGCGGTGGCGAAACGGGACGTGCGGGCGCTGAAGCGGCTGAACGACGAGTTTCACCTGGCGCTCGCCCGCGCCGGCTCCAACCGCTTCCTGTCGGAGTTCATGACCTCGCTGCGGGCCAAGACCTACTGGCTGTTCTCCTCGATTTCGGAGCAGAAGGCGATCGAGTCCTGGACACACCACGCCGGCATCCTGCAGGCGGTGCTCGACCGCGACGAGGAGCTGGCCGCCGTGCTGGCCAGCCGCCACGTCACCACCGTCGGCAATCACCTCGCCCAGGCCGAGCCCGCGAGTGGCGCCCCCGAGGACGAGGAGGAAGAGCTCGCGGACTCGGCGGCATGAGGCTGGTGGACGACGCCGAGGTCCGGGCCAACGCCGACCCGGACGAAGCCGTCGCCGCCATCACCGCCGCCTTCCGCGCCCAGGCCGGGGCACGGGCCGCGCTGCAGCCGCGGCACCGGATCGTGGCCGGCGCCACCAAGCTCAGCACCATGGCCGCGGTCCTGCCCGATGACGGCGTGGCCGGGGCGAAGGTCTACACCACCGTCGACGGCCGCTTCCGGTTCGTGGTGGTGCTGTTCGACGCCGCGAGCGGCGAACCGCTGGCGTGCATGGAAGCCGACGCCTTCACCGAGATCCGGACCGCGGCGGTGACCACCGCCATGGCGCTGGCGCTCGCCGACCCGCAGTCCGCCACCCTGGCCGTGTTCGGCACCGGGGTGCAGGCAGCGGCGCATGTCCGCGCGCTGGCGCGCCGGTTTCCGCTGGCGGAAATCCGCGTGGTGAGCCGCGGGGACGCCGCTGCATTCTGCGCCGCCATGGCCGCGGAGACCGGGCGGTCCGTGGTCCAGCGCGATGCGGCGGCGGCCGTTGCCGGCGCGCGCATCGTGGTCACCGCCACCCGCTCCCGCACGCCGCTGTTCGACGGCCATCACCTCTCGCCCGGAGCCTTCGTCGCCGCGGTCGGATCGACGTTGCCGGACACGGCGGAGCTGGATGCAACCACCTTCCTGCGCGCCGATTCCGTCGTGATCGAGTGGGCGCCGCAGGCCTTTGCCGAGGCCGGCGACCTGCTGCTGGCGGAGTCGGCAGGAGCGCTCGACCGCCGGCAGGTGATCGAGGCCTCGGCGGCCCTGGCCGATCCCGGGCGGGCGCGCCCGTCACCGGACGCCATCGTCGTGTTCAAGTCCGTGGGCATCGCGCTCGAAGACGTCGCGGTGGCGGGGGCGGTGTGGCGCCGGCTCAACCGCGGCTGGGGCCGCACCCGGGGAAATCGCGCTTGATCCGTTTCGTCGATTGTATACAGTTTCCCTAAACCCACAAAGATCCAATCCGGGCTGAGGAGGCGTGACATGGCGAAGAGTGCATTCCGTGAGGCGATCGAGGCGGCGATCCAGGGCCGGCACTCGAAGGCGCATCCCTGGAGCGAGGCCTGGTCCAACGGCGGCCTCACCCGCGCCCTGCTCGGCGAGTGGGCCAAGCAGCATTACCATTACGTCCACCACTTCCCGTGGTGGTGCGGCACCGTCTACGCCAACGCCAGCGACCAGGAAACCCGCGAGTTCCTGCTGGAGAACATGATGGAGGAGGAAGGCTTCGTCGGCGAGGAAGGCTTCCCGCAGGTGAAGCACACCGATCTCCTGCTCGATTTCGCCGAGCACTGCGGCAAGAGCCGCAGGGAAGTCGAGGACGCGCAGATCAACGGCGAGCTGCTGCCGGAGACCCTGGGCCTGCAGTCCTGGTGCTTCCGCCAGTCCTACCGCCCGACCCACGAGGCGGTCGCCGGCCTGCTGGTCGGGCTGGAGAGCCAGGTGCCGCAGATCTACAGCCGCACCACCCCGCCGCTGCTGGAGCACTACGGTTTCACCGAGGAGGAGGTCGTGTTCTTCCGCCTCCACATCGTCGCCGACACAGAGCACGGCGAACGCGGCTTCGAGATCCTCGAGCGGCTGGCCGACACCGACGAGAAGAAGGAGGCCTGCCTGCGCTGCGTGCGCGAGGCAACGATGATGCGCCGGCTCTACCTCGACGGCCTCTACAACAAGTACCTCGCCCAGCCGATGGCAGCGGCTGCCGAGTAGGCCGGGCTCGCCGGGATCATCGTCCTGCCCCGGGGCTGCCGGGGCAGGACCGGCCGCAATGGCCCAGGACGGTGGCCGGGCCGAGCCCCGGCCAGGATGCACGCATTTGGGGGAGGGGTCTGCTCCGCATGATCACCAAGAAGTCGCTCGACCTCGCCGACGCCGAGCTCATTCTCGACGCGGCCCAGAAGAAGTCCGAGGAGTTCGGCGGCAAGCACGTCATCTGCGTCGCGGACGACGCCGGCTATCCGATCGCGCTGCGCCGGCTGGACGGCGCCAAGGTGACGAGCGTGCAGATCGCCGAGAACAAGGCCTTCACGGCCGCCGGCCACCGCCGTGTCACCCACACGTTCACCAACACCTATCCGGGCGAGGAAGCCTGGGGCATCTTCACCCAGCACGGCGGCCGGATCACCGTCTTCGTCGGCGGCTACCCGATCTACGTCGATGGCCAGGTCGTGGGCGGCATCGGTGTTTCCGGCGGCAACGGCGAACAGGACATCGCCGTCTGCGAGGCCGGGATCGAGGCTTTCGCCGAGCACATGCGGAAGACCGGCGGCGGCACGGTCACCATCCCCGAACAGGCGAAGAAGGCGTGAGCGAGAACCTGAACTTCATTGCCGGAGCCTGGCGCCCGGCCGCATCGGGCCGGACCTTCGAGCGGCGCAATCCCGCCGACTCGGGCGACCTGATCGGGACGTTTCCCGCCTCGGGCCCCGAGGATGCGAGCGCAGCGATCGAGGTGCTGCGCAAGGCGGCGCCGAAATGGGCGAAGTCCAGCCCCGAGCAGCGGATGCAGGTGCTGGAGAAGACGGCCGACCTGATGCTCGCCCGCGCCGACGAACTCGCCCGTGAGCTCACCCGCGAGGAAGGCAAGACGCTGGCCGAGGCCGCCAACGAGGTGAAGCGCACCGCTGCCAACTTCCGGCTCTATGCTGGCGAGGCGCTGCGGATCCGTGGCGAGACCTTCCCGGCCGAGAGCGGGCAGATCGTGCTGTCCATGCGCCGCCCGGTCGGGATCGTCGCGGCGATCACGCCCTGGAACTTCCCGATCTCGATCCCGGCGCGGAAGATCGGCCCGGCGCTCGCCGCCGGCAACGTGGTGCTGTTCAAGCCGGCGGGGCTGACGCCGCTGATGGGCCAGCGGCTCGTTGAGCTGCTGCTGGAGGCCGGCCTGCCGCCGGAGGCGATCGCGCTGGTCCAGGGCAGCGGCGCCGCCGTGGGCGACACCATCGTCGCCGGCGCCGACGCCATCACCTTCACCGGCAGCTATCCCACCGGGCGCGGCATCTACATGCAGGCCGGGCCGGAGCGGCGCACCCAGCTGGAGATGGGCGGCAAGAACCCGTGCATCGTGCTGGAGGACGCGGACCCGGAGGTGGCGGCGAACGTCATCGTCCGCGGCGCCTTCGGGCTATCGGGCCAGGCCTGCACCGGCACCAGCCGCGTGCTCGCGGTCGGCGCGGTCTATGACGCGGTGCTGGAGCGGGTGGTCGCCAAGGCCGAGGCGGTCGCGGTCGGCAACGGCCTGCACCAGGGCGTCACCATGGGGCCGGTGGCGAGCGAGACCCAGCTCGACACGGTGCTCCGCTACATCGACATCGGCATCGCGGAAGGGGCGACACTCGCCGCCGGCGGCGGACGCCTCTGCGGCAACGGACACGACGCCGGCTGGTTCGTCCGGCCCACGGTGTTCGCCGACGTGCCGCCCGGCGCCCGCATCCAGCGCGAGGAGATCTTCGGCCCGGTGGTCGGCCTGCAGCGGGTCGGCAACCTGGACGAGGCCATCGCCGCCGCCAACGATGTCGAGTACGGCCTGGCCGCCTCGGTGGTGACCCGCGACCTCGGCCGCGTCATCGACTTCGCCGAGCGGATCGATGCCGGCGTGGTGAAGGTGAACAGCCCGACGACGGGCGTCGCGCTGACCGCGCCCTTCGGCGGCGTCAAGCATTCCAGCAACCAGACCTACAAGGAGCAGGCCGGCCACGGCGTGATGGACTTCTACACCACGACCAAGACCGTCTACCTGGCCGGCTGAGCCGCACGAATGCCCGCCGACCTCTGGGCCGACATCGTCACCATCGACTGGACGACCTTTCCCCTCGCCTTCCTGGTGATCATGGTGGCCGCGATGGTGCAGGCCACCACCGGCTTCGGCCTCGGCGTGGTGGCGGCGCCGCTGCTCGCGATCATCGACCCGGAGATGGTGCCCGGGCCGCTGCTGGCGCTGGCACTCTGTCTCTCGGTGATGGTCGCGTGGCGGGAACGTTCCTCGATCCGCTTCGGCGAGCTCGGCGCCGCACTGGCCGGGCGGCTGCCGGCCTCCTTCCTCGCCGGTCTCACCGTCGGGCTGCTGCCGCCCGGGCATTTCCTGCTGATCTTCGCGCTGATGATCCTCGCCGCCGTCGGCCTCAGCATCAGCGGCTGGCGGCTGGCGCCGACGACCCGCAACCTGGTCGCCGCCGGCGCGGTGTCCGGCTACATGGGCACCATCACCTCGGTCGGCGCGCCACCGATGGCGATCGTCTACCAGCACGCCCCGGGCCCGCAGATGCGGGCGACCATGGGGGCCTATTTCGTGGTCGGCTCGGCCATGTCGCTGGCGGCGCTCGCCGCCTTCGACGCCTTCGGCTGGCACGACCTCATGCTCAGCGTGAAGCTCGTTCCCGCCATGGTGCTGGGCTTCGCCATCTCGGGGCTGATGGTGCGGGTGATCGACCGCGGCCATGCGCGCGCCGCCGTGCTCACGCTCTGCACCGCCTCGGCCGGCGTGCTGCTGGTCAAGGCCTTGTGGTAACCGCGCGACGGAAGTAGGACGGGGGTCATGTCCGACAGCGACCTGCTCGAAAACGCAGCCTATACGGCGCCGCCGGTGTTCCAGGCGGAGAAGAAGCTGATCTTCGGCACCGGCTGGCACGTCGCCTCCCCGGCCGCCTGCTTCGCCGAGCCCGGCGCCTATGCCGCGATCGGCCTCGGCGGCTGCGCGCTGCTGCTGCTGCGCGGCGAGGACGGAACCGTCCGCGCCTTCACCAACGTCTGCGCCCACCAGAAGATGCCGGTGCTCGACAACGGCCGCGGACGCTGCGACCTGATCCGCTGCCGCTATCACGGCTGGACCTACAATGCGAAGGGCGCCCTGATCTCCGCCCCCGGCACCGTGGCGCCGGACGGCGAGCTGGACGACTACGGCCTCGAGCCGCTGCCGGCGAAGGTGGCGCACGGGCTGGTGTTCGCGAGCTTCGACGAGGGCGTGGCCGGCGAGCCGGCGCTCGACGCCGGCTTCCCGGACCTTTCGGGCCTCGCCCTCGCCGGCGACGAGACCCGGTCGCTCGTGCCGAACTGGAAGGCGGTGGTGGACGTGATCCACGGCGGCGTCGCGGCGCCGCCCGTCTCCGCCGCCGGCCGCTTCGCCTGGCAGTGGCCGGTGACGGGCCTGTGGCAGGAGCCGGACGGGGCGGTGCTGCTTATGGTCGTGCCGCGGACCTTCCGGAAGACGGAGCTTCACGTCTTCTCGCTCGCTGCGGACCCGGGCGCTGCGTCCGCGGTGATGTCGCGCGCGGGCGAATGGACGGAGCGGATCATGACGGCCGCCATCGAGCGGCAGCAGGTGGTCGAGGCCGGCGGCGCCCCGGAGGCAGCGCTGGCGGCGGCCGTGGCACCGGTCCATCGCCGGATCCGCGACATGCTTGCCGCCCAGGCTGCCGCATGACCGCTGCCCCCGCGAGGAAAGTCGCGGTCGTCACGGCCGCCGGCAAGGGCATCGGCGCCGCGATCGCGCGGCGGCTCGCGCGCGACGGCTGGTCGCTCGGCCTGCTCTCGCCGTCGGGCCGGGCGGAGACGCTGGCGGCCGAACTGGGCGGCTTCGGCGTCACCGGCTCGATCACCGATCCCGCAGACCTCGACC
>ERZ777003.2086-NODE-2086-length-25345-cov-5.944365_pt1 | contig 25345 bp, 25 predicted proteins | sample MGYA00374956_ERZ777003 | MGnify/ENA primary metagenome ERZ777003 (study PRJEB29302, sample SAMN06268252) | bioreactor metagenome | isolation source: Joint BioEnergy Institute, California, USA | place: USA:Joint BioEnergy Institute, California, USA | collected... | reverse complement strand
CGTTTCGGATTGCCCATGCGAAGAAGTCCAGGGCTGCTCGTGCACGCTCGGCGCTTGCAGGCTGGCGCGGCAGGAGGACGAAGGTGGCCGATGTAATGGGCCATGCGTCCTGGCCTGGCTGGTTGGTAAGCATGATGCCCATGCCGGGCTGTGCCAGCCAGTCGGCGTTGGCCGCGGCGGCGGTGAATGTGTCGGGGCCCGGCTCGACGAAGTTCCCGGCCCGGTTCTGCAGGGCCACATGCGCAAGGCGGTTCTGTCGCGCATAGCCGTACTCCACGTAGCCGATGGCATTCTGCAATTGCTTGACGTAGTTGGCCACGCCCTCGTTACCCTTGCCGCCCTGTCCCGTGGGCCACTTCACCGCCTTGGCCACGCCCACGCGCCGTGCCCACTCCGGCGACACCTGCGCAAGGTAGTGAGTCCAGCCGTATGTGGTTCCCGAACCGTCGGAGCGGTGCACCACCAGGATGTTCGCGTCCGGCAGCTGCAGGTGCGGGTTGAGCTGCTGCAGCTCCGGGTCGTTCCACTTCCGGATCTTGCCCAGGAAGATGTCGGCCAGCGCCTTGCCCGTCAGCCTGAGCTGCCCCGGTGCGACCCCGGGCAGGTTCACGATGGGCACGGTGCCGCCGAGCACGGCGGGAAACTGGACGAGGCCGGTTGCGTCCAGCTCGGCCCCCGTCATGGGTGCGTCGGTGGCGCCGAAGTCAACTGTGCCACGACTGATCTGCGCGATGCCGCCACCGGATCCGATGGACTGATAATTGACGATGCGGCCGGTATCTTCGAAGTAACGGTTGGCCCATGTGGCATACAGCGGGAACGGAAACGACGCGCCTGCGCCGGTGATGTTGACCGCGAGAGCATGGGGCACCAGGGCCATGAAAGCCATCAGAGTGACACAGAACCGAAGAAGAGCTCGCATCGGGGACTGGTTGCGGTAGGTCAGTTACAGGAAAACGCGCCGCGGACGGCGCAAGGTCGCAAGACACCGCGTCCGGGCGAGCTCGCAGCACCGCCCTCGCCGGCATGCCGCTGCAGACACTGCACCCGCTCGCGACCGGCTGGGTAGGCCCGGATCGGTGACTCGGTGAGCAGACCGCAAGTAGCGATCTCGATTGAAATCAGGCGAAGTTTAACCGTTTTGAGCAGCTTGCCCTGCTCGTGAGGGGAAATCCCGCGGCGCCGCTGCGGCGATCCCTCGCATCCTCGTAGCAGCGGAAGTGGGACCGGTTCGGGTGTACGGCAGGCCCGGTTTTGCTCCACGACGTTTCGCGACACACGGCTTGCTGCAAAATCCTGTAAAGGGTAAGCTTTCTTTCTTATGCCTTGTCACTACCCGTGTGGCGGGGCCGGCGGTAGCGGGCATGGCTTTACCAGTTGTTCGCGTGTCGCGTTCACAATGCCTCTTGGCTTGCCACAAGCTTGTCCAAGGGCCTTCGTTTCAACCTCCAGTGCCCATTCCGGCGAACGTGTTCGGGCCGGCAGCGCATTCGGGCCTAGCGGTTCCGTGAACCGCGAAGCGTCGTCTGTGTTGTTCGTTCCCCGTGCAGGTTCTGTTTGCCGCTCTTGTCCGAGGGCAGCAGTCGGGGTGTACGCACCGGTTTGAAAGTGCAAGGAAACTTCATGGAACTCAATGGTGCTGAAATAGTCGTGCGCTGTCTGGCGGACGAAGGCGTGGATATCGTCTTCGGTTATCCAGGCGGCGCCGTGTTGTATATATACGACGAAATCTACAAGCAGGATCGCTTCAAGCACATTCTCGTACGCCACGAGCAGGCTGCGGTGCATGCAGCCGATGCGTATTCCCGCTCCTCCAACAAGGTGGGTGTCGCTCTGGTTACCAGTGGTCCCGGCGCGACCAATGCAGTAACGGGCATCGCCACCGCCTACATGGATTCCATTCCGCTGGTCATCATCAGCGGGCAGGTGCCTACCGCCGCCATTGGCGAAGATGCCTTCCAGGAGTGCGACACCATCGGCATCACGCGCCCTTGCGTGAAGCACAATTTCCTGGTGAAAGACGTCAAGGACCTCGCAGAGACCATCCAGCGTGCGTTCTACATCGCGCGCACCGGCCGTCCGGGACCAGTGCTGGTCGACATTCCCAAAGACGTCACGGTAGCGCGCTGCAAGTACACGCCGCGTACCGCCCCGGTCACGATGCGCTCCTACGCTCCCGTCACCAAGGGTCACCAGGGTCAGATCAAGAAGGCGGTGCAGCTGTTGCGCTCGGCCGAGCGGCCCATGGTGTACGTCGGCGGCGGCGCCATTCTGGCCAATGCCTCTGAAGAAGTTACCGCGCTCGTGCGCCGACTCGGGGCGCCCTGTACCACGACGCTCATGGCGCTTGGCGCGTTCCCCGGTACGGATCGCCAATTCCTCGGCATGCCCGGCATGCATGGCACGTACGAAGCCAACCTGGCCATGCAGAACTGCGACGTGCTGCTCGCCGTAGGTGCGCGCTTCGACGACCGCGTCATCGGCAACCCGCGTCACTTCGCCCAGAATTCGCGCAAGATCATCCATATCGACATCGATCCGTCGTCCATTTCCAAGCGCGTGAAGGTCGATGTTCCCATCGTGGGAGACGTGCGCGAGGTACTCGTCGACCTGCTGTCCATGCTTGATGCAGGCGGCCCCCTCAACACGGAAGCCCTGGCGCCGTGGTGGTCGCAAATCGAGGCCTGGCGGGCACGCAATTGCCTGCAATACACTCGCTCCGACTCCGTCATCAAGCCTCAGAGCGTCATTGAGGCCCTCTGGGAGGTTACCAACGGCGAGGCGTATGTTACGTCCGACGTGGGGCAGCACCAGATGTGGGCTGCCCAGTACTACCGGTTCAACAAGCCACGCCGCTGGTTCAACTCGGGCGGGCTGGGCACGATGGGGGTGGGGCTCCCCTATGCCATGGGCGTACTCATGGCAAACCCCGGCGTCGACGTGGCCGTCATCACTGGCGAAGGCTCCATCCAGATGAACATCCAGGAGCTTTCCACGTGCAAGCAGTACCGGCTGAATCCCAAGATCCTGTGCCTGAACAACCGCTATCTGGGCATGGTGCGACAGTGGCAGCAGCTCGACTACGGCTCGCGTTACTCCGAGTCGTACATGGATGCGCTGCCCGATTTCGTGCGCCTGGCCGAGGCCTACGGGCATGTTGGTATCCGGGTCGAAAGCCCTTCAGACGTCAAGCCTGCGCTGAAGGAGGCCTTCGGCAAGTATCGCGACCGGCTTGTCTTCCTCGATTTCATCACCGACCAGTCCGAGAACGTGTGGCCCATGGTGAAGGCGGGCAGGGGGCTTACCGAAATGCTGTTGGGTTCGGAAGATCTGTAAGGGGGCGCACATGAGACATGTCATTTCCGTGCTCCTCGAGAACGAACCGGGAGCCCTGTCGCGCGTGGTAGGCCTGTTTTCGGCGCGCGGATACAACATCGAAACGCTGACCGTGGCACCCACCGAAGACGCCACACTGTCCCGCATGACCATCGCCACCCACGGCTCGGATGACGTGATCGAGCAGATCACCAAGCACCTGAACCGGCTGGTCGAGGTAGTGAAGGTGGTCGACCTCACCGAGGGCGCGCATCTGGAACGCGAGCTCATGCTCATCAAGGTGCGTGCGGTAGGCAAGGAGCGGGAAGAAATGAAGCGCATGGCCGACATCTTTCGTGGCCACATCGTCGACGTGACCGACAAGACATACACCATCGAGCTCACCGGCGATCAGCGCAAGCTGGATGCGTTCATCGAAGCCATCGACCGTTCGGCCATACTGGAAACGGTACGCACCGGGACCTGCGGTGTGGGGCGTGGCGAGCGCGTACTCAGGGTCTGAATGCGAACCGACCGGCCCAGGCCGGTCGGGATGGTTGGTGTGCTTTCCTCCCAATTTGATTGATACCGGAGAACAAAGTGAAAGTTTTTTATGACAAGGATTGCGACCTGTCGCTCATCAAGGGCAAGACGGTAGCCATCATCGGCTATGGGTCGCAAGGGCATGCGCATGCCCTCAACCTGCACGATTCAGGCGTCAAGGTCATCGTGGGCCTGCGCAAGGGTGGTGCGTCCTGGAACAAGGCCGCGAACGCCGGCCTGCAGGTGGCCGAAGTGCCCGATGCGGTCAAGCAGGCCGACGTGGTCATGATCCTGCTGCCCGACGAGCACATCGCCGACGTGTATCGCACGCAGGTGGCCGATTACATCCGACCTGGTGCAACCCTGGCGTTCGCACACGGTTTCAACATCCACTACGGCCAGGTCGTGCCCCGTGACGACATCGACGTCATCATGATTGCGCCCAAGGCGCCGGGCCACACCGTGCGCAGCACCTACGTGCAAGGTGGCGGGGTGCCGCACCTCATCGCCGTCTACCAGGACAAGTCCGGTTACGCCCGTGACCTCGCGCTGTCGTACGCCAGCGCCAACGGCGGCGGCCGTGCCGGCATCATCGAAACCACCTTCCGTGAAGAAACCGAAACCGACCTTTTCGGTGAACAGGCCGTGCTGTGTGGCGGCACCGTCGAGCTCATCAAGGCCGGCTTCGAGACCTTGGTCGAGGCAGGTTACGCGCCCGAAATGGCGTACTTCGAGTGCCTGCACGAGCTGAAGCTGATCGTCGACCTGCTGTACGAAGGCGGCATCAGCAACATGAACTACTCGATCTCGAACAACGCCGAGTATGGCGAGTACGTGACCGGCCCGCGCATCATCACCGACGAAACCAAGAAAGAAATGCGCCGCGTACTGCAAGACATCCAGTCGGGCGAGTACGCCAAGAACTTCATTCTCGAGAACAAGGCCGGGGCGCCCACGCTGCAGTCGCGTCGCCGTCTTACCGCCGAGCATGAAATCGAGAAGGTTGGCGCCGTGCTGCGTGGCATGATGCCCTGGATTTCCCGCAACAAGCTGGTCGACCCCACGAAGAACTGATGCCGCTTGCGGTCCGGCAGGCCATGCGGCGCTGCCGGCCGGAAATGGTTCGGCTGTTCGGTGCCGAGCAGGCAAGAAAAAGCCCCACCGTGAGACGCGTGTGGGGCTTTTTTCCAGAGAGGATGCGCGCTCAGGGCCGGCGCGCTTCGGTAACCATGGTTTGCGGTTGCGCGCCAGATGCAGTGGCGGGCTCAGGGTCGGGGCTGTAGTACTTCACGCCGATCTGGATGGGTTCGCGTCCGTGCTCGCGGCGCCAGCGATTGGTGTCGCGCAACGAATAAATGCAACCGCAGTATTCCTGCTGGTAGAAACGTTCGCGCTTGCTGATCTCGATCATGCGCGCCGAACCGCCCTTCTTGCGCCAGTTGTAAGTCCAGTAGACCAGGTCCGGATAGCGCGAGGCGGCACGTACGCCGCAGTCGTTGATCTGCTCCATGTTCTTCCAGCGCGAGATGCCGAGCGAGCTGGTGAACACCGGAAAGCCGTTCTCGTGCGCGTACAGGGCGGTGCGTTCGAAACGCATGTCGAAGCACACGGTACAGCGGTAGCCGCGTTCCGGTTCGTTCTCGAGCCCTTTGACACGTGCGAACCAGTTGTCGTCGTCGTAGTCGGCATCGACGAAGGGAATGCCGTGCTTTTCGGCAAAGCGGATGTTCTCTTCCTTGCGGATCTCGTACTCTTTGCGCGGATGGATATTGGGGTTATAGAAGAAGATGGTGAACTCGATGCCCGACGCGACGAGTGCCTCCATGGGCTCGCACGAGCAGGGGGCACAGCACGAATGGAGCAGGAGTTTGCCCTGCTCCACAGGCAGTTCGAGTTTTTCGCGTTGGTACGTGGTCATGGCGCTTCAGGTATGGGTTGTGCCGACAGGCCAGATTCACAGGGTGGGCGGGGCCCGCTCGAATCCAATCTACAATTGTATCGGTTAACGTAATCCAGGTTATGCAAAAACCTCACTACCCGCATCCCGTCATCGCCCGTGAAGGCTGGCCGTTCATCGGTCTGGCCGTCGTGATTGCCCTGGTCGTCACCGGGCTTTGGGGCACATGGTCGATTCCGTTCTGGCTCGTCGCGCTGTTCGTGGTGCAGTTCTTTCGCGATCCGCCACGTCCCGTCCCCCAGGCCGAGCACGTCGTGCTGGCCCCGGCCGATGGCCGCATCGTCGCAGTCGAGAAGACGCACGATTCGTACGCCGACCGCGCTGCCTTAAAGATCAGCATCTTCATGAACGTGTTCAACGTGCATTCCAACCGCAGCCCGGTCGACGGCGAAGTGCTCAGCGTTCAGTATTTCCCGGGCAAGTTCTTCAATGCGGACCTCGACAAGGCCTCACTGCACAATGAACGCAACGCGGTCCGGCTGCGCACTCCCCATGGCCAGGAGGTCACGGTGGTGCAGGTGGCCGGGCTGATCGCGCGGCGCATCCTGTGTTATGTGAAGGCCGGAGATACCGTCAGCCGAGGACAGCGCTACGGTTTCATCCGTTTCGGTTCGCGGGTAGACGTCTATCTTGCGCCGGAGTCGCATCCGCGAGTTGCCCTGGGGGACAAGGTCAGTGCCACTTCAACCATCCTGGCCGATCTGCCCCGACAGTTGTCCGAACCATCATCCAGCATCGAGAGTTAGTGCGTGCCAACTGCCGCTCGCCAGCGCGGCCGCGGCTGCCAGGAGTTTGCATGAACGATATCGACCCGCAGGACCGTCGGCGCCGAGGTATTTACCTGCTGCCCAACGCGTTCACCACGGCGGCGCTGTTCGCCGGCTTCTATGCCGTGGTGCAGGCCATGAACAGCCAGTTCGAGCAGGCGGCCATCGCCATCTTCGCGGCGATGGTGCTCGACGGGATGGACGGCAGGGTGGCCAGGCTTACCAATACCCAGTCGGCGTTCGGCGAGCAGTACGATTCGCTGTCGGACATGACTGCGTTCGGCGTGGCGCCCGCAATCGTCATGTACGAGTGGGTACTGCACAGCCTGGGGCGTCTGGGCTGGCTGGCGGCGTTCGTTTATGTTGCCTGCGCGGCGTTGCGCCTGGCGCGGTTCAACACCAACATCGGCATTGTCGACAAGCGGTTCTTCCAGGGGTTGCCCAGTCCGTCGGCGGCGGCGCTGGTGGCGGGCTTCGTTTGGCTGGGCATCGCCCACCGCCTCACCATCAATGAAACCTGGCTGCCTTGGGTGGCTTTCGCCCTCACGTTGTACGCAGGGCTTACCATGGTGTCGAACGCGCCCTTTTACAGCGGAAAGACCTTTACACTCGGCCGCAGTGTACCGTTCTGGGTCATCCTGGTGATGTTGCTGGTATTCGTGTTCGTCTCCAGCAACCCACCTCTGGTGCTGTTCGGGCTGTTCGTCGCGTATGGCGTGTCGGGCTGGGTTGTCTGGCTCGTGCGTTGGCAACGGGTACGCAAACGGCGCCGCACTTCATGAAGAAACCTGGCGGGCACGTGTTCGGCTGCCGCTGCATGCAACGGTACGGCATGTCCACCCGTCCCTGAAGAGATCATGGCAGGGTCGGCTGCGCGAGCCCGACTGTCTGGCAGTTCAATGATAGGCGCGCTCGCCGTGAGTAGCGACGTCGAGCCCCTCCTGTTCCTCCATGTCGCTCACCCGCAGGCCCACCGTGAACCTGGCTACGAGGAAGGCCACATAAGTGACGTGGTATTCCGCCTCGAGGACCAGCCGCTCGACCTCATCGACCATGACCTCGACGTTGCCTTCCGTATTACCGACGAGCCTCCGCCCGGGCTGGTGGGGCGACGGCTGATGCGCATCGAACACATCATCTGTGCCAGTCCTGCTTACCTGGAGTTGCACGGCATGCCCGCGCACCCACTGGAGCTGAAGCAGCACAGCTGCATCACGTTGAGCGAGGAGCCGGCCGACGCGCGCTGGCATTTCTCAAAGGACGGCAAGCATCTGCATGTGGACGTGCAGGGTCGCTATGCGGCCAACCACACCGCGTTGCGCCTCGATGCGGTACTCAGCAACCTGGGCATAGGCAGCCTGCCGCTCTTCATTGCCGAGCACGCACTGAAATCCGGACAAGTGGTGCAAGTGCTGCCCGACTGGACCTTCAAGACCAACTACCACGGTGATGTGTGGATGCTGTACGCTCCGATCCGCCACCTTGCACCCCGCATCCGCGTGTTCGTGGATTTCATGGTGAACCGCCTGATTGCGCAAAGGCCGGAGCGCTGAGCCTGCGCATGACTACATTTCACGCAGGTTGGGGTCGTACATGGGGTCGGGCCCGGGGTGGTGGCGTGTGACATGTCCGGCCGGGTCGAAATAAACGTGCATGAGGGAATTCCATACGCCTCCTTGCCTGTAGCTGTACGACCACACGGTGTGTACGTTGTTGCCCCAGCCGACGCCGGTAATGTCGGCGGGAGGGCCCCATGTGCATCGCACCTGGTCGATGTGCCAGGTGCCTTGCCGCAGCCGATCGAATGATTCGTCGGTCAGTACCTGCTCGAGGCCGGTCGTGGTGTTGTCGGGCCGAACTTCGGTTGCCCAGGACGCCTGGAAGAACGGCTGCCCCGACCACACCCAGCGTTCGCCACCGCCCGGCAGCGGGCAGGTGACGTCCGGCGTGCCCATGGCGCGCAGCATTTCGGTGGAAGTGGTGCCATCTGGCAGTTGCTCTTCGAGCGTGGTGCAGCCCGTAGTCAGCATGGCGGTCGTGGCAATGCATGCCAGACCCTGCAGGTAAGTGGCGCGCCGTGCATTCATGGGACCTCCGCAGACTGACGCCGGTTTGCAATTGCGGGTGGGTGGGATGTGGTGGAAACTTTAACGCATGATGTTCGTCGTGCGCAGGCGCCGCGCATCCCGCAACGTTGGGTCACGCACATGTCGGGGGTGCAGGCCACCCGTTGCACGTTGCCGATACCGCGCGAGGAACCTCGGCAGGCCTCCGTCTGCGGCGCCGTGCAGAAGCGGGCATGGTCAGGCGGGCGGTCGAACATTGCCGATCGCACGCCGGTGCGCCAGCAGCCCCGACGGCGTGACGCTGGTCGGACCCGGCGCGATGATGACGTCGACCCATGGCGTCAAGAACCAAGCTTCTGGCTGAACTGGTCTCGCCATGCCTCCATGGGCATGAATGTGGGGTCGGCCCTTACGATGCGCTCCGTCTCGGCCCAGATCACGTCATCGGGCTGGTCGAGGTCGAGTGGGTCGCCATGCGGCTGCGACACATGCCAGGGAGTGTCGAGGTACACCTCGACGGTGTTTTCCTCGGGATCGAGGAAATAGATGGAGAGTGCGTTGCCGTGGTTCAGCCCGCGCATCTGGGTGGCGCCGTTTTCCAGCGCGCGACGGCGTGCTTCGCGCAGGTCGTCGATCGTCTGGACCTTGAACGAAATCTGCATGATGGTGCTGGGCGTTCCCGGCTGGCGGTTCTGTGCGAAGGCCAGCTGGTGGTGCTGCTCGGGGTTCCTGCTGAGAAACGCCAGCATGAACGGAAAGGTATTGCCCGGGCCCATGTCGGTAACCACCAGGCCGAAAACCTTGGTGTAGAAGTCGATCATCCGGTGGATGTCGATGCACGCAATGCCGAAATGTGCTGCAAAGGGTGAGTAAGTACTGCTCATGGCCGAGACCCTCGGAGGAGTGTGGTTGATGCGCCGCCGTCCCCGCGGCGGCGCGAACCGCTGTTCGCAGTGATTGTGCGTTACTGTTGCTTGATGCCGGCGCCCTTGACAACGTCCGTCCACTTGGCCAGTTCGGAGCGCACCATGGCATCCATCTGCTCAGGGGTGCTGCCGCGGGCCACACCTCCCATGTCGGCCAGCCGCTTTTGCACTTGAGGCACCTTGAGGGCATCCTGGACCGCAGAATTGAGCGTCTCGATCACCGGGCGCGGTGTGCCGGCTGGCGCCATCAGGCCAGCCCACGAGGTGACTTCATAGCCGGGCACGCCCTGTTCAGCGACGGTGGGCAGCTCGGGCAGTCCCGGCCAGCGGTCGCTGCCGGTGGTAGCCAGGGCGCGCAGTTTGCCCGCCTGGATATTCGGCATGACTGCGGTGGGCGGGGCTATGATGAACGGGATTTCGCCGCCGAGCAGGGCAGTCACCGATGCCGCGTCGCCACGATACGGCACATGCAGCAGGTCGACGTTGGCCATGCGGCTCAGCAGTTCACCGGCCAGGTGGTGGGTGGAGCCGACGCCTGCCGTGCCGTATGAAATTGCCTTCGGATTGGCGCGTGCCGCGTTCAGGACGTCGGCGAGGTTCTTGTACGGCGAGTCGGCCCGCGTGACGAGCAGGAATGGGAAGAAGGTAATCGTCGACACCATCGAATAGTCGTCAGCGGCACGGTAAGGCGGTTTGTCGTAGAGCGCGGCTGCCACAGCGTGTCCCCCGGTAGCAAGCAGCAGGGTATAGCCGTCGGGGTTGGCATGGGCCACCGCCCCCGAGGCGATGGTGCCGCCTGCTCCCGTCATCGCTTCCACGATGAACGACTGGTTGAGCGTCTTGGCGAGTTCGTTGCCAATGAGGCGTGCGATGGTGTCGGCATTGCCGCCCGCGGCGAAGCCCTGGACGATGCGTACCGGCTTGTTCGGATACGTCTGTGACGTCTGTGCCAGGGCCGCCTGGCCGAATGCCAGACCCAGTGCCACGCCGGCAGTAACCAGAATGCGATGCAACATGTGTGTCTCCCCCATGTAATCATGTTCATGATGGTGTTGGTGGCCATGACTGATTCCCGGCCGGGCAGGTTGCCTGGTGGCAAACCTGGTGTCATTGCCGGCAAGCTATTGTCATGACATTTTGCAGGTACTTTATATGTTCTGACAAATTCGGCAATTCGGGCATGGAAGTTGCGGTGTTCCTCCTTCAGGGCGGGCTGGCGGCCCCGGATCATTCCTGCATGATGATGGGATTGCGCAGCACGCCGATGCCGTCGATCTCCACTTCGCAGACATCGCCAGGCTTCATGAAACGGGGTGGTTTGCGCGTGAAACCGGAGCCGGCGGGCGTGCCGGTCACGATGACGTCGCCGGGCACCAGCGTGACGATCGTGGAGATGTAATTGATCAGGCGTGGAATGCCGAAGATCATCTGGCTGGTGTCGCCGTCCTGTACCACTTCGCCATTGAGGCGCGTCTGTATCCTGAGCGGGCGTGCCGGATCGATCTCATCGGCAGTCACTAGCCACGGGCCAAACCCGCCCGTGCCTTCGAAGTTCTTGCCAGACGCGATCTGCCGGGCATGAGCCTGCCAGTCGCGCACGCTGCCGTCGTTGTAACAGGCGTATCCGGCCACGTATTCATATGCCTGGTCTTCCGGAATGCGGCGACCGGCCTTGCCGATGACGACCGCGAGCTCGCCTTCCCAGTCAAGCGCATTCGACTCTTTCGGGTGGACGATGGGAGCGTTGTGGGCGGCTTGCGAGCGCCAGGTGCGCAGGAACAGGGGCGGGTAGGCGGGCAGATCGGCCTGGCTGACCGCTTGTGCCTGTGTCGGGTCGAGGTAATTGCGCAGGACGCACACGATTTTTTCAGGACGGGGTATGACAGGCAGCAGTGCGACCTGATCCAGGCGCAGCGTGGGTGCCTCCGGCAGGTAGGTGTCGCGGTGCTGGAACGCCGGGCTGCCCAGGAACTCGGCCAGCGTGGCATAGCCGGTGCGGCTGGCAAGATCGGCGATGTGCTCGCCCATTACCGCGCCCCATGACTCCGTACCACCATGCACGTATGAAATGAGCTTCATCGAGGTTTCTCCTCCACCTTGTGGGCCGGCGTGGGCCGGCACGTTCGTTGATTCCCGTTCCAGATCAATGGTCGGTTACGCCCAGGTGCTCGAACCGCGTGCGCAAGGCCTCGCGTACGTTGCGGTCGGTGTGCAGCACATGTTCCACCCAGAGGTTGCGGGCTGTTTCAGCATCGCGCTGCATGACCGCCTCGAGGAGGCGCCGGTGATCGTCCGACTTGTAGCGGGGGGTGGTGCGGAACGCCGCCGACACGTGCCGGTAGCGCTCGGCCTGGTCGAACAGGCTGGCGCTCCAGTCCCTGAGGCGCTCCGATGTACAGGCGCTCAGGATGGTCAGGTGGAATTCGCGGTGCAGTCGGCTCCAGTCGGCGTCGAGCTGCAGGGGGCCGGGAGGCAGACGCCGTTCGATTTTCTCCAGCCGGTGAAACGACGCTACCACCCTGGCCTCCCACTCGTCGTCGCCGTGCAGCAGCGCATCTTCCAGAGCTTGTGGGTCGATCAGAACCCTGAGACGGGTGATGTCGGCCAGATCGTCGATGGAGATGGGCGCGACGCGGAATCCGCGCCGCTGATCGGCGCGCACCAGCCCTTCCTGAGCCAGCCGGCTTAGCGCCTCGCGCAGGGGGCTGCTGGAGAATCCGTACCTGCGCTGCAGTTCTTCGACCTTGAGCTTTTTGCCCGCTACCAGCGCTCCGGTGAGTACCTCCTGGCGCAACCGGTGAAAGGCCTGCTCCGTCAGCGGCAGGGGCATGTCGCTGCGGGACTCGCGTTCGTTCATGGTCATTCGTTCGTAAGGGTCAGCAACCGGATGGTGTCGCCCACGAGGCGGGTGGATCGACGTTGAGCTCGCCGGCCAGCTTCAGCAGACGGGCCACCGTGGCAGCCGGCACCGTAACCCCTGCCTGTTCACTGGCCTGCTGGGCCATGAAGCCGCGCTCGCCGGGCAGCAGGACGCGGTCGAAGCCAGGGGCGGGAGGCAGGTCATGAATGGCATTGGCCAGCGCCTGCACCTGCGTGAGGAACGTGTCGCGCTCGCCGAACGCCTCGGGCGAAATGGCCAGTACCGCCCCGTTGAAGCCGCCCGGCTTGCCGCCGGTCAGCGCCGGCGCGATGTTGGGGTTGCCCGCCAGCAGACTGCACAGTACTTCGATCATGAGCGACAGGCCGGTACCTTTGGGCCCGGCCATGGGCACGAGCGTGGTCACCTGGTGCGGGTCGGTGGTTTCGGCGCCTTCCGCATCCAGTCCCCATCCACGGGGAATGGGCTGGTTGGCCTCACGTGCGGCCATGATGCGCCCCAGCGGCACGGCGGCGGTGGACATGTCGAGCAGCATGGGTGGCTGGCCGCCTGGCAGGGGCACGCCGATGGCAAGCGGGTTGGTGGAAAGCACTTCGCCCTTCGCGCCGTGGTAGCCCATGAGGGGGCGGGAGGCGGTCATGATCAGGCCCACCTTGCCCATTTGCGTAAGCTGCAGGGCGAAATAGCCGACGGCGCCCGTATGCGAAGTACGCCGGATCGAGCACCAGCCGATGCCGAACTGGTCGGACAGCTCGGCGGCGGTCTGCACGGCACGGTTCATGGCCACGGCGCCCGGTGCACGGTTCGCATCGAGCAGGCACACGGCACCGTTGCGCCGCACGACTTCCACTCGGGCGTCGGCGCGTACCGAGCCTTCACGCACCATTTCGAGGTAGCGCGGAATGCGCATGACGCCATGGGTGTGCACGCCCCGGGTGTTGGCCCAGACCAGCAGGGCGGCGGTCTCCTCGGCGTGATCGCGTGCAAAGCCGCCCTTGTGCAGCAGGCTGGTTGCGAAGTCGTGCAGCTGCCGTGCCGAAATGTTGGGATATTTCTGCGATGACGTGGTCATGGCGGTGATCGCTACGGCAAGGGAAAGTATTTGTCGAGCCAGCTGCGGATGATGGCCTTGGTGCGTGGTGCATCAGAGGGAGCCAGGGGAAAGTGCGAGGTGGTCTCGATCAGGATGAGTTCGCACGGCTGGCCGGCCTTCTGGAACAGGTGGATGGACTCGCTGGTGGGCGTGATGATGTCATGCGCGGTGTGCAGGAGCAGCAGCGGGCGGGGTGCGATGTCGCCAACCACGTCGTCGGCCCTGAACTTCATCATCGACCAGGCGGTTTCGACCGGGATTTCCATCAGCGCCTTGGGAGAGAGATTCTTGCGCAGCGCCTCGGGGATGGGGACAGCGTCGAAGCGCGACATCCACTTGCTCTTGCCGGTTTCCTGCTTGTGTTTCTTGCCGTCCTCAAGGATGTTCATGAACTTGGCCCATGCCTCGGGGGTTGGGTGCTGCCCGCGGAACTTCCGCTCGCCGTCACCCCAGCCGCAAGACGAGATGCAGCACGCGACGCGCTCGTCGACACCCGCGGTGTAGAGCGCAACCGCGGCGCCGAAGCTGTGGCCGGTGATGCCGATGCGCTTGGGGTCGATTTCGGGCCTCTGCGCCAGCCAGGTGAGCGCGCTCTTGGCATCGACGACCTGGTCGAGGCAGCGGACCTGGCCGCGCTCGCCCTCGCTTTCACCGCAGCAGCGAAAGTCGAAGCGCAGCGCGGCATACCCGAACTCTTCGAGCATCTCGGCCTGCAGCTGGGCGTGACTTTCATCTTTCGAACCCACGAAGCCGTGGCACACGATGAAGGCGGGCAGCGGCTTGCCCTGATAGCTGGAAGGGATGTGCAGCACGCCGGCGATCTTGAGCCCGTCTGACTCGAACGTAACCTTTTCCTGCATTGCTTTTCTCCTGGCGCGGGGCGGGAGACCCGTTTTATGCATAAATGTGAGGATAGTGCACAAAGTAAGTCGCAGTGCATGGGTAGGGCAATAAGGGTTAACGACGAGACCTTGTCGCGGGGGGCGTCACAAATGCCGGGCTCAATTTTGGGGTAGAATCTCGAGATTGCCTTTCATGCGCCATGCCCTGTCAACGTCATGACGCATTCAGCCTGAGCAAGGCTCATCCCCGGCCGGCATCTGCATAAAGGCCGGGCTTTTGTCGTATCCTTCGTTTTTGTCTTTCACGCAGTAGCACGGCAGGGCTCCTCGGCCCTTGCCGCAAGTCTGGAGAGGAATCATGTCCGTAGCCGACATCAACAAGTCTGAAATTGTCAAGGATTTTCAACGCAAGCCGGGTGACACGGGGTCTCCCGAAGTGCAGGTTGCGCTGCTCACCGCTCGCATCAACGAACTCACCGAACACTTCAAGGTTCATTCCAAAGATCATCACTCGCGCCGTGGCCTGTTGCGCATGGTCAGCCGCCGTCGCAAGTTGCTTGACTACCTCAAACGTCACAACGTCGACGCCTACCGCTCGCTCATCGAGAAACTCGGCTTGCGCAAGTGAACTGTTCGACTGGGTCGAACGCAACCGTGGTCGTGGCGGCGTGGCCGCTGCAGCCACGGTTTTTTTGTTTTGCAAGGACTAATGCCATGTTCAACAAAGTGACCAAACAGTTTCAGTATGGTCCGCACACCGTCACGCTGGAAACCGGGGAGATAGCACGGCAGGCGTCCGGTGCGGTGGTCGTACGGGTCGAAGACACCGTGGTACTGGCGACTGTGGTGGCAGCTCGCACGGCCAAGCCGGGGCAGGATTTCTTCCCCCTGACCGTCGATTACATCGAGAAAACATATGCGGCGGGCCGCATTCCCGGAGGTTTCTTCAAGCGCGAGGGCAAGCCTTCCGAAAAGGAAACGCTGACGTCCCGCCTCATTGACCGGCCCTTGCGTCCGCTCTTTCCCGACGGCTTCTACAACGAGGTGCAGGTGGTCGTCCACACGCTGTCGGTGAACCCCGAGATCGATCCCGACATCCCGGCCATGATCGGTGCCTCGGCCGCCCTGGCGATTTCGGGCATTCCGTTCAATGGGCCCATCGGTGCAGCCCGGGTCGGCTACATCGATGGCCAGTACGTACTCAACCCGACGGCAAGCCAGCTTGCGCAGTCGCAGATGGATCTGGTCGTCGCCGGTACCGATGCCGCCGTGCTCATGGTGGAGTCGGAAGCCAACGAATTGCCTGAAGACGTCATGCTGGGTGGCATCATGTTCGGACACGAACAGATGCAGGTGGTGATCGACGCCATCGACGAACTGGTGGCCCAGGCAGGCAAGCCCGCCTGGGACTGGCAGCCGCCCCCGCGCAACGAAGCCCTGATCGCGGCGGTACGCGTGGCTGCGGAAGAAGGCATCCGCGCGGCCTACCAGCTGCGTGTCAAGCAGGAACGTACCGCGAAGCTGCGTGAAATTGCCGCGCAGGTCATCGAGCGGTTGACGCGCGAGGCCGAGGAGCGGGGTGAGGCGCCGCCCGACCAGGTCGAAGTCGAGAACATCCTGTTCAACCTCGAAGCTGAAGTGGTGCGTGGGCAGATCCTGAATGGTGAACCCCGTATCGATGGACGTGACACCCGCACGGTGCGTCCCATCGACATTCGCCTCGGCGTGCTTCCACGTGCGCACGGAAGTGCCCTGTTCACGCGTGGCGAAACGCAGGCGTTGGTGGTCACCACGCTGGGCACCAAGCAGGACGAGCAGGTCATCGATGCACTCATGGGCGAGTATCGCGACCGTTTCCTGTTCCACTACAACATGCCTCCGTTCGCCACGGGCGAGGTCGGGCGAATCGGTGTGCCCAAGCGGCGCGAAATCGGCCACGGCCGGCTCGCGAAACGCGCCCTGGTGCCCGTACTGCCGGCGGCTGACGATTTCCAGTACACCATCCGCGTGGTTTCCGAGATCACCGAGTCCAACGGTTCGTCTTCGATGGCATCCGTCTGCGGCGGCTGCCTGTCGATGATGGATGCGGGCGTGCCGCTCAAGGATCACGTTGCTGGCGTCGCCATGGGACTGATCAAGGAAGGCAACAAGTTCGCCGTGCTCACCGACATTCTGGGGGATGAAGATCATCTGGGCGACATGGACTTCAAGGTGGCCGGTACCGAGAAAGGCGTAACCGCCCTGCAGATGGACATCAAGATCCAGGGGATCACGAAGGAAATCATGCAGGTCGCGCTGGCGCAGGCACGCGAGGGCCGTCTGCACATTCTCGAGAAGATGAAGGCTGCCATCGAAGGATCGCGCAAGGAGCTGTCCGCCTTTGCTCCGCGGATGATCACCATGAAGATCAACCCGGAGAAGATTCGCGACGTGATCGGCAAGGGGGGGGCCACCATCCGGGCGCTGACGGAGGAGACCGGCACCCAGATCGACATCTCCGACGACGGTACCATCGTCATCTCCAGCGTGGATCTCGAGCGTGCGCGCGAGGCCGAACGTCGCATCGCGGAACTGACCGCCGATGTCGAGGTCGGACAGGTCTACGATGGCAGCGTGCTGCGCCTGCTTGATTTCGGCGCGATCGTACAGGTTCTGCCGGGCCGCGACGGGCTGCTGCACATCTCGGAGATCGCCAACCGCCGCATCGCCAACATCAATGAGGTGCTGCAGGTGGGGCAGACCGTGAGGGTGAAAATCATCGAGGCCGACGACAAGGGACGCCTGCGTCTCTCGGTGAAGGCCATTGGTGGCCTTGATGCTCCGGGCAATCTGGGGGGTGTACCTACCCCTGCGTCCGAGTAATCAGCGCATTCGAAGGGCGCGGTTCAACCTGGCCCGCGTCTTTTCCGAATGCGCGCACACGGCAAACGGCCCCGACAGTGACGCCTGCTGTCAGGCCGCCCGCCTGATATTCAGTACGCCTGCTCGCGCAATATGCGGCAGAGGTTCGGCCCCGGGGTCGGCACCGCATCCGATGCTGTCTTTCCCGTGGCGGCTATCAGCCTTTCGAGGTGTGTCACCTGTGGCGGAATCGGCCCGAAGAAGCGCACCTCTTCCTCAACCTGTATCAGTATCGTGGGGAAGTTCTCCACGTCATCGTTTTCCGTAACCGCCGGAAAATCCTCGATATCCACCCACACGAAAACGTAGTCTGCCATGCGCGCGGCGAGGGCATCGAACGCGGGGCGGAATTCGCGACAGGTGCCGCACCATTCAGCGCAAAGACAAGCGACCAGAGCGCTGCCGTTCGCGGCAAGCAGGGCGGGTAATGCAGGATCGTCTGGAAGATGGGATGCGCGCACGTCTGCAATCTCGGTCAAGCGGAGAAAAAGGCCCGGAACGGGATCCTCTCCCCTATTGTACGGGGTGCCCGCGGTTGTCCGGGTCGGCGGGGGTGCATGGCGCAGATTGCGTCCCCCCTGCACTCACCGCGCGCTTGGCCAGCCGCTATACACTTGAGCCATGATGACCTCACAATCCTCTCCGGCGGACGCGGCCGACGGACCGTTGCCTTCGGTCTGGCGCGCCTTTCGCCGTGCCCTGCTGTCGCAGCTGCATCCCGCCATGCTGGGGCTGGTTCTGCTTCCGTTTGTCGTCATGCTCCTTGCCGGAGTGATCCTGCTGTGGTGGTGCTGGGATCCCCTCACGGGCTGGCTTAGCGATACGGTACTCAGCTGGGGCATGGTGCGCCAGATCGATGCGTGGCTGCTGGCGGTGGGCCTGGTCTCGCTCACGGTGTGGCTGGTGCCCGTCATGGCGGCGTTCATTCTTCTGCCCGCGGCAGGCCTGCTGGGCATTGCGGCCGCCGCCATTTTCGTCATGCCGCTCGTACTCCGGCATCTGATGCGCACGGTCTACGGAGACATCAGGCCACGCGGCCAGTTCGGCTTCGTGATCAGCGCCTGGAATGCTCTTGTGGTGATTCTGGTGTTTTCGTCAGGATGGCTGCTGACCATGCCTCTCTGGCTCTTTCCGCCTCTGGCGCTGGTACTGCCCACGCTCTGGTGGACTTACGCCTTCACCTGCATGCTGCGGCTGGATGCGCTGGTCGACGTGGCGACGGCCGATGAGCGGCGGCGCATCCTGCGGCGGCATAATGCCGGTTTCTGGGCGCTGGGTTTCGGCTGCGCCCTGTTGAGCCTGCTGCCCCCTGCCTGGCTGATACTGCCGGTATTCTCATCGCTGCTGTTCGGGCATTATGCCCTCGACGCCCTGCAGCGCTACCGGGCAGGGCAGGCTCAGGTGGCATCCGTTCAATCCGTGTAGGTGAGTTACATGAACAACAAGCTTGGTGCAGGAACGAAGCGTTTTGGCCTGGTGGTCGTAGGAGACGAGATTCTCACCGGCAAGCGCAAAGACCAGCATTTCGACAAGGTCGTGGAACTGCTGGGTGCACGTGGGCTGCAGCTGTCCTGGGCAGTCGTCGTAGGCGACAATTTCGACGATCTCGTCGAGACCTACCGCCGCAGCTTCGCCAGTGGCGACATCGTATTTTCGTGCGGGGGCATTGGCGCCACGCCTGACGACCGCACGCGCCAGGCGGCGGCCGCAGCGCTGGGCGTACGTACGGTACTGCACCCGGAAGCGCGCGAGCTCATCACGCAGCGTTGCCTGCAGATGGCCGCGCAGGGCCAGGGAACGGCCGACATGGATGCGCCCGAGAACCAGCGCCGCCTGCTCATGGGCGAGTTCCCCGAGGGCAGTGAAATCGTCCCCAACAGCTATAACCTCATTCCCGGATTCTGGATCTGCGACCACACGTTCGTGCCAGGATTTCCGGTCATGGCATGGCCCATGATCGAACATGTGCTTGACACGCGTTACGCTGCACTGCACCATAAGCGCCCATACGTCGAAAACAGTTTTGTGGTCTTCGGCCTTGGCGAGTCCACCGTGATTCCGGTACTGAACGCGATCGAAGAGCGTTGGCCGGGCATACGCACTTTCAGTCTGCCCAGCGTCGGATCGGGCGGTCGCCCGCACATCGAACTGGGCGTGAAGGGCGAGCCGCGTGACGCGGCCGCAGCGTTTGCGTATCTGCGGGAAGAGGTGCAGAAGCTCGGTGGACAGTTTGCCGTGTAACAGGAAAGGAACTGAATCTGTATGTCTCGTGTGCGCGCTCCCGTCCCCAACGGCATGAATTCCGGGCTCAACGGCTTGCGCGTGTCCATCCAGGTGCTCGAGCGGGCCATGCGTCTGCTTGATGCGCTGGCCGAGCGCCCTGGCCCTGTAAGCCTGAAGGAACTGGCACTGGCCACTGATCTGCATCCCTCTACGGCGCATCGGATCCTGAATGATCTGGCAGCCGGCCGTCTGATCGAGCGTACGGAAAACGGCATGTACGGGCTGGGCATGCGCCTGCTGGAACTCGGTCATCTGGTCAAGGCGCGCCTCGACGTGCGCGAAGTGGCACTGGCGCCCATGCGCGAATTGCACGAGATCACCGGGCAGACGGTCAACCTGTCGGTGCGCCAGGGCGATGAGATCGTCTACATCGACCGCACCTATAGCGAGCGCTCGGGCATGCAGGTGGTCCGTGCCATCGGCGGCCGGGCTCCGTTGCATCTCACCTCCACGGGCAAGCTGTTTCTTGCCGCCATGGACGATCGTCAGGTGCGTGCCTACGCGATGCGTACCGGGCTGGTGGGTACCACGCGCAACAGCCTTACCGACCTGATCCTGCTCGAACGAGAGCTGGGTTTCGTACGTCGCCACGGCTACGCGCGCGACAACGAGGAACTCGAGCTGGGTGTGCGCTGCATTGGTGCCGGAATTCGCGACGAGTCGGGACGGCTGGTTGCGGGACTCTCGATTTCCGCACCCGCAAGCCGGCTGCGCGAGGAGTGGATCGTCGATCTCACCGAGAAGGCGGAGGCCATCTCCCGGGCTCTGGGCTATTCGCCCAATGCTGCCGCGTGATTGTTTTGCTGCACTGCAAAAAAATGCTTGACACACGCATTGGCTCACGTAGAATGTTGTGCAGTGCAGCAAAACATTGATACGCGGTGGAATTCCTCCAATGCCCGTCGCGTTTCGTCCTTAGGAGAGATGCCATGACCACCACACCCGCCCAACTGCTCGCCTCGCAAAAGGCTTCACTCGACGCCATGCTGGCTGCGCAATACACGCTGTTCAACGGCCTGGAGCAACTCGTCGACCTGAACCTGAAGGTTGCGAAGGCGGTACTCGATGACACCTCGGAGAAAGTCCAGGAGTTCATCACGACCGAAGACCCGCGTGAGGGTCTCACCGTGCTGGCTGCAACGGTGCAACCCAGCCCAGAGAAGTTCCTCGCTTACAGCAAGCAGGTCTACAACATCATGTCGGGCGTTCAGAGCCATCTGGGCAAGCTCACTGAAACGCAGATCGCCGAGGCACAGAAGCAGCTCACCGAAATGCTCGAGCAGGTCTCGAAGTACGCTCCGGCCGGTTCCGAGAACCTTGTCGGACTGATCAAGTCGTCGCTTTCCAGTCTGCAGGCGATGTACGACTCGTTCGCCAAGGCTGCGCGTCAGGTTGCCGTCGTCACCGAATCGAACATCGCTGCTGCCACTGCGGCTACGCTGGATGCCGCAGAGGAAAGCAGCAAGGCTGGTGCGGCTCGCGCCAATCGCCGTGCGGCTGCCGCTGCCCCGGCTGCCAGCGCCTGATGGTTTTCGCGCTGCGGAAACGGCATATGTCCTGAGGGCGCGGCGCGAACCTCGTCTCCCGTCGTAGCAAGCAATCAGGGCCGTGCGCAGCACGGCCCTGTTTGTCATCTGGCGGGTGGTACGCGGGATGCGGCAGGCGGTGCAGCGCCTGCGATGATCAGGGTTGAAGCGCGCGTACGCATTCGCGTACCAGGCCGGGCCCGCGATAGATCAGCCCGGTATAGAGCTGCACTGCGTTGGCCCCTGCCGCGATGCGAGCGGCCGCATCGACGCCGTTCATGATGCCGCCGACACCGATGATTGCGAGGTCGGGGCCTGCACGCTGGCGCAGGTGCCGGGTGACTTCGAGTGAGCGATCTCGCAATGGGCGGCCTGATAATCCGCCGGTTTCCCCGCCATGGCGAAGATGGGCTACCGCATCACGCGCCACCGTGGTATTCGTGGCGATGATGCCATCGATACCCACGCGCAACACGACATCGACTACGGCATCGAGCTGGTCGATGTCGAGGTCGGGGGCGATTTTCACGACCAGAGGCACGTGGCGACCATGCTGATCGCTGAGGCGTTTGCGCGCCTCGCACAGTTGGCCAAGCAGTCGGGCCAGTTCATCCTCTTCCTGCAATGCCCGCAGGTTTTTGGTGTTCGGTGAGGAGATATTGACCGTGATGTAGTCGGCGTGCGCGTATACGGCTTCCATGCCCTTGAGGTAGTCGTCCGCCGCCCGTTCGATGGGAGTGTCGGCATTCTTGCCGATGTTCAGGCCGAGTATGCCACCCTTGCGACGGTATTCGCTGCGTGTGACGTTGGCAATGAAGGCATCCAGACCCTCATTGTTGAACCCCATGCGGTTGATCAGTGCCTCCGCTTCGGGCAACCGGAACATGCGCGGCTTCGGATTGCCAGGCTGGGCACGCGGCGTGACCGTGCCGACCTCGATGAACCCGAACCCGAATGTAGCCAGTGGATCGATGCAGGCACCGTTCTTGTCGAGCCCGGCAGCCAGCCCGACCGGGTTCTGCAGACGCAGCCCCATGAGCGTAACCGGGGCGAGAGGTGTAGGGCCGAAGCAGCGCGTGAACCCGAGGGCGTGAGCTCGCTGCAGGTTCCTGAGGGTGAGCTCGTGCGCGCTTTCTGCGTCGAGGGCAAACAGTGCGGGGCGCACCAAAGGGTAAGCGTTGAAAAGTATGGACATCAGCGGTTTGGAGCAATGCTTGGGAGACGGCGTGGGACGTGAAACGGATTATGCCCCGGATTCCGGCCGGTTCAGCGGAAGGCAGGGCTACCCGGATCAGCAGGACGCCGCAGTCGCCGGGATGGCGCGTGCCAGGGGCGTTTGTGTCAGTTCGCGCCACTGGCCGTCGTACAGTATTTCCAGCGGACGAAACGACGCCTTGTAAGCCATTTTGCGGCTTTCCGCGATCCAGTAACCCAGATAGAGCCAGTGCAACCCCAGGGTCTGGCAACGTGCCACCTGCCAGAGGATGTTCCACGTGCCCAGGCTGCCACGGAAATCGGGGTCGTAGAACGTGTACATCGAGGACAGGCCATCGGTAAGCACGTCGATGATCGATACCATGCGCAGCACGCCTGCCGGGTCGCGGAACTCCACCAGCCGGGTATCAACACAACTGGCCAGCAGGAACTGTTCGTACTGCTCGCGGTTGTCGTCATCCATGCCGCCGCCGGGGTGGCGGTTCGACTGGTAGCGGCGGTACAGGTCGTAGTGTTCGTCAGACCAGACCAGGTCAACCTCGTGTGCCTGCAGCGAAGCATGTCGCCGCCAGGTCTTGCGCTGGGTACGGCTGGGCGTGAAGCGGTCGACCGGAATGCGTACCGGCACGCAGGCGTTGCAACTGTCGCAGTAGGGGCGGTAGGTGAAACTGCCACTGCGGCGGAAGCCCGCTGCGACCAGCACCGTGTACGTACGCGCATCCACCAGGTGGCTGGGCGTTGCCACCTGCGAGCGCGCCTGTTTGTGGGGCAGGTAACTGCAGGGGTAGGGCGCAGTGGCGTAGAAATGCACTGCCGGAACGGTATGCGGATGCAGCTGGCTCATGGCATGACTGATGATAGCAGCGCGCGGGGCGGTGCGCAGCATGCCGTGCAGCATCTTGCGCGTGAAGCGAGCAATCGCCTGGCATGGTGTTCACATGCTGGGGTTCCTGACCTGTGCAGGAAGGCACCGAACGATCAGGCCGGGCAAGGGTCGACCAGCGTCCCGCAGGGCAGGATGCGGCCGCTACCCCACGGGAGGGCAGGTTCGCTGACCGCCTGCCGGACATGGGCGACAAACTCAGCCCGTGGCATGGGGCGGCCACCCATGCGCACGATATGGGGGGTCTCCTGCTGGCAGTCGATCAGGCGCACGCCATGGCGTTTCAGGAAAGCCACAAGGTAGGCGAGGGCGATTTTCGAGGCGTCCGACATGCGGCTGAACATCGACTCGCCAAAAAACATGCGGCCCAGCGCGACACCGTAAAGTCCTCCCACGAGCCGGTCGTCCACCCAGGTTTCGACCGACTGCACCACGCCTGCATGATGCCAGCGCAGATAGGCCTCCTGCATCTCGGGCACGATCCACGTGCCATGTTGTCCGGGCCGTGGTTCGGCGCAGGCAGCCAGGACGTCGGCGCACGCGGTGTTCAGGCGTACTTCGACAGGCAGGCGGCCCCTGGTGATCTGCGCGAGCTTCTTGCGCAGTGTGTGTCCGGGGTGAAAAGCGTCGATCTTGAGTACGGTGCGGGGCTCGGGGCACCACCAGAGGATGGGCTGACCCTCGGAATACCACGGAAAAATGCCGCTCCGGTAGGCCGCCTCCAGACGGGGCAGAGATAGATCGCCGCCGACTGCGAGCAAGCCGTTGGGATCATCGAGCGCGAGTTCTACCGGAGGAAACTCGCAGCTTTCGTCGAGCACGCTGATGTACACCGTACCTCGTCCAGTCAGCAGCCTTGATGCATGCGCACGGTCAACGCGGGGGAAGCGCCAGATAATGAAAGCCGAAGCTGCCCTTGCGCCGGTCGTCGAAAAAGCGCTGGAGCGTGATCAACACCGTGCGAAAGGCGATCTCCGCCCAGGGGATATCGGCTTCAGCCACCCACTGGGCCTCCAGGGTTTCCTGTCCGGGAGACAGCGAGGGGTCGGCCACCTGCCCAAGAAAGAACAGATGGACCTGATCATGCTGGGGGACGTCGATGACGCTGAACAGTGCGCCAGGCTCGATATGCAGACCCGCCTCTTCCAGCGTTTCGCGTTGCGCCCCCTCGGCGCAGGTTTCACCCAGCTCCATGAAGCCGGCGGGCAAGGTCCAGAACCCGTAACGCGGATGGATTGCACGCTTGCACAGCAGCACGTGGTCTTGCCAGACAGGGATGGTACCGACCACGATCAGCGGATTCTGGTAATGAATGGCACCGCAGTTCTCGCACAGGTCGCGCACCCGAGTGTCGTCCGGAGGTACGCGGCGGGTCAGCCGAAAACCGCATTGGGTGCAGAACACCGGTGTTCGCGGCGCGGGGAAGTATGCGTTGGGGCGGGCAAGTTGTTGCATGCGATGCATTCTACCCCCAAGCGCTCGCCCTGCAGCAGGATTGCAGCATTCCAGATAATGCAACTACGAATAATTCTCATTCATGATAAAATTTTCTGGATTTGCATGCTGGCGCGTTGCATCAGCGTGTGGCGACTGCTCTGCCGCGGCAGGCCGTAGTCGTGTAGCCCAGGCAGGTTTCATGGCATCTGATCCCCGTTCGAGTTCAAACGTTTCTCCATGGCTGCGCGTCGGTGTCGCGGGCGGCGTGGTGGCATTGCATGTCGCGGTGATCGCCGCGCTGGTGGCGGCGTCGCCCCAAGCCACCGGCCAGGGCGAGCCGCAGGTGGTGCAGATCCGGTTCGTGGAAGAACCGGCCGGGGGCGCGCCTGCAGTTGAGGCCGAATCGCCAGCAGAGGAAACGCCAGAGGCGCCTGCGGAGCCGATGCCGTCCGAGCCTTCAGAGCCGCCGGTAACTGAGGAGCTGCAGCCGGAGCCATTGCCCGAAGCTGAGCCCGACCCGCAACCACAACCACAACCACAACCACAACCACAACCGGAGCTGGAGCCGCTGCCAGAACCGGAGCCGGAACCGTTGCCTGAGCCCGAGCCGAAACCGTTGCCCAAGCCTGAACCCAAGCCCGAGCCAAAACCAAAACCAAAACCGAAACCGAAACCGAAGCCCAAGGGTCAGCCCAAACCGGAGCCAACACTGC
>ERZ777003.2081-NODE-2081-length-25469-cov-5.846266_pt1 | contig 25469 bp, 22 predicted proteins | sample MGYA00374956_ERZ777003 | MGnify/ENA primary metagenome ERZ777003 (study PRJEB29302, sample SAMN06268252) | bioreactor metagenome | isolation source: Joint BioEnergy Institute, California, USA | place: USA:Joint BioEnergy Institute, California, USA | collected... | reverse complement strand
GCGTGACGTCCCAGCCAGCGGCTTCAAACAGCCGGCACAGTGCGTCACCCAACGCAGCCTGCCGCGCATGTCCGACGTGCAGGGGGCCGGTCGGGTTAGCCGACACGAACTCGACCATGAGCCTGTCGCCATGACGCGGTTTGCGTCCGAAGCCGGCACCCGCCTCCTGGATCGCACGGACGACCACCTGCTTGGCGCGGGCGGTCAGATGAATGTTGATGAACCCTGGCCCGGCCACTTCGATGCGCTCGATCAGCGCTGCAGCCTCGGGCTGCGCCATCAGCGCTTCTACCAGCGCCTGCGCCAGGTCGCGTGGGTTGCGCTTCAATGGTCGTGCCAGCTGAAGTGCGACCGTGGTGGCCACATCGCCGTGGTTGGCAGCCTTCGGCCGCTCGAGCACGATGTTCGGTTGGTTGCCGGGCGCCACGGCCTCGACCGCCTGGCCAATCAAGGAGATGAGAGAAGACTGTTGCTCGGGGAGCATGACACTTGCCCTGGATTTGGTTAGCCGCATATGTTAGCAGGAGCACCCTGCCAGTCAGGGGTGTGATGCGCCACGCAACCATGCTTCATACCCGGCACGATCGACCACTCCGACCACGGCCTGACCCGTGTCCAGCCAGCCCTCGATGCGGGTGATGAACCGCTCGGCCTCGGCACGCATCGCGTCGCCATAGCGCGGGTGATCGCCCTGCCGGTCGTACAGCCGGCTGCCGTCGGCCCCGGTGACATGACGGTCGACGGGCAGCCAGTCCGGCATCCAGGCATGATCCCGTTCGCCCCACCGCTGGGCGGCACGCTCCAGCCGGCTGCGCGCATCGTGCAGCACCGGATCATTCCGGGCGAGCGATGGCATGTCCTCACGCTCGAATGTCACGCCCACGCGTTCCGCCTGCTGCATCATCCATTCCAGCGTTACGTCAGACAGGGCGAAAGGACGTGTTGCACCAGCATCGGTCCGAATCAGGCCGCCCCCGATGTCGCCATGTGCACCGATGAATGGCTGCTCGATGGCGTTGGGCGGGAGCCGCAGATCGGGAGTTGTCCCCAACGACACGAGCGGGAACAGCGCACGATGCTCGTGCAACGCGACTGCATGCGCGGCGAGGGTCCAGTCGGGCGCCAGCGTGAAATCGTAGTGCTCGTTGCGCGAACCCAGCAAACCCATCTGCGCCACAGTGTCGAACAACCCCATGAAACGCAGGTCAACGCACGCGGTGACTGTCCCCGCGACATCGTCCCAGTGCCAGAAGCGGTTGCGCCGCACGCTTTGCGCCAGCATGTTGCCGAAGTGTCGGGCCAGCGCTGCTCCGCGCGAGTAACCCAGCAGATCGATGCTGACCGTCTCGGGTGTGGGCTGGAAAACCGTCAGATGGTTCAGCAGACGCTGCCACTGGGTGTCGATGATGTCATCAGCCGACTCGGCCGTGACGGCATCCAGCGAGATGCGGCCAGACTCCCCTGGGCCAGCGTGGTAGTAGGCTTCGGGCAGATTCCGGCGCGCCTGTGCGGCATCGCGGTACAGCACGGCGAGCTGCCAGACGTTGCTGCCGGTGGTGAAATCCTGACGTGTTCCGTCGAACGCGAAGAGGAGCAGACCAGAAGGATCTGCGTGGCGTCGCGGCTGCTGCGCGGCATACCCGTAAGGGGATGTCGGGGGGACAGGATCGGGCCCGACAGCCGGACCAAGCACCGACAAGGGCCCCAGGGGATCAGGCTCGAGGTAATGTCCCAGGCCGGGATCGTAGGTCCGCAAGTAGTTGTCGTGCCAGCCAGTGGCAGGATCGTACCACTGCCCCGGATAGCGCAGGTGCAGGGTCAGGTCGCCCGAAATGCTGACCACCTCGCCGAACGGAGTGAACTCCGCCTGCCAGCGCAGTCGGCCGGTGGAATCGGTGACAGCCCGGGGCAGACCCAGCGCATCGGCGTGAACGAAGTACAGCGTGCCCGCCCGTGGCATCCGTAACAGGGTACGGAGTGCGCCTGCAGGCGTGTGCGGCCAGCCCTGTACTGGCGAGAATTTCCGCCCCCGTTCCTGCAAACCCAGCGGCTGCGCGTACTCTATGAACGCCACTGGCACCACGCCGGCATAGATATAGCGCCGGACGATGCCACGACCCCGCTCATCATGGACCCAGTCGGCCACCTTCTGCTGTCGGAAGTACAGGGCGTGCTCGCGCACGCTGCCATGCTGTCGCACGATGCGCTCACCAAAGGCGTTGTGCCAGTACGCCACGCTGTCCATGCCATCGGCGCCCGGCATGTCGACTCGACTGAGGCGACGGTCTGGCCCGTAAGACAACCTGCGTTCACCGATCGCCACCGGAAGGCCTGCAGCATCGTCGATCCGCTTCACCACAGATGCAGGCGTGCCGTTGATCGCCCGTGCCTGGAGTGCCCCGTCGGCGCGCCAGGCCAGCCACCATTGCCGGCTCTCTGCTCCGGACAGATGGACGAAGCCCAGGCGAGACCGCGTGTCGTGGTCGTATTGCCAGTGCCAGCGACGACCTCGCGCGTCGATTGACGTCTCGGCACGCACCCGACCCTCGGAATCGTAATCCACGCGCTGCGCCCAGACCGGTCGACCATGATGGGCATGAGCCATGGCATGCAGGGACCCGTGCAGCAGCAACCCCTGGGCAACGACGCCATTGGCGTACTGATAGCCACCGGTGAATGGCTGGAAGACCACATGCACATTGCCGAATGGGTCCTGCCAGAGCAGCCGGGTGAGGCGGCCGTCATCGGCATGCAGGTAATGAAGAGCCCCTCCCTCAGGTAGCATGTGCAGCGCGATGCGGCCCGCCGCGTCATAGGCAAAGCGTTCTTCGTAGGCGAGTATGGCGGGAGACCCTCCTTCCTGCGCGCCGTTGCCCGCCGGTGCGCCTGGCTGCGGCACCCCAGCCTGAGATGAAGACGGATCCTCCGGACGGCACAGCGCCACTCGGCTCAGGCGGCGGGCATTGTCGTACTCGCGTAGCTGATGCTCGAACTCGGACTCGATCAGCACTGCATGGTTACCCAGCCAGTGCAGGTTGGTCACAAAACGCTGGCCACCCGGTCGCGTCATCACAATTGATCTGACATTTTTCAGAGCTGGCGCGCCCGACACTTCCTCCACCGTTGGCGTTGCACCGCCTGCCCGCCCTGCCAACCACTTGCGGCAGGCGTCAACCCAAGGCGCAGCATGCCCGGGCCCGCGTGCTTGCCCGGCTCCATCGGCATATACATACCGCCACGATGTGCCGTCGGCGAATACTCGCTCGACTAGGCGTCCGCGCTCATCGAGCTCCCGGACTTCGGTGCCCGTCGCATCCGAGGTCCAGGCCACCACGTGCCCCAGGTCGTCACGCACGGCCTGCAATCCCGTCCATGCAGCGTCATTGGCTGCTTCCGCCGGCGCAGCCGTGGGCATGGCGGACGATGCATGTACGGTGAAACGGTGCTCATGTTCTGCAGGAGTTTCCCAGTGCAGCCGCACGGTGCGGCGGATCGCGATGGGCCCACTCTCGACCGAAACGCCAGCACCTTCATCACCCACTGTAGGCCCGGCCCTGGCGTCCAGCTCCGTAGCATGTTCCCGCGCCAGGGGTTGCCGGGATACGCGCGGCCGCCAACCCTGCTCATGTATGGCGCCCAACCGGTAGGCCGGCCCCATGCGGGTCCGACCCGCAGTCTGGGCGGTTGGCGCGACCGGCTGCCACTCCAGCGTGACCACATGCCGCAGGCCCGGCACCACGGACGGGCGGTCGATGCGCGTGGGCAGTCGCGTGTCTGCCAGCCATTCGATGTGCGTTGCACCTGCGGCGTCCTGCAATCGGACCATCCGGCCCAGTGAGTCATGCTTGATGTGCACATCGTTCATGCGCCGCAGGCGGCCCGCCGAGTCGTACTCTGCCTGCAGGCCGCCCCGCTCACAGCCGGTGCAACCCGCCGTCTCCGCCACCAGTGCCCGGTAGGCACCGTCTTGCACGGCAACTTCAAACCGCGTGACCTGGCCATCGCCTGAACGCACCGAGGTACTCCGGGTGCCAGCACGCCCGCCAGGATCATCCGAATACGTCAGTTCGATTCGGTCCCGAGGGGAGCGGAGATCGCCGCGACCGGCAACGATGACCCTGCCCCGCGCGTCGTAGACCCAGGTACGGAGTCGTTGCACGCGCCCTTGGGAATTCACGGCGACGATACCGGTAAGACGCGCCCGGGCGGCCTCCATTGCTGCGGCCCCATCCCGTGGTGACCCCGCCTGGTCATGGCCTTGTTCATCGGCGTTCATCGGTGGCGCATCACCGGTACGCACGATGCCCTGCAATGCCGGTTCATACAGGTAGATGCGGGCTGCCCCCCAGGGCCAGAGCACCGCGCGCAGCCGGCCATCGTGCGTATGGGTGTAGCGCAAGGAGCCCAGGGGCGTGTGCGCCACTTTCACCCCCTGCTCGCCGTACTCCAGCCGCAGCTGGCGGCCCCGGGGGTCGACCACCCGCACGATGCGCCGGTAATCCGGCCGGCCGGGCACGACTCCGCGCCGGATCGTGACCTGCCCGCCGGGCGTTTCGATGACCACCAGGCGGCCCGCGGCATCGAACCGCAATCGGCGTCCGTCCGGCCACTCCCACACGTAACCCGGTGTGGTCGCCCCCACCAGCATCAGCCGCCCATGCGCGGGGTCATCGGCCACGCAGGCGTCAGCCCCGGGAGCCAGCCGAAACCGCACACGCGAACCGTCCGCCTGAACGATCTGGATGACATCGCCCAGGCGGTAAAGTCGCGTGTCGTACGACAATGTCCAGCCAATTCCAAAACCGTTGTCGCGCCTGTCGAACGAGTTGTAATGGCGCACCAGCTCGAGCCCCAGATAGCCATCGAGCGCGGGAAGATCCACCTCACGCTGGTACTTGTTGCCCGAAGCTACGTTGACCGGGTTGCCGACGCCCAGGCCCGGCCCGGCTCCCAGCCACATCGTCGCAGGCCCCTCTGCCGGGCAGGGTGCTCCGGTCTGTACCGGGCCACACGACAGACCGCCGTTCCCCGGTTCCATGGCAGGTGCCAGCGGCGACACCAGGAGCCCGACCTGCAAGAGGGCACCCGCTTGGGTCAACCAGTATGGCCTGCTCCTGCAACCCCGGCGTCGAACAAGGCACCAGTCCGGGAGGCGCGGGAGCTTGCAGGAGAGAACGAGGAGCAGTGCGTGGGCAACGACAGATCGCATGGGGTCCGGGCAGGCTGGCAGTCGGAACAGGCGCGGTGCCCTGCACGACTGCCGGCCGTTCAACTTTGACGGGCCTTGACGAGATGCCAGGCAGCACACGCCGCCCGACCTGCACTATGATGACAGTCGTGTCACGCCCGCGGGATTCGATGTGCATGCCGAAGTACCTGTCAGATCTTCGTACGCCATCACGCGTATGCCCTCCCTTTCATGGAGCTCCGTGCAGGCATGGGCCGGAGCGGTCCCACGCGCCACCGTCAACATCGAAGAGGCCAGTATGATCGTTACGTTTCGCACGAAAGCCACCGGTGAGCTCATCATGTTGGGTCAGCACGCCCTGCCCCTGCTTGAAGCCGCCGGCAAGAGCCGTGAAACCCTGCAGGAGGAGCGTGGCGTCTTCACGCCGGAACAGCTCCCGGTAGCCATCGAAGGCATCGAGCGCGCCATCAACGCAGCGCGCGAACCCAAGTTCGACGAAGACGATCCCGCCCAGGCGGCCATGGCGAAGGAATTCGTGGCACTCCGCCAGCGCGCCTTCCCCCTGCTGGACCTGCTGCGCAAGGCCGCGGCCAAGGGCGTCGATGTGATGTGGGAAATTTCGGGTCGGTAATCGGGGTACGCTCACACCTCACGTTCGGAAGCGCCCTGCATGGACGGATTCTTCAGCTGGCTGGGCAGTACGCTCGGTCACCTCATCACGCTCATCATCGATGCCCTGCGTGCGGTCCTGTCATCCATCGGGTCCGCCCTCGATTCGTTCTTCCAGGGGCTTGCCGATGCCGTAGGCATGAGCCCGTCCATCGTGAACTACCTGTGGCTGGGGATGGGCATCCTACTGCTGGTCGCGGCGGTGCGCGCCGCCATGCGCAAGTCGATTCTGGCCGCAATCATCTGGGCCTTGCTGGCCACCATGGTATTGGGAGGTCTCATCAGCTGATCCGATGAGAATGCCTCCGCGGGCACACTGCATGAAGAGGCAGCTGGAAGTTGCCAACAAACGGGGAACAGGAGCCTGCGGGGAAACGAGCCGGGCGCAGCTGGGGGGAAAGACGTGCGGAGGGAGGCTGGAGCGGGTGAAGGGAATCGAACCCTCGCTTACAGCTTGGGAAGCTGTCGTTCTACCATTGAACTACACCCGCCTCATGAGCGGCAACGAACGTACTGCAGAGCACACCGCACGTTCGGCAAAAAAACATTATAGCGCCTCTACTCGCAGCCGTACCATACCCGTGCAGGCACGCACCCGCCGATGGTCCCCCTGGCCCGGGTTGATCCTGAGGCCAGGCGTCCCCAACTATCACGCACTACGGAAATGACATAAAAACTTCATGTCGTGCCGGCTACAATACGAACCATGCAAATCGTACTCAATGGCGCTCAACATACCTTGCCCTCTCCGTGCACCGTGGCTGAACTCATCCAGCAACTGGGTTACGCCGGCAAACGCGTTGCAGTTGAACGCAATGGCGAAATCGTGGTGCGCAGCCAGTACGACACCACCCAGCTTGCCGAAGGCGATCAGATCGAAGTCGTGGTGGCTGTAGGCGGAGGCTAATCGTGACGCAAACCGATTTTTCGCAGCGCCCGACAGGGCCCGATGCGACCATCCTGCACGACCGGAACACCCTGCAGGCGACTCCTCACCCCGGTGAGGCCCGCACGTTCGGTCATATCCGCAGCTTCGTCATTCGGCGCGGCCACATTACCCAGGCGCAGAAAGAAGCGCTTGAAGTGCTCGCGCCGCAGTGGTCCATCCCCTACCAGGATCACGAAGTCGATTTCAGCCGGCACTTTGGCCGGAAGGCACCGATCATTCTGGAAATCGGCTTCGGCATGGGTGAGACTACCGCGCAAATCGCGCAAGCCCGGCCGCACGACGACTTCATTGCCGTCGAGGTGTTCGACGCCGGAGTCGGCGCCCTCGCCCGCCGTATCAACAGCCTCGGCCTCACCAATATCCGCATGATCCAGCACGACGCCGTCGAGGTGGTGCGCGACATGATCGCGCCCGGCTCTCTGGCCGGCGTGCACATCTACTTTCCGGATCCGTGGCCGAAAAAACGGCATCACAAACGTCGGCTCATCCAGCCGCCATTCGTGGCACTGCTGGCCAGCCGCATCGCGCCCGGCGGCTATCTGCACTGCGCCACCGACTGGCAGCCATACGCCGAACAGATGCTGGAAGTGCTCAGTAACGAACCAACACTCGAGAACACTGCCGGCACAGGGTTTGCCCCCCGCCCTGAATGGCGTCCCCAGACCAAGTTCGAATTGCGTGGCCTGCGCCTGGGGCATGGCGTCTGGGATGTCCTGTTCCGCCGCCGGCCAGACACCGACGACGCAACAGGCAACAACCCCGCATCCGCCGCTTAATCGGCGCGCTCGACAGGCACTTCGTCGCTCACGCACCAGTCGAGCGTCTCGCCCGCGGCCAGCGGCACCACCGTTGTGTCGGCGAAGGGCATTTCGTCGGGGATGGTTTGTGGCCGCCGTTCCAGAATGAGCTTGCCCGTGTTGCGTGGCAAACCATAGAAGTCGGCCCCATGGAAGCTTGCGAAGCCTTCCAGGGCGTCGAGCTTGCCCGCCCGCTCGAACGCGGTCGCGTACAGTTCCATGGCGTGCGCCGCCGTGTAGCAGCCGGCACAACCACAGGCATGCTCTTTCAGCCCGCGCGGATGCGGTGCGCTGTCGGTACCCAGGAAGAAACGCGGATTGCCGCTGGTGGCGGCATCCAGCAGGGCCTGCCGGTGTACCTCACGCTTCAGCACGGGCAGGCAGTACCAGTGCGGGCGAATTCCGCCCACGAACAGCGCGTTGCGGTTATATAGCAGGTGGTGCGCAGTGAGGGTGGCCGCGATCTGCCCTTCGGCTTCGCGCACGTAATCCACGCCGTCTTTGGTGGTGACGTGCTCCATGACCACCTTCAGTGCTGGCAGTGCCCGCCGCAGAGGCATGAGCACGCGCTCGATGAACAGGGCCTCGCGATCGAAAATGTCGGTGTCGGGATCGGTGATCTCGCCATGCACGAGCAGGGGCATGCCCACCTCCTGCATGGTTTCCAGTGTGCGCATGCAACGGCCGAGCAGATCGGTAACACCTGCGTCGGAGTTGGTTGTGGCACCTGCCGGATAAAGCTTCACCGCATGCACGAACCCCGACTCGCGGGCACGCCGGATTTCATCGGGGTGCGTATTGTCGGTGAGGTAGAGCGTCATTAGCGGTGTGAACCCGCCGCGCGCGAGCCCGGCCGCGCCAAGGGCCGCGAGAATGCGCTCGCGGTATCGCTCGGCGTCGGCCACCGTGACTACGGGCGGTTTCAGGTTTGGCATGATGATCGCCCGCGCAAACTGCCGCGCGGAGTGCCCCACCACCGAATGAAGTGCGGCACCGTCGCGCAAATGCAGGTGCCAGTCGTCGGGCCGGGTAATGACGAGCCGGCCACTCGTATCACGCGTACTCATGAGCGATATTGTACGGGCTGCCGCGCCCTCACTCGCGCATGAGCGAGGGCAGCCAGAGCCCCAGCTCGGGGAAGAACAGGATGGCCATGAGCACGATGATTTCGATGAGCACAAAAGGAGCCGCAGCACGGTAGACCGTGGTCATTGAATACTGGGGCGGGGCCACCCCTTTCATGACGAACAGCAACAATCCGAAAGGCGGCGTCAGGAAGCTGATCTCCATGGTGATGAGATAAATCACCCCCAGCGAGAGCAGATTGATGTCCACCGCCTGTGCCACCGGAATGAACAGTGGAATGGTGATCATGGCCATGCTGACCTGGTCGACGAAACAACCCAGGATCAGCAGGATGAGCATCATCCCCAGCATCACGTTGAACGGTGTGGGGTCGAACGACCGGATGAAACTGATGATGCCGTTGCTGGCACCCGAGAAACTGAGCAACTGGCTGAAGGTGGACGATGCCACAATGATGAAGAGAATCATCACCACGGTCAGCGCAGTGCCACGCAATGCCTGCATCAGGTTGGCCCAGGTAAGCGAGCGGTAGAGCACCGCGGCCAGGATGGTGGCCAGGGCACCCAGCGCTGCCGACTCAGTGGGCGTGGCTACCCCGGCGATGAGGCTGCCAATGACCACGATCACGATGCCCGAGAGCGGCACGACATACACCAGGAACGGACGCACACGTTCACCCCAGCTCATGGGGGTATGGTCTTCGGTCGGTGCATCCTGAGGACGCCGCTTGGCGCGCCAGACGATGTAGAGAGCGAACAGCGCGGAGAGCAACAAGGCCGGCACGATACCGGCAATCAGCAGGCGCGAGATGGAAATGCCAGCCAGGCTGCCCACAAGCACGGCCAGCGCGGAGGGCGGAATCAGCATGGCGATGGCGCCGGTCGCCATGATGGGGCCCATGGCCAGCGTCGGGTGGTAGCCCCGCGCCAGCATTTCCGGCAACAGCGCGCGCCCCAACATGGCGGTATTCGCGATACTCGACCCCGAAAGGGCAGCGAACACCGTGCCACCAGCCACGGCCACCAGGGGCATCCTTCCAGGCACCCGCGAAATCAGCCGCTCGATGGCGTCGATGGCGCGAAACGCCAATCCCGTGTGCAGCAGCACCTCGCCCATCAGGATGAAGAGCGGGATTGGCGCGAGGGTGTAACTGACAATGGCCGTGACGCCATTGCGCACGACCTGGATCAGCCCCGGTTCGCCCCCCAGAAAAACCCAGGCACCGGCGAGGTTGATCCCGAAAAAAGCCATCGCGACCGGAATACCGGTGACCAGCAAGGCGGCAAGACCACCGCCCAGAAACAAGAGTGCTGCGCCCCAAGTCATCGACTACTTCCCAAAAGTGCCCACGCATGCGCGCGGTTCGCGAGAGGCCGCAGATCAGCCCTGGCCCGGGCCCGGGTGCCTCCCGCCGATAGTGCTTCGTTCCTGTTACTCGTAAACGTGAAGATTCAGACCATCAATGCATCGCCTGAGCGTCGGTTGCATCGAGCTCGGCAGACGTAGTTGCCCCTGTCCAGCCCTGCCGCAGGAACTCCACGCAGCAGAGGATCATGCAGACGGGCATGGGCATGAGGATCCACCATTCCGGAAAAATCAGACTCTTGAAGATGAGCGTGCCGCGCGTATAGGCTTCAGCCGCGGTGACAATGCCCACATAGGCCATCACCGCGCAAATGAGCGCTGCCACTACCGCCATGATGCGCCGGATGGCCTGCCGGACCCTGACGGGAAAAGCCATGAGCACGATGTCGACGGACACATGCCCGCCCCGCCGCAGCACCCACGGCGCGCCGAGGAAAGTGATTACCAGCAAGGCGTATTCGACGACGTCGATCAGCCAGTACACACCCTGGCCGTCGATGATCCGGAAACCCACGTCAATGCCGATGCCCACGCTGACCAGCAGGATCAGAATGCCGGCAAGCGCTCCGCAAAAATCCAGAAAGCGATCGTAATAGCGCATGAGAAACCAGGCTGAAAGAACAACACAGGACAGGCGGCCGGCCCGCGACGCGACACTTGCGCAGCGGGTCGGCACGCACCGGCCATGGGAAAGTTACTTGCGCGTAAGCAACTCGCGCAGCTTCTTGCCTTCGACCGGGGCTTGGGCTTCAACCTGCTTCCAGCCCGCTTCGCGAGCCACCTGCAGCCATTTCTCGCGGTCTGCACCCTCGAACGTGATGGTCTTGATGCCCGCTTCGGCCTGCTTGCGGCGTTCTTCCTCGTTCAGGGCAGGGTTGCTTTCGTAATCCATCTGCTCGAGCCAGCGCGCCATTCGCGTGAGGAAGTCGCGCTGCTCGTCGGTCAGCTTCTTCCAGCGGTCGAGGTTGACCAGCACGTTTACGTCGACCTTATAAAAGCCTGGATCGATGCGGTACTTGGTGACCTCCTGCCAGCCGAGGTCGAGCACGCCCTTGATGGGCCAGCCATAACCATGCACCACCCCGCGCTCGAGCGCCGTATAGACTTCGCCCGGTGCGGTCTGGACCACATTCGCCCCCAGGGCGCGGAAGAAGGCCGCATACACAGGCGTGACGCGAATCGTGAGTCCTTTGAGATCGGGCCCCTTGAGCTCGCGGTTCATGTACAGATGGAAAGGCACGTTGTCGCCGGTTCGCGCCAAGAACCAGACGTTCATCTTTTCGTTGTGGAGCTGGTTGATGTAATCCCACGCACCATTCTGGCGCTCTTCCTCGAGGGTAAGCTCACCCAGTTTCAACGCATCGGCAGCCGGCAGCTGCGAGATGTAGAACGCGCTGGTGACGTTGGCCATATCGACCACCCCACGGCTGACCGCGCTGCCGACCTCGAACGGAGGCATGGCTGGCGGACCGCCCAGATACTCGATGCGCACCAGGCCCTTCCCCTCCTGGTTGACCTTCTCTACAAATTTCTCGAATGGGGCAGAAAACGCGGTTCCAGTAGCGAACGAGCTGACCGCCCGGAGCACGGCCTCTTCCGCGTGCGCGGTGAACACTGCCAGTGCCGCCGCAACGCCGGCCACCAACGGGGAAAGCTTTCTTGCAGAGCGTCTCGCCATTTCACTCCTCCAAAACTCGATAGCGTTTAGCACGTGAACACCGAAGCCTACACCTCTATCGGGCTGGCGACTCTTCGGCTAAACCCCAAATGTGGGAAGTTCGCGGTTACAGTTGGTCGCACCTCATGAGCTTCGCTTCTTATGTTAGTGTGCTACGTGCACCATACTGCATAAGCCCGGACATGATAGTTTATCTTTCGTTGCTTTGCAGTATGTGGTTACATTGTCTCCAACCCATTCCCGGTGCCGGCCATATCCGTACCGATTGTGCGCCTGCACGAAAGCCAGTATGCTCCACGCATACGGCGCCTTTAGAGGAGAAAGTCGGATGTCTACTGCCAGCAAGTCCGCTCGTAAACCGAATGCCGCGTTCATGAAACCGCTCACCCCTAGCGCTGAGCTGGCAGCTGTCATCGGTTCGGATCCGCTGCCGCGCACCGAGGTCACGAAGAAAATCTGGGAGTACATCAAGAAGCACGACCTCCAGGACCCTTCCAATCGCCGCAACATCAATGCCGACGACAAATTGCGTCCGTTGTTCGGGAAGTCCCAGGTGTCGATGTTCGAACTCACGAAGATCGTCAACGGCCATCTTTCCTGAGCAAGGCGAACCGCACCCTTCACCCCGCTTGCAGCCAGCACTGAGGGTTCAGCGTCGCGAACGCATCCGGCGCGCCATCAACACTTCGGCAGCAGCAAGACTGCGGTCGCACCTGAACTGGCCATACAGGCCCTTTCCTGGCAAGTAAAAAACCCCGGCACAGGCCGGGGTTTTGACTTTCAAGCGAGGGCAACTGATGGCTGCACGCCTTTGTGGAACCCGGGCAGGCAACTGCCAGCTTGGAGACCTGCTCGTATCAGTACGCGGACCCGACGGCCTTGTTCTCTGCCAGGGCCAGCCATCCCTTCACGATGCGGTACAGCACCCATACCAGGGTGACGAACAACCCGATCCAGCCGATGACGATGACGGTCAGTGCGGTGCTGATCAAGCCCCAGAGCAGGGACCACCAGAAGGTGGACAACAACCATGAAAAGTGGGAAGAGTAGATGGTACCGACCGCGTCGCCCCGCTTGATGTACACCAGCACGATGGCTGCCAGCGCCCCTAGCCCGCCAGTGATGAAGCCGATGGCATACAGGCCATAAGTGATGTGCAACAGCATACGCAGATCGATCCCGCCAGGCTGCGGCCCATTGGGGCTTCTCGAGTACCCCGGATCCGCCGGGAAGGGGGGTGGAATCTCGCTCATCAAACTGCTCCGTTCTGATTGGTTCCGTCTGATGTTACAACGAAGTCGCCCTACCCCGCAGGCCCTTCCCGCCCATCTGAAGCGGCAATGTCACACGAGCGGTTGCCCACTGACAGGAGCCGACAACTCGGGAAGGCGCCGGTGTCGTCGGACCACGCCCGTCCCTGCATCGGCGCCATGAGAGAGTCGAACGCACGACATCCAGCCAACGAACGGCCTGGCCGCCACCGGCGCACTGGGTGACGGCGTGTCGGGCCCGCTCAGGCAGCCATCAGCTGATCTTGATATTTGCCTTCTTGATGACTTCGTTCCAGCGCTGGTAGTCTTCGACGAAGAACCTGTCCAGATCTTCCTTGCCCAGGCTGGACGCAGAGAACCCGCGCTGGTTCAGCCACGCACGGTACTCGTCGCTGCGGACCACCTTCTGTACCGCCTCATAGAGCTGCTCGACGGTTTCCTTGGGTGTGGAGCTGGGAACGATCAGCGCAAAGAAGGCTTCGGCAATGAATCCCGGCACGACTTCAGAAAACGTCATGACATCCGGTACCAGCGGCGAACGCTCTGCCGAGCCAATGGCCAGCAGCTTCATCTTGCCATTCTTCACGAGCTCAATGCCGGACGGCAGCGCGTCGAACAGAAGCGGCAGATGGCCGCCCAGCAGATCCGCCTGGGCAGGTGCGCTCCCCTTGTAGGGGATGTGGATCATGTCGGTGTCCGTGCGCAGGCTGAATGCCTCGCCCGCAATATGTGCCTGCGAGCCCGCGCCCACAGAACCATAGGAAAGCTTGCCGCGGTTGGCCTTGGCGTACTCAAGGAACTCCTTCAGGTTGTTTGCAGGAAAGTCGTTGTTGGCGTACAGGCCGACGGGGGCCGTGGCCAGCATCGATACGCCCGAAAGATCCTTGAACGTGTCGTAAGGCAGCTCGTCGCGCAGCGACGGGTTTGCCGTGTGCGCGGCGATCACCACCCCCATGGTGTGACCATCCGGCTTCGCACGGGCCACGGCGTGCGTGCCGATGATGGTGCCCGCACCGGGCTTGTTGTCGATGATGACCGGCTGGTTCCACTCGCGGCGCAACCCCTCACCGAGCAACCGGATCATGGCGTCGGTGGGCCCTCCGGGTGGAAATGGAACGATCAGCGTTACCGGTTGAGACGGAAACGAACCCTTCTGTGCGAAAGAGATGCGCGTGGTGCCCAAACCGAGAGCCACGGCTGGAACGCCAGCCAGAAATTGACGTCTTTGCATGCTTTCCTCCAAACATTACTTGAATAGCCGGAACTTGTTCCCAAATACCCTCGCGCACTCTGCTATCTGGGTGGCAGATACATCACAACCGGATCGGTGTACTCACGAACGCCATCCACGCCGTACTCCCGGCCCAATCCTGATTCCTTGACCCCGCCAAATGGCGCACACGCGTCGAGAACCATGTGTTTGTTGACCCAGACCACACCTGCTTCCAGGCGTGCTCCGATTGCCGCAGCCGCGTCGTGGTCGGTGCCCCATACAGAGGCCCCGAGCCCGAATCGCGTATTGTTGGCACGTTTCACGACATCATCGATGTCACTGTATTTCAGGACAGGCAACACCGGCCCGAAAGGCTCTTCCTGCACGATTCGTGCATCTTCAGGCAGCCCCGTGATGATGGCAGGCTGGATGAAGTAGCCGGATTTCGAGCCCTGCTCCTGCGCGGCTTCATCACCGCTCAGGAACTTCCCGCCACGCAGCTTCGCGTCGGCAAGCAATTCGCGTACGCGGGCATACTGTGTCGCGTTCTGCACCGGTCCCAGATCGGTTGCCGGGTCGAAGCCGTCACCCACCACGGTGTTGCGTGCGATCCCGGCCAGTCGCTGCGCCACCTCTTCGTACAGCGAATCATGTACGTACAAACGCTTGATCGCCATGCATACCTGGCCACTGTTGGCAAACGCCGCACCGAAAATGCGTGGCAGTACGGCGTCCAGGTCGGCGTCAGGCAGCACGATGGCAGGGTCGTTTCCGCCCAGCTCCAGCGTCAGGCGTTTCAGGGTGCCAGCGGCGCTTTGCATGACTCGCTTGCCCGTTTCGATGGAACCGGTAAAAGAAATCTTGGCAATGCCTGGATGACTGCTCATGGCGCGTCCGATCTCGTCGCCCCCTGCCAGGATGTTCAGCACCCCCGTGGGAAACACGTCCTGCGCCAGTGCAGCCAACCGCAGGATGGACAGCGGTGTAAAGGGCGATGGCTTGAGAACGATGGTATTGCCCGTGTGTAATGCATGCGAAATCTTGGGCAAGGCAAGAACCAGGGGCATGTTCCATGGGGTTATCGCGCCCACCACGCCCAGCGGCCGGTAATGCAGCTCGATGCGCCCTTCCCGGTCGTCCTGCAGCAGCGCGGGGCCGGTATCGAGCTGGCATACGCGGCCGATCTGATATGCCGCACGGCGTGCCTCGTCGAGCGCGCGCGCAAACGGCTTGCCCTGTTCCAGCGTAATGATGGCGGCCAGCTCCTGTTCGTTCTGGCGCAGCACATCCGCCAAGCGCCCAAGATGGCGCACGCGCCCGGAACTGCCCATGCTGGCCCAGCCAGGCTGCGCGCAGCGCGCAGCTGCAACGGCACGCTCCAGCTGATCCAGCGTGGCGGCCGGGCAATCGGCGCAAGGTTCGCCCGTTGCCGGGTTGACCACTTCGAAGCGGGTCGGACTGTCTTCCAGGGCGCCTGCCACGAGCTGACGCACGGGATGTGCTATCAGGTGTCCGGCAATGGCGGCGGCAGATGAATACGTGTTCATGGCATATGTTTCCGGATCGAACGATCAGACTCCCCGCACATGGAGCAGTGCCTGGCGCCCTTCGGTCCTGACGACCTCCAGCGCACGTTTCAGCGCGGGCAACAGTTCCGCGCGGCTCTCCACCTTCTGTCCATGTCCGCCCGACGCCTGGGCATACATCGAAAACTCCGGAACGGGCTCGAGCGACGCAAGCGGTGCCGCAGCGTGGATCTTCGTGTAAGCTGCGGTGTACGCATCCGGGTACATCGCCAGCGCCGATTTCTCGACCGCATCCCATCCTCCGTTGTCGTACACGATGGTCAGGATGGGCAAGCCATGCATGGCTGCCGCCTGGTGGCAGGCAGCCGGATTGCAGAACAGGTAGGCGCCGTCCCCCAGCACCGACATCACCACCCGGCCCCGGTCGGCCTGTTGGGCACCAAGGGCGGCGGGCATGCCCCAACCCAGGCCGCCAGCCACCGGGTGATGGAAGAACGAGCCCGGACGATCGAGCCCGAGAATTTCACGAACCACGGAGTACTCGTTGACGATGGTGATGTCGTCTGCCATCACCTCGTTGATGCAGCGGCTCAGGAACAGCTTGGTGATGGGCCCGCCATGTTCTTCATCGGCCTGCACCCGTGCCATGAGGGCAGCACGTTGCCGCGCTGCGAAAGCCTTCAGGCGTTCGGCCCGCTCCTGCCATGCGCAGATGTAGTTGCCCGTTTCGAGTTCGCAAATGAGCACCTTGAGCAGCGCCGCCGCCTGACCGGTGATCGAGAGCCTGGAAGGAAATGTACGCAACGGATAGCGGGCAAACAGCGGGTCAACCCCTGCTTGCGCGACGAAGCAATCCGCGTGCGGGCCACCCTGCTTTGGAATCCATGGAACATCGGACTCCAGCAGCAACAGCGCATCGGCGTGCGGAAACACCGGAGCCGCCTCGAACCCCAGATGCAAGGGATGCGAACTCGGAAAGTTCACGTAGCGCGGCCGGTATTCCACCACGCCAATGCCGAACTTCTCGGCAAGCGTTGCCAGCAGACCCACGGTTTCAGGATCGGCGCCACTGGAAGTGGAAATGACCACCGGAAACTCGGCATTGGCCAACACCTGAGCCAGCGCACGCACGGCCTCCCGATCGGGATGGGGCGCCGACGGTGGCTGGCAATGCGGCTCGTCCGGGTTGGCGTGCAATGGGCTTGCCAGGACCTCGCGCGGCAGGGTCAGATAGATCGGGCCACGGGGATGCGCCATGGAAATGGACAGGGCGCGGTCAACTACACCCGCGACATTGGACCCGTCACGCAGTTCATAGTCCCATTTGACGAACTCGCGAACCATCGCGGCCTGGTCGAACATCTCCTGGCCCCAATGGATAGTGTTGTCGCGTGCACCGTGCACCCCGGACTCGAACAGAGGCGTACGGCCAGCGGTGAAGAACATGGGAACCTGCGAGCGCGCCGCATTCATCAGGCCGCACACCGCATTGGCCGTGCCAACGCTCACGTGCAGCATGACGGCCTGGGGCTTGCCCGACACCATGTAATAGCCGTGCGCCATGCTGATGGCCACGTTCTCGTGACCCGAGATCACTGGGACGGGAAAGTCCAGGCCCGACTCTTCCTGACGTGCATAGGCTTCCACGATGGGTGCCGTATCGGTGCCCGCGCCAATGTAGAAATAATCAATGCCGCGCGCCTTGAGTGCCGCCAAGAAAGCTTCGGCTACCGTCCGCACGGCTGGGCTGACCACCGTTTCCGCCACGCTCTCTGCGTGTGTCTGTGCAATGTCGTGATTCATTTACTCCTCTTTGAGCCGTGGCCGGCCGCCCGCCTCCTGGCGATCCAGGGTGCGTGAAATCCAGCTGAAAAATCAGCGTGACGACGCCAGCTCGCCGTCCCTTTCAAGAATCTTCAGTAATGTATTGAGCGTGTGCTCGGTATGTTCCTTCAGGAGACGGAGGGCCAGATCGGTCTGACGCGCCAGAACGGCATCCTTCAGGGCCTTGTGTTCCGCATTCACGTCGCGCTCGCCCTTTGCGGTATGCCGTACGGCCAGGTGCCGATACCGGTCGGCCGATTCGAACAGACGTTTGCAGAAACCCTGCAGGGTGCGCGACGGACACGCGGCAATCAGCGCCTGGTGAAAGGCGTGATGCCGACTCTCCCACTCGGGGTTGGCACTTTGCGAGTCTTCGTCGAGGCGATTCGGAATCCGGCTGAGGCGGTGATATGCCAGCATGATGCCTTCTTCCCACGCATCGTCGCCGTTCTTGATCGACTCGCGAATCGCGATCTCTTCCAGCCAGATACGCGTGGTGACGACCTCGATCAGGTCTTCCACGCTGACCGGGGCCACTCTGAATCCGCGTTGATCCTGTTGCACGACGAGGCCCTCTGCCGTGAGCCGATTCAGCGCTTCACGCACCGGGGTGGGTCCCACACCGTAGCGTTCCGTCAGGTTCTCGACGCGCAGGCGCTCACCCGGCAGAAGCTTGGCGCGAATGATGTCCTGGCGTAACAACAGGTACACCGTGGAAGCACGCGTTGCTCCGATGGCATTGCCGCCATAAGCCTGCGCATTCTGCAAATCCGACTGCGTCGTCATTCAATGTGCTCCTCAACCTGACCCAACCAGCGCAATGCGTTGCCGTAACGCAAGCGTTCTTTCGCGCGCGCATCGAGCCTGGTCTGCTCGATGCGTGCGTATGGATCCTTGTCCATGATCAGAAATGGATAATCAGTACCAGCCATCACCTGTGTTTCACCAAACATCCGTACCAATACCTCGATACCGTCGTTGTCGTACACAAGATCGTCGTAATACATGCGGCGTACGCTGAGCCGCGGAGCCTCTGGCAGCGCCTCGCGCACCGTCGGCATCAATTCCCAGGCCTGCTGCATGCGTGGCACCAGCATGGGCAGTGAACCTCCACCATGGGTAAACGCAACCCGCAATCCTTCCACCGAATGTAGCGTGCCTCCCGTAACCATGGACGCTGCAGCAAGCCCCACTTCACCCGGAAATGCCACCACCTGTTCATATGCGGGTACTCCGACCAGCCGGTCCATACCTGCCGGACGCAGCGGATGGACCAGCACCGCGGCGTCGAAATCGCGGCAGGCCTCGAAGAAGCGCCTGAACGATGGGTGTCCGATCGGAACCCCATTGACATTTGTACCTACCAATACACCGCCCAGGCCAATCTCGCTTACGATGCGTTCAAGTACCCTGACCGCCCGGTCCGGGTCCTGAAGCGGCACTGCACCCAACCCGAAGAACCGGTCGGGTGCGGTCTGTACGTACTCGGCTATGGTGTCGTTGAGAAAGGCGCACATCGATTCGGCATCTTCCACCGACATCCAGTAAGACAGCAGCTCGGGCATGGGCGACAGCACCTGCGCGGCAACCTGCTTCTGGCGCATGTCATGCAGGCGTGCCTGCATGTCCCACGCCGGTCGGCTGACGGTACGGTAGATTGCACCCTGCATCATTACGTGGTGCCGGCAGGGGCTCGCAGCAACCACTTCCGGCCAACGCGCGTCGGCATCCTTTCCCATGTATTTCGGGAAGCGGGTTGGCACGATGTGCGTGTGAATGTCGATACATCCGCATTCGACTATGGGCATCTTGCTGCAGTCCCCACTACGCCGTGGTTGCCCGCTGGGGGATCGTGACTTTCTCGACAACGCCGGATGTGCCCATGCGCGGGTCGCGTACGGCGCCCCATGAGTCGAATGATTCGGGCACCAGCGGCAGCACCTCCGGTTCACGTGGGTTCTCTTCCGGGAACATCTCCATGCCGAAACTGTACTCAAGCGTCGTGCCATCGGGATCGAGGAAGTACAGGAATATGCTTCCCGACGCCACATGACGGCCAGGGCCAAATACGATGGGGACTTCATGCTTGCGCGCTCGATGCAGGCATTTGCCGACGTCGTCGATCTCCTGCACCATGAAGTTCAGATGGTGGAAGTGCCGGTGCGACGAGCGGCCGATGCCGATGCCATGATGCCAGGGCGTGGGGAAAGGTCGCAAGAATGCGGTACCCGTCCCGATCATGTCTGACATCCTGAAATTCAGCACATTCATGAAAAACTCGATGGCTTCATCGCGCTCTGGCGTTGCCCACACCACGTGCCCGAGGCGCTGGAACTTCGTGTGCGTCACCGCAACGGGCGACACCTCGCGTGTGCCCGCAGGGAGGTAAAACTCCAGGGTGGCGCCGGTGCAGGGCTCCGACATTCTCATCGCCTGCATGAAGCCGCGCTCACCACACTCGTCCGGGTCAAGCATCACCCAGGGGCAGCCAGCGTCATCCAGGCGCCGCTGCAGGACGGCAAACTGTGACTCATCTTCGAGGATCCATCCCGCCCGCTTGTATCCAGCGTCCTTCGCTTCGTGCAGGACGACCGAATAAGGCTCTTCCGGATCGCATCGAAACAGCTCGGCGCCGCCGCGGGAACCGATATGTTCCAGTCCGACGAAGTCGCGGTAGAAATCGCGCGACCGCTCCAGGTTGGTTACGTTGAGCTCGACGTACCCCAATTTGCGATATCGAACCATGGCTGCCCCTTGTTGCTCAGAGAATGAAGCTGATCTTGCCGTGCGGGCGCAGCACGTCCAGGTCGAGGATGGCGCGCCGCTCCACGAAGCGAAGGCCCTGCCCGGTGCGACGCAACCGGTTACGGTAACGGCCGACGTACACGTCGGTCGACTCCATCTGGAAGCGCCAGACAGCGAAGTTCGCCGTTACCAGGGCCTGGTCGCCGTCAGCCTCCAGCACCCGCACGTTCGTGATCAGGCGTCGCGTGCGGGAGCGCGGGTTTTCGGCCCAGCTCGAGCGTCCCAGCAGCTGCTCGACACGCGAACGCAGATTGACCAGGTTGTCGGACACGAGGAACAGGGTATTGTGCGGCTCGGACTCCGGCGCATCGAGCGGAGGAATCAGATAACGGACCTCTTCCGTCATCAGACCCAGCCACTCGACAAGCCGCCACTCGTCCAGAAGGGCGGCTTCTTCCACGAAAAAGCGTTCGACTTCGCCTAAGGTGATCGGTGCTGCTTGACTCATTGGTTCGATCCTTCTGCCGTGGTGCTGACATCCTCTTCGTGCGCCTTGTCATCGCAATCGACCGGTCCGCCAATGCCCTGGACCTTGGCGTGCCATTGCCGCCAGAATGCGCGCATCTGCAGCTCGTCCGAGCCCGTCGGGATCGACCCCATGCCGCGGGAAATGTCCGACCATTCTGCTTCTCGGGCAGCGAAGCCCAGCTGGCAGCCTTCCAGCCCCGCCACATCGTCGGGCGTAGCCATGCCAGCCGGCCCAAGGAACGAGAGGAAATTTTCCATGCGACGCTGACGCAGCTCGGGCGTATCGCCGGAGGGGAAGAGTGCCCATGCATCCACCTCCATGTAGTCGGGCGAGACCGGATAGATGGTCCGCAACGTCTTCCACATGGAAATCATGATGAGGTTGGGAAAGATGAACAGGTTGCGCTGATAATCTGCGGCCCGATGCGTGTAGTCCTCGCCAAACCGGCGCACCATGTCCGCGCGGATTTCGGCCAGCTCCTCGCCGGCGGTCGCGGTCAGCGGCGTGCCGCGATCAAGCGTTTCGATGACCGCATGACCATTGCCCAGCGAGCGGCCGCGGCTGGTGCCGGGGTGCCGTTTGGCCAGCCACTTGCCGGGATCCAGACCGATGTCAGGCAGGTACTTGCGCAGGTAACGCTGGTGCGTCGACAACACGTGGTAGCCGTCGATGCTGTTCTCGACAAGCAGTTTCCAGTTCGCCTTGATGCTGTAGCTTTGTGCACCCGCGGCGATTTCTGAAGAATCGCCCTTGCCGTAGTCCAGGAAGTAATCGATGCGCAACCTGGCTTCGTCACCGAGGTAATCGGCGAGGCTAACTGCGTTCGCGTCGTAGCAGACAAACATCAGCCCCCGATACGAATCGAACCGAGGCACCTGCTGCAACGCCATTTCAGCCCGATTGAACGCATCGGTATAGGCATCCTCGCCAGGCACGCCGATCAGGGCACCCTTGGTGTCGAAACTCCAGGCGTGGTAGAAGCAGCTGAAAGCCGGAGCGTTGCCCTTCTTTTCGCGCACCACCAGATTGCCCCGGTGGGTGCAGGCGTTGTAGAAGGCACGGACGATGCCGTCCTTGCCACGCACCAGCAGCAGCGGGCGACCCCCAACGCGCCTGGTGATGAAATCACCGGGCTTGGCAATCTCGGACTCATGCCCGGCATACAGCCAGCAACGGTCGAAGATTTCGCGGCGCTCGAGCTCAAGAATGGACGACTCCGTGAACACCTTCCGGTTAACCCGAAAGACACCACGGTCCTTGTCGTCCACGATCAGGTTCTTAAGGATCTCCGCATCCATTTCGTACTCTCCGTTTTGGTCGGCTCGATGCCCGGCGCGGTCATTCATTCACGATCGGGTTACGCAGAATGCCGATCCGCTCGATCTCGACTTCACAGACATCCCCTGCCTTCATGAAGACCGGCGGTTTGCGCGCGACACCAACGCCTGCCGGCGTACCCATGACGAGAAGGTCGCCCGGCTCGAGCGTGAGGCATTGCGACAGCAGATGCACCGTTCTCGCGACGCTGAAGATCATGTCCGACGTGTTGGCCGACTGGACGACTTCGCCGTTCACCCGGCACTCGATGTGCAAGCCGGTAGCACCGGGCGGCAGCTGGGATGCCGGCACATACTCGGGCCCAAAGCCACCTGTACCCTCAAAATTCTTGCCAATCGTCCACTGCGTGGTCTTGCGCTGATAATCGCGCACCGAGCCGTCGTTGAAGCAGGAGTAACCCGCGATGCACGACAGGGCATCCTCTTCGGCGACATGGCGCGCCCGCTTGCCGACGAAAGCCACCAGTTCTGCTTCCCAGTCGAGCTGGTCGGAGATGCGCGGCTTGATCATCGGCTGGCCGTGACCGATGAGCGAACCCGCAGAACGGAAGAACACCATCGGATACTCCGGCACCTGCCGGTTGTTTTCGGCTGCGTGGTCGTGGTAGTTCAGGCCCAGGCAGATGATTTTTTGCGACGACATGGCCAGGGGCAGAAGCTTGAGTCCGTCGAACGGCACGCGCTCTTTCACGTTCTCTGCCTCGCGCATGACGCGCTCGACCAGTTCGCTGCCTCCGGCACGAAGCAGATCGGCGAGATCCGTCGGCAGGTCCGCCGAAACCTGCGCAAGATTCACGACCTCATCACCAAACTTGACGCCCAAGGCAGGCGTACCGGCATTGTCAAAACGAATGATTCCCATGGATACTCCGGAGGATGGTCAGGCTCGAGGGCGCGAGACGGAAGAGCAGCCCAGGCCTTGTTACCGATGGCACAATTAAGAAGATCACGAGGCCCGGCCATGTCGGGCCTCACTGGCCGTTGCGATACGCAACGGCACAGCGGCAGTCAGAGCATGGCAACGCCACCACTGGCGCCCAGATGCTGTCCCGTAACAAACGAGGACTCGGGCGAAGCAAAGAAGGCAACCGCCGCAGCGACTTCGGATGGATGCGCAAGGCGGCCCATGCCCGCCGCGGCGCGCGCGGCAGAGGCGGCCTGAAGTTCCTTCATGACTTCGGGAGGGTTCCAGGACGGATCACGGAAGCTGTCGACAGGTTGCGGATCCGGATCGCCGTCAGCCGCAGTTTCCACACCACCCGGAGATACGCAGTTCACGGTAATGCCGTCGCGCAGTACTTCGCCGGCCAGCGTCGCTGTAAGCCCCACCATGGAGCCCTTGCCCACGCCTGCCAGGATGGTGTGGAACGGATAACCGGTACGCCACGCCTCGCCACCAATATTCACGATGCGCCCGTAGCGGGCCTTCAACATGGGGGGCAGCACGGCTTTGCAGCAACGCAGGGTAGTCCAGACATTCCACTGCACGCCTTTCTGCAGCAGCTCTTCGGACATGTCGACCAGCCTCAGGCGGATGAGAGCGGCGGCATTGTTTACCAGAACATCGACCCGGCCGAAGCGGTCGAGCGTCATCTGAACCATTTCTTCGGCCACACCCTCCAGGCTGAGGTCCCCACCGAAAGGTACGAATTCGCGGCCCAGCTCATCGGAAAGTTGCCTGGCCGTGCGCTCGGCACGCTGTCCCTGAATGTCAGCCACGATTACGCTCGCGCCTTCGTCGCCCAGACGATGGGCAATGACCCTGCCCAGACCTTGTGCCGCCCCGGTAACGATGGCCACCTGGCCTTCCAGTCGCTTGCAATGATTCTTGACCGCAAAGGGTGCCGTCGCGTGTGTCACCGCCATTGATTCGTTCCTCGAACAAAGATATCGATGCTTCGCAGCATGCTCGATATTTGAAAAAATATCGATATTTTTTGGATTATCGATATATTTGCTGTCGATGACAATACAAAGAACCAAACCCTAGGGTAAACCCTAGCGCGCTGCACCCTTCGGCGTTGTTTGCGCATGTCGCTGTGCACATCCAGTTATCCGAAAAGAAGCGGCATCAAGTCTTGCAGCAAGTCTGCCCACACCGTGAGACAGCGTTGCAAATCAGTTGACAGCGTTGAAACGGCACGCATAGAGTCGAAGGCAGTGCTCGGGCCACGCCAGTGGGAAGCTCACTCCCGAATGCCCAGAGCGCCGTGAACGGTCAGGTCTGGGCCGTTGCAACAGACACCAAAGGAGACTTCATGAGCAGCAGTAAGTGGCGCAGTCTTTTCATGGCGGCCTCGATCAGTGCAGCAGCATCGGTCACGGCCGCGCCGGACAACCAAACGTTGACCCTGGTGGTCGGACTGGCGCCGGGTGGCGGGGTCGACACCGTGGCACGCGTAGTCGCCCAAGAGATGTCCAAGGTGATGAACCGATCGGTCATCGTCGAGAACAAGCCGGGAGCCGGTGGCATCATCGCCGCACAGGACGTCGCACGTTCGCCCGCGGCGGCGGCGCGCTATCTCTTCTCGGGCCCCTCCACACTGATCGGGCCCTACGTGCAGACGGTCACGTACGATCTCGACAAGGACTTCGTCCCGGTTGGCCTGGTGGGCGGACAGGTACTGGCAGTCGCGGTATCAGCCAGCACGCCGTTCAGGACCTTCGAGGACCTTCTGCAGGCTGCCAAGGAGAAACCGGGTTCGCTTTCTTACGCATCGACGGGCATGGGTTCGCAGCATCACCTCGCAGGTGAGCAGCTCAGCTCGCTGGCAAACATCGACATGGTCCATGTGCCGTACAAGGGAGCCAGCCAGGCCGCGCAGGATCTGAGCGCGGGGCACATTCCGGTGGCCATTACCAGTCTGACTGCGGTCATGCCGCAGGTAGAAGCGGGAAAGATCAGGATCCTGGCGGTCATGTCACCGCAACGCATGCCGGAGCTTCCCGACATTCCTAGCGTGGCCGAAACATTCCCGGGGTTCGAATCAGTGACGTCGTTGTTCGTGCTGGCGCCGGCCAATGCCGACCCGCAGACGGTTGATCGCATGGCGCAGGCGCTGGAGGCGGCCCTGCGGGCGCCTAACGTGAAGGAAGCGTTGAGGACCCAGTACTCGCTGATCGATTTTCGGGGTCCTGAGGCCACGCGGGAATGGATGAATCAGGAACGCAAGCGCTGGGAGGAGGTTGTTCGCAAGGCTAACGTTCGCCTGGATTGAGGCGCGTTGGCAGTTCAGAGCAATAAAAAAGCCCCGTACTGGATGAGTACGGGGCTTTTTGGTGTAGGTGAGGC
>ERZ777003.2079-NODE-2079-length-25496-cov-6.653787_pt1 | contig 25496 bp, 26 predicted proteins | sample MGYA00374956_ERZ777003 | MGnify/ENA primary metagenome ERZ777003 (study PRJEB29302, sample SAMN06268252) | bioreactor metagenome | isolation source: Joint BioEnergy Institute, California, USA | place: USA:Joint BioEnergy Institute, California, USA | collected... | reverse complement strand
GGACGTAGATGAGGTCGGCATAGCCGTCGTGCAGCGCGTGCGCGCAGCCGGCACCCGCCAGGGCGCGCCGGGCCTGCGGGCGGGGCGAGGCGGGAGCGCCGTCATCAACCGCCGTCGTCACGGACATGGGCCATGTACCTCCGGCGCGGCCGCGGAGACCGGCACCGGCAGCGATTAAAGGCCGGGGGCGGGTCCGGCGGAAGGCCGGATCAACAGGATCGCGTATGGAGGCTTGGTGTCCCCGGGGACGCGCCGCGATCGCGCAGGGCGCGTGGAACCATCGCGTGGCAGCCGCCCCCGCCCGCACGACATCCCAGGAGCCTCACCGCGTGTTCCGCCCTGGCAAAACCGGGTCCAACACGCCAGCGGCGAAGGCTGCTCATGCACTCCCATCCTAATCCTCCCCAGCGTCGCAAAGAGGACGCGATGGTGGTGCTCAGCCGCCCCGCACCCGCGCCCGCAGCTCGAATTTCTGGATCTTCCCCGTCGCCGTCTTGGGCAGCGGACCGAAGGTGACGTGCTTCGGCACCTTGAAGCGCGCGAGCTGGCCGCGGCACCAGGCAATGATGTCCTCCGGCGTCACCCGTCCCTCCGCCTCCGGCTTCAGCGTGACGAAGGCGTGCGGGACCTCGCCCCATTTCTCGTCCGGATGCGCGACCACCGCGGCCTCCATCACGTCCGGATGGCGGTACAGCGCCTCCTCGACCTCCAGAGAGGAAATGTTCTCGCCGCCGGAGATGACGATGTCCTTGGCGCGGTCCTTCACCTCGATGTAGCCGTCCGGGTGCAGCACGCCGAGGTCGCCGGTGAGGAACCAGTCGCCGACGAACACCGCCGCGTTGGCCTTCGGGTTGCGCAGGTAGCCCTTCATGATGGTGTTGCCGCGCTGCGCGATCTCGCCGAGGGTCACGCCGTCCGCCGGCACCGGGCGGCCGGTCGCCCGGTCGAGCACCGTCGCGTCCTCGAGCGTCGGCAGCGGCACGCCCTGGCGCGCCATGAAGGCCGCGCGCTCCTCCAGCGGGCGGTCCTCCAGCCCCGGCTGCCAGGCACAGAGCAGGGATGGGCCGTAGCTCTCCGTCAGTCCGTAGAGGTGCAGAACGGAGAAGCCCATCGCCTCCATCTTCGCGATCACGGCGGAGGGCGGCGCGGCGCCGCCGGTCGCGACCTTCACGATCTGCGCGGGGCGGCGCTGCACCTCGGCCGGCGCGTGGATCAGCATGGTCAGCACCACCGGCGCGGCACAGAGATGCGTCACGCCTTCCTCGGCGACCAGGCGGAAGATCTCGGCCGGGTCCACGCGGCGCAGGCAGACATGCGTGCCGCCCGCGAGCGTCACCGCCCAGGTGTAGGTCCAGCCGTTGCAGTGGAACATCGGCAGCGTCCAGAGATAGACGCTGCGCGGCGAAAGCTCGAAGGAGAGCGCGTTGCCGAAGGCGTTCAGATAGGCGCCGCGGTGATGTACCACCACGCCCTTCGGATCGCCCGTCGTGCCGGAGGTGTAGGAGAGCGAGATCGCGGCCCACTCATCCGCCGGCACGCGCGGGGCGAAGTCCGGGTCGCCGCCGGCGAGGAACTGCTCGTAGGGCTCGGCGTCGAGCGCGGCGCCGCCCGGCCCGAGCGGATCGTCCACCACCACCACGCGCGGCCGCCGCGCTTCATCAAGGCCGGCGAGCGCGGCACCCGCGACGCCGGCGAACTCCCGGTCCACCACGAACACCCGCGCGCCGGAATGGCGTAAGATGAAGCCGATCGTGGCCGCGTCGAGCCGCGTGTTGATCGGGCAGAGCACCGCGCCGGCCATCGGCACGCCGTAATGCGCCTCCAGCATCTCCGGCACGTTCGGCAGCAGCACGGCGACCGCCTCGCCGGGGCCGACGCCGGCACGCACCAGCGCGGAGGCGAGACGGCGCGAACGCTCGAGCAGCGTCGCGTAGGTGATCCGCCGCGGACCGTGCACCACGCCGACGCGCGGCCCCCAGACGCGCGCCGCGCGGAACAGGAAGGAGACGGGCGAGAGCGGCACGTGGTTCGCCGCGTTGCGCGGCAGGTCGTCCGCCCCCGGTGTGGGCCCGTCCAGCATCGTCATCGGCTGCTGCTGCATCCCTGGATCTCCCTCCGCCCGTCCGTCCGCACGCGGTCGGCACGGGCGTACGCATGGCGCAACCGGACCCGATCGGCACGGTGGCGGCAAGAGGGCAGGGACTACGGGGCCGCGCGGATGCCCTCCGATGCCGCCGCCCCGGTTTCCGCCCACTGGCTGCTGCCCGTAACCCCGGCGCGGGCGCCGCTCATCGGAGGCGGGCGGGCGGGAAGAGCACGGTCGCCACAGCGGCGGATCCCGCGCCGACGAAGCCTTCCGCCGCCCGGCTCAGCCCGGGCGGGTCGGCTGGCGCAGCACCAGCACCACCGCGCCGACGCCCGTGGCGAGGGACACCAGCGCGAAGGCCGGAGCCGCGATCAGGGCCGCGCCGCCAAGCCCGCCCAAGGGCGCCAACGCAAGCCCGGTTGCGGCCAGACTGCCCAGCGCAGTGAAGGCGGCGACCAGGCACAGGATGAGGACCAGGACCATTCCGCAGCTCCGAATCGTGGCGAGATATGGGCAGGCCGACGAGGAGTCCGCCACGATCCTGACACGATTCGGCCTGATTTCGCCACATTGTGTCAGGGCCCGCCCACCTTGCGGCGAGCGGGCCCCGATCCTGCCCGGTCCGAAATGTTGCGGCGCGGCCCGAGCGCCTTCAGGCCCGCGTCAGGCTGGCACCGTCTGCTGGATGGCGGAGAGGAGCCACTGCCCGCCGCGCGCCCGGACGAAGGTCCAGACCTCGGTCGCCTCGGTGCGGCGATGGGCATCGCCCTCCACCAGCGCGCCGTCGGAGACACGGTAGGTGGCGTCCAGCATCGAGAAGCGCATGGCCACCCGGGCGTAGTCGCGCCCGTTCTCATGCCAGGCATCGGCGAGGTCGCCCTGCTCAAGCCGCACCTCGCGCGTCTCGTTGCGCAGGCCGCGGCTGGCGAGGTCGGCCAGGTCGTCGGCGAAGTACTGCACCATCTCCGGCGTCGCGATCCGCTGCAGCGCGGCGAGGTCCTGACGCGACCAGGCCTCGTTCGCCTCGATCAGCAGCCGCTCGAAGGTATCGAAATCGGCCTTCTCCAGCCGGATCGTCTCGCCCGCATGCGGCGAGGCGGCGCCCATGCCGGCCGACTTCAGGCCGCCCCCGGCCAGGCCACTCATCCCCGGGCCGGAACCGGTGCGCCCGAGCGCGTTCGGCGGCACGCCACCCGCCGGCACGGCGCGCTGCTCGGCGCCGCCGGCGCGCATGCCGCGGAACAGCCGCAGGCCGAGCCAGACGAGGCCGGCGATCAGCGCGATCTGCAGCAGGAAGCCGAGGAAGCCGGCGAAGCCGTGCATGCCGCCGAACAGGCCACCGCCGAACAGCAGCCCGCCGAGGCCGGCGCCGATCAGGCCACCCATCAGCCCGGCCATGAAGGGCGAGCGGGAGAAGAAGCCGCCCGTGGCCGGCGCCGTGGCGGGCGCGCCCGGCCGCGCCGGCGCCCCCACCCCCGGATTCGCCCGCGAGGGCTCGGTCATGCTCCGCTCCATCGGCCGCGCCGGAGCGGGCGCCGTCCGGGTCGTCGGCGGAGCGGAATAGGTTCGGCTGCCGCTGCTCCCGAAGGAGCGGCCGCCGCCCACGCGCGCATCCGCCATGGCGGGCGCGAGCGCGAAGATAACCGCCGCGGCGGCGGCGAGGAGGGTGGGAAAGCGGCGACGCATGGTGATTGGAGTCTCCGGCAAGCTTATCGTTGAGCGCAATATAGGGGCGCGCGGAACGCATTGCGACGGATTCCGGGGCCGTTCCGCTGCCGCGCCGAGCCCGCCACCCGGGCGCGAAGGGATGGCGGCGCCGCCGGCCGGCCGCTCAGTACCTGAGCGCCTCGATCGTCCGCCGCTTCTCCTCCTCATCGAGCGGCACCATCGTCTCCCACACCCCACGCGCCCAGGGGCCGGTGGCGACGATCAGGTCGCGCAGCTCGTCCTCGTCGAGGCTGCCGACATACTCCTCGAGGCTCTCCTCCTCGTCGTCCCAGCCGGCGGCGATGTCCACCACCGTCGCCATGGCGCGCATCGCGAGGTCGTCGAGGTCGCCGGGACGGAACTCGCCCGCCTCGACCAGCTCCGGGATCTGGTGGGCGGTGACGATGGCCAGCGCGGCGGTCTCGCGCGCCGGGGCGCGCGCCTGCTGTCGGCCGGCGGCGAGCTCGGCGATGGCGGAGATCGCCTCCTGGCGCATCTCCGGGATGTCCTTCTTCCACTCCTCGATGGCCATGGGGGTTTTGCTCTCCTTGCCCGGGGGAACGACAGCGGGCCGGCACACGCCTTCAACGAACGAAACGCGGCCCGCGGCGGCGGGATCGCGCGCCGCCCCCCGGGCCGAAGCCAGACCGGCCGCTTCTACCGCACGCCCACGACCAATGTCTGCGGCGAGGGCGGCAAGGGCGCGAACTCCGCCCGCGCAAAGCCCGCAGCGGCCAGGATGCGAGCGTATTCGCCGCGCGTATAGGCCGTTCCGGCCGGCGTGCTGAGGAGCATCACGAAGGCGAACATCGCCGGCATGGGTGGCGAGACGCGGTCCTCCTCCGGCACGAATTCCGGCGCGAGCAGCAGCCCACCCTGGAGCACCAGCGCGGCATGCGCGCGGCGCAGCAGGGCGACGCAGCCGGCCTCGTCGAAATGGTGCAGGAAGTTCGGCATCAGCACGACGTCGTAGGGCCCGCCGAGATCGGCCTCGAAGGCGCTGCCGGCGATGGTGCGGAAGCGTCCCGACACGCCGGCGCGCGCGGCGTTCTCCTTGGCCACCTCCAGCACCGCGGCCCAGTCGAGCGCGGTGACCTCGCACTCCGGGTAGCGCTGCGCGAAGGCGAGGCCGAACAGGCCGTGGCCGGCGGCGACATCGAGCACGCGCCGCGGCGCGGCGCGGCCGGAATGCCGCTCGAACCAGGCGAGGGTCGCTGCGGCGACCGGCGCGGCGAAGGGCGTCATGGCGCGGGCGAATTTCACCCAGACCGGGTTGTCGGGCGCGATGCTGCCGAGGCCCGGGGCACCGCCGCGGCGCACCACGCCGGCCGGGTCCTCCAGGACGCTGCCGACCAGTTCGGGCGCGGCCAGGAATTCCTCGATCGAACCCATGTAGCCGGGCGAGCGCCGGTCGAGGAACGCGGCCGCGGTGGGTGAGAGGCCATAGGCACCGCTGCCATCCTTCGTCAGCAGCCCGCGCACGGTCAGCCAGTCGCACAGCGCGCGGATGCCGCGCGGCGCGGCGCCCGTGCGCGCGGCGAGCGCAGCCTCGTCCGTCGCGCCCTCGCCGATGGCGGTGAAGAGGTCGAGCCGGATCGCCGCCTGGATGGCAGCGGTCTGCATGTAGCCCTGGATCGCGCCGAAGACGATGGCGGGATTGGGTTCGGTGGCGCCGCTCATGAGCCTTCCCCTCCGCGTGGCTGACTGGGCGCCGGTCCCCGGCCGGGCCGGCGTCCGCCCGCCCGACGCCCCGCGATGGATGCGGCCGGTCGGTCGGATCGACCGGGCTACGCCCCCGCCATGGTGAGGCCCTCGACCCGCACCGTCGGTGAATCGGTCCCGCGCTTGAATTCGAGGTCGTTCGCCGGGGTGAGGTTGAGGAGCATGTCCTTGAGGTTGCCGGCGATGGTGATCTCGCTCACCGGCTCGGCCAGCGTACCGCCGCGGATCATGAAGCCTGCCGCGCCACGGCTGTAGTCGCCGGTGACCATGTTCACGCCCATGCCGATCATCTCGGTCACGAACAGCCCCTCGGCGATGTCGGCCATGAGCTGGGCGGGCGTCAGCGGACCGGGGGCGAGCCAGAGATTGCTCGGCGCCGGTCCCGGCGGGCCGCCGGTGCCGCGGCTCGCATGGCCCGTCGAGGCCATGCCGAGCTGGCGCGCGCTGCGCCAGTCGAGCAGCCAGGTGGTCAGCACGCCGTCCTCGACGACCGCACGCGGCGCGCCCGCCATGCCCTCGCCGTCGAAGGGACGGGAGCGCAGGCCGCGGCGGCGCAGCGGGTCGTCGTGCACGGCGATGCCCGCCGCCATCACGCGCTGGCCAAGCCGGTCCTTGAGGAAGCTCGTGCCGCGCGCCACCGCCGCCCCGTTGATCGCGGCCGCGAGATGGCCGAGCAGCGAGCCCGCAACGCGCCGGTCGAACACCACGGGCAGGCGCGCCGTCTTCGGCCGGCGCGGGTTCAGCCGCGCCACGGCGCGGTCGCCGGCGCGGCGGCCGATGGCGGCGGCGTCCTCCAGATCGGCGAGGTGCACCGCGCTGGAGAAGTCGTAGTCGCGCTCCATCGCCGTGCCCTGCCCGGCAAGGGCGGTGGCGGAGACGGAATGGCTGGTGCGCGTGAAGGCGCCCGCGAAGCCGTTGGAGCCGGCGAGCGCGATCAGGGTGCGCGACCAGCCGGCCTCCGCGCCCTCGCTGTTGGTCACGCCCTTGACCGCGAGCGCCGCCTCCTCCGCAGCGGCGGCGCGGGCGATCAGGTCCTCGGCGGAAGGCTCGGCCGGGTCGTCGAGGTCGAGCGCGGAGGCGATAGCGGGGTTGCCGTCCGGGGCGTCGGCGAGGCCGGCGAAGGGATCCTCCGGCACCGTCCGCGCCATCGCCACCGCGCGCTCGGCCAGGGCCTTGAAGCCCGCGGGCGAGGGGTCGGTGGTGGAGACGATCGCCTGCCGCCGGCCGACGAAGACGCGCAGGCCGAGGTCGAAGCCCTCGGCACGCTCGAGCTGCTCGATCTTGCCGAGCCGCCGCTGCACCGAGAGGGAGCGACCATTGACGAGGATCGCATCCGCCGCGTCGGCGCCGGCGCGCCGCGCGGCCGCGACGAGCTCCTGCAAGGTCGCGACGGGGTCGGATGCGGTCGCCGTCGTCATGCCGCCAGCCTCTCCATGATCTCCGCCACGCCCGGCACCTTGCTGCTCGGCCCCATCGCGGCGAGCGTCGGCCGGCCGCGGAAGGCGAAGGCCGCCGCCTCCTGCACCTGCTCGACGGTGACGGCGGCGATCTTCGCCTTGGTCTCCTCGACCGGGACGACGCGGCCATAGACCTGGAGCTGGCGGGCGAGCTGCTCGATCCGGCTGCTGGTGGATTCGAGCGACATCAGCAGCGAGGCGCGGAGCTGCGCCTTGGCCCGCGCCAACTCCTCCTCCGTCACGTCGCGCTGGACCTTGCGCAGCTCCTCGAGCGTGACGGGCATCAGCTCGCTCGCCTCCTCCTCGCCGGTGCCGGCGTAGATCGCGAGCATCCCCGAATCGCGGAAGGGCGAGGCGAAGGAGTAGATCGAATAGACCAGGCCGCGCTTCTCGCGGATCTCCTGGAACAGCCGCGAGGCCATGCCGCCGCCGAGCAGCGTCGAGAGGAGCTGCGCCGGCCAGTAGAGCGGGTGCCGGTAGGGCACGCCCGGGAAGCCGAGCACGATGTGCACCTGGTCGAGGTCGCGCTCCTCGCGGAACTCGCCCCCCTCGTAGCGCGCGGGATCGGCCGGCGGCGGCGCGGACTTCGGCAGGTCGGCGAAATGGGTGCGCACGAGGTCCACCACCGCCTCGTGCTCCAGCGCGCCGGCGGCGGCGACGACGATGTCCTCCGGCCCGTAGTGGCGGCGCATGTAGCCGATCAGCGCCTCGCGCGGCATCGCCTTGATCGTCTCCTCGGTGCCGAGGACCGGGCGGCCCATCGGCTGGCCGGGATAGGCGGTGGCCTGGAAGTGGTCGAAGACGATGTCGTCCGGCGTGTCGTTGGCCTGGCCGATCTCCTGCAGGATCACGCCGCGCTCGCGCTCCAGCTCCTCCGGGATGAAGGTGGAGTGGGTCAGGATGTCGCCGAGGATGTCGGCGGCGAGCGGCAGGTCCTCCTTCAGCACCTTGGCGTAGTAGGCGGTCTGCTCGCGCGCGGTGTAGGCGTTGAGGTGGCCGCCCACATTCTCGATCTCGCGCGCGATGGCGGCGGCGTCGCGCTTCTCCGTGCCCTTGAAGGCCATGTGCTCGAGGAAGTGGGAAACGCCGTTTTCCTCGGGAGTCTCGTTGCGCGTGCCGGCGCCGACATAGGCGCCGATCGAGACGGTCTCGACGCGCGGCATGCGCTCGGTGACGACGGTCAGGCCGTTGGGCAGGCGGGTCAGGCGGACGGAGTCGCTCAATTCTTCGTCTTCTTCTTCCGGTGTCAGGCGGGGCCGTTGCGAAGGGCGTGCGACCGGACGGCGGCCTCGATCGCGTCGAGGTCAGGCGGCAGCACGCGATACCGCTCGGGACGCTCATATAGGTCGGCCAGGCGCGGTGGCAGGGGGGGGCGGAGGCCGGTGGCCTGCTCGACCGCGTCGGGGAACTTCGCCGGATGGGCGGTGGCGGCGACGACGACGGGAATGGCCGGGTCCTCCGGCGCGAGCCCCGCCGCACGCGCCGCGGCGGTGCCGATCGCGGTGTGCGGGTCGGCGAGGTAGCCGCTCTCCGCGTGCAGGCGGCGGATCTCGGCGAGCGTGCCGGCGTCGTCCAGGGCGAAGCCGCGGAACAGGGCCGTCGCCTCGCGCCAGGCGGCGTCGGGGACCGGCATGCGGCCCTCGGCGCGGAAGCGCCGCATGGCCTCGCGCGTCGCGGCGGCGTCGCGGCCGAGCAGCTCGAACAGCAGCCGCTCGAAATTGCTCGAGACCTGGATGTCCATCGAGGGCGAGAGGGTGGGCTCCACCGCCCGCACCGACATGTCGTTGGCGGTCAGCCAGCGCGCGAGGATGTCGTTGCGGTTCGAGCCGACGATCAGCCGCGCGACAGGCAGCCCCATCCGCCGCGCCGCCCAGGCGGCGAGCACGTTGCCGAAATTGCCCGTGGGCACGCTGAACGCCACCGGCCGGTCGGGCGCGCCGAGGGCGAGCGCGGCATAGGCGTAGTAAGGAATCTGCGCCGCGACGCGCGCCCAGTTGATCGAATTCACCGCCGCGAGGCGCATATCGCGCCGGAAGGGCGCGTCGGCGAACATGTCCTTCAGCCGGTCCTGGCAGTCGTCGAAGCTGCCCTCGACCGCGATGTTCAGCACGTTCGGCGAGAGCACCGTCGTCATCTGCCGCCGCTGCACCTCCGAGGTGCGGCCGTGCGGGTGGAGGATCACGACGTCCACCTCCGAGCGGTCGCGGCAGGCCTCGATGGCGGCGGAGCCGGTGTCGCCGCTGGTCGCGCCGACGATGGTGATGCGCTCGCCGCGCCGCGCCAGCACATGGTCGAACAGCCGCCCGAGCAGCTGCATCGCCATGTCCTTGAAGGCGAGGGTCGGGCCGTGGAAGAGCTCCAGCGCGAAGGTCCGGTGGTCGAGCTGCACGAGCGGCGCCACCGCCGCATGGCCGAAGCCCGCATAGGCATCGCGGGTCATGGCGGAGAGCGCCTCGAAGGAGAGCGACTCGCCGCAGAACGGGTGGATCAGCCGCGCCGCCAGCTCGGCATAGGGCAGGCCGCGCAGGGCGCGCCATTCCGCCGGCGAAAGCTCGGGCCAGGAGTCGGGGATGAACAGCCCGCCGTCCTCGGCGAGGCCGGCGAGGAGCACGCCTTCGAAATCGCGCGGGGCGGCCTCGCCACGGGTGGAGATGTATCGCATGGGGCCCGCACAGTAGGGGCCGGCCCTACGCGGGGGAAGCCTCGCCCCGGCGCGCGACGCGCCGGGCGCGCCTCCCCAGGGCTGCCGCCGTGCCGCGTTCCGCGCCCCGGGGTAGGCGGGCGGGCCGCCCGGCTTCAGCGCTCCGTCAGGTAGCGTGCCCGCAGGTGAGCGAGGAAGTCCTCCGGATCCAGCGGCTTCCCCGTCGCCGCGCGCAGCAGGTCCTGGAAGCCGAGGCGCGCACCCTCGGCATGCACCTTCTCGCGCAGCCAGCCGGTCAGCGGCAGCACCTCGCCGCGCGCGAGGGAGGCGTCCAGCTCCGGCAGGTCGCGCCGCGCCGCGCGCATGAGCTGCGCCGCGGCCATCGCACCCAGGGTGTAGCTCGGGAAGTAGCCGAAGGCGCCGTCGTACCAGTGGATGTCCTGGAGGCAGCCGCGCGCGTCGTCCGGCGGGGTCAGGCCGAGCAGCCGGGCGAAGCCCTCGTTCCATGCGCCGGGCAGGTCGGCCACCGCCAGCGCGCCGGTGATCAGCGCGCGCTCCAGGCGGAAACGCAGGATCACATGCGCTGGGTAGGTCAGTTCGTCCGCGTCCACGCGAATGAAGCCGCGCTCCACCCGGCGCCACAGGCGCGCCAGGTTGTCCGGCGCATAGGGCGCCGGATCGCCACCAAAGGCCTTGTGCAGCTCCGGCCCGAGGAAGGCGAGGAAGGCGTCGGAGCGGCAGGCCTGCATCTCGATGATCAGGCTCTGCGACTCGTGCGCCGCCATGCCGGCGGCCTCGCCCACCGGCTGGCGTGCCCAGGCCTCCGGCAGGCCGCGCTCGTAGAGGGCGTGGCCGGTCTCGTGCAGCACGCCGAGCAGCGACTTGGCGAAATTGTCCTCGGCGTAGAAGGTGGTGATGCGCACGTCGCTCGGGATGCCGCCGCAGAAGGGGTGCAGCGACTCGTCGAGCCGCGCATGGGCGTAGTCGAGGCCCATGCGCTCCGACATCCGCCGGCAGAGCGTGCGCTGGACGGCGGCGGGAAAGGGGCCGTGCGGCGCGACCGGTGCCGGCCTCGCCGCCTGGATCGCTTCGGCGCGCGGCAGGGCGTCGCGCAGGAAGGCTTCGTAGGCGTCGAAGATCGGCTCGACCTCGGCGGCGGTGACGCCGCGCTGGTAGCCGTCCATCAGCGCGTCGTAGGGATCGAGGCCGAGCGCGGCGGAGAGCGCCTGCGCCGTCTCGCGCTGCAGCCGCACCACCTCCTCGAGATGCGGGCGCACCATGGCGAAGTCGGAGCGCGCCTTGGCCTCGCGCCAGACCTTCTCGCAGGCGCTGTTGGCCCGCGCCGCGGCCTCGACCAGCGCGGTGGGGAGCGCGGTGGCGCGGGCATGGGCGCGGCGCATCAGCGCCAGGTTGGCCCGGTCCCACTCGCCCTCCGCCCCGGCGGCGGCGAGGTCCTCGGCGACCTCCGGCGCGGTCAGCAGCTCGTGCGACAGGCCGGCTAGGGTGGCGAGCTGCTCGCCGCGCGCCGCGGCGCCGCCCGGCGGCATCATCGCGCTCGCATCCCAGTGCAACATGGCGGCAGCCTCGCCGAGCGCGGCGATGCGGGCGAAGCGGGCCTTCAGGCGGGCATAGGCGGCGGCGCTGGGGGTGCTCATGCGGGGCGGGAATCCTTCAGGCGTCGGCGGGCCCAGGCGAGGAAGACGAGAACGAGCGACAGGGCAAGCCCGTACCAGGTGATCGCATAGCCCAGATGCGGGTTCTCCGGTCGCGGCAGGGCGGTGGCGGGGATGGGCAGTTCGCCGCGGGCGCCGGCCTCGCCCCCGGCCAGCGCGACGAGCGCGAAGGGCTCGACCGCGGGCAGGCCGAGCGCGGCGCCGATCGCCTCCGGGTCGAAGGTGAAGAAGCGCCGGCGCGCCGGGTCGTCGGTCGCGGAGAGCCAGGTGCGCGACTGCGCAGGCCGGGCGTAGCCGGTCACCGTCACCTCGCCCTGCGGCCGCATGATCGGCGCGGCCGCGTCCAGCGCGGCGCCGCCGGGATCGAACGGCACCCAACCACGGTCCACGAGCAGCGCCGGACGGCGGCCGCCCTCGCGCTCCAGCGGCGTGAGAAGATGCGCGCCCAGCCGGCCGTCCCTGACCTCGGCGCCGAGCAGCGCCTCGCGGTCATGGAGGAAACGCCCGCGGGTGCTGAGCTTGGTGTAAGGCTCCGGCAGCGCGCCGGCGGTGGGGTCGAGCGGGACGGGCGCCGCCGCCTCCGCCGCCGCGAGCCGGGCGAGGAGGTCCGTCTTCCAGGCCAGGCGCTGCACCTGCCAGGTGCCGAGTCCGAGCAGCAGAAGCAGCACCGGCAGCGCGGCGAGCGCGGTCAGGAGCACGCTGCGCCAGGGCGATCCCGGCCGCCCTGGCGGCGGCGTCGAGGTGCCGCTCGCCCCGCTCACACCCCCTCGGCGGAGCGGCGGCGGTGGCGCCATTGCAACGCGATGAGCGCCGCCTTGGCGATGCGCATGGTCAACACGGAGAGCGGCAGCACCACCGCCGGCCACAGCACCGCGTGCAGCCAGAGCGGCGGCTCGTAGCGGAACTCCACGACAAAGGCGGCGACCATGGCGAGCGCGCCGACGACGAAGATCGCCGCCACCGCCGGGCCGTCGCCGGCGTCATGCGCGCGCAGGTCGAGCCCACAGGCCGCGCACCGTTCGCGCACGGCGAGCAGGCCCTGGAACAGCGCGCCACGGCCGCAGCGCGGGCAGCGGCCGAGCAGCGCCGCCGTCGGAAGCGGCGCGGCCCCGCCGAGGTCCGGCGGGGCCGCAGGAGAGGTCGTGCCGGGCATCGTGCCCTGAGCCACTGGTCCGATCAGTGCTGCGCGATCTCGCCCGCACCCCACCAGTAGATGCAGATGAAGAGGAACAGCCAGACCACGTCCACGAAGTGCCAGTACCAGGCGGCCGCCTCGAACCCGAAGTGCCGGCGCGGCGTGAAGTCGCCACGGATGGCGCGCAGCAGGTTCACGAGCAGGAAGCAGGTGCCGACGATGACGTGGAAGCCGTGGAAGCCCGTGGCGAGGAAGAAGGTCGAGGGATAGACCCCGCCGTTGTAGAACTTGAACGGCGCCGACGCATACTCGTAGGCCTGGAAGCAGGTGAAGAGCAGGCCGAGCATGACCGTCAGCGCCAGGCCGGTGATCAGCCCCTTGCGGTCGTTCTCGAGCAGCGCGTGGTGCGCCCAGGTGACCGTGGTGCCCGAGAGCAGCAGGATCAAGGTGTTGAGGAAGGGCAGGTCGAAGGGGTCGAAGGTGTGGACTCCCTGGGGCGGCCAGACCGCGACCTCGGCGCCGGAGACGTGCTGCGGGTAGAGCGCGTAGTGGAAATAGGCCCAGAAGAAGGCGACGAAGAACATCACCTCCGAGGCGATGAACAGCGTCATGCCGTAGCGCATGCCGATGCGCACCACCGGGGTGTGGACGCCCGGCGTCTTCGCCTCGCGGATCACGTCGCGCCACCACAGCCCCAGGATGGCGAGCGTGGTGATGACGCCCAGGATCAGGAGCCAGGTCTGCCCGTAGTGGCCGAGCAGGATGAAGCCGCTGAGCAGCGCCGCGCCGGAGAAGGCGGCCAGGATCGGCCAGGGCGACGGGTCCACCAGGTGGTAGGGATGCTTGTGCGGCGGCGGCGGCTCGTATTCGTCGGCGACGGCGGTCGCCGGGGCGTGCTGGGCCGGGATGTGGGTGGCGGTGGTCGCGGCGGTGCTGGCCATGGTCTGTCCTGGTCTCAGGCGGCTGGGCGGCGCGGTCGGCGGCGGGCCGGCATCCGGGCGCCGCCGCGCCACAACGACGGGTCGTGCTGGATGCAGGTCGGGCGCATCAATGCCGAAAAGCCGCGCCGGATCAAGCCCGGGAGAGCCCGCGCCGGCGGCGCCGCGCGCGCGGCGGAAGGCACAGGGGCGCCGTGCATCAATTCGTCCTCGGCGCGGCGGGGGTGGCGCCGTCGGCGGGCGCGTTGAGCCGCCCGACATGCGGGCCCGCATTCGCCAGGGCGCCCGACCGCTCGGCGTCGGAAAGGCTGCGGAAGAAGCTGTAGTGGATCGAGATGGTGCGAACCTCCCGCGTGCTCGGGTCCTCGGCGATGCGCGGGTCCACCCAGAAGGAGACCGGCATCTCGACCTCCTGGCCGGGGGCGAGGGTCTGCTCGTCGAAGCAGAAGCAGGCGACCTTGTGGAAGTAGCGCCCGACCTTCTCCGGCGTGACGTTGTAGGTCGCGACTCCGGTGACCGGCCGGTCGGAGAGGTTGCGGGCCGTGTAGAAGGCCAGCGCCTCCTCCCCCAGGCGCAGCTGCATCGAGTTCTGCGCCGGCGCGAACCGCCAGGGGAGATCGCGATGGGTGGTGGCGTCGAACCGGATGGTGATGGTCGTTTCGCCGACCTGATTCGCGCCGGGGCCGGCGGAGATCATCGGCGTGCCGCCATAGCCGGTCACCTGGCAGAACAGCCGATAGAGCGGCACGGCGGCGAAGGAGAGGCCGACCATCCCGAACACGACCACGAAGGCGCCGGCGGCGAGACGCCGGTTGCGGCGCGCGAGGTCGGCGGGGGGGCGATGACGGGGCGGTCCGGACGGGGGCATGGCGTGGCGATACCCTCAGCCGAGTCCAGCGGCGCGCGAAAGGCGCGCCATGGCGATCAGGTAGAACAGCACGACGAGGGCGAGCAGCACGACGAGCAGGGCGATGTTGCGCCCGCGCCGCCGCCGCTCGAAGACCTGGCGCTCCTCCGGCGTCATCCGGCGGCTCCGCCGCCAAGGGCCAGCCTGTCGGCCGCGAGCGCGGCGAACAGCACGGCGAGGTAGAGGAGCGAGTAGCGGAAGCAGCGCCGCGCCGGCGCGTCGCGGGTGAGGCTGCGGCCCTCCGCGTCCTGCTCATCGCGCAGCACGCGCCAGGCCTGATACAGGAACCCGGCCCCGAGCAGCGCCGCCACCACGGCATAGGCAGGCCCGGTGAGGCCGAGCAGCCAGGGCGAGAGGCCCAGCGGGGCGAGCAGCAGGGTGTAGAGCAGGATCTGCCGCCGCGTCTCCCGCGCCCCCGCCACCACGGGCAGCATCGGCACGCCGGCCCGGGCGTAGTCCTGGTGGGCGTAGAGCGACAGCGCCCAGAAATGCGGCGGCGTCCAGGCGAAGATGATGGCGAAGAGCAGCAGCGGCTCCAGGCCGACCGTCCCGGTCGCCGCGGCCCAGCCGACCACCGGCGGGAAGGCGCCGGCGGCACCGCCGATGACGATGTTCTGCGGCGTGCGGCGCTTCAGCCACATCGTATAGACGAAGACATAGAAAGCGATCGAGAGCGCGAGCACCCCCGCCGCGAGCCAGTTGGTCGCCAGCGCCATGACCACGACCGACGCGACCGCCAGGGTCACGCCGAAGCCAAGCGCCGCCTCCGGCGTGATGCGGCCGGCCGGGATGGGGCGGTTCGCCGTGCGGCGCATCCGCGCGTCGATATCCCGGTCGTACCACATGTTGATCGCGCCCGCCGCGCCGGCGGCGACCGCGATGCAGAGCACGGCGGTGAGCGCGAGCGTGGGATGGAGGCGCACCGGCGCGACCAGGAGGCCGATGAGGCCGGTGAAGACGACGAGCGACATCACGCGCGGCTTGAGCAGCGCGATCCAGTCGCGCACTTCGGAAAGATCCAAAGTCGTGCCGCTCCCGGAAAGTCGAAGGGGGGCATCGCCGCCCCCCTTCGCCGGGTCCTGCACGGCGCTCTTGCTCATCGCCGCATCGGCTCCCATCGCGTTGCGTCTCCGCCCACCGCGCGCTCAGCGCACGCGCGGCAGCTCCTCGAAGGTGTGGAAGGGCGGGGGCGAGCTCACCTGCCACTCGAGCGTGGTCGCACCCTCACCCCAGTAGTTCTCCGCCACCCGCTCGCCCGAGGTGAAGGTGCGGTAGATCACGTAGAGGAACACCGCGACCGAGATCATGGAGATGATCGAGCCGATCGAGCTGACGAAGTTCCAGCCCCAGAAGGCGTCCGGATAGTCCGGATAGCGGCGCGGCATGCCCTGGGCGCCGAGGAAGTGCTGGGGGAAGAAGGTCAGGTTGGCGCCGACGAAGGCGAGCCAGAAGTGCACCTTGCCCCAGAACTCCGGATACTGCCGGCCGCTCATCTTGCCGATCCAGTAGTAGAACCCGCAGAAGATGGCGAAGACGGCGCCGAGGCTCAGCACGTAGTGGAAGTGCGCCACCACGAAGTAGGTGTTGTGCAGGACGGCGTCGAGCCCGGCATTCGACAGCACCACGCCCGTCACGCCGCCGACGGTGAAGAGGAAGATGAAGCCGACGGCCCACAGCATGGGGACGCGGAACTCGAGCGATCCGCCCCACATGGTGGCGATCCAGGAGAAGATCTTGATCCCCGTCGGCACGGCGATGACCATCGTCGCGGCCATGAAGTAGGCGCGCGTGTCCACGTCGATGCCCGAGGTGAACATGTGGTGCGCCCAGACGATGAAGCCGACGAAGCCGATTGCCACCATCGCGTAGGCCATGCCGAGGTAGCCGAACACCGGCTTGCGGCTGAAGGTCGAGACGACGTGGCTGATGATCCCGAAGGCGGGCAGGATCATGATGTAGACTTCGGGGTGGCCGAAGAACCAGAACAGGTGCTGGAACAGCACCGGGTCGCCGCCGCCCTCGGGACGGAAGAACGCCGTGCCGAACATCCGGTCCGTCAGCAGCATGGTGATCGCGCCGGCCAGCACGGGCAGGGAGATCAGCAGCAGGAACGCGGTCACCAGGATGGACCACACGAAGAGCGGCATCTTGTGCAGCGTCATCCCGGGGGCGCGCATGTTCAGGATCGTGGTGATGAAGTTCGCAGCGCCCAGGATGGAGCTGATGCCGGCCAGGTGGAGCGAGAACAGCGCCATGTCCACCGAGGGACTGGGATGGTACTCGCCGGAGGCCAGCGGCGGATAGAGCGTCCAGCCGGTGCCCGGCCCCTCGCCCACGAACAGGCTCGCCCCGGCCAGGAGGAAGGCCGGCACGATCAGCCAGAAGCTGATGTTGTTCATGCGCGGGAAGGCCATGTCCGGCGCGCCGATCAGGATCGGCACGAACCAGTTGCCGAAGCCGCCGATCAGCGCCGGCATGACCACGAAGAACACCATGATCACGCCGTGCGCCGTGATCCAGGCGTTCCACACCTGCCCGTCGGGGAAGATCTGCATCCCCGGGTTCTGCAGCTCGAAGCGCATCGCCCAGGAGATGCCCGCGCCGATCAGGGCCGCGAACACCGAGAAGCAGATGTAGAGCGTCCCGATGTCCTTGTGGTTGGTCGAGAACAGCCAGCGGGCCACGAAGCCGGGCTTGTGGTCGTCGTGATGGCCGTCGCCGTGATGCGCGTGGGTCGCGGTCGCCATGATGTCTCTTTCCATCGGGTCGCCGGGATTACCGGCGCACCTCCGCGGTCTGCTGGTTCACCGGGGCCGGGGCGGCTTCCGCCACGGCCGAGGCCGGAGGCCCACCGGGCGGCAGGCCCTGCGCGGCACGAGCCCGCGCCCGCTCCACCCAGGCCTGGAATTCCTGCTCGGGCACGGCGCGCACCTCGATGGGCATGAACCAGTGGTTCGTGCCGCAGATCTGGTTGCACTGGCCGTAATAGACGCCGGGCCGGTCGGCGCGGAACCAGGTCTCCAGCGTCCGTCCCGGGATGGTGTACTTCTGCACCCCAAGCGCGGGCACGAAGAAGGAGTGGATCACGTCCTGGCCCGTGGTCAGCACGCGCACGTTCTTGCCGACCGGAACCACCAGCGGCTCGTCCACCGAGAGGTTGCGGAGCTGGCCGGGCCTGATCTCATCGTCCGGGATCGGGCGGCTGTCGAAGGCGAGGTTGCCGTGGTCCGGGTACTCGTAGTGCCAGTACCACTGCCGCCCCTGCACGTTGATCGTCAGGTCCGCGTCGCGGGCACGGTCCTGGTAGTAGATCAGCCGGAAGGACGGGATCGCGATCACGATCAGGATCAGCACCGGGATCACCGTCCAGGCGATCTCGAGCATGGTGTTGTGGCTGGTCTTGGACGGCGTCGGGTTCACCTTGGCGCGGTAGCGCCAGATGCACCAGGCGAGCAGCGCCGTCACGAAGACGGTGATCGCGATGATGATCCAGAGAACCAGCGTGTTCAGGCTGCCGATCGCCGCCTTCACCGGCCCGCCCGAGGGCTGGAGCCCCATGGCCCAGGGCACCGGTGCGCCAATGCCCTGGGCAGGCTCGCCGCTCGAGGACGGCGCCTGCGCCAGCGCCGCGCTGGCGACGGCCAAAGCCATCACGAAACCGGCGAAGAGACGCGCGCCGATGCGCCGCAGTCCCGCCGCCCCGAAGCGCCACCCAACTTCGTTGGAAACCCGCATCCCCGATCCCGTCGTCGTCGTCCGCACCGCCCGGGCCGCATAACGGTCCCGCGCCCCGTACGTGATTCCGCCCGCGTCCGATCCCGCTCAAGGGGGGCCGCCGCGCCCGGCTGGCCCGCGCGGCGCACCTGGCTCCGTCGATCGGGCAGGCGCGACGCGCGCGGACCATAGTCGTGCCCAGGCGGCCGGGCAAGCCAGTGCCGCCGCGCGTGCCAGCATGCCGGCATCGCGGCGCGTGCGGCCCCGCACCCTCGCGCCACGATGCCGCCGAGGAGGTGAAGCGCCGCGGGCGCGGAGCGAGCACCATGCCGCGCCGCCGGCAAGGCGTCGCCGCGCGCGACTCGGCGATGGACGGCGGACGGACGGACCGCGCCGGGCCGGGCTCCGCCGCTAGGCGCCGCCGGACCCGGCCTCCGCCTCGGTCTCGCCCTCGGCGACGTGGTCCACCATGTCCGTCAGCATCGAACGGATGTGCTCGTCGCCCACGACGTAGAACACCTGCCGGCCCCGCCGCTCGGACTGCAGCAACCGCGCCGCGCGCAGCAGCCGCAGATGGTGGCTGACCAGCGAGGCGGAGATGCCAAGCCCCTCCGCCATCTCGCCAACGGAGGCGGCGCGGTCGAGGCAGGCGAGGATGATCCTCAGCCGCGTGGGATCGCTCATCAGCCGGAACATCTCGGCCAACTCGACAACCTGGTCGTCGCCGATCCTGATCGCGCGCGCCCTCATCCGCCTGTTCGCCCCGCCGCCGCTGTCCACCGCCTGCCTCGCGGTCCCGGCGCCACCGAGCCTCGCGCCTGCGCGGCGCGAGGGCAAGCCCGGTGACGAAGGACAGGCCGGCCGGGCCGCTTCGGGGCCCGGCAGATCCGGGCGGCGGTTCCCACTTGACGGCCGTCCTCCCCAGGCCAAGTGTTGAGCTAACCCACTGAAAAACAAGCAAAATGTGAAGAGTTGAAAAGGTGAAAAGCTCCATAGTTGAACAGCCATGGGGGGTAAGGCCGTGACCCCGCCGCCCTCCGGTCCCGCCAGTGACGCCGCGAACCCGTCCCCTGCGCCGCGGCTCCCGCCGGACGGCCGGGGCGACGGCGCCGCCGCGGCCGTCATCGCCGGCGCCCCCCGCTCCTATGCCGGGCGGCTGGTGGACTGGCCGCGCAGCCTGCCCGAGGTCCACCGCAGCGTCGCGGTGCCCAATGCCGGGGGCTGGCTGCGCAAGCTCCTCGCCTTCATCGGCCCGGGCTACCTCGTCGCGGTCGGCTACATGGACCCCGGCAACTGGGCCACCTCGCTCGCCGGCGGCTCGGCCTTCGGCTACACGCTGCTCACCGTCGCGCTGCTCTCCTCGCTGATGGCGATGCTGCTGCAGGCGATCTGCGCGCGGATCGGCATCGCCACCGGGCGCGACCTGGCCCAGCTCTGCCGCGAGCGCTTCCCGAGGGCCGTCGCCTACCCGCTCTGGCTGCTCGCGGAGGTGGCGATCTGCGCCACCGACCTCGCGGAGCTGATCGGCACCGCGATCGCGCTCCAGCTGCTGTTCGGCATCCCGCTGCTGATCGGCGTCATCCTCACGGCGCTCGACGCCTTCCTCATCCTCTGGCTGCAGCACCGCGGCATGCGCTGGCTCGAGGCCTTCGTCATCGGCACGACCGCGATCATCGCCGGCTGCTTCGCCATCCAGATCGTGCTGTCGGACCCGGAATGGGGCGCCGTGCTGCGGGGCTACCTGCCCTCGGCCTCGATCGTGACCGACCAGCAGCAGCTCTACATCGCGCTCGGCATCCTCGGCGCGACGGTGATGCCGCATAACCTCTACCTGCACACCGCGGTGGTGCAGTCGCGCGCCTATGCGCTCGACGCCGCGGGCAAGCGCGAGGCGATCCGCTTCGCTACGCTCGATTCGACCATCGCGCTCTCCTTCGCGCTGCTGATCAACTCGGCGATCCTGATCATGGCGGCGGCGGTGTTCCATACCGCGGGCCGCACCGACGTCGCCGAGATCCAGGACGCCTATGAGCTGCTCGCGCCGCTCTCCGGCGCCGCGGCGCCCTACCTCTTCGCCATCGCGCTGCTCGCCTGCGGGGTGAACTCGACCGTCACCGCGACCCTCTCCGGCCAGGTGGTGATGGAGGGGTTCCTCCACCTCCGCCTGCCGCCGGTGCTGCGGCGGCTGATCACGCGGCTGATCGCGATCGCGCCGGCGGTGGTTGTCACCTTCTTCTACGGGGAGAGCGGCACGGCGCAGCTCCTGGTGCTGAGCCAGGTGGTCCTGTCGCTACAGCTTCCCTTCGCGGTGATCCCGCTGATGCTCTTCGCCTCCGACCGCGGGCGGCTCGGCCCGCTGGTCACGCCACGCTGGCAGCTGGCGCTCGGCTGGGCCTCTGCGGTGCTGATCGTGGTGCTGAACGCGAAGCTGCTGTGGGACGTGATCATGGGGAGCTGACCCGAAGGGGGGCGCGGGCCGGCGCCCCCCTCCGCCCACGCGGCGGGCGACGGGCGGGCCCGCCGGGCCTCAGCCGCCCGACTTGCTCATCATCGCCTTCACCTCGTCCATCGCCTCGGCGAAGCGGCGGTTGAGCACCGCCAGCGCCTCGGCGTTGGACTTCTGGATCAGGTCGGCGATCTCCTTCAGGTTCGCCATCGCGTGCTCATAGGCGGCCTTGAGCAGCTCGGCCTGCTTCGCCGCCTTGGCCTGCGGCGACTCGCCGACGGAGGCGAGGGTCCGCATCGCCTCGGTCATCTCCGACATCGCCTGCTGCACGATCTCCATGTGCCGCCGCGCCACCGTCTGGGCGCCTTCCAGCGCCACCCGGTTGGCCGCCGAGAGCGCCTCGAGGTTCCGCCGCTGCGCGTTTGTCAGCGCCTCCAGGTCCGGCATCGCCGGCAGCCGGAAATCGGCGAGTATGCGCAGCACGTCCATCTCGGGTCGGGATCCGGGGGAGTCCGAGGGCATGGGCGGCTCCATCCTTCGAGGGCGGCGGCCAGCGCGGCCGCCGCCGGCATGAACGCTCCGCAATCCTAGACCCGGCCCGTCTTGCCGGGGAAGGGCGCGCACCGTCGGGCCCGCCGTGGGCTCAGACGGGCCACCGACGTTCACGTTCGCGCGAGAATGGCGTCAGACCAAGCGAAGGAAGGCCATTCAATTCTATACCATTGCGTGTGATGCCGAAGGACATGCCGCATCAGGGCTGCGCCGCCGCCCGCCACCACTGCCCGTTCGCACCGCCCGCCGCTTCGCCGTGGGGCCGCGCCCGGCGCGCCCTGCGCGACCGCCGCGGCGTGACGGCGATGGAGTACGCCGCGGTCGCGATGGGCATCGTCCTGGCCGTTGCGATCGCCGCGGATGCGGTGGGGTTCACTCTCGCGGCGATCTTCGAATCCCTCCTGCCGTATATCGGCTGAAGGGGCGCCGCCCGCGGCGCGTTCAGGCCTCTCCGGCCTTCTCCCCGCCGTCGCCGAGGCCGAGCGTCCGGACCACCCGCTCGGCACGGTCCAGCAGGCGGTCCAGCGCCGCCATGGTGTGCCCCAGATCCTCCGTCGGGTCGTCTTCCCAGGCGCGGAGCGCGGCGAGCCAAAGCCCCGCCAGCCCCTGCGCGCGCACCAGGCCGGCGGCGCCGGAGGACTCGATCTCCGCCGCTTCCAGCATCCACGCCATCGAGGCGACGAGGCTTGGCGCCAGGGCGAGGGCGAGCAGCGGGTCGCGCCGGAGATCGTGCAGCAGTCGCAGCACGCCGGGCCGATGCGGCTGCAACGCGTCGAAGCGGCGCATCAGCACGTCGAACAGCCGGTCGCGCGCGCTGCCCCCCTGCCCGGAGAGCGTGCCGCGCAGCACCTCCTGATCCGTCAGGCGCAGATGCAGCCGCAGCGCGTCGAGCGGCGTGGGGAGCGCGCGGCGGATGGCGGAGAGCGGCAGGCCGCTCTCGGCGCCGATGCGGCGCATGGTCAGCCCGTGCCAACCCTGCGCCGCGACGGCGCGCCAGAAGGCGGCATGGAGCCGCACCTCCGCATCGTGCGGGAGGGCGTCGGACGAGGGGGAGGCGCTCATCGGCGGCGTCCTCGATGATTCTCGCGCGACCGACCGCCGCCCCTAGCCCGCCAGCTCGCGCGCCCGCGCGGTGGCCGCGGCGATGGCGCGCGACATCAGCGCCGGCCAGGCGTCGGGCGCCATCAGCACCGCGAGCGCCCGCTCCGTCGTGCCCTTGGGGCTGGTGACCGCGCGGCGCAGCTCGGCCGCGTCCTGCTCGCTCGCGGCGAGCAGCGCGCCGGAGCCGCTGACCGTGGCCCGCGCCATGCGCCGGGCGAGGTCGCGCGGGATGCCCTGCTCGATGGCGGCCATCTCCATCACCTCGGCGAGCAGGAACACATAGGCCGGGCCGCCGCCGGAGACGGCGGTGACGGGATCGAGCAGCGCCTCCTCCTCCACCCAGGCCACCTCGCCGATGGCGGAGAGCAGCGAGTCACAGAGCGCGCGCTGCGCGGCGGCGACGCCGGGCCCGGCGCAGGCCACGGTGAAGCCCTGGCGCACCGCGGCCGGGGTGTTGGGCATCGCGCGCACCACGGCGGCGCCCTCGCCCACCCCGCGGCGGATCGCCCCCACCGTGCGCCCGGCCATGATCGAGAGGAAGACCGTGCCCGGCCCGGCGAAGCGGGCATAGGTGGGCAGCGTCGCCTCCGACTCCTGCGGCTTGATCGCCAGCACCACGGCGGCCGGGGTGAAGTCGGCGGGGATCGCCTCGGGCATGGCGACGACCTGCACCACCGGATGCCCGGCGAAGGCGGCGGCGGCCGGTCCGTGCGGCTCGACCACCACGGCGCGGGACAGGCCGCGTTCCAGCCAGCCGGACAGCATCGCGCCGCCCATCTTGCCGCAACCGATCAGAAGCACGGGAGGAAGGGGCTCGGTCATGGCCGCAACGTCGCGCGAGGCGCCCGCGGATGCAAGGCGCCCGCATGTGCGCCGGGCAATGCGCTGCCGGTCGGCCAGCCAGCCGGCCGACTGGCGACACGGGCGGCCGCACTGGGGGTTCCTCCCGCGCCGCCGTCGCCGGCGCGCGTGGACCTACCCGCCGGCGCGCGGCGTCGCCGCAGCGGCCCCCGTGGGGGTCGCGGCCTCCGTCCCACCGCGCCTGGTCAGGGCGAGCCGCGCCAGCGGCGCCGCGGCCAGGGTGCAAACGATCGCCATCGCCACCAGCGCGGAGAACACGGTCGAGCCGATCAGCCCGGCGTCGAGCAGAACGGCGAGCACCACCACCTCCATCAGCCCCTTCGCCTGCATCAGCGCCCCGACCGCGAGCGCGAAGGACCAGCGCTCCCCGGCGACGCGCGCCGGCAGGGCGACGCCGGCGACCTTGCCCGCCACCGTCACCACGGTCGCCGCGGCGAAGACCGTCAGGAACGCCGCCGAATCCGGCTCGATCAGCGCCTTCAGGCCGGTCGCCATGAAGAAGAACGGCAGCAGCACGATCGCCGCCACGGGTTCGAGGCGCGCGAGCAGCGCCGCGCGGCAGCCTCGCGGCATGACGGCGCCGGCCGCGAAGCCGCCGACGATGTAGCCGATGCCGATCGCCTCCGCCGCCGCCGCCGAGACGAATGTGGCGGCGACGCCGGCGACCAGCATGCGGCCCCCGTCGTCGCGGTCCCCGGCTGCGGCGGCCTCCAGGCGGGCAAGCAGCGGCCGGACCAGCCAGACCAGCGTTCCGCCCCAGGCGACGGCGAGGGCCAGGGTGGACAGCACGCCCGCTCCCTGGCCGGCGGAGAGCGCCAGCAGCACCGCCAGCACCAGCCAGAGCGCGGCATCGTTGAGCGCGGCGAGGGCCAGCGAAACCTGGCCGAGCCGCGTTCCGGTCCATTCCGCCTCACGCAGGATCGCGGCGAGCACCGGCAGGGCGGTGCAGGCGACGCAGGCGCCGATCGCAGCGGCGAAACCGAGGCCGTCACCACGCGGGCCGACCGCGCCTGGCACCGCCTCTGCCATCCAGACCCCGAGGCCCATGCCGAGCCCGAAGGGAAGGAGAAAGCTGCCGAGGGCAGGAGCGGCGAGCCGCTTGGCCTGGCCGCGCAGCGCCTCCGGATCGAGGTGCATGCCGGCGACGAAGACGTAGAGCATCACACCGATGTTCGCCACGCCCTGCAGCGCGCCGAGGACCTCCGGCGTGAACACCGCCGCGTGGAACCCGGGCGCGGCGCGGCCGAGCAGCGAGGGGCCGAGCGCGACCCCGACCATGATCTGCACCACCGCGAGCGGCGCCGCGCGGCGCACCGCGCGCAGGCGCCAGAGCAGCCACGGCGTCAGGACGAGGGCAGCCGCGATCGCGAGCAACAGGACGCGGGTGACGTGCATCGGAACTCCTGGCGGCTGCCGCGCGGGCAGCCGGAAGGATGGGGACGGGAGCCGCGGCTGTCCCCCCAACGGCCCGGCTGGTCGGCGGTGCCGAATCCGGCCGGAGCAAAGGAGGGGGGGTGGGCGCGGCCGGAGATGCGGCGAATATCCGGAACGATGCCGGGACATGCAACGGCACCTGACCGTGCCGCCGGATCATGGCTGACCGGTCGGTCGCATCGCCGTTCGGATCGCTGCCGGGCATCGCGTCGCCGACGCGGCGCCCCGCGCGACGCGAAAGGCGGGCCGGCGACAAACCCTGTCCCGCCCTCTCGCGGCGCGAGCCGCCACCGCATCCCACCCTGCCGGCGAGAACGGCCGGCCTGCTGCCAGGACCGGCCAGACTCCCTATGTTGCCCTCACGGCGTCCGCATCGGGACGCCATGGACCGGAGGAAGGGGCAGGCACGTGGCGGCCGACGACCCTGGACCATCCGACATCGTCGGGCCACCCGAGTTCGACATCCGCCGCGATTTCGTCGAGGTCAGCATGGACCTCGCCCGCTTGGTCGCGGCCTTCGGGCCGGACATGCTGCTCCAGGTCCCCGCCGAGTTCCGCGGCGCACGCAACACCCTGACCGCGCGTGCGCTGATCTCGGCCCATGCCGCCCGCGCACCGGGCTTCGTCGCCGAGCTGCGGACCGGCGACCCGCTGCGGCGTATCGCCTTCCGCATCGAGGGCGCGCGCGAGCAGGATTTCCTCGAGGCCATGCGCCACATCGTGCGCGAGGTGTTGATCGAGCCGCGCGGGACCGGGGCGGTGGTCCCGGCCTCGTCGCGCCCCGGATCGCGGTAGCGCGCCCCGCCCACCCGGCCGCCCCCGGCACGCGCGGCGGCATGGGATCGGTTCCTATGATCGCGGCCGCCCGCCCACCCGACCAGTCGCGCAACGAGATCGCCGCCTGGTCGGCGGCCGAGCCCACGCTGGCCGGCACCCTGGATGCCAACGCGGCCGGCCACGCCGCCTATTGGCGCCACTCTGACGCGCTGATCGGGCGCCTGCCGCCGAAATCCCGCTGCGGCGCGGCCGCGGCCGCTGCGCCGATCCGCCGCCCGGATCGAGCCTCGCGTAAACGCTTCCTGCGCAGTACGTGCGCGTGAGCGGGCGCTTTGCTGCTTCAGC
>ERZ777003.2078-NODE-2078-length-25502-cov-18.545998_pt1 | contig 25502 bp, 21 predicted proteins | sample MGYA00374956_ERZ777003 | MGnify/ENA primary metagenome ERZ777003 (study PRJEB29302, sample SAMN06268252) | bioreactor metagenome | isolation source: Joint BioEnergy Institute, California, USA | place: USA:Joint BioEnergy Institute, California, USA | collected... | reverse complement strand
ATCGCTCCAGGCCATGCCTGCTCCTTAACACAACCCCGTTCCAATAGCCGCAAGGCGCCACCCCGGTCTGGCGGGGGACGCCGAGGCGAAGGCTCTCGCTCCGACCTCAACATTCCCCATCGGGGAAGGGACGCTAGAATAGCTTGGCGTCACCGACAAGAATCCGCGGTCACACCATGGCGCCCGAGGCCCGTCCAGCGTACCGAACGCCCTTGCCATGATCCGCCCCCAATCTGCGCTCGCCCGACCCGGCGCGCAACCCGCGCGCCAATGGCTAGGGACGTTCCCGGAACCGTGCGTGGGCTGGCACGGTAGGCAAGCCCAGCCCGCCATGGAACAATCGGCCCCATCCCCCTGACGGCTGTACCCCCGATGTCCGGCAGTACTCCGAATCTCCGGATCAGGTTCGCGCTGACCTTCGGCCTGCTGACGCTGTTGCTCAGCCTGCTGTTGGGCATCGCCGTCGGCGGCGACGCGACCGAGCGCATCCGCAATGCGGTCGGCGCCTCGCTCGAACGAATGGCCGTACACGTGGCCGACCGCCTGCGCCAGGAACTCACCTGCCGCCAAGGCGAGCTGCAGCTCGCCGCCGCGGCCGGCGCCGACCCGACGGCGCTGCGCGAGCGGCTGGAGCAGCTGCGCACCCACTTTCCACACTACGCCTGGCTCGGTTACGTCGCGGCCGACGGCACCATAACCGTCGCCGCCGACGGCCTGCTGGAGGGCGGCAACGTCACGGATCAGGCGTGGTTCACGGAAGGCCTGAAAGGCCCGCACATCGGCCGGGTGGCCGCTTCGCTGCAACTGGAGCGCGCACGCCCCGCCGCGACCGGCCCCGACCACTATCTCGCCCTGGCGGTGCCCACCCACGCCGCGGACGGCAGCGTCAACGGCGTGCTCGGCGCCCAGCTCAACTGGCGCTGGGCGCGCCAGCTCGCCCAGGAAGTGGCGGCGGCCGGGCCGCCGGCGCCCGCCACCGACATCATGCTGGTCGACGAGCAAGGCTTGGTCCAGCTCGGCCCGCCCGAGCTCGAAGGCCAGCCCCTGCCGTTCCCGCGCGCGCTGCAGCGCCAGCGCTATCTGATCGAGACCTGGCCGGACGGCCAGCGCTACATCAGCGCGCTCGACACGGGTTCGAGCAACCAGCCGCCTTCGGGCTGGCGGGTGCTGGTGCGCCAGGAAGCCGATTCGGCCTTGGCCCCGGTCGTGCGTCTGCAGCGGCATATCGTGGGCTGGGGCGTCTTCGCCAGCGTGCTGTTCGCGGCCATCGGCTGGTGGAGCGGCGAGCGCGTGGCAGCGCCGCTGCGCAAGCTCACCGCCGCCATCCGCCAAGCCCGCCACGATCAGCGCTTCGACGCGCTATCGGAGCGGCACGACTACCGGGAAATCGAAGCGCTGTCGGTAGAGATCGCCACGCTGGCCGCGCAGCTCAGCGACGAGCGGGACCAGCTGCGCGCGCTCACCGGCTCGCTGCGCGAGGCCGTCGAGGAACGAGCCATGGAGCTGCGCAACGCCAGCCTGCGCACCGAGCAGGAAATCGCCGAGCGGCGCCGCTTGCAAGAGGAGCGCGAGCGCCTGATCGCCCGCATGCAGGAGCTGGCCGACATCGACCCGATTACCGAGGTGGCGAACCGCCGCTATTTCGAGCGGCTGGCCGAGGCCGAGCTGGAGCGGGCCCGCGAGCGCGCCCAGGCGCTGGCGCTGCTCGCCTTCGACATCGACCAGCTCGCCGAACTCAATGAGGCCCATGGCCCGGCGCTGGTGGAGGAGATCCTGCGCGGCGTCGCGCAATGCGCCCGCGCCGGGCTGCGCCAGGTCGACACCCTGGCCCGTATCGGCTCGGAGGGCTTCGTGGCGCTGCTGCCGGAAACCGATCTGGCCACGGCCATGAGCGTGGCCGAGCGGCTGCGAACCGCGATCGCGGCGCAGACTTTCGACCATCGCGGCCAGCCGCTGAAGGTTACCGTCAGCATCGGCGTAGCCGACCTGCAGGCGCACAATCGCCACATCGACGAGCTGCTGAAGCGGGCCAACGCCGCGCTCTACCAAGCCAGGCAGGGCGGCGGCGACCAGGCGCGCCAGGCCTGAACGAGACCATGGACGCGATCACGCTGGGACCGCTGATGCTGCCGCTACCGCGCCTGGCCGCCCTGGCCAGCCTGCTGGTGTTCGTGATCCTGAGCGAGCGGCTGGTCCGCCGCGAGCCCGCCTTCGGCCGCTGGAGCTGGTACGGACTGGCGGCCATCGCCGCGGGCGGACGGCTGGGCCACGTCGCGGCCAACGCCGAGGCGTACGCCGCGCAGCCGTGGACCGCGCTCTACCTATGGCAGGGCGGCTTCTCCTTCGTCGGCGCGGCGGCCGCTCTGATGCTGCTGACCGTGCTCTACTTCCGCCGCCGCCCGGTCCTGCTGCGCCGCACCCTGCTGCCGCTGGCGCTCGCCGCCGCACCTTGGTTAGGGTACTGCGGGCTGCAGCCGCTGTTGCGCGGCCCCGCCCCGGCGCTGCCGGATCTGATGGTGACCCAGCTCGACGGCGCTCCGGTACGGCTGTCGGCGCTGCGCGGCCAGCCGCTGGTGCTCAACCTGTGGGCCACCTGGTGTGCGCCCTGCCGGCGGGAAATGCCCTTGCTGCAGGAAATGGCGGCGGCCTACCCGCAGGTGCGGTTCCTGCTCGTCAACCAAGGCGAATCGCCGGAGCAAGTGAGCGGCTATCTGCGGGCCGCGGGCCTGGACGGCGCGCAGCCTCTGCTCGACCCCGCCAGCGCCCTGGCCGATTACTACCGCGCCCCCGGCTTTCCCATGACCTTGATCTACGATGCCGAAGGCCGAGAAATCGGCCGCCACCTGGGAGAGCTGTCGCGGGCCTACCTGACGAAAGAGCTAAAGCGGCTTGGGCGCTAAGCGCCGGCTAGCCAGGCGAGTTCGGGCGGCGACCAAGCGGGAAAGCGCTCGCAGGCGGCGCTCCGGGCCCCGCGGGCGTTACCCAGCCACCGACGCCCTCGCCACCGAACGCAGGCGTCTGACGCCGGCGCCCGCCTCGACGATCAGCGCGGCGATCAGCGACAGCAGCCCAGCGGCGCCGGTCAGGAGCGCGACCGGCAGCGACGCCGCCGGACTCGGCCGATGGCGGAAGACCCTCAGCTCGGTTTCCGTGACTTCGGCCAGGTACGTGTCATCGGGATCGACCCGCATTTCCACCCGCACCACGCCATCGCTCGGCACCGGGAACGGATCGAAGCGCGCCTGCAAGCGTTGCGTTTCGAGCGTGCTCTTCGGCAGCCGCTCCAAGCGCAGCAAACGATCGCGCGCCGCGTCCAGCACCACCCACTGGCTCAAGATCGGCTTGCCGAGGGAATCCAGCACCTGGTAATGGATGGGCACTCGGTACAAATCCACCAGCCCGCCGTCGCCGCGCGGCGAAAACTGCCGCGCCTGGTAGCGGCTGGCGACGGTGAGCGCCACCCCGACCCGCCCGCTTTCGCCCGCGGTCAGCTCGATCGGAGCGGTGCGGAACACCCAGCCTGGCTCCATCGTCACCCGCGTATGCGGCTGCTGCGCCAGCCAGTGCTCGACCAGCAGCGCCAGCGCCCAGGTCAAACCGATGCCCACCAGACCGACGCCTAGCAGGAACAGCGCTTTGGCGGGTTGCATGACAAATCCCTCTGCACATGCGGAAAATTCGGCATCCTGCCGTACCCGCCAGCTTAACAAGCCTGGCGACGCGCCGCCGCCGCGGCATCCAAGGACTAACCCTGACCTGCCCCGCGCCGCCCGGCCACGGTCAGGCGTCGGTCTCCTGGACGACGGCGGCTCGCTCGGTGCTCCGGGGACTGTCCTCGATGAGGCGGCGGCCCAGGCTCACGACCTCGTCCTCCAGATAACCTAGCTTGCGATAGAACGCGAGCACGCCCGCGTTCGCGGTGCGAACCTGCAGATTCAGCTTCGGGCAACCGCGCTCCAGCAGCCGCCGCTCCACCTCGCGCATGAGCCGAGTTCCATAGGAACGGCCCTGGTGTTCGGGGGCCACCCCAAGGTAATACACCCAACCGCGGTGCCCATCGAAGCCCGCCATGGCGCTGGCGACGATCTCCTCGCCGATGACGCCGACCAGGAACAACTCCGGCTGCTCGCTGAGCTTGCGGGCGATGTCCTTGCGCGGATCGTTCCACGGCCGGGTCAAACCGCACCGTTCCCACAGCCGGATCACCGCGTCCTCGTCGGCCGGCTCAAATGCGCGGATCTGCATGCGGTCCCCCGATCTCAAGCGCGCCCTTGTCGCGCCGAGGCTTGCGCATCGGCTTCCAAGCGCGCCTTCAGCGCGCGATTCATTTCCTCGAACCCTCGCCGGGTGTCCCGATCCAGACTGGCACGCAACAGACCGACCAGCAAACCGCTGAATCGCTCGCTCTGCTGAAAGCGCACCCTGCCCGGGCCCAGGGGCTCGATGAGAAAGCGGTGCTCGCCGTCGAACACGCCGGGCAGCAGAAGCCGTCCCAGCCAGCGCAATTCCCGCTCCGGCTCCGCCGCCAGGACGACCGGCGCGAAGCGCATGAGCTTGCCGCCGCTGGGCTGGATGGCGACCCGCAGCCGCTCACCCTGTCGCGGCGCGCCCGCAATGGACCGGATGAAAGGATTCCACTGCGGATACGACGCGAAATCGGTCAGGGCAGCCCACACCCGCTCCGCCGACGCCTCGATCTCGATTTCTGTATGCAGGTGATGGACTGCCATGTATTTCCTTAGTGTTGCGCTTCTGGATAGGGATCCAGCCCGCCGGACGGCTGGAGGAAAGTGGTCGGCCGCGAGCGAGGGCGCTCCGAGCGACGCAACCCAGCGAAATCGTACCTTCGTCCGGCGGTGCACAGATAGCCGTGCGCCTACGGGAGGGAATGGCGCCCTGGTCGGCGCGACGCCGCCAGGGCAGCAGGCTGGCCCTACCTCATCCGTTGCTTACTCACGGATGACAGCGTTTCCGAGGCGGAACCGTCATAGACCCCGACCGCGGATTGGAGCAAAGGCTGCTTCTGGTGCAAGCCCGCTCGGGGCCATCGCATTCTTCATGGTGGGAGCGCTACATCGCCCGCGAGATCACCTCTTTCATGATCTCGTTGGTGCCGCCGTAGATGCGTTGGATGCGGGCGTCGGCGTACATGCGGGCGATCAGGTATTCGTTCATGTAGCCGTAGCCGCCGAACAGCTGCAGGCACTCGTCCACCACCTTGCCCTGGGTCTCGGTGGTCCAGAGCTTGGCCATGGAGGCGGTGGCGGTGTCGAGCCGGCCGGCGAGCAGATCCTCCACGCAGCGGTCGACGAAGGCGCGCGCCACGCGCGCGAGGGTGGCGACCTCGGCGAGCTTGAACTTGGTGTTCTGGAACTCGAAGATCGGCCGGCCGAAGGCCTGGCGCTCGCGCGCGTAGGCCAGCGTCGCCTCGTAGGCGCCCTCGCAGGCGCCGGCGGCGCTGACCGCGATCAGCAGGCGTTCGTACGGCAGGTCGGCCATGAGCTGGTAGAAGCCCTGCCCTTCCTTGCCGCCGAGCAGGTTTTCAGCCGGCACGCGCACGTCGTCGAAGAACAGCTCCGCGGTGTCCTGCGCCTTCATGCCGATCTTGTCGAGCACGCGGCCGACCCGGTAGCCCTGCAAGCCTTCGGTCTCCGCCAGCAGCAGCGAGATGCCGCGCGCGCCCTGGCTGGGGTCGGTCTTGGCCACCACCAGCACCAGCCCGGCCAGATAGCCGTTGGTGATGAAGGTCTTGGAGCCATTGATCACGTAGTGGTCGCCGTCGCGAATGGCGCGGGTGCGCACGGCCTGCAGGTCGGAGCCGGCGCCGGGCTCGGTCATGGCGATCGCGCCGATCAGCTCGCCGCGCGCCAGGCGCGGCAGGAAGCGGCGCTTCTGTTCTTCGGTGCCGTGGTTGAGCAGATAGTGGGCGACGATGCTGTGCACCGACACGTTCATGCCGGTCAGGCCGCGCTTGGCCATCTCGTGGTGGACGATGGCCTCGTGGCGGAAGTCGCCGCCACCCCCGCCGTACTCCGCGGGGATGTCGGTGCAGAGCAGGCCGAGCTCGCCGGCCCGCCGCCAGATCTCATGGCCGACGTGGCCGCGGCGGCGCGCCTCCTCGTCGGCCGGCATCATTTCCTTGTCCAGGAAACGGACCACGGTTTCCTGGAACAGGCGCAGGTCGTCGTCCATCCAGGACGGGTGGAAATCGATGGCCATGGCGGAACGGACTCCTCTTATGGTTACCCGCGCGGCGGCTCGGCGCCGATCGCGCCTTGCTGGCGCAGCTGCTCGATCAAGGCGTCGTCCACACCCCAGTCGCGCAGGATGGCGTCGGTATGCTCGCCCGGCCGCGGCGGCGGCGCGGGACGGTCCGGCGCGGTGCGCGAGAAGCGCGGCGCCGGCGCCGGCTGCACCACGCCGTCGATCTCGATAAAGGTTTCCCGGGCGCGGTTGTGCGGATGCCGTGGCGCCTCGTCCCAGTCCAGCACCGGCGCGAAGCAGGCGTCGGTGCCTTCCAGCAGCCGGCACCACTCGTCGCGGGTGCGCGTCTTGAACACGTCGGCGAGCCGGTGTTTGAGCAGCGGCCAGTGCCGCGGGTCGAGCTGCGGCTCGAAGGCCGGATCGTCGATGCCGCAGCGCGCCAGCAGCTCGGCGTAGAACTGCGGCTCGATGGCGCCGATAGCCACGTAGCGGCCGTCGGCGCAGGCGTAGACGTCGTAGAAATGGGCGCCGCCGTCGAGCAGGTTCTCGCCGCGGCTGTTGTTCCAGCGCCCGGCGGCCTTGAAGCCGTACATCATGGCCGACAGCAGCGCCGCACCATCGGTCATGGCGGCGTCGACCACCTGGCCCTTGCCGGAGCGGCGCGCCTCCAGCAACGCCGCCAGCACGCCCACCGCCAGCAGCATGGCGCCGCCGCCGAAGTCGCCGATGTAGTTGAGCGGCACCACCGGCACGTCGCCGGCGCGGCCGATGGCGTGCAGCGCGCCGCTGATGGCGATGTAGTTGATGTCGTGGCCGGCCGCCTTGGCCAGCGGCCCGTACTGCCCCCAGCCGGTCATGCGGCCGTACACCAGCTTGGGTTGGCGGGCGAGGCAGACATCCGGACCAAGACCCAGTTGCTCCATCACGCCGGGCCGGAAGCCCTCGATCAGCACGTCGGCGCGCTCGATGAGCTGCAGCACGGCCTCGGCGGCGTGCGGCTTCTTCAGATCGATAGCCAGGGAACGCCGACCGCGGGCGAGCACGTCGTACTTCGGGTCTTCCAGGCCGGGCACGGTCGTGCCGCGCGGCCGATCGACGCGGATGACCTCGGCGCCAAGATCCGCCAGCACCATGCCGCAGAACGGCCCCGGCCCGATGCCGACCATTTCCACCACTCTGATTCCCTGCAACGGACCCGCCATGTGCGAAAACCCTCGTCAGGCCGAAATGCAGCACGGCGCGATTGTCACGCCGGCCGGCCACCGCCCGCATCGTCGAAAGCGACGATGCGGGGCGCCGCGGTTTCCGCTGTCATCCGACTGCCGCCGGTGCGATTTCGACGCGCGCTGGGCGGGCGGATGGGGTTATGGTAGAGACGCCGCAACACGCTCGGACCCGGCCTGGCATCCGCGCGGCGGCAGCGGCGGCGTCGGCGCTGGGAGGAGGCCCGCGCCCCGTCGAGCACGAAACCAACGAGAACGAGTCATACCCATGAGCGAGCATTCCCCAGCCATCCCGGCCGCCACCCTGATCCTGTTCCGCGAGCGCGACGGTCAGCTCCCCGAGCATTTGATGATCGAACGGGCCGGACATCTGTCCTTCGCCGCCGGCGCGCTGGTGTTCCCCGGCGGCCGCATCGAGCCCGAGGACCACGCCTTGACGCAGCGCGAACAGCTGCTGCGCAACCGCCCCGCCGATGACGATGACGCCGCCGCCCGCGTCGCCGCCATCCGCGAAACGCTGGAGGAAACCGGCGTGGCGGTGGCCATCACGCCCAGCCCCGACGCCGCGACCATCCTAGCTTGGCGGGCGAAGCTGATCGAGGGCGTGCCGTTCGCCGAGCTGCTGGCGGAGACCGGCGCCCGGCTCGACCTCGACCAGCTGGTGCCGTTCGCGCGCTGGCTGCCGAAGTTCCTGCAGCACAAGCGCTTCGACACCCGCTTCTACCTGGCGCGGGTCGATGACGCCTGCGTGGCGCAAGTGGATGGCACCGAGGCCACCCGCCATCTGTGGATGACCGCCGAGGGCTTTCTGGCCGGCGCCGACGCTGGCCAGCATCGGGTGATCTTCCCCACCCGCCGCAATCTGGAAAGGCTGGCCGCGCACGGCCGCTTCGACGCCGTGGTCGCCCACGCGCGGACGTTCGAGGTCAGGACCATCAGCCCCTGGATTCAGGAGATCGACGGCCGCGAATGGCTGTGCATTCCCGAGGATGCGGGCTATCCGGTCACCCGCGAGCCGCTGGACCGGGCGCTGCGCGGTTGATCGGACGCACGGGCGGGGCGAGCCGCCCCGCCGTGCGCCGTCGCCGGCATGAGACTGGATGCCGCGTAAGGCTCCCGGCCGCGGAGGAGTGCGGCAGGGAGGGGACGCTACCTCGCGCGGCACCCAAAACCGCTAGCGAAAGTTAGGCTTGCGTTTCTCCAGGAAGGCGCGCACGCCTTCCCGGAAGCTGTCCTTGTCGATCAGCACCTGCTGCCGCGCCGCCTCGTATTCGAGCTGCGCGGTGAGGTCGCTGCGGTCGGCGACGGCGAAAGCGCGGCGCACCTCCAGCGCCGCGTGCGCCGGCGCCTGGGCTAGACGCTCGGCCAGCGCCCGCGCCTGCCCCATCAGGGCGTCGTCGTCGACGCACTCCCAGATCAACCCCCAAGCCGCGGCGCGCTCGGCCGGCAGCCGGTCGCCGAGCAGCGCCAGCCCCATGCTGCGGGCGCGGCCGATCAGCCGCGGCAGCATCCAGGTGGCGCCCAGATCGGGGACGATGCCGAGATTCGGCATGAACGGCAGCAGGAAGTAGGCGGAGCGGCCGGCCAGCACGATATCGGCGGCCAGCGCCAGGCTCACACCCGCGCCGGCGGCGGCGCCGTTGACCGCCGCCACCACGGGCACGGGGAGCTGCTGGAGATCCTCAATGATCGGATTGGTCAGCTCGCGCATCATCCGCGCCGCGCCCTGGCCGAGCGTTTCGCCCTCGCCGACGCTGGCCATGCCGCTGAGATCGGCGCCGGAGCAGAAAGCGCGGCCGCTGCCGGTCAGGATCAGGGCCCGCGCCTCGCCGGTCTCGGCCTGCGCCGCCACCGCTGCCAAGGCATGTCGCAATTCCTGCTGCAAGGGGATGGACAGCGCGTTCATGTTCGCCGGCTGCGCGAGCGTGATCACGGCGATGCCGTCGGCGATCTCGAGGCGGATCTTCTGGTAGTTCATGGCAAAACCTTCCTGTTGCCCAACGCTGGCCGGCACTCTAACGCGGGCAGCCAGCGCCATACAGCCGCCCCTCCATCCAGCGTAGATGGCCCGGCGCGGCAGGCCAGGATCGAGCCCGCCGCGCCGGGCGACGCGGAGGCGATCGCCCCCACATCCCCCTCCCCGCTGCAGTATCCTGATCTTCCGCGGCGGCCGCTTCGTCGGAACCGACGATTGTCACGCGCGAGCCGCCGCTCCAAACATGACACCCGCGATTCACACACGACCAACCGATCGGGACATCGTTAACCATGACTGCCACCCGCATGAGCGTCACCGAGGCGGTGCTTTCGCGCCAATCGGTGCGGGCCTTTCTCGATACCCCCGTGGACGGCGAGCTGATCCGGCGCATTCTCCAGACCGCGGCGCGCGCGCCCTCCGGCGGCAATCTGCAGCCGTGGCACATCTATGTGGTAGGTAACGAGGAGCTGGAGAAGCTCAAGGCGATCATGCGGGTCCGGGTCGAGGAAGCGCCGGACGGCGAACCGACCGAGTACGACATCTACCCGCCCAAGCTGTGGTCGCCGTACCGCGAGCGCCGCTTCCAGGTCGGCGAGGACATGTACCGCCTGCTCGACATCCCGCGCGAGGACAGGCTGGCCAGGCGGCGCTGGTTCGCTCGCAACTATCAGTTCTTCGGTGCGCCGCTGGCGCTGTTCTGCTACGTCGACCGGGGCATGGGCCGGCCGCAGTGGGCGGACCTGGGCATCTTCCTGCAGACGGTGATGCTGCTGCTGCGCGAAGCGGGACTCGACAGCTGCCCGCAGGAGGCATGGTCGGTCTATCACGAGACCGTCAGCCGCTTCCTCGGCACGCCGCCCGAGCTGATGCTGTTCTGCGGCATGGCGATCGGCTACCGCGATCCGGATCACCCGGTCAACCAACTGGTGACGCAGCGGGCGCCGCTGGAGGAGTTCGCGCAGTTTCGCGGGATCTGAGCCGCGACGGCGCGACGCACGAACGAGCCCCTCTTCCGCGGCGCGGAAGAGGGGCTTCGTTCTTTCGGGCTTACGCCGACTTGCTCTGGGCCAGCTTCCAGCCCTGCTCGGCGATGATCTTCACGTAACCGCCCACCAGATGGGCGTTGGCGTTGCTGGCGTTGCCCTGCAGCGCGCGGGCGTACACGCCCTGGGTGATGGCCGCCGAGCGGAACAGCGAGAACGCCAGGAAGAAGTTCCAGTGCGGGATGTCCTCGCGCCCGGCCTCGCGGCAGTAGCTGCGCAGGAAGCTCGCCTCGTCGGGAATGCCCTGGGCGGCGATGTCGATGCCGATGAAGCCGCGGATCTGCGGCGGCATGTGATACGGCAGGCAGCAGTAGGCCAAGTCGGCCAGCGGATGCCCCAGCGTCGACAGCTCCCAGTCGAGCACCGCCACCACCTCCGGACGCTCGGGGTGGAACATGGCGTTGCCCAGCCGGTAGTCGCCGTGGGCGATGCTGGTTTCCTCGATCGCCGGGATGTTCTCCGGCAGCCAGGCCATGAGCTTCTCCATGGCCGGAAGATCGTCGGTGCGCGAGGCCTGGTACTGCTTGGTCCAGCGGCTGATCTGGCGGGCGATGTAGCCCTCCGGGCGACCGAAGTCCTCCAGCCCCGCCGCCCGCCAGTCGACCCGGTGCAGCCGCGCCAGGGTGCGCGCCAGCGCGTCGAAGATCGGCGCGCGCTCCTCGCGCGCGAGTTCCGGCAGCAAGGTATCGCCGAACACCCGGCCTTCGACGAAATCCATGACGTAGAACGCCGTGCCGATGATCGACTCGTCCTCGCACAGCAGGCGCACGTTCGGCACCGGCACGTCGGTATCGCGCAGCGCCGCCATGATGCGGTACTCGCGCTCGATCTGGTGCGCCGACGGCAGCAGCTTCCCAGGCGGCTTCTTGCGCAGCACGTAGCGGCGGCCGCCCATCTCCAGCAGGAAGGTCGGGTTGGACTGCCCGCCCTGGAATTGTTTGATGCGAAGGTCGCCGCCGCCGTCCAGGCGGCCCGCCAGATAGGCGGCCAGCTTGCCCTCGTCGAAGCGATGGGCCGGCAGCACATCGACCAGAATCGGCGCATCAGCCATTAAAACTACCCCTTGCTCGTCATGGAGCGGCCGGTACCGGCGGGCTATCCGCGTCCCGTACCGGCCGCAGGTTCTTGTGCGTTGGCGAAATCCCGTTCAGCGACCGGTGAAGTTGGGCTTGCGCTTCTCCACGAAGTGCGCGACACCTTCCTTGAAGTCCTCGCTGTCGAACGATTTCACCATTTCCTCATCGGCTATCCGCCACGCCTCGGCCAGGCTCTGGAACATGCCCTCGAACACCTGGCGCTTCATCACGCCTATCGAGCGCGGCGAAGACAGCGTGACCAGCTCGATCGTCCGCCGCCGCACCTCGTCGAGGAACCCTTCCGCCGGCAGCGACCGCACCAGCCCCATGCGCTCCAGCTCCGCGGTCTCGACCGTGCGGGCCGAGTACAATAGATCCAGCGCGTTCATGGTGCCGATCAGACGCGGCAGCATCCAGGAAATGCCGTGCTCGGCGATCAGGCCACGGCGGGCGAACGCCGTGGTCAGTTTAGCGTTGTCCGCCATGTAACGCAGGTCGCAGAACAGCGCCATGCACACGCCGATGCCGGCGATCGGGCCGTTGATGGCGGCGACGATCGGCTTGGGCACGCGCAGCAGGTAGCTGAACTTCTGCGCGAAGTTCGGATCGGTCTCGGACTCCCGTGTCTCCTCCTCGGCCTGGCCGCCGCCGCGTTGGCCGTCGGCGGCGCTCTGCAGCAGGCTCATGTCGGCCCCGGCGCAGAAGCCGCGGCCGGCGCCGGTGATGATGATGGCCCGCACCTTGTCGTCGGCGGCGGCGCTGGCGATGGCGTGGCGCACCTCGCGCTCCATCGTGCCGGTCCAGGCGTTGAGTCGCTCCGGCCGGTTCAGGGTGATGGTCGCGACGTAGTCGGCGACCGTGTAGAGAATCTCCTGGTACTGCATGAGCCGCATCCTCGTTGATGTTCCGTGCCGGCGGCCTCAGGCCTCGCCGCCGATGGTGGCACCGCCGTCGACCACGATGGTGGTGCCAGTGATGAAGCGGCCGGCCGGCGACGCCAGCAGCAGCGCCGCGCCGGCGATGTCCTCGGGCTCGCCGATGGTGTTCAGGGGGCTGCTGGCGAGCGCCTTGCGCAGGGTCTCGGGGTTATCCCACAGCGCCTTGGCGAAATCGGTCTTCACCAGCCCCGGCGCGATGCAGTTGACGCGGATGCCCTGCTTGCCCCACTCCAGCGCCAGGTTGCGGGCCAGCTGGATGTCGGCGGCCTTGGAGATGGCGTAGGCGCCGAGCATGCGCGAGCCGGTCATGCCGGCGATGGAGCTGATGATCACGATCGAACCGCCGCCGCGTTCGGCCATGCCCGGCGCCACCCGATTCACCAGCCAGACGTTGGAGCGGATGTTGACGTCCAGAACCTTCGCGAACGCCTCGTCCGGGATGGTCGCCATCGGCCCGTAGTACGGATTGACCGCGGCGTTGCATACCAGGATATCGACCGCGCCGTAGACCTTCTCGGTCTCGTCCACCAGGCGCTCGATCTGCGCCTTGTCGGAGATGTTGCAGCCGATGGCGATCGCCTCCCGGCCGCGGGCGCGGATCTCGTCGACCACCGCCTGGCAGGCGTCGACCTTGCGGCTGGTGACCACCACCCGCGCCCCGGCCTCGGCGAACAGCAGCGCGATGGCGCGGCCGATGCCGCGCGAGGAACCGGTAATGAGCGCGGTCTTGCCGGACAAATCGAAGGCTTTCAGCGCAGACATCGTGAGTCCTCTCGTTATTTTTCGCAGATGCCGGGGACGGTGCGGCGGGCAGCCGCCAGCTGGCGACGGCCGCGCGGCGGGGCGTGGCGAACGCCCGGACGACGGGACGCAATCATTCGACGCTTGTTTCTTAATTTTTTATAAAACACATAATATAGAACGGTCAAGCAAGCCCACCGGGACGGAATTCCCCATTCGGCGCCGTTCATTCAGTAGAATCTGGGCGGCGATCGCGCGAGCGCCAGGGCGGATTCGAATGCAAAAAAGAGGCTTTTCGTTGACATGACCACCGAACGGGCCAGCGGTCTGACGACCGACAGTCTCACCATCCAGGCGTACCGCCATTTCCGGCAAGCGCTGATGAGCGGTCGCTACCGCCCCGGTGAGAAGATCAAGCTCAAAGACGTGTCCGAGGAGCTGGGCATCAGCCCCACGCCCATCCGGGAAGCGCTGGGGCGGCTGGTGTCCCAGCGCATCCTCTCGCAGATCGACCGGCGCTCGGTGTGCGTGCCGATCCTGCAGCCGGAGCAATACAAGGAAATCCGCGACCTGCGCTGGATGCTGGAAGGCGAGGCGGCGGCGCGCGCCGCGCAGCTGGCCTCCCCCGAGGACATCGCCTACATGCGCGAGATCCACGAGCGCATGTGCGAGGCGCGCGACCGCGGCGACTCGGCGGCGATGATGGCGGAGAACTCGCGCTTCCATCAAAGCCTGGGCGACATCGCCCAGATGCCGATCCTGGCCGACATCGTCCGCAATCTCTGGCTGCAGTGCGGCCCGATGATGAACGCCTTCAAGGCCCGCCCGTCGTCCAAGCCGGGCCGCCGGCACCCGCACCTCGACGTGCTGCGCGGCCTGGAGACACGCGACAGCGAGCTGGCCAGGCGCAGCATCCAGGCCGACATCATGGCGGCCTCCGACCACATCCTGCGCTATCTGGAACAGCAGCGGGCGGAAAACGACGCCAAGGGCTGAAACGCTCCCGCCGCTCGCCGGCCCTTAAAAGCGCCCTCGGGAAGAATAAAGAGCGGGGCGGAAACCGTAAGCCCGACGGAGCCGGTTTCCGCCCCGAAGCGTCGCGCCAGATTGGCGGACGGTTGACGGACCTTTGCGCCCGCCGCCGCGGCGGGCAAGCTGCGGCTTCGGCGATAGCGACGAAGCCCTTTCTCCCTCCCCTCCCCCGACACCGGGAGAGGAGACGGAATTACACGTTCTCGAACGCCGCTCAGTTGGGTCGCTTCATGTTGCAATGGGTAGCGACGGCCGATTCGGACGCGGTCAGCGCCCGCTCACCGACGTAGCCCATGCCGGACTTCTCGACCTCGTTCTTGGCCTTGGAGCTGAGCTTGCTCAGGAACATCGGCTGCAGGAACTGGTGGTCGGACTTGCGCAGCCGCGCCTCGCCGAACAAGGTCTGGAACGGCTTGTCCTCCAGCAGCGGCATCAGCTTGGCGGGGTCGATACTGTCGACCTGCTCGGCCGCCTGCTTGATCATCTGCATGAACGACACGATCGACATGTAGTACCAGTAGTACTGCTCGGCGGCGTAGCGCTGCTCGAACGTCTTGACGAAGTCCTGGAACCACTGCGGCGCACCACCCTCGTCCGGCAAGTCGCGGTAGTAGGGGCTGGAGACGAACACCTTGCCGTCGCCGGCCTTGCCGATGCTGGACGGCGCGCCCAAACCGCCCGCCGCCTGGGTGAAGTACATGGCATCGACGCCGACGTCGGCGCCGGCGCGGATCAGCAACGTCAGGTCGTTGCCCCAGTTGCCGGTGAGCACCGCCTGGGCGCCCGACTGCTTGATCTGCAGGGCGTACTGCGAGAAGTCCTTGACCTTGCCGATCGGATGCAGGATGTCGCCCACCACCTCCACGCTCGGCGCCATCTCCGCCAGCATCTTGCGCGCCTGGCGCGACCAGCCCTGGCCGTAGGCGTAATCCTGGTTGATCAGGAACACCTTCTTGATGTCGGGCCGCTCGGCGATGTAGCGGACGATCGACCGCACCCGCATGTCGAGGCTGGGATCCAGGCCGACGTGCCAGTAGCTGCACAACTCGTTGAACAGCGAGTTGTCCTGGGCCGCGAAGTTGATGTACAGGATGCTGCGGTCCGGATTGCGCTGATTGTGCTTCTCGACAGCCTGAATCAGCGCGCCGGCCACGTGCGAGCCGTTACCTTGGGCGATGTAGCGGATGCCTTGGTCGACGATCTGGCGCAGCGCCAGCAGCGACTCCTGCGGGCTGGCCTTGTTGTCGAACGGCACGATCTCGATCTTGCGGCCGGCGATACCGCCCTGGGCGTTGAAGTGCTCGGCCAGGTACTGCCAGTGCTTGACGCCGAAATCGCCGACGTTGGCGAACGCCCCCGACAATGGATCGATGAAGGCGATACGCAACTTCTCCTCGGCCGCGGCGCTAGCCGAGCCGAGCAGCGCGCTGCCAGCGGCCGCTGCGATCAGGATGGTTCTCAGCGCTTTTTTTATTTGCCTCATGAAAGGCCCTCCTCCGGGTTTTTGTTGTTGTGCTACATCCCGCTCATGCGCGGTGACGATGTTGCGCTGTTACCCGGCGGCGTCCGAGGAAACGCGGCGCCGCCGTTGAAGTTCTTTCCTGCCGCTGCCGCCGGGCGGCTGTCCGGGTCGATCGCGGCCACGGCCCGTCCCCTCCCACGACGGTCCGTGGCGAGTGGTCAGGGGCCGATCAGGCGGAAGCGCACGCCGCCGATGTGCACGCAGTCGCCGTCGACGGCGAGCCCGCGCGCCTGGGCGCGCTCGCGCACCCGCTGCGGTGAGGTCACCCGCACGTCGATGCCGCCCAGCCCCTCGCCGCGGCCATCGCGCACCGGCACGAAGCGCAGCAGCGCGTTGTCCACGGCCAGCTCGAAGCCGTCCTCGGCCTTCGCCACCGGGCGCTGCAGCACCTGCCCCCAGCGCCGCGCCAACCGCTCGGGGTCATCGCTCTGCAGCACCGCCGCCGCCACCGACTGGGCCAGCTCGGTGCGCACGTGCGCCTGCCAGTTCGGCCCGGCCGGGTTGTACGGGCCGTCGATCGGGCCGCCGCCGCGCGTCCAGTTGATCTCCAGCAGCGCGCCGCCGGTGTCGCGCGGGTGCAGCTGCAGGCCGCGGTACTCGTCGTTGGACAGGGCCGCGGCGACCCGCACGCCGATGGCGTCGACGTGCGCCTGCCAGCGGTCGAGGTCGTCGCAGTCGAGGATCACCATGTAGCCGCCGTCGCCGCCACGACGTTCCAGATAACGCTCGGCGGTGGTGTTCGGCTGAATGGGAGCCACGATCTCGATGAAGAAATTGCCGATGGGCAGCAGCGCGTTGTGCAGACCGAACTTGCCCACCGCCGGATCGCGGTGGCAGACGCTCAGATCGAATACCGCCCGCAGGTCGTCCACCACCGGTTCGAGTTGACGGGCGACCAGACAGAGTTGACGAAGCCGAAGGAACATGTGGGTAAACCTTTCATTCAATAAGTGATCAGATAGTACCGGCCTGCCTGAGCTCGGCCAGGCGAGCCTCGGAGTAGCCGAGCCAGGCGCGCAGCACCTGGTCGGTATGCTCGCCGACGTACGGCAGGGCCGAGCGGATGGTCAGCGGCGTGCGCGACAGCTGGATGGTGACCCCCTGCATGGGCACGCGCGCCCCGCTCTGATGCTGCACCTCCACCACCTGCCGCCGGTGCCGCAGCTGCGGATTGGTCAGCACTTCGTCGATGGTGGCGACCTTGGCGCACGGGATGGAAATCTCGGTGAGCGCCGCGATGATGGCATCGGCCGGCTGCCGCCGGCACCACTGCGCCACGATCCCTTCGATCTCGTCGCGGTGGGCCACGCGCGCCGGCCGGTCGGCGAAGCGCGGATCGTTCGGCAGCTCCGGTTGCCCCATCAGCGCCGCCAACCGCACGAACATGGCGTCGTCGGTGCAGTTGATCAGCACCCAGCGGTCGTCAGCGCTAAGGAAAGTGTTGGAAGGCGCGCTGAAGCGGTCGCGATTGCCGCGCCGGGGCAGCGGCAGGTTGGCCATCGCCCGCTCGGGCAGCGCGCTGAGCAGCAACGAGGTAGCGCTGTCCAGCAGCGAGACGTCGACCATCTGCCCCACGCCGCTGCGGCTGCGCTCGAACAGCGCGGCCAGCGCGCCCATCGCCGCGTACATGCCGGTGGTGTAGTCGATGATGGTAGTGCCGGCCATGGTCGGCGGCCCGTCCGGCTGGCCGGTCAGGTCCATGATGCCGCTCTCGGCCTGGGCCACGGCGTCGAAGCACTGGCGGTGCGCCATCGGCCCGTCCTGGCCGAAGCCGGAAATGCGCACCATCACTAGCCGCGGATTGAGTCGGTGCACCACGTCCCAACCGCAGCCGAGCGCCTCCATCACCCCCGGACGGAAGTTCTCCACCAGCACGTCGGCCTGCCTGATCAGCTCGTGCAGGATCTCCATGCCGGCCGGACGGGTGTAATCGAGGGTCAGCCCCTGCTTGTTGCGGTTGACGACGAAGCAATAGAAGCTCTGGCCATCGACGCCGGGCTCGATGGCGCGGGTACGCTCGCCCTCGCCGGGGCGTTCGATCTTCACCACCTCGGCGCCCATATCGGCGAGCAGCATGGCGCAGTAAGGCCCCGCCACGAAGCGGGACAAGTCAAGTACGCGGATTCCGTCGAGAACGCCCATTGTCACGCTTGTTCTTTCTTCCTGGGCCTATTAGGTAAGGTGTTGCTTGGTGCGATCGGCCCCCGGATTCGGTGCTTTCCGGGCGCCGGAAAGGCGTAGGGACGCGCTCGACGCGGGATAGCGCACGTTTCGAAGCGGTTTTCGCCGAAAATGCGCCTTTGCCGCCGGCCGGCGGGGAATGACGAAACGCCGATTCGGTCGTAGCGATTGCGGGATGCGCCCGAATGGGCGCCCCGCTCCTCCCCCGGGTTCGGTGCGCTGTCACGGGCAGCCTGTTCGTGCGCAAACGCTTGTTCCGCCAGCACGGGCTCGTTCTCCGTTGTTTTTGTGCGCTAGCAGCGGCGATCGGTGTTTCCAGCCCCGAGCTGAGCTGCCCCGCATCTTCAATTTTTTATAGAAAATATGATATGAGGACGTCAACGACGCAGCCGCGCCAAAACGGTCCCGTCACTCGGGATTTCACCAGGACGCTCCGCCCGCCCGGCGCGACAGTGCCAAGCTGCACAAAAAACAAACCGAATGAATGATCGAGGAGTCCCCATGCGCGACGACCATTCCGCCAATGCCGTGAGCTACTGGGCCGGCGAGAGGCCCATGCACGAATACTTGCTCGCCAACGCCGAGCAGATCCCCGAGCGCACCGCCTACATCTTCTATGGCCGCGAGATCACCTGGGCCGAGCTGGCCGACGCGGCGCGGCGCCTGGCGGCCTACCTGCAAAGCCAGGGCGTGGCCAAGGGCGACCGGGTCGGGCTGTATATGCAGAACTGCCCGCAGTACCTGATCGCGCACTACGCCATCCAGATGTGCGGCGCCGTCGTCACGCCGCTCAACCCGCAATACAAAGCCGCCGAGGTCGAGTATCAGCTCGCCACCGCCGAAGCCTGCGCGGTCATCACCGACCACAACCTCGCTGCCGTGGTGGCGTCGGTCCGCGCCAACGTGCCCACCCTGCGGCTGGTGGTCACCACCCGCTACCGCGACTATCTACCGGAGCAGCCCACCTTGCCGGTGCCGGCCGAGCTGCGGGTGGCGGATGCCGAGGTCGCGGGCACCGTGGATCTGGGCCAGATCCTGCGCGAGCAGGCGCCGCTGGCCGAGCCGGTGCCGGTCGATCTGTGGAACGACGTGTCGCTGATGACCTTCACCTCCGGCACCACCGGCCGGCCCAAGGGCGCCATGCTCAGCTACGGCGCCGCGCTCTACAAGACCGCCGCCTCCTTCCAAGTGCGGGAGATGGACTTCGGCCAGGTCAGCCTGGCGATCGCGCCGTTCTGCCACATCGCTGGCATGAACTTCGGCGTGTACTCGGCGGTGTACGCGCGCTCCACGGTGATCACCCTGACCCGCTTCGATCCGGAGACGGTGATCCAGGCCTTCGAGAAGTACCGGGTTTCCGTCTGGTACAGCATCGCGCCGATGAACCGCGCCATCCTCGACTACCCGGGCATCGACAAGCGCGACCTGCGCTCGCTCAAGCACAACTTCGCCACCAGCTTCGGCATCCCGGTCACCGAGAAGCTGGCCGAGGAGTGGAAAGCCCTCACCGGCTGCCAGATGCACGAGGCCTCCTACGGCCTGAGCGAGACCCACACCTGCGACACCTACATGCCCAAGGACCGCATCAAGTGGGGCAGCTGCGGCCTGCCGATCCCGGGCAACGAGATCAAGATCATCGACTTGGAGACCGGCGAGGACCTGCCGCGCGGCAAGAGCGGGCAGATCATCGTGCGCAACCCGGCGGTGTTCAAAGGCTACTGGCAGCGTCCGGAGGCCACCGCCGAGACGCTGCGTGACGGCTGGGTGCACACCGGCGACGTCGGCTTCTTCGACGAGGACGGCTATCTCTACTTCACCGGCCGGGTGAAGGAGATGATCAAGTGCTCGGGCTACAGCGTGTTCCCCGAGGACGTCGAGGCGCTCATGCTGCGCCACCCGGCGATCCTGCAGTGCGCCGCCATCGGCGTGCCCGATCCCAAGCGCGGCGAGAGCGTCAAGCTGTTCGTGGTGCTGCGCCCTGAGTACAAGGGCAAGGTCAGCGAGCAGGAGATCATCGACTGGGCGCGCGACAACATGGCCGCCTACAAGGTGCCGCGCGAGATCGCCTTCCGCGACGCGCTGCCCGCCACGTCCGCCGGCAAGGTGCTGCGCCGCCTGCTCAAAGACGACGCCGCCTGAACGGAACCGCGCCGCCGTCCTGCGGCGGCGCTCCCATCCCCTGCCACGCCGAGCCTGCCGGCATGCGCACACCCTTCTTCGAGGAGCAAACCGTGCTGAGGAGAGTATTGATCGCCAACCGCGGCGAGGTCGCGCTACGCATCGCGCGCACCGCCGCCGAACTGGGGCTGGAGTCGGTGGCCGTCCATCCGACCGACGACGCCGACAGCCTGCACGTGCGCCGCGCCGACCAGGCCCGGCTGCTGCCCGGCCATGGCGTCCGCGCCTACCTGGATGCCGAGGCGCTGGTGCGCGCGGCGCTCGACAGCGGCTGCGACGCCGTCCATCCCGGCTACGGCTTCCTGGCCGAGAACGCCGCCTTCGCCCGCCTGTGCGAACAGGCCGGCCTGCGCTTCGTCGGGCCGACACCGGAGCAGATCGACCTGTTCGGCGACAAGCTGCGGGCGCGCGAGCTGGCGCGCGAATGCGGCGTGCCCACCGTGGCTGGCTCCGGCGACCTGGCTGACGCCGCGGCCGCGGCGGCGTTCCACGCCTCCCTGCCGCCCGGCGCGGCCATGATCCTCAAGGCGGTCGCCGGCGGCGGCGGCCGGGGCAGCCGGGTGGTGCGTGCCGGCGAGGATCCGGCGGCGGTGTTCGACCAATGCCGCGCCGAAGCGAAAGCGGCGTTCGGCGACGATCGCCTGTACGCCGAGCTGTACCTGGAGACGGCGCGCCACGTCGAGGTGCAGATCGTCGGCGACGGCAGCGGCGCGGCCGTGCACCTGCGCGAGCGCGACTGCAGCCTGCAGCGTCGCCACCAGAAGATCGTCGAGCTGGCGCCGGCGCCGAACCTGCCGCCGGCACTGCTGGAACGGATGCTCGACGCCGCCGTGCGCATGGCCCGCGCCACCGCTTACCGCAGTCTGGGCACGCTGGAGTTCCTGGTCGATCCGGTCAATGACGCCTTCTATTTCATGGAGGCCAATCCGCGCCTGCAGGTCGAGCATACGGTCACCGAGGCGGTGCTCGGGCTGGACCTGGTGGCGCTGCAGTTCGCCATCGCCGCCGGCCGCAGCCTGGCCGAGCTAGATCTGCTCGCACCGCCACAGCCGCGCGGACTGGCCGTCCAGCTGCGCATCAACGCCGAGACGCTCGCCGCCGACGGCTCCGCCCTGCCCTCGTCCGGCACCATCCAGCGCTACGAGCCAGCCACCGGCCCCGGGGTGCGTGTGGACGGCGCCGCTAGCACCGGCAGCCGTATCCACCCGGCGTTCGATTCGCTGCTCGCCAAGCTGGTGGTGCACGTGCGCAGCGACGACCTCGGCGCCTTGCTGCGCCGCGCCGAGCGCGCCGCCGGCGAGTTCGTGGTGCAGGGCGTGCGGACCAACCTGCCGGTCCTGCGCGCGCTGCTGCGTCGCCCGGAGCTGGCCGACTACCAGGTGACCACCCGCTTCGTCGAACAGCATGCCGCCGAGCTGGTCGCCGCGGCCGAGGCGCTGGCCGAACCCGCCGCCGAGACCGCGACCGACACCGCTTCCGCCGCGCCGGCCGTCCAGGCGCCGCCCGGCACCGTGGCGGTCGCCGCGCCCGTGAACGGCGCGGTGGTCGGCTTCGAAGTCGAGGCCGGCGCGCGCGTCCGGCGCGGCCAGACCGTGGTGGTGATCGAGGCGATGAAGATGCAGTACACGGTCGCCGCGCCCGCTAGCGGCACCGTGCGACTGCTCGCCGCCGAACCGCACAGCGTGGTCGCCGAAGGCGCGCCGCTGCTGTTCCTGGAACCGGAAGCCGACGACGGCGCCGAGACCGCCGCCGAGGAGCGCATCGATCTGGACGCGATCCGACCCGATCTGGCCGAGGTGCGGGCGCGCCACGCCATCGGCTTGGACGAGAACCGCCCCGAGGCGGTAGCCAAACGCCGCAAGACGGGCCAGCGCACCGCGCGCGAGAACGTCGAGGATCTGTGCGATCCGGGCAGCTTCATCGAGTACGGCGCGCTCGCCATCGCCGCCCAACGCCGCCGCCGCTCGCTGGAAGACCTGATCAAATCCACCCCGGCCGACGGCCTGGTGGCCGGCTTCGGCACGGTCAACGCCGCGGAGTACGGCAGCGAGCGCGCCCGCTGCGCGGTGCTGGCCTACGACTACACCGTGCTGGCCGGCACCCAGGGCTTCATGAACCACAAGAAGACCGACCGCCTACTGGAGATCGCCGCCGAGCGGCGCCTGCCGGTGGTGTTCTTCACCGAGGGCGGCGGCGGCCGTCCCGGCGACGTCGACGTCGCCGACACCCACATCTGCACCCTGGACGTGCCGACCTTCACCACCTGGGCGCAGATGAGCGGCCTGGCGCCGCGCATCGCCATCACCTCCGGCCGCTGCTTCGCCGGCAACGCCGTGCTGTTCGGCCTCAGCGACATCACCATCGCCACCGCCAACGCCAACATCGGCCTGGCCGGCCCGGCGATGATCGAGGGCGGTGGTCTGGGCCGATTCCAGCCCGAGGAGATCGGACCGGCCGCCGAGCTCGCCGCCAACGGCGTGATCGATCTGCTGGTCGAGGACGAGGCGCAAGCGGTGGCGGCCACCAAGCAGCTGCTCGGTTACTTCCAGGGCCCGATCCGTGACTGGCGCTGCGACGACCAGCGCAAGCTGCGCCATCTGGTGCCGGAGAACCGCCTGCGCGCCTACGACATGCGCGCGGTGATCCACACTCTGGCCGATGCCGGCTCGGTGCTGGAGCTGCGCCGCGACTACGGCCCCGGCCTCATCACCGCCTTCGTGCGTATCGAGGGACAGCCGTTCGGGCTGATCGCCAACAACCCCTACCATCTCGGCGGCGCCATCGACTCGCCGGCCGGCGAGAAAGGCGCGCGCTTCCTGCAGCTGTGCGAGGCCTATGGCCTGCCGGTGATCTCGCTGTGCGACACCCCCGGCTACATGGTCGGCCCGGACAGCGAGCGTACCGCCGCAGTGCGGCGCGGGTCGCGCCTGATGATGGTCTCGGCCAACCTGACCGTGCCGCTGTTCGTGATCGCCCTGCGCAAGGGCTATGGCCTGGGCGCGCAAGCCATGGCCGGCGGCGGCTTCCACCGGCCGGTACTGACCGCCAGCTGGCCGACCGGCGAGTTCGGCCCGATGGGCCTGGAAGGCGCGGTGCAGCTCGGTTTCCGCCGCGAGCTGGAAGCGATCGCCGACCCGGTGGAACGCCAGGCGCGCTACCAGCAGCTGGTCGCCAAGCTCTACGAACAGGGCAAGGCCATCTCGGTGGCCTCGGTCCTGGAAGTGGACGCCGTGATCGACCCGGCCGAAACCCGCGGCTGGATCATGCGCGGCCTCACCGCCGCTGGCCCGGTCCGCCCCGGCCAGCGGCGCTACGTCGACGTCTGGTAACAGGCACCCATGCCCGGTCGGTGTGTGACCGGTTAGCGGTGGATGCCGAACCGATGCGCCGTAGCGGGATCTGGCTGGACGGCCAGGCTGTGCGTCCCCTCCCCCCTCGTGGGGGAGAACGTAGCGAGGGGGCTGCCAGGGAGAGGGGAACAAAACAAACCGCGAAGCACCACGGATTGCGGCGCAATGGCCATTCTCACTCATGGCCGGCTCCACAGCGCGCATGGCTTTGTCAAATCAGCTTGAACCGGCGCTCGTGAGCACTGGATGCCGGCCCCCGCTCTCGCGGGGGCGGGCATTACGCGGGCATGACCATCGATTGGGCGCGCCCCCTTCCTACGCCCACTTCCTCGGATAGCCGTAGCGCGGCCCCAGGCACGCTCAAACGAACGTCAGCGCATGACGCCGTTCAGGCCGGTCCAGATGCGGCACGCTGTTGAAGCTGAGCAGCTTCAGGGAATTCCCCGCCGCGATCAGCTCGCAGAACGCCGCGTTGCGGAACTGGAAGTTGAGCTCGACGCAGCTCTGCGGCGCGCCGCGGAGGACATCGTTGACGATACGGCCGATCACGCCGCCGGACGTCACCACCAGGATGGCGTCATCCTTGCCGGCCCCCTCACAAGCCCGCGCCAGCGCGCTCTGGATACGAGCGCCGAAATCGCCCCAGGTCTCGGTGATATTGGTCAGCTCGTCGTTGATCCAGGCCGCGTAGGCGGCGCGGAAGGTACGCCAGTAGTCGCGGTAATCAGTGCGCTGATGCACGTGCTGGTCGACCCGGCCCGTGTACGCGGTGTACACCGCCGCGCCGTCATACTCGTTAAGCCCCGAGTGCACCAGGAACTCCGCCGGCTGGCCCATCGCCGCCAGGATCTCGCGCGCCGTGTCCTGCTGACGCACCAGCTCACCGGAAATGGCGCAGCGGAAGCGGATGCCGCGCTCGGCGAAATACTCGCCCAGCCAACGCGCCTGCTGACGGCCTAGTTCGGAAAGTGAATCGTAGTTGGCGGAACCGAAGGAGGCTTGTCCGTGGCGGACGACGAAGACTATGGCCATGGATATGAATCGCGGTCGGGCCGCGCCGGCAGCGCCGGGCGGTGAGGTTACTTCTTGGTTGAAGCGGGCATCCTGGCACGACGCCGGTCGGCACGGCAAGCCCGGCGCGGCTTAGGATGGCGTCATTCGCCGATCGCGCCCCACCGACAGGCCTGGAGCGACGCGGTGGGCACCGGATCGCCGCGGCCCTGATCGCGGAAATCCGCCACCACACCGCACGGGGCAAAGCGGTCGGCATCGTCCAGCGGACAATCGCCGCCAGTACTGAAATAGAACAGACCCTCGACCGGCGAATAGTCGGCTTGTCCAAGCAGCCCCTCGAGCTCGATGAGGGACATGCCGAGCCGCACTTGCCTCACCCGCTCCGGCAGCAGCGGCTCCGGCCCGTCGATGCCGCAGCCGACGGCGTCGGTTCTGGTTTGGCAGGCGGCGAGGAGCACGGAGAGTAGAGCGAAAAGAGCGGCGTGAGCGGTGCGCATGAGCTGTGAGCCTGTCCCGCCGCGTAGTGCCACCGCCGCGGAGCTTATCGTTTGAAACAGAGTAGGTAATCAATTAAAGCCGAAGACCTGTCCGCCCCTCAAGCCGACACGCCGGGGAACGATGGTCGGCCGCTCATTTGTGCACGGCTTGCGCCCTCACAGGCGCTCGTACACATCACCTGCCGACGCTTTACACAAAACCGCGGCGGCCTGAATCGCACTCTTTTACCCTCCGGATCGAAGCAAGCGACGCCATCCTCATACGCCCCGTCACCCGGTGACCGCCCCGCTCCAATGAAACACCTATTCCAATTATCACAGCGATGAGCCGATCTTATTTGATCATCCCATCACCACCCGGATAGAAACTGCCGAAGCGATTTTCACCAGCGCGGGAAAGAACCGCTCGCGCCGCTCGAACATGCCTGCAATCCCCCCTCCCCACCTGGGGGCCCGATGAATCTTCACGTCAAACCAAACTTTCGGGCATTGACATATCGCTCAATCAATTCTTAATATTCTAAC
>ERZ777003.2069-NODE-2069-length-25625-cov-14.461048_pt1 | contig 25625 bp, 18 predicted proteins | sample MGYA00374956_ERZ777003 | MGnify/ENA primary metagenome ERZ777003 (study PRJEB29302, sample SAMN06268252) | bioreactor metagenome | isolation source: Joint BioEnergy Institute, California, USA | place: USA:Joint BioEnergy Institute, California, USA | collected... | reverse complement strand
CCTCGTTTCGGCACAGGCGAGCTGGGAGGTGTGGAGGGCCACAGGCCCACTGCGGAACAGCTTCTCGTGCCGCGCAGGCTAGCCAGAAGGCGTGGGAGGCGGCAGGCTCACCACGGAACAGCTCTTGTGCCGCACAGGCGGGCCGGGAGGCGCGGAGGGCCGCAGATCCAAGCCCTTTTGCAGGGAGGTGTGGAGGGCCGCAGGCCCTCCACGGAACTCTTTTTTCCGCGGCTCTGCGGCGACGCAGTCGCCGCAGAGCCGCGGGAAGAGAGGATAATGGGAAGGAGACACCACCCTCCCCTCCGGGGGCGCGGGGGCGAAGCCACCGCACACGCCTAATGAACAAACTGCAATTGCCGCCGGCTTGCGCCGTATCGGCCTTTCCGTTATAGTAGCCATATGCGCGTCTTGATCACCGGGATCAACGGCTTCGTCGGCGGGCACCTCGCCGAGCACCTGCTGGCCTCCGATCGCTGGGAGGTCTGGGGGCTGGCCCGCCAGCCGGCGCTCGCGCTCAGCCAGCTGGCCGGGCGCGTCCGCTATATCTGCGCCGACATGCTCAGCTTCGAGCAGGTGGTCTCGGCGCTCGAGAGCGCGCGGCCGGAGGTGATCTTCCACCTCGCCGGCCAGTCCAACGTCCCGCGCTCGTTCGCCGACCCTGTCGGCACGCTCACCGCCAACCTCTCGGCGCAGGCCCACCTGTTCCAGGCGATCCTCAAGCTGCGCCAGGAGCCGCTGGTGCTGATCGCCGGCAGCAACGAGATCTACGGCGCCGTCCGCCCCGAGGACCTGCCGATCGACGAGGACACCGCGCTCCGCCCGGTCAACCCCTACGCGGTGAGCAAGGCGGCGCAGGACCTGCTCGCCCTGCAGTACTTCATCAGCCACCGCCTGCGCACCGTCCGGCTCCGGCCCTTCAACCACATCGGCCCGCGCCAGAGCGACGCCTTCGTGGCCTCGGCCTTCGCAGCGCAGGTGGCGCGGATCGAGGCCGGCCTCCAGCCGCCGCTGATGCGCGTCGGCAACCTCGCGGCCGAGCGCGACTTCACCGACGTGCGCGATATGGCGCGCGCCTACGAGCTCGCCGCGCTGCACGCGGAGCCGGGCGAGGCGTACAACATCGGCAGCGGGCGGGCGGTGCGCGTCCAGCGGCTGCTCGATATCCTGATGGCGCTCAGCGTCAAGGATATCGCCGTCGAGGCCGACCCGGCGCGCATGCGCCCGGCGGATGTGCCGGTGGTGGTGTGCGACAGCCGCCGCTTCCGCGAGCGCAGCGGCTGGGAGCCGCAGATACCGCTTGAGCAGACCCTCTACGACACCCTCGAGTACTGGAGGGAGAGGGTCCGGGAGCACGTATGAAGGCAGTCATCCTCGTCGGCGGGCTCGGCACGCGCCTGCGCCCGCTGACTTGCAATACCCCCAAGCCGCTCATCCCGATCGTCAACCGGCCGTTCATCGAGCACATGCTCGCCAACCTGCGCGACCAGGGCATCTCCGAGGTCATCCTGGCCGTCCAGTACCTGGCGGACCGCTTCCGCGAGACGCTCGGGGACGGCTCGCGCCTGGGGCTCAGGGTGCGCGTCGTGGAGGAGCCCGAGCCGCGCGGCACCGCCGGCGCGGTCAAGAACGTCGAGCACCTGCTCGACGGCCCGACCTTCGTGTTCAACGGCGACGTGATGACCGACCTGGACCTGCGGGCGATGCTCGCCTTCCACCGCGAGAAGGGCAGCAAGCTGACGATCGCGCTGACCCCGGTGGAGGACCCGACCTCGTTCGGGCTGGTCGAGACGGAGCCCGACGGCCGCATCCGGCGCTTCATCGAGAAGCCGCGCGCCGATGAGATCACCACCGACCTGATCAACGCCGGCACCTACATCATGGAGCCCGAGCTGCTCCGCTACGTCCCGCCGGAGCAGTACTACATGTTCGAGCGCGGCCTGTTCCCGGTGGTGCTGCAGACCGGCGACCCGATGTACGGCTACTCCTCGTCCGCCTACTGGACGGATATCGGCAAGCCGCAGACCTACCTCGAGGTCCACCACGATATCCTGATGGGCAAGGTGCGCTTCCCCTTCCGCGGCAGCGAGGTCGCCAGCCGGGTGTGGCTCGAGGGCGACGCGGCGATCGACCCGACGGCGCAGATCATCGGCCCGGCGGTGATCGGCCCCGGCGTGCAGATCGGCCGCGAGGCGCGCATCGTCGGCCCGGTGGTGATCGGGGCGCGCTGCGTGATCGGGCCGGGCGCGAGCATCGAGGACGCCGTGCTGTGGGAGGATAACCTGATCGAGGAGGGCGCGGTGCTGCGCTCGTGTGTGATCGGCCGCGGCAACCGCGTCGGCGCCAAGGCCCACGTCGCCGACGGGTCGATCGTGAGCGACGGCTGCGATATCGGCGCCGAGAACCGCCTGGAGCGCGGCATCCGGCTCTGGCCCGCCACGCGCCTGGGGGAGCGGGCGATCTCGTTCTAGCGCGCAGCCCGCACCGCGTCCCCGGCGCCGCCTGCGACATCCCGCGGACCCGCGCGGCGCCGGCTACTCCGCGCTCTTCCGCTGGACTTCCTTCGGGGGTGGGGCGGCCGCAGGCCTCGACGGCGGCGGAGCCGGCTGGGCCGCCGCGGCCGCCGGAGCCGGCTGGGGCCGCGGGCGCCGCGCGAGCTGGATCACGCGGCGGACGATGATCATTGTCGCCAGCACGGCCGCGAGCCCCAGGAAGAACAGCGGCAGCCCATCGTGCACGATCTCCGCGAGCGGGATCGTGCGCATCTCTGCGGCGAAGCCGGGGCTCGCGGCGGCCGAGTAGCGCAGCGTGTAGCCGGCGATCAGCCCGCCGTTCAGCAGCCCGAGCAGCGCGCCGAGCAGGCGGGCCGGCACGCCCGGGCGGCCCCGGCCGGGCGGGAGCAGCACGCCGCCCCCGTAGCCGATCACCAGCGCGCTCGCCGCCAGCAGCGCCGCGCTCAGCACGAAGGTGAGCGCGCCCTCGTCGCCCCCCAGGCTGCGCGCGAGGTCCCGCCCCCAGCGGGCGGCCCAGAAATCCGCCAGCGTCGCCCCGAGCAGCGTGCCGGCCAGCGCCACCACCCCGCGCCGCGGCTCGCGCCAGTAGCCAACCAACGCAGGGACGAAGATAGCGACCGCGACCGCAAGCGTCAGCGCCAGTGCCATAGCGCGTACCTCAACAGAGCCTGTCGTATGCGCTATTGTAGCATACGGCGCGTGCTATAATGATCCGGTTGCCTGAGAGCAGGGAGGAGCCGCACCATGGCACGCGTTGCTATTAACGGCTTTGGCCGCATTGGGCGCCAGAGCTTCAAGGCTATGCTCGAGCGCTACCCCGACGACCTGGAGGTGGTGGCGATCAACGACCTGACCGACACCCAGACCCTGGCCCATCTCCTGCGCTACGACTCGACCTACGGCGCGTTCGAGGGTGAGGTGGAGGCCGCTGAGGGCAGCCTCAGCGTGACCTTCTACGACGCCGACGACCAGGAGCGGCGCTTCACCGTCGCCGCCCTCTCCGAGCGCGACCCGGCGAAGCTCCCGTGGCGGGAGATGGACGTCGATATCGTGATCGAGTCGACCGGCCGCTTCACCGACGCCGAGCAGGCGCGCGCCCACATCCGCGCCGGGGCGCAGAAGGTGATCATCACCGCCCCCGCCAAGGGCGAGGACCTCACGATCTGCCTCGGCGTGAACGAGGACCGCTACGACCACGCCGTCCACCACGTCATCTCGAACGCCTCCTGCACCACCAACTGCCTCGCGCCGGTGGCGAAGGTGCTCCACGACCGCTTCGGCATCGCACGCGGCCTGATGACGACGGTCCACTCCTACACGATGGACCAGAACCTGCAGGACAACGTCCACAAGGATCTGCGCCGCGCCCGCTCGGCGGCGATGAACATCGTCCCGACCACCACCGGGGCGGCCAGGGCCCTGGCGCTGGTGATCCCCGAGCTGCGCGGCAAGTTCGACGGATTCGCGGTGCGCGTGCCGACGGCGACGGTCTCGCTGGTGGACTTCGTCGTCGAGCTGGAGCGCGGCGCGTCGGTGGACGAGATCAACGAGGCGTTCCGCGAGGCGGCCCAGAGCGACGAGCTGGAGGGCATCCTGGAGGTCAGCGAGGAGGAGCTGGTCTCGACCGACTTCATCGGCTCGACGGCCTCGGCCACGGTGGACCTGCCGCTCACGATGTGCGTCGGCGGCAATATGTTCAAGGTGGTCGCCTGGTACGACAACGAGTGGGGCTACGCGACGCGGGTGGCGGATCTCGCGGCGTATGTCGCCGAGGGGTTCGAGGAGTAGGCGTCTAGCCAGGCAGCAAGTCGCAGGGCCGGGGCAGTTCAGCGCTGCCTCGGCCCTTTGTGTGCCGCTCGCCAGCCGAAGCAGCGGCTGTTCTCGCTTCGCGAAACGAACGCGTCTTCACATCCGAAGCCGTGCCGGAGCCAACCTCTGCCCGTCCAGCGTCTCGACAGCGAGAGGGCCGGCGGCGCTCCCACGTGCGCCGCCCCTGCCCCGCGGTGCGGCGGAACCGGCTCCCCCGCGCCGCCAGGCCGCTGGCACGCCCCAGCCCTACACGATCAGCGACTCCACGATGACCTCGGTGTCGTTGAAGCGCAGCGCGAGGCTGTACTCCCCGGGCAGGAGGTCGTCGAAGAGGAACCCGCCCAGCTCGTCGAGCGGCACCTCCGCGAGCACATCGTCGCCGCGGATCAGGGTCGCCGTCGCCTCGCCGAACTGCTGCATGAGCCCGTCGTCCTCGGCGGCGAGCGTGCCGGACATCACGAGCCGGTTGGGCTGCCCGGCGGCCTTCGCGACGTGCAGCGTGAGCTCGAGGTTATCGGCGCGGTAGGCGTACTGCGCCCCCGCGATGCTGCGCGCGGCGCCGTACAGCGGCATGAGCTCCCTCGGCCCCCACGAGGAGAGCAGCTCGGCGATGAGCCTGCGCTTGGCGACGCGGCGCGGCGCGGGTGCGGGCGGCACATCGCGCGATGCGCTGGCGATCATCTCCATCTCGCCTGCGCAGTGCGGGCACTCGGCGAGGTGCGCCCTGAGCGAGGCGGCGCGCTCGCGCGGCAGCAGGCCGTACTGGTGGGCGACCAGATCGTCGGTTGAAGGGCAGAAGGCGCGGAAGAGACGCCGGCGCAGGAGTGCCTGCAGTGCGGCGAATGAGTGCGCGCGCTTCGCACAGTATTCGCATACAGCCAGGTGGCTGAGGACGTCAGCGCGCGCCTCGCCATCGGCCGCCGCAATAAGATCGAGGTCGTCAAGCGCAGGCGGCCTGCTGCACTGCGTCTGCTCCGGTCGGTGGGTGTCCATAACACGCTCCAGCTTGGTGCACGTCGGCTCCATGGCCTCTCGTCATAGTGAACGAGCGGCGCTCCCTTTTTTGAGCAGCGCTGCCGGAGCAATTGTAACAAAGACGTAATGCACTTGTGTCGCCGGTGGCGGTCGCGGCGATGACACACGGGGAGATGCGCCGGGGCCTGGAGAGCCAGCGGGGCAGCTCTACAGGCCCGCCATGCGCCGGAGGTCGCGGTTGCGGCTGAGGCGGCCGAGGACGTTGCGCTTGATGTTGTAGACGTCGCTGACGCTGGAGAACAGGTGGTGGTGCCTGCCGAAGATGTCGCCCGGCTTCATGCCCATCACGAAGGAGTCGTAGACCACCACGCGCTCGGCCTCGCCGCGCAGGTGCGAGTCGATGAAGCGCCAGAACTCCTGGCGGCTGATGCGGTCCACCGCCTCCTCGTCCGGCGCGGTCCTGCGGCGGTGACCCGAGGGGATGGCCTCCTCGGGCAGCATCTCGGCCCACGACTGGGCGCGGACGCTGTCGATCACCACGCAGCCGGAGCAGAGCTGGAGGTAGTGGAGCAGGGCGGCGAGCGTCGGGAACGAGGCGAAGCGCTCGGGCGTGACCGCCTGCCAGAAGCGGGTGAACGCCGGGCCGACGAAGTACTCGCTGCTCTCGCCGCTGCTGGCGAACGCCCCCGAGCGCTTCACCCAGCTCTCGACGAGCGGCCGGTAGAGGTTGTACAGGTGCTCCCAGGCGAGCTCGTTGCGCTCCACCAGCGCCCGGCGGAACAGCTCGTAGGCGTAGCGCGTGTCGTGCGGCTGGCCGCGGTAGAAGCGCTCGCTCTCCAGCACGCAGCGGCGGCGGAGCGCCTCGAGGTCCATATGCGCCGGCTGCGGCAGATCGGATGGGGCGCCCCCCGTCTGCTCGTGGCGAATGCGAGGGGCGCGGGGTGGGCCGCCGGGTCGTCCGCTACGATGGGCAGTAAGGCTCGCTTGCATCATCTCACCATCCTCCTGCAATGCGTCGGCTGCCCGTATTCTAGGGGCCGATCGTACGATTGAGAATGGTGGCGGATGAGCGGACGATGACAGTGCTACGAGCGCACGTCGCAGGGCTCAGGGGCCGGCCTGGAGCAGCTCGGCGCGGGCGTACCACGCCTCGGCCGCCTGCCCGGCGTCCTCAGCCTCATGCGCGCGCGCGCTCAGCGCCCCGGCGTCCAGCCCGGCCGCGCGCCAGGCGTCGACCATTTTGGCGCGCAGGGCGTCGTCCCCGGAGGCTCGCCAGAGCTGCTCGTAGGCCAGCCCGGCCTCCCACGCGATCAGCGGGTTGCGCGGCGCGCGCGCGCGGGCGGCCTCCAGGTGCCCGGCCGCCGCCTGCCAGTCGCCCTGCGCCAGGGCCAGGTGGCCGGCGAGGCGGTAGGCGTGCGGGTGGTCCGGCCTCCAGGCGCGGGCGGCCTCCAGCTCGTGCGCCGCGGCCGCGAGGGCCTCCGGGTCGCGCGCGAGGGGCAGGCTATCGGCGGAGCGCGGCGCGGGCCACTCCAGCCCGCGCTGGAGCAGGTCGCCGGCCCGGCCCAGGTGGTAGGCCCACAGGAGCGTGGGCGCGGCGAGGGCCAGCAGGAGCGCGAGGAGCGCCGCTGCGGCGATGAACGCCGCCGGCTGCCGGCGGGCTCGGGAGGCTGTCGTCTGTCGGCTGGGCTGCACCACGCTTCACCCGTTCTGTCTGCGCTAGCCGTAGAAGTAGGCCCAGATCCGCGCCACCGCCAGCGCCTCGAGCGCGAGCATGCCCGCGATCAGCAGCGCGAGGGCGTAGCCGCGCAGCCGGGCCGGCCAGAGGGCCAGCCAGCCGGCGCTGAGGGCCAGCACGGTCGGGATGATAGCCGGGAAGCCGTAGCGCGCCGAGGTCAGCGGCTGCGCCACGTCGATCAGCGGGTGGATGCGCATCACCGCGTTGCCCCACACGACGAGCGCGGCCAGGCCGAGGAACACCAGCGCCGGGCGCAGCCGCGGCGCGCTGCCAGGGCGCGGCCGGAGCAGCCACAGGACGCAGCCGGCGAGCGCGGCCGCGGCGAAGGCGCGGAACACCAGCGCCCAGCCCCAGCCGGGCATCGGGCTCCAGCCCCAGCCGAAGCGGCTGAAGAACAGCTCGACCATGGACGGCGCGACCGTCAGGAAAGTCAGCTGCCAGGTGCGCTCGGCGTCCAGCACCGAGACGAGGGTGGTGCTCGGCGCGCGCCGGGCGTAGCGGGCCAGCCCCTGGTCGAGCCAGGGCCGGAAGCGCGGCCCGCTCTCCTCGGCGGAGGCGTTGCGCAGCAGGTTCTCGAAGCGGCGCCCGCCCCACTCGCCGGCCTGCGCGCGCGCGTCGTCGAAGGATGGCGCCTGATCGAGGGCGTAGCGGCCGCGCGCCAGCACCGCGCCGTCCACGAACACGTCCAGCGGCGCATCCGGCGCGCCCTCGATGGCGACCGCGTACTGCAGCCGCTGGACATCCTCCGGCACGGAGTAGATCCAGCTGACGAAGCGCGGCGTGGCGTCGATCTCGACGACCTCGCCGACCAGCGTGTCGCTCGCGCCGGTGTTGACGAGCACGCCCTGGCGGACGAGCGTGGGGCGCTCGGCCCACAGCCAGGCGCCGACGGTGATGCGCCGCCCGCGCACGTCCTGCAGGTCACCGGGCAGCACGGGGTTGGAGAGCTGCTGGAACTCCGCGCCCGGCAGCCCGGTCAGGCGCAGCGCGTGCTCGCCGAGCGGGGCATCGGCGCGGGCGGCGCGCGTGGCGAGCGGCTGGGAGGGCCAGGACCAGCGGTACCAGAAGGCCGCGTCGTCCCAGGCGACCGCGGCGACGAGCGCCAGGGCCGCCATGCCCGCCGCGCCGCCGACGAGCCAGCGCCAGCGCCAGCCGCGCTCGGCCCACAGCGCCACGACGCAGGCGCAGGGCAGGAGCGCCAGGGCGACGGCGCCGGTGTTCTTGACCAGCGCGGAGGCGAGCGCGGCGGCGAGCATCCCGCCGACACGCCACCAGCTCAGCCCACGGCGCACGGTGCGCGCCGCGCCCCACAGGAAGAGCGAGAAGAAGGCCGCCGCCATGCCGTCGTTGTTGACGGCGGTCATCAGGTCGGCGTAGCTGGCGCACAGCACGACGCCCAGCGGCAGGAGCCAGCGCACGGTGCTGCCGGGCGGCGCGAGGTCGCGCGCGGCGCCGATGGCGGCGGCGATGGCGACGAGGTAGAAGATCAGCGAGACCGCGCGCGCCAGGTAGAGCTGGCTGGTGACGTCCAGGTGGCGCGCCAGGCGCAGCGGCAGGCTCACGAGCAGGTAGTAGGGCGGCTGGTGCCCGGTGGCGGTGCCGCCGCCGCTGAGGTACAGGCCGGCGTCGCTGAGCAGCGGCGGCGCGGGGATCTCCGGGTCGTAGAAGCCGTGCTCGGCCATGGAGGCGGTGATCTCGCGCCGGGTCGCCAGGTCGTACTCGCCGTAGGCCGGGCGGGCGCCGCGGTCGGCGATCAGGCGGGCGTACTCGAAGTGCGCCGGCTCGTCGTAGTGCTGCCAGGGCGGCATGAGCAGCAGGAACAGCAGCCCCTGGGCGAGGGCGGCGGCCAGCAGCAGGGCGGCCTGGGCGCGCTCGCCGAGCCGCGGGAGGGCGCGGGCGATGTGCCGCCGGGGCGCGCGCGCGAGGTCCGCGGCGGCCGCCAGGCCCAGGACGGCGGCGAGCGCGCCCGGCAGGACCCACGTCTCGGGGAGCAGGTCGGCGGCGCGCAGCGGGCGGGCGGCGATGAGCGCCGGGAAGGGCAGCGCGGCGGCGATGGCGGCGACGGCGGCCACCCGGCGGGATGCTCGCGCCAGGCCCAGCATGGCGCCGTACGCCACGAGGGGCAGCAGCAGCAGCGTGGCGGCGCGGGGCGCGCCGAGCGTGGTCCAGGCGTCCTCCGGCGCGGGCGTGAGCGCGGTAGGCGCGGCGGAGATGTGGGTGACGGCGACCCCGAGCTGGCGGCGGTCGTTCTCGCCGGGGACGAATGGCGTCGAGCGGAGCTTGACCGGGGCGGCGGCCGGCGGCAGGAGCAGCTGGTAGCGGCGCTGCTCGGTGGTGACGACGAAGTCGCCGAGGCGCCACTCGTCATCGGTGAGGTAGGTGACGGCGTAGGGCGCGTAGCCGGGCCGCGGCGCGGACATGCGCAGCGTGAGCAGCACCGGCCCGCGCTCGAGCCCGCCGAACACCAGGGCGGACTTCGGGAGCGACCAGCGGTAGACCATATCGCCGCTCGTCTCGAGGTCGCTGAAGCCGCGGAGCACGCGCTCGGCGCCGGCGTCGCTCACAGCGAGGCGCACGGCGGGCCGCGCCAGGGCCAGGCCGCCGAGCAGCGCGAGGCCCGCGAGCGCGACGATCAGCGCCGCGGGCAGCGCCCAGGCCGGCAGCGCGCGGGGGCGCGCGACGGGGTGCTCGACGAGCTCGGTTGTGGCCTCTACAGCCATTGGGCGTCGGCCTTCCGTTCCTTCTCCGCCTCCCCGTGCCGGGGAGGGATGCGAGCGCCGGCGTTCAGCGGCGCAGCCACGGCGCCGCAGCGCTGGCCTCCTCCTGACCCGGCCTCGCGGCAGCCACGGATATTATACGAGGCCATGTCGTTGGAGTCGCAGGCGCCGGACGGGCAAAACGGGGCTTCGGGAAAGCGGTCTCGGCGACCGCCGGCGTCGTTTCTCCGCAGGAGGCTGGCGCGGGCGCGGGAGGCGAGGACATTGCGGCCGGCCCCTACTGGCCTTTCATGCGCAGCACGACGACCGTGGTGCGCAGGAGGATGAGCAGGTCGAACCAGACCGACTGGTGCTTGAGGTAGAAGAGATCGTACTGCAGCTTGACCAGCGCGTCCTCGACGGTGCTGCCGTAGCCGTAGTTGATCTGCGCCCAGCCGGTGAGGCCGGGCTTGGCGGCCAGGCGGGTGCGGTAGAACGGGATCTCGCGCTGCAGCTGCTCGATGAACTGCGGGCGCTCCGGGCGCGGCCCGACCATGCTCATCTCGCCGCGGATCACGTTGAGCACCTGGGGCAGCTCGTCCAGGCGGGTGCGGCGCAGCCAGCGCCCGACGCGGGTGACGCGCGGGTCGTCGCGCGAGGCCCACTGCGCCTCGCCGTCGCGCTCGGCGTCCTTGACCATGGAGCGCAGCTTGTAGACGAAGAAGCGGCGCCCGTGGCGGCCGACGCGCTCCTGGCGGAGGAAGATCGGGCCGGGCGTGTCGAGGCGGATCGCCAGGGCGACGAACGGGAAGAGCACGACGAAGAGCGCGCCGAGCGCCAGGCCGACCGCCAGGTCGAGCAGGCGCTTGAGGAGCTCCTGGGCGATGCGCGCCTCGGGGGGCTGGAGCGGCAGGGCGACGTACCACTGGCTGCCGATGTGCTCGACGGCGACGCGGCCGGTGAGGCGCTCGTAGAGCAGCGGCATGGGCGTGATGGTGATGCCGGCCTCGTGGCAGTCCATGAGCGCCTGGAACAGGCTGCCGCGCACCTCGGCGCTGATGGCGACGACGATCTCGTCCACGCCCTGCCTGAAGGCCACGTCGGCGAGCTGCTCGTGGCCGCCGAGCACGGCGATGCCGGCGACCTGCTCGCCGCGCTTGTGCGGGTCGTCGTCGATGAAGCCGACGATCGTGTAGAACGGGTCGTGCGACTTGCGGATGATGTGGCAGAGGGTGCGGCCGGCGGCGCCGGCGCCGAGGATCAGCAGCCGGCGGCGGGTGTGCGGGCCGGCGAGCACCTTGATGTAGAAGGCGCGCCAGCCGAGCAGGAGCGCGGTCGAGCCGACGATGGCGCCGACGGGCGCGATGCGCAGCAGCGGCCCGCGCTCGCTGAGGCCGGCGAGGGCGTCGGGGAGCGCGGCGCTGGCGGCGGCGCGCGACGTGACGAAGAACAGGATCAGGTAGCCGACGCCGATCACCAGCCCGCCGAGCAGGATGCGGCGGGCGCTGCGCCCGAGCTGCGCGACGAGGCGCAGGTTGTACATGTCGTTGAGGGAGAGCCAGACGAACCAGCCGCCGAGGAGCAGCAGCACCCACGGCAGCTGGTCGCGCAGCAGCGGCCAGTCGAGGGTGCGGCGCGCGAGCAGCGCCCACACGTACAGCGCCGCGGCGATGCTGGCGCCGACCAGCGACAGGTCGCCGACGCGGAGCAGCAGGCGGCGCTCGGAGATCTCGGGCCGGAGGCGCAGTGGCATTGTCAGCGGCCGGAATACATATTCAAGGGCGGCGCGTGGGCCCATAGGGTCAATCTATTACTGCAAGAATCGTGAGGGCGGCTGGCCCTCCACGGCTTGTTCTCTTCGCTCTGCGGGGGCGGCTGCCGCGCGGGCGTCCTAGGCCGCGGCCGCGACGCCGGGCGCGTGCAGCAGCGCATCGTAGGCCGCCGCGACGCGCTCGACCATCCGCTCGCGGGTGAACCGCTCGAGGAAGTGCGCCCGCCCGGCGCGCCCCATGCTCAGGCGCAGCTGCGGCTGGTCGAGCAGCAGCTGGAGCGCATCGGCGGCGGCGCGCGGATCGCCGCGCGGCACCAGCAGGCCGCTGCGCCCGTGCTCCACCGCCTCGGGGATCCCGCCGACGTCCGAGGCGACGACCGGCAGGCCGGCGCGCATGGCCTCGAGGACGCTGATCGGGATGCCCTCGTAGTGCGAGCAGAGCAGGAACACCTGCGCCCGCGCCAGAATAGCCGGCACGTCATCCCGGGCGCCGAGGAACTCCACCCGCTCCCCGAGGCCGAGCGACGCGGCCAGCGCGCGGCAGCGCTCGAGCCCCGGCCCGTCGCCGACGAGCAGCAGGCGCGCGTCGGCGCGGCGGACGGCGGCGAAGGCCGCGAGGGCCGTAGCGTGGTCCTTCTGCGGGAAGAAGCGCGCCACCATGACCACCAGCGGCGGCTCGCGCTCGGGGGCGGCGGGCGGCGCGTCGGCCGGCAGGCCGCAGTACACCGTGCTGACGCCGGCGCGCGCCACGACCCCGCTGCGCAGCGCCAGGCGCCGGTCGTACTCCGAGACGCACAGGATCGGGCCGCCGAGCTGCGCCGCGAGCGCCTCGCTGGCCCAGACGAGCGGGCGGCGCAGGGCCGGGACGCCCGGCGCGAAGCCCCAGCCGTGGGCGGTGAAGATCGACGGGACGCCGGCGGCGCGGGCGGCGGCGCGGGCCACCAGGCCGGCCTTGCTGCTGTGGGCGTGCACCAGCGCCGGCGCGAGGCGGCTGATCAGCGCGTAGCACTCGGCGACCGCGCGGGCGTCGGCGAGCGGGCGGATGGGCCGCACCATGTGGCGCAGCAGGTGCACGGTGGCGCCGCGGGCGCGCGCGGCCTCGACCAGCGGCCCCTCGCCGCCGGTGGCCAGGTGGATCTCGAAGCGGGCGCGAAAGGCCTCGATCAGGTCGAGCACGTGTGCCTGCGCGCCGCCGATGTCGGCGGCGGTGACGACGTACAGGATACGCTGGTGGACCATCGCTGCTTCCGCGCGGCGCGCTGGCCGGACGACGGGGCGCACACCGATGCGCTACGCCGGCTCTGCCGCCGCCCGGCATTATAGCATAAGCCGCCGGCCGCATAAGTATTGACAGCAAGTTGTTACTCTGGCGCAACGGAAAAGCTTGACGATATGTGTATGATGAGAGAAGCTGTAATACATTCTTTGGAGTGCCATCCCGCATGCCAGCACGCTGCTCCCGCATCGCTCTCGCGCTGCTCTTTGTGACTACCGCCCTACTCAGCCCGCCGGCGCGGGCGCAGAGCGTGCCGCAGGACACCGGCTCGCGGCTCTATTTTCCGATCATCTACACCCCCCCGCCCTCGCCCTACCCGTTTGGATTCGACCTGCGCTGGACCGCGCCGGACAGCGTCATGCCGTACGTGATCGAGGCGCGCGGCAGGTGGGCCCGCGCCGGCGACCTGCTGTGGGCCCACGTGGAGCCCGAGCGCGGCGGCGGGTACCGCTGGGAGACCATGGCGCAGCTCGACGCGAACATCGCGCGGCTGCGGCGCGCTGGCATCGAGCCGATGGTGATCGTCCAGTGGACGCCGAGCTGGGCGCAGAGCGTGGCCGGGCGCCTGTGCAGCCCGCCCCGCCCGGACGCGCTGGCCGACTTCGCGCGCTTCATGGGCGCCGCGGCGGCGCGCTACTCCAGCGGGGAGCTGCGGGTCAACCACTGGGAGATCTGGAACGAGCCGGACTGGGCGCCGAACCAGGTGGGCGACAGCTCCGGCGCCGGGTGCTGGGCCACCTCGAGCGCGCCGTACTACGGCGGCGACTACTACGGCGAGGCGCTGAAGCACGTCTACCCGGCGATCAAGGCGGCCAACCCGAACGCGACGGTGATCGCCGGCGCGCTGATGGGCCACTGGCCGGACGACCGGGTGACGGCGGGGTTCGTGCGCGGGATGTACGCCGTGGGCGCCGGCCGCGCGTTCGACGCGCTGAGCTTCCACGCCTACCACGAGTGGGACACCGGCGACATCCTGGTGCGCAAGACCAACCGCATGCGCGAGCTGCTGCGCGAGGTGGGCGACCCGCTGAAGCCGCTGATGGCGACCGAGATCGCCGCCGGGTGCTGGTCGGCGACGATGTGCCCGGAGAACTTCTTCCTGAGGCAGGCCAACTACGCGGCGCGGGTCTACGCCCAGGCGGTGGCGCTGAACCTCCAAGGGGCCTTCTGGTACACGCTGGTCGACCGCCCGCCGGGGATCGTCTACCTGCACATCATCGACGAGAAGGAGGGCCTGCTGCACCCGCGGCCCGCCTACTACGCGTTCCGCAACTCGGCGGCGCTGCTGGCGGGGGCGCGCTACGTGGGCGGCGAGCTGCATGAGCCGCCGCAGCAGCGGGTGGGCGAGGTGATGGTGCTGCCGTTCCAGCGCGGCGGGTCGATGCTCTACGTCTTCTGGGTGCCGAAGACGGACTTCCCGAAGGTCTACAACCTGCGCGTCCCGCCCGGGGCGCGGGCGATCTGCACTGACCAGCTGAACCAGCCGGTGCCGGCGATCTACGACTGCTCGGACGCGAACAAGGACGGCATCATCCCGCGCGCCGTCGGCGAGCTGCCGCAGTACGTCGAGGTGCTCCCGTAGGCCCGCTCAGGGCCGAGCGTAGCGCCGGAGCGCGCGGAGCATGCCGCGCGCCCGGCCCTGCCAGCGCACCGGGAGCGCCATGTACAGCGGGCGCAGCAGGGCCTTGGGGAGCAGGCGCGGGCGGTGCAGCGCCAGCGCGGCCAGGTAGGTGAGGAAGATCGGCACGGCGCCGCCCGCCGCTGCCGCCCCCGGCCGGCTGCTGGCGCCGGCGGCCCACGCCAGGAAGGCCGGCTCGTACAGGCGCGGGTGGCTGAGAAACACCCGCGCGCGCAGCTGGAGGTCGCGCCGGTGGGCGGCGGTGAGCATGCTGCGCGGGCTGCGCCGGTAGCGCACCAGCGGCTGCGGGAGGTGCAGGCCCTCCCAGCCGGCCTCGGCCAGGCTCAGCCAGAAGCTCCAGTCCTCGTAGCCATCCCGCATATCCTCGTCGAAGCCGCCGGCCTGCTCCCACGCCCGCCGGCGGAAGAGAGTCGCCGGAACCATGGGGCAGTCGAAGCGCAGCTTCTCCAGGCTGTAGGCCCCGCCGGACCACACGCCGCGCTCCTCGCCGAACAGCACGACATCGGTGTAGACGAAGCCGACCTGCGGGTGGGCGTCCAGCAGCGCCGCGGTGCGCTCGAGCATCTCCGGCTCGAGGGCGTCGTCGGCGTCGAGCGGCAGGACGTAGGGCGCGCTCCCGGCGGCGATCCCGGCGTTGCGCGCTCCCGGGAGGCCGCGGTTCGGCTGGCGCAGCAGGCGGATGGCGCGCCCCGGGTGGCGGGCGATCAGCTCGGCCGCCACACCGGCGGTGTCGTCGGGGCTGCCGTCGTCCACGATCACGCACTCCCAGCGCTCCTCGGTCTGCGCGACGACGCTCTGCAGCGCCTCGGGCAGGTAGCGGGCCTGGTTGTAGCACGGGATCACGACGGTGACGCGCGGTGAAGCCATAGCGTTGCGCTGCGCCTGTTCAAGCGGTACCTCGGTCCGGGGAGCGCGCCCCCGGGCGCCAGCGGCGCGGTCCTATTGTAGCGAAAAGTCCGGCCGGGGTGGCGCGCCGGGTTTGCGGCGATGTAGCAGCGTACTCGCGCCAGGTCATCGCGGTCGCGGGCGATGTGCTCGTAGTAGCCGCGCTGCCACACCGCCGGGCGTCTGGCGGTGCAGGTTGATGGCGCGCGCCGCAGCGCAGATCGTTACGTAGTAGGCGCCGGGCGCGCTCGTGCGGGCGCCCATCTATGACCGGCCGAGGACCCGGCGGGCAAGCGTGCGCCGCGCGGCGTAGGCGGCGCGGTCACAGGCCTCGAGCAGCGCGCGCAGGCCGAGGAGCCGGGCCAGCGGGCGCGCGAAGGACGAGTGGCGCAGGCGCAGCGCGAGCCGCACCGGGGGCAGGTGGCGCAGGCGCGTCTCGAGCACGAAGTGCTCGATCGCCAGCGTCGCCGCCGGGCGGGCCACCCCCGGGTCCACCGCCGGGCGCGGCTCCTCCGCGGCCAGCCTGTCCGCCAGCAGCAGCAGCTCCTCCACCCGGCCGGCCATGCGCGCCAGCGTGAAGCCGCCCAGGATGCGCTCCCGCCCCGCGGCCGCCATCCGCGCCCGGCGCGCCGGGTCGTCGATCAGGGCGCGCAGCTCGCGGGCGTAGGCCGCCTCCTCGTCCCCGCCGAGCGGCACCAGCGCCCCGCAGTCGGGCGTGACCAGCTCGCGCTGCCCGCCGACGTCCGAGGCCACCGGGACGACGCCGCAGGCCATGGCCTGGTAGACCGCGAGCGCGATCCCCTCGCGCTCGGAGGGCAGCAGCAGGATGTCCGCGGCGCGCATGAGGTCGCGCACGCGCTCCTGCGGCACGCCCCCGAGCAGCCGCACCTGGCCGGTGAGGCGGTGGCGGCGCAGGTACATGCGCAGCCAGGGCATGTCCTCGCCGTCGCCGGCGAACACAGCGGCGAAGCGGGCGCCGTCGTCGCGCAGGCGGCGCAGCACGCGCGCGGCCAGCCGGGCGCGCTTCTCGGCCGAGAGGCGCGCGGCGAACAGGATGAGCGCGGTCCCCTCGTCCACCCCGAGCTCGGCGCGCACCGCGGCCCGGCGGGCGCCATCCGGCGACCAGCGGCGCTCGTCGACCCCGGCGGTGCAGACGGCGACGCGCTGCGGCTCGGCGCCGCGCTCGACCATCCAGCGGCGCAGGTGGTCCGAGGCGACCATGTGCAGGTCGATCAGCGCGGTGTGCTCGAGCGCGAAGCGCGGCATGCCGCCGTGGCGGTGGGGCTGCTCGAGGTGGGTGTAGTCCACGATGCGGACGCCGGGGCAGTGGGCGCGCAGGTAGGGCAGCAGCCGGTAGGCGAGCTGGCTCTGCGAGATCCAGATCGTATCGACGCCGCGCGAGGCGGTCAGGTAGCGCAGGAAGCGCGGGTAGTCGCCCGGCCGGAGAAAGGCCGGCAGGTCGAACACATCCTGGGTGAGCGCGAGCAGGCGCTCCATCCAGGGGTGCTGCGCCGGGTTCGTGAGGCAGACGCTGACCTGCGCGCCGCGTTCGGCGAGCCCGGCGATGACATCGAGGGCGACCTGCTCGGCGCCGCCGGTGACCATCCAGGGCAGGATCATCAGGACGCGGCGGCCGGCGGAGGGGGCCAGGCGGTTGTCGAAGGGCAGCTCGTCGCGGATGACCGCGTGCGGCGTGAGCGGCGCGTCGTCGTGCTGCGGGCGCGGCAGGCCGCGGCGGAAGAGCTCGGGGTAGCGGGCGCGCATCTCGTGCCGGAACTCATCGGCGGCGCGCGGGTCGTCCTGGAACGCCCAGCGGTAGTGGGCGTAGGCTGCGGGGGCCTTGCGGCGCAGCCAGATCAGGTACTCGTGGATGTCGTGGCCCCACATGCCGTGGGCGGCGCAGCGCAGCCAGAACTCGTAGTCCTCCAGTCCGGCGCGGCGCGCCTCGTCGAAGCCGCCCACGCGCTCGAACGCCGCGCGGCGGACCATCGCCGCCGGGTTGGCCATGTTCTCGTACAGGAAGGCGGCGCGCGTGTCGAACCCGCGCGGCCAGGCGGTGTTCTGGTGGCCGAAGACCCGCGTCCAGGCGCCGGCGAAGGCGCTGCCGGGGTGCGACTCGAGCGTCCAGGCGAGCTTCTCGAGCGCCGTCGGCGCCAGCATGTCGTCGCTGTCGAGGAAGAACAGCAGCGGCGCGCGGCTGGCGGCGGCCCCGGCGTTGCGGGCGGCCGGCAGCCCGCGGTTCGGCTGGTCGATCACGCGGATGCGGCTGTCCGCCGAGCGGAGCGGCAGCAGGGCGCGCAGCGCCTCCGGGTCGTCCGAGCCGTCGTTGACGACCAGCCACTCCCACTGCTGGAGCGACTGGCGCAGCACCGAGCGGACCGTGTCCATGAAGACCGGGCCGGTGTTGTAGTAGGGCGTGATGATGCTCACCGCCGGGGCGGCAGACGTGTCGGCCGGCCGGTAGCCGTAGACCGGGAGGGCCGGGTCGAGGGGCGAGTGTCGCAGGTCCATAGCTCTCACCCCAGCAGCGAGCCGGGGTTGGCGCGCTCGTGCTCGATCACCAGGCGCAGGATCCCGTCCAGGTCGAGCGTCGGCTGGAACCCGGTGAGCGCCGCGAGCTTCTCGATGCTCGGCACGCGCCGGCGCATGTCCTCGAAGCCCGACTCGTACGCCTGCTCGTACGGGACGTAGACGATCTCCGAGCTGCTGCCGGACAGCCGCACGACGCGCTCGGCCAGCTCGGCGATCGTCACCTCCTCGGGGTTGCCGACGTTGAAGATCTGGCCGATGGCGCGCGGCTCGTCCAGCAGCCGGATCAGCGCGTCGACCGTATCGCCGACGTAGCAGAAGCTGCGCGTCTGCTGGCCGTCGCCGTAGACGCGCAGCGGCTCGCCGTGCAGGGCGGCGCGGACGAAGCGCGGGATCACCATGCCGTAGCGCCCGGTCTGGCGCGGGCCGACGGTGTTGAACAGCCGCACGACGATCACCGGCAGGTCGCGCTCCTTGTGGTACGCCAGCGCCAGGAACTCGTCGAGCAGCTTGGAGCAGGCGTAGCTCCAGCGCCCGATCGATGACGGCCCGAGCGTCAGGTCGTCGTCCTCGCGGAAGGGCGCGCGGCTGCTCTTGCCGTACACCTCGGAGGTGCTGGCGATCAGCACCAGCTTGCCCTTCTTCGCGGCCCACTTCAGCACCACCTGCGTGCCGTCCACGTTGGTCTCGATCGTGCGCACCGGGCTGCGGACGACGAGCTGGACGCCGACGGCGGCGGCGAGGTGGACCACGGCGTCGCACTCGTCGATCAGCTCGGCGAGCACCCCCTCGTTGGTGATGTCATCCAGCGTGTAGCTGAAGCCGGGGCGGCCCTTGAGGTGGCGGATGTTGGCGATCGCGCCGGTCGACAGGTCGTCGATCACGCTGACGCGGTCGCCGCGGGCGAGGAGCGCCTCGGCCAGGTGCGAGCCGATGAAGCCGGCTCCGCCGGTGATGAGGTAGGAGGTCATGCGGTTGTTTCCGTCAGGGCAGCGAGCTGCTCCGCTGTAGGGCGTGCCTCAGAACGGACGGTATTGTAGTACGCTTCCGCCCTGCGTGTGGCCCGGAAGGGGGCGTATTTTCGTGCGGCGTCTTCTCCGAGAGCCATGCTAGCGGTAGAGCAGGCGCACCAGCGCCGCCCGGGCGCGCAGCGCGAGCTGCGGGATGTAGCGCTGGTCGCGGGCGAGCACCCAGCGGTAGGCGGGCTGCAGCGCGCGCTTGACACCGCGCAGCACGGCCAGCGCGAGCCTCCGGCCGCCAGGGTCGGCCTCGCCGCCCTCCGGCCGGTCGTAGCCCCACATGCGCCGCGCGAGCGCCAGCTCGCTCGACAGCTTGACCGCCCGCGCGGCGCTGCGCCGGGCGTCCTCCGGCGCAACGGGCCTGGGCGAGCGCGCCGCCAGGCCGTGGGCCTGGGCGATCAGCTCGGCCATGCGGTCGCCCATCTGATCGAGGCGAAAGTGCTCGGCGACGCGGCGCCGGGCGCACGCGCCCATGGCAGCGCGGCGCTGCGGGTCGGCGATCAGCGCGGCCAGCGCCGCGGCGTAGTCCTGCTCCTCGCGCGGGCCGCGGCGCACCAGGATGCCGCACTCGGGGGTGAGCAGCTCGCGCTGGCCGCCCACGTCCGCGGCGACCGGCGCGAGGCCCATGGCCATCGCCTCGAACAGCGCCAGCGAGATGCCCTCGTGCTGCGAGGGCAGGAAGAAGATGTCGGCGGCGGCCATGAGCTCGCGGATGCGCTCGCCGGAGACCGCGCCGAGCAGGCGCAGCGAGTCGAGGCGCTCGCGGCGGGCGAAGCGCTCGAGCCAGGCCCGCTCCGGCCCGTCGCCGGCGACGAGCAGGGTGAAGCGCGCCCCGCTGCGCGCGAGGCGGCGCGCCACTGCGGCGAGCAGGCGCGGCTGCTTCTGCGGCACCAGGCGGGCGGCGTAGAGGATCGCCGGCTCGTCGGGCGCGAGGGCGAGATCCCGGCGCAGCCGCCCCCGGTCGTAGCGCGCCGGGTCCCAGTCGGCCGCGTCGATGTTCGTGTAGCAGACGGCGACGCGGGCCGGGTCGGCGCCGCGGGCGAGCATCCAGCCGCGCAGGTGCTCGGAGGAGGTGACGCTCAGGTCGAGGAAGGGCGCGGCCTCGAGCGAGAAGCGCGGGTAGCCGCCGGCGCGCCAGTGCTCCTCCTCGATGTGCAGGTAGTCGAGCAGGGCGACGCCGGGGCAGTGGGCGCGCAGGTAGGGCAGCAGCGTGTAGCCGAGCTCGCTGTGCGAGACGATCAGCGTGTCGGCCTGGCGCGAGCGCAGCAGGTCGCGCAGGAAGGCCGGCTGGTCCGCCGGGGCGACGTGCGGGTGGAGCGGGACGATGTCTGGCGTGACGGCCTCGAAGAGCGGGCGCCAGGGGTTGGCGCTCGGCAGCGTGAGCGCGATCGTGAGCTGCCAGCCGAGGCGCCGGACGAGCTGCTGCGCCAGGTCGAGGTTGAACTTATCGGCGCCGCCCACCTCCAGGAAGGGCAGCAGCAGCACGACGCGGCGTTGGGCGCTCATCGGACTTCCAGCAGGAGCGTGAGCGCGTGCCCGCGCCAGGTGAGGCCCTGGTCCAGCACGCAGAAGCCGGCGGACTCGCACAGCGCGGCGGCGGCCTTGGCCGTCGGGAGCCACCACCACGGCCCGAAGTCGGCCACATCGTAGCTGGCGGGCGCGACGATGCCGAGCGCGCCGGGGGCGACGCGGCGCCAGTGTTCCGCGAGCACCTCCCGCTCGTCCTCGCTGAGCGCCGGGACGAAGATCACGCCCGAGGGGGGCACGCGGTAGCGCCCGCGGCGGTTGACGACCGTCTCGGGGGTGATCGCGGTGGTGAGGATCAGGTGCCCGGCGGTGATCGAGCGCAGCGCGGCGAGCAGCGCCATCGGGTTGGGGTGGTGGTAGAGCACGCCCGAGCAGTGGACCACGTCGAACGGCTCTGGGACGTCGCCCGGGCGCAGGGCGCAGACGTCGCGGCTGAGGGTGCGGTAGCCGGCGACGCCGAGGCGGCGCATGCGGCGGTGGAAGGCCGGCCACAGCTCGCTCTCGGGCGGCGAGACGTCGATCATCGTGACCGAGGATGCGCCGTGGCGGTGGGCGACCGAGACCTTCTCGGCGACGGTGCCCCACAGCCCGCCGACGTCGGCGAAGCTCCTGCCGCGCACCACGCGGCCGATGTAGCTGTCGCGCAGGTCGCGGCGGGGGCCGGCGATGGCGTGCCGGAGACGCCGGAGGATGGTGAGCGCTCTGTCTTCCAGGGCCATAGTACGCGCCATTATAGCATCTGCTGGCGGGCGGCTTGCCACCTACGGGCGGCGCACGAGATAGCGCCGGAGTCGATCGCGCGCCGGCCGCAGCCAGCCCATCCCGTGGTCGAGGCCCCAGTAGTACGCGCGGCGCAGGAGCGCGATGGCCGCTGGCTCGCGGCGGGCCAGCGCGGCCAGCCTGGCCTCGAGCCGCTCGCCCTCGGCGCGCGCCCGGTGGTACTCGACGGCGCAGAGCGCGAGATAGTCGGCGAGACCCGGCTCGAGGATCGGGCGCGGCTGGCTGCGGGCGAGCTCCTGCGCCCGCCGGACCAGGTGCGCCGGGTCGCCGTCAGGGCCGCAGGCTGCGACCCGCGCCTGCTCTGCGCCGCGCTCGACGGCGCGCGCCCGCAGCGCAGGCCCCGCGCTGAGCGTCAGGTCGATCTGCGAAAGCATCCCGAGCGCGGCGTGCAGACTCGCGCTCCCCGCGCTCTGGCCGCCCTCCTCGTACGCGTAGGCGAGCACAGCGACGCCGGGGAGCCGGGTGCGCATCCAGGGGATGAGCAGCGCGTCGAAGACCGATCCGGCGACGATCAGCCCTTCGGCGCGGCGCGAGCGGGCCAGGTACGCCAGGAAGCGCGGCCGGTCTTGTGGGCGCAGGAAGGCGGGCAGCACGAAGACATCGGGCGTCACCTGGGCGAACGCCGGCAGCAGCGTGACGTCGGAGCCGGTCGTGGCGGCGACGGTGATCTCAAACCCCTGGCCGGCGAGCGCGCGCGTCAGCTCGAGCACAGGGCGCTGCGGCTCCCCGAACTGCGGCAGCGCGATCAGCAGGCGCGGCCGCGGCGCGGCGAGCAGGTTGGCGAAGGACGGCTCCGCGGGCACGGGCGCGGCAGGGTCGGCGTGCGTGTACTGCAGGTGAGGCATGCCTTCGCGCCACAGCCGCGGGTAGCGCTGCCGCGCCTCGGCCGCAAACCGCCGTATCCCGTCGCCGCGCAGCGCCTCCCAGCGATCCCCGTGAGTCTCGCGGCGGCGGTACCAGTCCAGGTACAGCGGCACTGTGTCGCCCCACAGGCCGCTGGCGGCGCAGCGCAGCCAGAAGTCCCAGTCCTCCAGGCCGCCGCGGCGCTGCTCATCGTAGCCGCCTGCGGCGCGGAAGGCGGAGACGCGGACCATGGCCGTGGGGCTGACCGGGTTGCGCGAGAGGAAGGCGCCCGGGTTGTGAAACCCGTCGGTCCAGAGGTACTGCTCCGCGCCGAAGCCGACGGTGTAGCCGGTGACGAACGCGGCCTCGGGGTGGCTCTCGAGAAACCAGGCCCAGACCTCGGCCGCCGTGGGCTCGATCAGGTCGTCGCTGTCGAGCTGGAGCACGTAGGGGGCGCGCGCCTGTGAGAAGCCGGCGTTGCGGGCGGCCGGCAGCCCGCGGTTCTGCCCCAGGTCGACGACGCGGATGCGCGGGTCGCGCTGGCGGTACTCGTCCAGCACCGCCAGCGCCTGCGGGTCGTCCGAGCCGTCGTTGACGATCAGCCACTCCCACTGCTGGAGCGACTGGCCGAGGACCGAGCGCGCCGTCTCGTGGAAGATCGGGCCGGTGTTGTAGAACGGCGTGACGATCGTGACGGCCGGCGGCGCGTGGGCGTCGGACGGGGCGTAGCCGAAGGTCGGCCGCTGTGGTGAGCCGGGGGTGTTCTGAAAGTCTGGCGCGTGCGGGTCGACCATGCGCGGCTTGCTCTCAGGCCGGCGCGCCGGCATGGGCCGGGTCGAGCGCCAGGCGCGCCTCGAGGGGCGGGCGAAGCACAACTCGACGTAACCACACCTGCGAGTCGTAGCTGGCGGGGTTGCGCTCAGGGTGGACGCGCAGCGTCACCGTGAGCAGCCCCTCGCTCTTCTCGGGCAGGGTGATGGTCACGCCATACTCCGGCTCGAGCGGCCCCGGCTTGTAGAGGTCGATGTACGCGACAACCTGTCCGTCGGCGCGCACCTCCAGGATGCCGCTCCACTCATGGCGCAGCGCGATGATCTGAAGGAGTGAGCCGCCCTGCGCCTCGAACTGCAGTGTGGCGTCCGGATCGCCGCGCCGATAGATCGCGCCCGGTATCGCCTCAGCCGTTGTCCAGTCGCCGAGGAGGCGGCCGCACTCGCCGTGCGCTCCGGTGAGCAGGTCGTACCCCCACATCGACTCGCGCCGGCGGCGGGCCTCCGCCCCATGACGCTCGATGACCTCGCGGTAGACGCCCTCGAGATCGGCCGCCATGGTGCGGTAGTTCATCTGATCGTGGACGCGCTGCCTGCCCGCCTCGCCCATCCGCAGCCGCAGCTCATCGTCGTCCATGAGCCGCTTGAGCGCTGTGAAGAGCTCCTCCTCGCTGTCCGGCGTGACGAGCAGGCCCTCGACGCCATCGGCCACGACCTCCGGGACGCCGCCTGTGCGGCAGCCGACCACGGCTTTGCCGTACTGCATCGCCTCGTGGTAGATCAGGCCGAATGACTCGAAGAGCGACGGCGCGACGAAGAGATCGCACGTCTGGTAGTGGTGCTGGAGCGTCGCCTCGTCCACTTCGCCGTGGAAGAACACGCGGCTGAGCCAGGGCGCATCGCGGTGCTGCGCCAGGAAGCGCTGCTTGAGCGTGCCGCCCTCCACCAGCGGCACGTTGTCATTCCCGACCAGATGGCACTCCCACTGCGGATGTGCGGCGAGGAGCTTCGGGAGGACGGCCAGGAGTACGTGGGCGCCCTTGCGGCGCTCGCAGCGGCCGACGAACAGGAGCTTGCGCCGGGCGCGCGGGGGGTGGTTGGGCATGGGCGCCGTGTCCGGCACAATGCCGAGCGGCGTCCGGTGCAGGCTCGGCAGGCGCTCCGGCGCGATCCCCATCAGCGAGCGGTAGGTGCTGAGCACGCCGTCCGATGGCACGCAGACTGCGTCGGCGTGCTCGATCTGCCAGCGGTCCATCGCCACCGAGGCGCGCAGGTCGTCGTTGACCTTCCAGCCCTCGGTGTGGATGATCTGGGCGAGCGGGGAGACGAGCATCAGCGCGACGGGGTAGACACCGGCGCGGATCAGCGCCAGCGCCTCGAGGTCCCAGTTAGAGGCGTGGACGATGTCGAAGGAGGTGCCCTCGGCGTGTAGCTCGGCCAGCCGGCGGGCCACGGCGACGCTGTAGGCCAGGTTCTTGTTGAGCACTGGCCGCTCGGGATCGAGCGCTCCCGCGGCGGCGCGGGCTGAGATTCCGTGGATAAGGAAGCCGAGGCTGTACATCTGGAGCGGCTGCTCGTCCTGACAGATGATGTGGACCTCGTGGCCGCGCTCGTGCAGCCCCTGAGCCAGGTCGAAGGTGTAGCGCCCGATGCCGCCGTAGCTTGGGTGGAGCGGGATCGTCTTGGAGAGCAGGGCGACGCGCAGCCGCGGCTGGCGGTGGGCGGGCTCGAACGGCAGGAACGGGGGCGGCTGCTCTTCGAACCGCCGCACCAGCCGCGGCGACGAGATGCCAGCGCGGACTCCATCCGCGACGCCCTGGAGCCAGGCGCGGCGCGCAGCGGCCCACTGGCGCCGCGTCATCTCGCCGCGCCGCCGGTGGCCGTCGATATCGGCGACGAAGTGCTTGCGCGGCGCGGCGGCGAGCGTGCGCGCCAGGCGTAGCGGCAGCGGCCCGCTGCTGTTCTTCAGCGCGTAGTACGTGTCGCTGCGGGCGATGAGCCGCCAGTTGCGCCCCGAGCTGCTTCCGCGGACATCGGAGGCGCCGGAGTAGTGGCGCACCGGGTTATCCGGAAGATGGAGGATCGAATAGCCGGCGCGCGCCAGGCGGAAGCAGACATCGGCCTCGTCGAGGTAGTACACGAAGAATTCGTCGAAGCCGCCGATGCTGATCAGCGCGCTGCGGCGGTAGGCGCTGTTCCCGCCTGGGACGCGCGGGATCCAAGGAGTGCCATCGGGTGCGGTGTCACCCGCCTGATCGCCGAAGCGCTGGAAGCCATAGGCTGAGGTTGCGCCGCCATTGAACTCGAACAGGCTAGTATCCCGGTGGCGCACCGGCCCACCCGCTGCGCCGAGGCGGCTGCCGGCCTGCTGGAACGCCGCGACGAATCGATGAAGCCAGAGCGGGTCCTCGGGGAGAGCATCGTCGTCAATAAAGACCACCAGATCACCACTCGCTGCCGCGATCCCCAGGTTGCGGGAGCGCGAGAGGTTGCGCTCGGGGCAGCTCACGACCTTGATGCGGCCACGGTATGTGTCCAGGAGCGCGGCGGTGCCGTCGGTCGACGGGCCGTTGACGACCACCACCTCGAACTCTGCGTCGCGCAGCCGGTCGAGCGCGCCGAGCAGCCGCCGTAAGTATGCGACACGGTTGTAGGTATTAATGATTACGGAGCAAGTGAGTTGATCCATGCTTGGTGTGTATGTATTGGCAATGATGCTCTCACTCCTGTCGGTGACAGGCGCGTGGGGATAGCTGCCGTCCGAACATGCTCGTGCCCTTCCTTCTCAGGAAGGCGAGCGAGCGACGCCATAGTATACCGCACTGCGAGCGAGGTGCCCGACGCTGTACTGCGCGTCGCTA